>Ga0302196_10001437_pt1 | contig 22673 bp, 19 predicted proteins | sample II_Bog_N1_3_FD_198794 | JGI IMG/M metagenome (GOLD analysis project Ga0302196, IMG submission 198794) | Peat permafrost microbial communities from Stordalen Mire near Abisko, Sweden - II_Bog_N1_3 | ecosystem: Environmental > Terrestrial > Soil > Wetlands > Peat | place: Sweden: Abisko...
GGGAGGAGCCGTCGACCATCGAGACGGTGGCCGTGGTCGAGGCCCACAGTGAGCAGGTCCTGGGTCGGGTCCCGGTGGCCGGGCCGGTCGACGTGGCCCGGGCGGTCGACGCCGCCCGCCAGGCGTTCGACACCACCCCGTGGCCGCGGTGGCCCGTGGCCGAGCGGATCGACGCCGTGCAGCGGATCGCCGCCGGCCTGGAGCAGCGGTCCGAGGAGCTGGCCCGGACCATCACCTCGGAGAACGGGGCACCCATCGGCTTCTCGCGCCTCGGCCAGGTCGGTGCCCCGATCGACATCCTGCGGTCGATGGCCCAGGTCGCCACCGACTACCCGTGGGAGGAGCGGCGCCCCGGTCGCTACGTCGACTACCTCGAGCGCCGCGAGCCGGTGGGGGTGGTGGCGGCGGTGGTGGCCTGGAACGTGCCCCAGGTCCTGATCGCCACCAAGCTGGCCCCCGCCCTGCTCGCCGGGTGCACGGTGGTGGTCAAGGCCGCCCCCGAGGCCTCCCTGGACGCCGTGCTCCTGGCCGAGGTGGTGGAGGCGGCCGGCCTGCCCCCCGGGGTGGTGTCCGTCCTCACCGGGGGGGTGGCCGCCGGGGAGGCCCTGGTGTCCCACCCGGGGGTGGACAAGGTGGCCTTCACCGGCTCCACGGCGGCGGGACGTCGGATCGCCGCCGAATGCGGGCGGTCGCTCACCCGGGTGAGCCTCGAGCTCGGCGGCAAGTCGGCCGCCGTGGTCCTGGACGACGCCGACCTCGAACAGGTGGCCAAGGGGCTCCGCTACGCATCGTTCGTCAACAACTCGCAGGCCTGTGCGGCCCAGACCCGCATTCTCGCCCCGCGCAGCCGGTACGACGAGGTGGTCGAGGCGGTGGCCGCCACGGCGGCCGCTCTGCCCGTCGGGGACCCGTTCGACCCGACCACCCGGATCGGGCCGCTGGTGAGCGCCCGCCAGCGTGACCGGGTCCGGGGCTACATCGGCACCGGCCTGACCGAGGGGGCCCGCCTGGTGGTCGGGGGGGCCGACCCGCCCGAGGGTCAGCCGGTGGGCTGGTTCGTGCGGCCCACGGTGTTCGCCGACGTCGACAACGGCATGCGGATCGCGCGGGAGGAGATCTTCGGGCCGGTGCTGGTCGTGATCCCCTACGACGGGGACGAGGAGGCCGTCCGGCTGGCCGACGACTCGGAGTACGGGCTGGCCGGCTCGGTGTGGACCACCGACGACGAGCGCGGCCTCGAGGTGGCCCGGGGGGTGCGCACCGGCACCTTCGGCATCAACGGGTACGCGCCCGACCCGCTGGCCCCCTTCGGCGGGTACAAGTCGTCCGGCATCGGGCGCGAGTGGGGGGAGGCGGGCATGGACGAGTACGTCGAGCGCAAAGCCATCCACGGGGTCGGGGGATGACGACCGGGCCGGTGGACCCGGCGTGGTTCGAGGCCGGGGTGGAGCACCACCCGATGTCGGGTCTCGACGAGTACCTCGTCCACAACCATCCCCACCCGGTGCGGGTGATGTGGACGTCGGACCCCCGGGCGTACGAGCGGATGTGGTTCACGTGCCAGGACGACACCGGTGACCTGCTGGTGGTGGCGGGGATGGGGGTGTACCCGAACCTGGGCACCGCCGAGGCCTTCGCCATCGTCAACCACCGGGGCCGACACACCACCGTGCGGGCCCACCGCAAGCTCGGGCTGAACAGGATGGACATGACGGTCGGCCCGCTCGCCTTCGAGGTGGTCGCCCCGTTCCGCGAGTGGCGGATCACCCTCGGGGACAACGACCACGGCATCGCCTTCGACCTGTCGTGGCTGGACACCAAGCGCCCGGTGTACCGCAACATCGGCGCCGGCTCGATCGTCGGGACCCGCCCGTTCGCCGGGGTGGCCGGCTACGACGGGTTCGGGCGCCAGTCCGGGTGGGTCGAGGTCGCCGGACAGCGCCACACGGTGACCACCGACCGCTACTGCGGGACCCGGGACCACCACTGGGGCACCCGTGACGGGGTGGGGGGACGGGCCAACTGGGGCGGCTTCCAGCACCCCCACTCGGGCGAGTGGGTGGAGTTCGCCGAGTACGGGATCTGGGGGGACCACGTGCTCTACAACCCGGGTGATCCCCGGCGGGGGGCCGGGACGCTGCGCGACCGCCGGTACCGCCTGCGGTTCGAGCCGGAGACCCGGCTCCTGGTGTCGGGCGAGGTGGACTACGAGTTCGACGACGGTCGTGTCCGCACCGCGACCTTCGAGCGGCTGGGTCACCAGATCGCCTTCCTGCGGTGCGCCATGTACGGCGGCCCCAACGGCGGCACGCCCGACGGCGACCTGTGGCAGGGCATGGAGGTCGGCGACGGGGTGGTGACCGGGGAGACCTACGACGTGACCGATCCGGCCGTCCGGTCGCGGATCTGCGGACTCGACCAGCACCACGCCCGGTTCACCAGCGAGGGCGAGACCGTGTTCGGCATCGTCGAGCCCTACGACACGCTCTGCTACGAGCTGGCCCGGGCCGGTCGGGGCGGGTTCAGCCTGCTGGAGTGAGTCCGGTCACACGATCCGGGAGGCGTGCCCCTCCCAGTAGGGCTCCTTCAGGAGCCGCTTGAACAGCTTGCCGCTCGGGTCCCGGGGGAGGGAGTCCACCACGTCGATCGACCGGGGGCACTTGTAGGCGGCCAGCTGGTCCCGGCACCAGGCCAGCAGCTCGTCGGGATCGGCCGGCCCGTGCAGCTGCACCACCCCCTTCACCGACTCGCCCATCTCCTCGTCGGGGATGCCGAACACGGCGGCGTCGAGGACGGCCGGGTGGGCGAGGAGCACCAGCTCGGCCTCCCTCGGGTAGATGTTGACCCCACCCGACACGATCATGTCGGCCGAGCGGTCGGTCAGGTAGAGGTAGCCGTCCTCGTCCACGTACCCCACGTCACCGAGGGTCCGCCACCCGTGCCGGTCGTGGACGGCGGCCGTCCGGCCCGGGTCGTTGTGGTACTCGAACTCGCGGCCCCCGGCGAAGTAGACCGTCCCCGGCTGCCCGACGGGGACCTCCTCCCCGTCGTCGCCCACGATGTGCAGCTCGTCGCGTGGGCGCCCCACCGACCCGGGGTGGGTGAGCCACTCGCCCGGGGTGATGAACGAGGAGCCCAGGTCCTCGGTGCCGGCGTAGTACTCGTAGATGATCGGCCCCCACCACTCGAGCATCTGCCGCTTGACCGGTACCGGGCACGGCGCGGCGGCGTGGACGACGTAGCGCAGGCTCGACACGTCGTAGGCCAGGCGCTGCTCCTCGGGCAGGCGCAGCATCCGGGTGAACATGGTGGGGACGAACTGGGCGTGGGTCACCCGGTAGCGCCCGATGGCCTCCAGGCAGGCGGCGGCGTCGAAGGACTCCATGATCACCGCGGTGGCCCCCAGGCGGTGCATGGCCATCGAGTACACCAGGGGGGCCGAGTGGTAGAGCGGGGCCGGCGACAGGTACACCGAGGTGTCGGTGACCCCCATGGCCCCGATGCCCTGGGCGATGGCCACCGGGGTGGCCTGGGGATGGCCGGGGACGGTGATCCCCAGGGGCTTGCGCACCCCCTTGGGCACGCCGGTGGTGCCCGAGGAGTACAGCATCTCGCGGCCCTCGGCCTCGTCGTCGAGCGGGGTGGGGAGGCCCGTGGCCAGCACCTCGTCCCACGGCGAGAACCCGGGGACGTCGTCGCCGGCGGCGATGAGGAGGGGGATCTCCCCCAGGTCGAGGGCGGCGGCCACGGCGGCCAGTCCGGAGGTGATCACCAGCGCCCGGGCGCCGCAGTCCTCCAGGATGTACTGGGCCTCGTCCCGACGGAGGTGGGAGTTGAGGGCCGTGTAGTAGAGCCCGGCCCGTTGGGCGGCCCAGGCCGCCTCGAGGAAGGCCGAGCCGTTGGCCATCATCAGGGCGACGTGGTCGCCGGAGCGGAGGCCGGCCCGGCGGAAGGCGTGGGCCAACCGGTTCGACCGCTCGTCGAGCTCGCCGTAGGTGGTGACCTCGCCCGAGCCCGCCAGGACCACCGCCGGGTGGTCGGGGTGGGCGGCCGCCCGGGTGCCCAGGTGGTTGGCGGTGGTCACGGGTTCGGGCGCCATGGTGGGCGGATTGTAGGCTCCCGGCCGACCGGGGGCCGGGCGGTGGTGGTCGGGCTGGCTAACGTGGTGGCCCACCGGGGAGGCGGTTCATGGACGGGTCGGAGCAATGGGGGGACGGGGAGGGACCGCACGTCGAGCTGGGGGTGCCCGGCTTCTACCTGCGGCCCGACTACCACGAGGTGCTGGCCTGGCTGCGGGCCCACGCGCCGGTGTTCACCACGGCCGACGGCCTGGTGGCCCTCAGCCGGTACGAGGACGTCCGGGACGTCAGCCGTGACCCCGGGCGGTTCGTGTCCGGCCGGGGCGTCCTCGTCAACGACCCGCTGCGCGACCTCGGGGGCGCGGGCCTGGGCGCCTTCTCCATCCTCCACCTCGACCCGCCGTTGCACGCCGCCTACCGATCGGTGGTCAACCGCCTGTTCACCCCCCGCTCGGTGGCGCCCCTCGAGTCCCGCATCCGCCACGTCGTCCGTACCGCGCTCGACGCCGTGCCCACCGACTCCCCGGTCGACCTGGTCGACACCCTGGCCGCACCGATCCCGATCGCCGTGATCGCCGAGCTGCTCGGGCTGGACGGGTCCGACGGCGAACGGCTGCGGCGGTGGTCGGACGCCACCATCGAGTCCGCCGACGTCGCCCCGGCCGGGCAGGCCGACCGGATGGGTGGGCTGCTGGCGTTCCTCACCGACCACGTGCGGTCGTCCCCGGTCGGTGGGGACGGGCTGCTGGGGGTGCTCACCTCCTCGCCGGTCGGTGACCGTCGACTCGACGAGGGCGAGGTGGTCGGGTTCCTGCTGACCCTCCTGGTGGCCGGCAACGAGACGACCCGGACCCTGGTGTCGGGTGGGGCCGAGGCCCTGGCCCGCCACCCCGACCAGCAGGCGGTCCTGGCCGCCGACCCGTCGCTGTTGGCCCCGGCGGTCGAGGAGATGCTCCGGTGGGTCACCCCCATCCAGGCCTTCGGCCGCACCGCCGTGGTCGACGTCGAGCTGGCCGGCGAGACGGTGCCCGCCGGGACCTTCCTGGTCATGCTCTACGCGTCGGCCAACCGTGACGAGTCGGTGTTCGGCCCTGACGCCGGGCGCTTCGACGTCTCCCGACGGACCGCCGCCCCCCAGCTCGCCTTCGGGTTCGGCGAGCACAGCTGCCTGGGGGCGAGCCTGGCCCGGCTCGAGGCCCGGGTCTTCTTCGAGGAGCTGGTCGCCCGCCACCCGGGCTTCGTCCTGGCCGGCGAGCCCACCTACACCCGGTCCACGCTGGTCAGCGGGGCCCGGAGCCTCCCGGTGGTCCTGGACGGCTGACCCCGACACCGTCGTCGCCGGTCCATCCGTGGAGCAGGCCCTGCCGGCCCGTGGCGACGAACTCGGCGCGCAGCCCGGCGAGGTCGTCGGCGGTCATCGGCACGTAGCCGGTGGTGCGGTCCGGCCTCCACCAGTACGGGTCGCCGGCCGACCACTGCTGGGCCCGCAGCGGCGCCTTGTCGACCTTGCCGGGGCCGGTCACCGGTAGGTCGGTCACCAGCCGCACGTAGCGCGGCACCCACTTGGTCCCGAGGTCGGGCTGGGCGTCGAGGAAGTCGGCGAAGGCCACCGGGTCGAACCGGTCGGGGTGGTCGACCTCGAGGGCGGCCATGACCTGGTCCCCGGTCCGGGCGTCGGGCACGGCGTAGACGGCCACCCCGCGGGACCCGGGGAACCGCCCCAGGATCCGCTCGATCGGTGCCGCGGTGAAGTTCTCGCTGTCGACGCGGAGCCAGTCCCCCGACCGGCCGGCGAAGTAGAAGATCCCCTGGTCGTCGCGGTAGGCCAGGTCACCCGACCAGTACCACCCGTCGCGCAGGCGCTCGGCTTCGGCCTCGGGGTTGTTGTAGTAGCCCTCGAAGGCCGAGTGCGGTGACCGTCCGATCAGCTCGCCGACCGCCTGGTCCGGATTGGTCAGACGTCCCTGCGCGTCGAAGACGGCCAGCGCCCGCTCCTCACCCGTGGCCGGGTCCACCACCTTGGCCTCGGCACCCTTGGGGAGCCGGCCGAGGGCGCCGGGATGGTCGTCGCCTACCGGGTTCAGCACGATCGCCCCCTCGCTCGACCCGTACCCCTCGATGAGGGGGACGCCGAAGCGCCGGGTGAACTCGGCCTTGTCGGGGGCGGCGGTCTCGGGGCCGAGCACGTAGCGCAGGTCGTGGTCCCCGTCGTCTGGGGTCGGCTCGGTGGCCAGGATGTGGGCCACCGCCCGACCCACGGTGTTCATGAAGGTGGCCCGGTGCTCGCGTACGTCGGGGAGGAACCCCGACGCCGAGAACCGCCGCCTCAGGACCAGGGTGGCCCCACTGGCCATCCACGGGAGGAGCGAGGAGGACAGGGCGTTGCCGTGGAACAGGGGCATGGACGAGTAGAGGACGTCGTCGGGGGTGAACGGCATCCGGACGGCGGCCCGGGCCGCCCGGCCCTGGGTCATGCGCACCGCCTTGGGGGTGCCGGTGGACCCCGAGGTGAACACCAGGAGGTAGAGATCGTCGGGTCGCGGGGAGGCGAGAGGCGCCGCCGTCACCCCGTCGAGCAGCTTCCCGTACCGGTCGGTGTCGGTGCAAAGCACCCGGTCGGGCGCCATCCCCAGGTCGAGGCCGTCCACCAGCCCGTGGTGCCCGGTGTCGGTCACCAGCAGCGTGCAGTCGGTGGCCCGGACGTCGCGGGCCAGCTCCTCGCCCCGGCGGGTCGGGTTGCACCCGACCACCACCGCCCCGGCCAGGGCCGCCCCGGCCAGCAGGAACACGTACTCGGCGGTGTTCTCGAGCAGGACGCCGACATGGACCGGTCCGCCGGTGCCGGTCCCGGCGAGCAGGCCGGCCCGCAGGCGGGACGCGGCCACCACCTCCCGCCACGACCAGGTGGCCCCCTCGAACCGCAGCGCCGGACCGTCGTCGTCCGAGCGCCGCTCGATCAGCCCGGCCACGGTGTCGACGACCAGGTCGTCGGGCGGAACGCCCGCCGGGTCAGTGAGGTCCGGGGCCATGTCCGGTCAGCGCGGTCGGGGGGCGAGCAGTTCGAGCAGCTGTCCGTCCGGGTCCCGGACCATCACGGCCACCCCCACGTCGGTGTCGTCGAGCTCGGTGCCTCCCAGGGCCGCCACGGCGGCCCGGGTGGTGGCCAGGTCGTCGGTGGTGAGGGAGAGATGGGTGAGGCCGGGCTCGTTCATCGGGCGGTCACGCCCCGGCGGGTTCCCCGGCCGGTCGTAGTGGAGCAGCTCGAGGACGAACTCCCCCCGGGTGAGGTAGACGGCGGTGAGACCCACCGGCCGCTCCACCCGCAGCAGGGTGGTGCAGGCGTCGTCGGGCGGTCGCAGGGTGCTGGCCTCGGTGAATCCCAGGGCCCCGACGTAGAAGCGGCGCGCCCGGTCGAGGTCGGTCACGCACAGGCCGACGTGGTTGACCGTGACCGACGGCCCCCTCCCGTCACCCCTGGCCTCCCCCGGGGTCACTTCCGGGCCGCGTCCTGGGACAGGCCCGAGGGCATGACCATGCCCACGGTCTGCAGGTGCTGTCCGAGCATGGTGTCGAACTGCTCGGCCACCGAGTCGGCGTCCCAGCCCCCGTCCCTGTGCATCCAGGCGATCTGCTTGGGGTGCTGGAAGAGGGTGTAGGCGAAGTCGGTCCGGCCGAACAGCTGGCCGTTCACGTGCCCGGCCCGGTCCGAGGCCAGGAAGGCGACCAGCGGAGCGTTCATGGCCGGGTCGAGGCGCGGGTCGACCGTCTCCTCCTCGCCGGCCAGGGCGGCGGTCATCCGGGTGGCGCCGGCCGGGGCGATGGCGTTGACGGTGATGCCCGACTTGGCCAGTTCGAGGGCCCAGACGAACGTCATGCCCATGATGCCGGCCTTGGCCGCCCCGTAGTTGGTCTGGCCGAAGTTGCCGCGTAGCCCCGCCGACGAGGTGACGTTGACGATGCGGCCGTAGCCGGCCTCCTTCATCATCGGCGCGGCGTGCCGGGTGGTGTTGAACGCCCCCTTCAGGTGGGTGGCGATCACGGCGTCGAAGTCGCCTTCGTCCATCTTCACCAGGGTGCGGTCCCGCACGATGCCGGCGTTGTTGACCAGGATGTCGATCCGGCCGTAGGTGTCCGCCGCCGTGGCCACGATCCGTCCGGCCGCCTCGAAGTCGCTGACCGACTCGTGCGACGGGACCGCCCGGCCCCCGGAGGCCTCGATCTCCCGGCACACCGACGTGGCCGGGTCCTCGGCCTCGGCGTCGCCCCGGAGGCTCACCCCGAGGTCGTTGACGACGACGGCGGCCCCCTGGGCGGCCAGCTCCAGGGCGAACTGGCGGCCGATGCCCCGTCCCGCCCCGGTCACGACCGCCACCCGGTTCTCCAGCAGCATGCGACTCCTCGGCTCGTTGGTCCACCGGCCCCGGCCCCCTCACCGGGAGGTGGGCGCCGCCAGCGCCGGAATACTATGGCAACGCCTCCGGGCCGGCCAGAGGCCGGGCCGGGAGCCAGCCGTCCGCACCGTCCAGTCAGAAAGCCGGTTCGCCGTGGCCACCTCCCGAGGCACAGACCCGTTCGCCGAGACGGAGGACCGCCAGGCGCTGCGGGCCCTGGCCCGCGACGTCGGCCACCGTGCGGTGGCGCCCGGGGCCCGCGACGCCGACCTCACCGGCGAGCTGTCCGGGGACGCCCTGGCCGCCCTGGCCGCCGCCGACCTCTTCCGGGTCACCATCGGCGAGGAGTGGGGCGGGCTGGGCCTGGGTGACGTCGAGGCGGCCATCGTGCTGGAGGAGATCGCCCGCCACGACGTGTCCACCGCCATCTGCTGCCAGCTGGCGTTCAACGGGCCGTCGCGGGGCATCGAGCACCTCGGGGGCGACGCCCTGAAGGCGCGGTGGCTCCCGGCGGTGGCCGACGGCGAGGCCATCGTCAGCATCGGCATCACCGAGCCCGACGCCGGCTCGGCCGTCCAGGACATGCGCAGCGCCCTGGTGGAGGACGGTCCCGGCCGCTGGCGGCTGAACGGCTACAAGAACTACTCGACCCTCGGGCACCGGGCGGCGGGGATCCTGGTGTGGTGCCGGTGGCCCGGTGGCGAGGGGGCCAGGGGGATCGGCGCCGTGGTGGTGCCCATGGACCGCGAGGGGGTGGAGCTCACCGGCCGGCACTGGGGGATGGGCATCCACGCCGCCACCGAGGCCGAGGTGGCCTTCGACGGTGTCGTCGTGACGGAGGACGACGTGCTGGTCGCCGGGGACCCGCTCACCACCGAGGCCTTCAAGGTGCTGCTCGGGCACCTCAACCACGAGCGATGCGGCAACGCGGCCATGTGCGTGGGTGCGGCCCAGGGCGCCCTCGAGCACGCCGTGCGCTACATGAACGAGCGCCAGCTCGGCGGCCGGCCCATCGCCGACCTCCAGGGGCTGCGCTGGAAGCTCTCGGAGATGGCCGTGCAGCTGGAGGGGGCCCGTCTCCTGCTCACCCGGGCCGTCCACCTTGCCGGTCCCGGTGGGACGCCGCCCCCGCTCGAGACCGCCCTGGCCAAGACGGCGGCCAACCTGGCGGCCAAGCTGGTCTGCGACGAAGCGATGCAGATCCACGGCGGCTACGGCTACAGCCACGAGTACCCGGTGGAGCGGGCCTACCGGGACATCCGGGGGCTGTGCTTCGGCGCCGGCACCGTCGAGGCCCAGCGGAACTTCATCGGGTCCTCGGTCGTGTCCGGGCGCACCACGGTGTCCCCGGGCTGGATGGACCCGCTGGCCCGGTAGGGGGTCCCGCACCGGCGGCGGGGGAGGGGGTCAGCCTCCGGGTCGGAGGAACCGGCCCTCGGGGTCCCACCGGCGCAGCCGCTCGACGTGGGTCGGGTCCGGCGGATCCAGCTCGACGACGACCTCGGCCACGTGCAGGTCCCACGGGCAGAGCGTGCGCACGTGGTCCACCCGGTCGGCCACGGTGCCCGCGCCGGAGGCCACCGCCACCAGGGCCAGCTCACCGTCGGCGTCCCGCTCGAAGAGGGCGAGGTCGGTCACGAACGCCCGGACCCTCGCCCCCGGGGAGGTCACGTAGGGCACGTCGGCCACGGCCCGCCGACGGGTGAGGGTGGACATGACCACCACCTCGTCGGCGGTGGAGGCCACGTCGTTGCCGCCGCCGGAGCCCACCAGGAACACCGAGTCCCCGATCACCGTGGAGTTGATGTTGCCGTGACGGTCGATCTGGGCCGCCCCCAGGCAGGCCACCAGGGTCGTGCCGGGCCCGCCCACCAGCCCGCCCAGCACCTGCTCGGCGTCGCCCAGCATGGTGGCGGTGGGGAAGCTGCGGTGGTTGAAGATGAACGGGTCGGCCGGTGTGGGCCGGTAGCCCCACAGGCCGAGTTCGGCGGCCAGCACCACGGCCGAGCCCCGGTCGGCGGCCAGGTCGACGGCGAGCCAGGCGGCCAGGTTGGCCACCCCGGCACCGGCCAGGACGGCGTCGGCGTCGAGGGCCAGGACCCGGTCGGCCAGGTAGCGGGCGCCGTGGACGGCGGCGATCTCCCACGGGACGGGGTCGGCGGCCAGGTCGGCCGGATGGGCGGCCTCGTCGTCCCGCCACGAGTCGGCCTCGGCCCGGCGCCGCAGGGTGGCGACCCGCGCGGCGCCCAGTCGGGCGACGTACTCGTCCTGGGTGGCAGGGCCGAGCACCCACTCCTCGATCCATCGGTCGTAGTCGTCCCCGTGGCTGGCCGTACGAGACTCGGCCCAGAATTCGAGGTCCTCGCCGTAGGGGTCGACCGGCAGGTCGCGGGCGAACAGACCCCCGGGGTGGGCCCCGAGCGGGGTCTCGACCACGGCCAGCACCCGGTGGGCGGGCACCTGGACCAGGTGCGACCACGGTCGGATGTCGTCCACCACCCGGTCGACGGTGGCCACCACCCCCCGGGTGGCGGCCAGCGCCCCCCACACGCCCTCGAGGCCGGGGGGCTGGAAGGCCAGATTGCCGGCCCGGTCGGCCACCGGAGCGTGGAGCAGGGTGATGTCGGGGGCGTAGGCCTCGAGCAGGCCGACCCGGCCGAAGGGGGTGTCCACCTGGGTGTAGCCCGGGTTGTCGGCCATGGACGACCCGGCCAGCGACCCGGTGGTGACCGCCGGCAGCCCGCGGGCCGCGGCCTCCAGCCGCTGGAGGAAGGTGAGGAACGACCAGTGCTCCACGGCCACCTCGCCGGAGAGGTACGCCTCGGAGAAATTGGGGTTGGGGGAGAAGCTCGGGAAGATGTCCCCCGAGTACCCGGTGACCACCTTGTCGACCAGGCCACCCCGGAAGAACAGCGCGCCCAGGCTGGACAGGCTGAGCATCACCAGGGTGAAGTGGGGATCGCGTCCCCACCAGTGGCGGACCAGGTGCCGGGCCGCCGCCGTCCACCGCGTGTGGTTGGTCACCACGTGGACGGCGTCACCGGCCCGCACGTGGGCCACCGCCGCGTCGAGGGAGCAGGTCTTGTCGATCGGGGCACCATCGGCCGGAGAACCGGGACCCGGAGGGGGCCCACCGGCGGGGGGGACGGTCATGCCGGGCAAGCTAGCGGACCGGGTCCACGGATAGCATCCCGGGATGATCCGCTACGAAGTCGGCGAGGACCGCGTGGGGCGCATCACCCTCGACCGTCCCGATGCCCGCAACGCGTTGAGCATCGAGATGCGCGACGACCTGGTCGACGCCGTCCGCTCGGCCCGTGACGACGCCGGGGTCCGGGCGCTCCTGGTCACCGGGACCGGCGACTCGTTCTGCTCCGGGATGGACCTGCGGGCCTCCACGGTGGCCTCGGCCGGCGGGTCGGGATTCGACCCCCGCTCCACCAGCGAGGCCCTGCGCAAGGGGGTGCAGACCTTCATCCGGGAGCTGTGGGAGCTGGACAAGCCCACCGTCGCCGCCGTCAACGGCACGGCGGTGGGTCCCGGCGCCCATCTGGCCCTGGCCTGTGACTTCGTGCTGACCCAGGCCACCACGCGCTTCATCTGGTCGTTCGCCCGTTGGGGCCTGGTGGTCGACGCCGGCGGCGCCTACCTGCTCCCCCGACTGGTGGGGCTGCCCCGGGCCAGGGCCATGGTGCTCCTGGGCGAGGAGGTGGTGGGGGACCGGGCCGTCGAACTCGGTCTGGCCTACCGGTGCCTCGACTCGGTGGACGAGCTGGTCTCCGCCGCCGACGAGTTGGCGGTCCGCCTGGCCCAGGGCCCCACCCGGTCGCTCGGGCTGTCCAAGCAGCTGCTCAACGCCAGCTTCGAGACCTCCCTCCCGGTGTCCCTCGACCGCGAGGCCCACTTCCAGGCGCTGGGAACGGTGTCGCCGGAGATGGCCGAGGGCATGGCGGCGTTCAGGGAACGCCGCGCCCCCGACTTCATCGGCTCGACCGACCCGGGCGGGGACTGACCGCCACCTCGACGGCACCCCGGACGACACGCGCCACCGGGACCCGGACCCTCCCGGGGCGGCCGGGATCGAGGGCGGCCGGGGGTCGGGTCGCACCCCGGGGTGTCGCCACGTTTCAGGGTTAGTATCTCGCCGTGGCTGAATCCCCTACGGCGGCCGCGGGGTACGACCCCGAGGCAGTCCGCGCCAAGTACCTCGCCGAGCGAGACAAGCGGCTGGTGCCCCACCGCTCCGACATCCGGGACCTGCGCACCGATGAGCACTTCGCCCGCTACCGCACCGACCCGTTCACCCCCTTCGCCGACCGGGACCCGGTGGTCGACGAGGTCGACGTGGTGATCGTGGGCGGGGGGATCGCCGGGATCCTGGCCGGGGCGAGCCTGCGCAGGGCCGGGGTCGAGCGGATCCGGATCGTCGACCAGGCCGGCGGCGTCGGTGGCACCTGGTACTGGAACCGCTACCCGGGGGTGATGTGCGACATCGAGTCGTACATCTACCTGCCCATGCTCGAGGAGCTCGACTTCATCCCCACCCACCGGTACGCGTTCGGCGAGGAGATCCTGCACCACCTCGAGTCGGTGGCCGACCGGTTCGACCTGGTGGACGACGCCCTCTTCCACACCGGGGTGACCGTCGCCCGCTGGCAGGAGGAGCCGGCCCGGTGGCGGATCGACACCGACCGGGGCGACCGGGTCACCTGCCGCTGGTACGTGCTGGCCGTCGGCATCCTCAACCTGATGAAGCTGCCCGACATCCCGGGCATGGAGGACTTCGGCGGGCACTCGTTCCACACGGCCCGGTGGGACTACGGGTACACGGGTGGCGCCCCCGGCCAGCCCCTCACCGAGCTGGGGGACAAGTCGGTCGCCCTCTTCGGCACCGGGGCCACCGGCATCCAGTGCGTCCCGTCGCTGGCCGACGCGGCCGAGCACCTCTACGTGTTCCACCGCACGCCGTCGGCCATCGGCGAGCGGGGCAACCGGCCCACCGACCCCGACTTCGCCGGGACCCTCGCGCCGGGCTGGCAGCGGGAGCGTATGGACAACTTCCAGGCCATCATCATGGGTCGACCGGTGGAGGGCGACCTGGTGGACGACGGGTGGACCCACGACTACGCCCGGACCCGCAACGTCCAGCGGGAGAAGGGCACGCCGATCGAGGAGTACCTGACTCGTGTCGAGGCGGTCGACTACGAGGTCATGGAGGCCCACCGGCAACGTGTGGAGGAGCTGGTGGACGACCCGGCCACCGCCGAGGTCCTCAAGCCCTACTACCGCTACCTGTGCAAGCGCCCGTGCTTCCACGACGAGTACCTGCCCGCCCTGAACGGTGCCAATGTCACGGTGGTCGACTGTCCCGGAGGGATCGAGCGGATCACCGAGCGGGGTCCGGTCGTCGACGGCCGCCAGTACGACGTCGACTGCATCGTCTACGCCACGGGGTTCGAGGCCGAGGTGACCCCGCTCCACCGGCGTGCGGGCCACGAGGTCGTCGGCCGCGACGGGGTCACCCTGGCCGCCAAGTGGGGCGACGGCGCCGCCAGCCTCTACGGGATGATGAGCCGGGGATTCCCGAACCTGTTCGCCATGCCCGCACCCGGCCAGCAGGCGGTGGTGACCGTCAACTACACGCAGCTGGCCGTGCTCGGGGCCGAGTTCGTCGGCGGCGTCGTGGGCCAGCTCCTCCAGAAGGGGGTCGACGTGTTCGACGTGAGCGCTGAAGCCGAGGAGGCGTGGACCGAGGAGATCGTCGCCTCCTTCGTCGACGCCAGTGCCGTCCTGTCGACCTGCACGCCGTCACGGATCAACTTCGAGGGCCACCCCGAGGAGATGAACCCCCGCAACGGCAACTACGGACGGGGGCTGGGCGACTGGTTCGCCTACCGTGACCTGCTCGAGGGCTGGCTGGCGGCCGGGAACCTGGAGGGCCTGGAGCTCGAGGTCCGGCCGTCGACACCGTGAGCGGCCGCCGGCAGGTGGCCGTGGTCACCGGTGGTGGGGGAGGGATCGGGGCGGGCATCGCCGAGGAGCTGGGCCGGGCCGGCTGGCACGTCGTCACCGTCGACCCGCTGGTCACCCTGGACGGGGCGGAACAGCTCCCCGAGCCCGAGGAGACCACGGCCGGACGCATCGTGGCCGCGGGCGGCTCGGCCCGGGCTTCGTCGATCTCGGTCACCGACGGCGACGCGGTCCGTGGCCTGTTCGCCGAGCTGGTGGACGAGCACGGTGGGCTCGACGCCGTGGTGAACGTGGCCGGGATCACCCGGCAGACCTACTTCGGGAAGGGTCTCGAGGAGGACTGGCAGGCCGTGCTCGGGGTGCACCTGGGTGGCTACCTGAACGTCCTCGGGGCGGCGCTGCCGCTCATGGCCGCCGCCGGACAGGGCCGCATCCTCGGGGTCACCTCCGGCTCGGGGTGGCGGGAGGCCGACGCCGGGGCCTACAGCTGCGCCAAGCGGGCCGTCGCCGCACTCACCTGGCAGCTGGGTCACCGGGCACCGGTGGGGGTCACCGTGAACGCCATGTCGCCCATCGCCGCCACCCGGATGATGGCGTCGGCCCTGGAACGCGCCCGGAAGGCGGGCCGTTCGGGTGGGGGAGGGATCTCCTTCCTCTCGGTGGCGAGCCCCGAGGACCTCGGACCGATCGGCGCCCACTTCGTCGACCCCGGATTCGGGTGGTGCTCCGGCCAGGTGCTCTTCGCCGGAGGGCCGGAGGTGGCGGTGATCGACCCGCCCCGCCTCCTCGAGGTGGTGCGCACCGACCCGGTGGGCTCCCTGGCCGGGGTGCTCGACGCGGTGGTTCCCACGGCGTTCGCCAAGGCGGAGGCCACCCAGGCCAGCGTGGGTGGAGGCAATCCCCGGTTCGGGCCGATCTTCGACGGGCCGGCCGCGGCCCCGGGGGCGCCGGGGTCGCTCCTGCGCTGTGCGGTGGTCTCCGACCGCCCGCTCCTGGCCGCGTCGATCGCCGCCGCGCTCGAGTCCCGGTCCATCCGGTGCCACCCCGTGGAGACCACCCATGGCTTTGCCGCCTCCGCCGACGCGCTCCGCTCCCTGGCGGCGACCGCCGGCCCGATCGACGCCGTGGTGGTGGCGGTCGCCGGCCGTCCGCCGGCGGGCCCGCCGGGGGACGGTTGGGAGCAGGTGCTCGCCGACCACGGCGACATCGTCGACCAGCTCCACACCGATGCCGGGTGGGCCCGGGCCGCCGCCGACTACGCCGCCGAGGCCGGCCGGCCGGTGCGGCTGGTGACCCTCACCGATGCCACCACCACCGGGGGCCGGAGTCGGGCCCAGGCGGCGGCCCAGCACGCGCGGGTGGCCGTCCCGGCCACCGAGGGACGGACCACGGCGTTCGCGGTGGCGCTCGAGGCCGCCGAGGAGACCGTCGGGCGGACGTCGGGCGGTCTCGTCGCCCACCTGCTGACCCACCCCGAGGCCGGGGCCCTGGCCGGAGCGGAGCTGGTGGTCGGCGACGGCTGGCTCGGGCTGCGGTCCCACCCCCGACCGGCCGGCAGCGTCACCTACGGGGGGCCGGCCCTTCCGGACTGGCTCGACGGGACGCTGCGCGAGCTGGTCGGGGCCCCCGGAGACCGATCGGCGAGGCTCCCCCGGTGACCGAACGGCCGAGTCGAGTGGTGGACGCCCATGTGCACCTGTGGGATCCCGCCCGGACCGACTGGTACCCGTACCTGTCCCATCCCCAGGGACCGGCCACCGCCGACGTGGGACGGATGTACCGGGCGTTCGACGTGGACACCTACCGGACCGAGTCCGCCGGGTGGAACGTCGAGAAGATCGTCAACGTGGCCGCCGCCACCGGTCGGTACTCCGTCGACGAGACCATCGAGCTGGACGCCGAGGCACCGGCGCGGGGTGGACCCGACGCCGTGATCGGGGGCATCCCCCCGACGGAGACGGTGGCCGAGGCCGTCGAGCTGCTCGACCGGCAGATGACGGCGGCGCGCTTCCGGGGCGTGCGGCCCATGGGCCGCTACCCGGGGCCGCTACCCGACCCCGGGGTGCTCCGTGCCCTCCAGGAGCGGAACCTGGTGTTCGAGCTCATGGCCCATCCCGACCAGCTGCGCGAGGCGGCGGAGGGGTTGGCGGACCTCGACGGCCTGGTGGTCGTGGTGGAGCACACCGGGTGGCCCCGCTCGGACTCCGGCGAGGAACGCGCGCTCTGGCGGGAGGGCATCGACGCACTGGCCGACCTCGGTGCCGACGTGGCGTGCAAGCTCTCGGGACTGGTGATGCCGCTCGAGACCCTCGGTGTCGCCGCCCTGGCGCCCTGGATCGAGTACGCCATCGAGGCCTTCGGCGTGCACCGGTGCCTGTTCGCCAGCAACTTCCCGGTGGACTCGATGTACGGCACCTTCGACCAGCTCTACGAGGTGTACAGCGAGATCACCGCCGGACTCGACGGAGCGTCCCGGGAGCAGCTCTTCGCCACCAACGCCGAGCGCATCTACCGCTGCTAGCGGTGCTCCGGTGGGCCTCCCGGGGGTCGGACCGACGCCCGATCCGCCCGGATGGGTCATGGTGCGGGTGGGCCCTATCGGTGCCGGCCGGGATCGACGGCCTCACTCGGGCACCCGCGGGTTACGGCCGGCTGCTCACCCGTGCACCCTACGGGCGTGCTACCCCGGTTGCAGGGGGACCCCGAGGTATCGAGCGTCTCCGAAGGCGTAGACCGTCGAGTCCGCTCCCAACAAGGAGTACCCCTCACCCTCCGGCGACGGAGTGATTCCGACGATCGGCGCGGAGAGCGACGCCCCTCCGAGTGAACCGAGGAACGGGGCGCCGAACGCGAAGACCCCCCCGTCGGATGCGACGAGCCAATAGCCCGATCCCTCGGGATCCGCAGCCACGGCGACGATGGGCCGATGCACCGGTGCGGCGCCCATCGAGCCTCGGAATGTGGCGTCGCCGAACGCGAAGACACCACCGTCGGAGGCGACGAGCCAGTAGCCCTTTCCATCAACCGTGGCGGTGATGCCGACGATGGGTCGGTTGAGGTGCATTCCTCCGGTCGATCCGTAGAAGGCCGCGTCGCCGAAGGCGAAGACACCACCGTCGGAGGCGACGAGCCAGTAGCCCCTGCCGTCCGGCGTGGCGGTGATGCCGACGACGGGTCGGTTGAGCGCACGACCTCCCATCGATCCGTAGAATCCCGCATCCCCGGTGGAGAAGTAACCCGGGCCGAAGGCGAACACCCCCCCGTCGGATGATGCGAGCCAGTAGCCATTCGAGTCCGGGGTTCGTGCGACTCCCACGATGGTGCCGTTGATCGGTGGGGTGACACCGCCGGCGCTGATGCCGCCGTTGGACCCGTTTCCACCACCCAGGAGCGCTGCCCCACCGACACTGTTGACCGCACCGGAAGGCGACGTGATCCAGTAGCCAGGGCAGGTGCCGTTCATGGTGGCGGCGATCCCGGACACCCAAGGTTGCGGCTGGTCGACCGAGGTTGCGGCTGTCCCCTGGGAGACGGTCGAGCACGTGGTCGGTGGAGGTGGCTCTCCCGGGCCGACGATGAGGGCGCCAGCAGCCTGGGTTCCGGTCGCTTCGACGTCCCACCGTCCTGCGGGCAGCGGAAGATAGTACGTTCCCGCTCCCTGCCAACTCAATTGCATGTTGAGCACGTTCAGCTCGCTGCCGCCGATCACCTGTCCGACGAATGCTCCTCCGTTCTGAACCGCGGAGCCGAGGTTGGCGTCGCCCGAGTATCTGAACGTGATTCCGGTGCTCCAGCCAGCGATGCAGATCTGTTCCCTCCCGTTGTCTCCACAGATCGGTGCCTGCGGACTGTGGTGGGGCGGAGCAGCCCCGAGGGACGGGGCGGCGGCAACGAAGGAGCTCGTGGTGCAAGCCACGACGACGAGCCAGCGGGCGAACCACCGGAGGAGGATCGTCGGCGCGGTGTCCACAGCTCGACCCTACTGACTGTTGTCTCGATCTGTCGGCTTCGAGCACGGAGCACGTATCGCGGGCGCGTTCGGTGGCTCAGGTGATGGGGCACGAGATGATGGCGTCGACCGAACTGGGACACGTGACCTTCTTCTTGCCGTTCAGATTGATGACCGTATCCATGACCTGGACCGTGATCGTGCCGTGGGCGTCGGCGGAAGGTGTCGGTTCCGGCCTACTCGAGGGGACGCCTGCCGGGGAGGGCGTGAGGCCGTTGGGCAGGCTGACCTTCTGCCACCTGAGCGTGGTGGTGTGGTCCGGACCACACGGGCCCAACCCGGTCGCCTTCAGGGTCACGGCGGGAGAGGGCGTTCCCGGTGTCGCCGCGGGCGGTTCCGGGCACCCGCCATGGCCGGACCCCGGATCGCGCCGCAGGTGGTCGACGAGGTCGCCGAGCGGAACCTCGCGATTCCTCCGCGGGTCGTGCGACCCGGACCAGGGTCGATCCGGCCACCTGGGCCCCCGGACGGCGAGCCCGGAGACCCGACGTGTCCTCTACAGTGGGGACGTGTCCGCCTCCGGCGACTCCGCTCGCCTCGACAGTGTTCGACGATTCCTGTTGGGGATCGCCAAGGACCGGTCGGCCGACGTGCTCTCGCTCCTGTCCCCGACCGTCGTCTACGCCGTGCCGGGCAAGAGCCCCCTGTCCGGGGAATTCCGGGGCCCGGCGGAGGTGGGCGAGCACATCGGTGAGCTCTTCCGGTTGACGTCGGGAACCTTCGAGGTCCTGAAGTGGGTCGACTGGCTGGTGGGACTGAACCACGTGGCGGCACTGCAGTTCGCGCAGGCGCAGGGCAGTGGTGCGGTCTTCAGGACCCACGTGGTGTACGTGGTGGAGACCGACCCACAGGACCTGATCAGCAGCATCCGGGTCTTCTTCGAGAACCAGTCCGCCGCCGAGTCGTTCTTTCGCAGTCTCCAGTGGGACTAGTCCGCCCGGCGCGTCGTCCGACGGGTCCCGGTCGCCCCGACGTCGAGGGTGCGACCCCGAAGTGGTGGACCGAGCCCGCCGTCTACGCCGAGGACGCCATCCTGGACTATCCCCAGTCCGGTGAGCGATTCCGGGGACGGCCGACGATCGCCGCACAACGTGGTGGGCACCCGGCCCGGCGGCACTTCACCGTCCTCCGTGTGGTCGGTAGCGGTGACCTCCGGGTGAGCGAGTGCGTGATCACCTACGACGCCGTGCCCACGTACTCGGTGAGCATCATGGAGTTCGCCGGTCCGGAGGTCGTGCACGAGACCCAGTGGTTCGCCGACCCCTTCGCGGCACCGGAGTGGCGGGCGGCACTGGGTGAGTCGATTCCGGCTCGGGAGGTCGCGGGACCCTGACCGGCTCGACTCCGACCATCGCCCACCACTCCACACCCCGGCCGGACACCGGCGGCGTGGCCGGCCCGGCCATGGGGGACGTCACCGTCGTCCGGCGTCCGACGGACCCCGGTCCTGCGACCGTCGAGGCGTTCACGGCCGCCGGCACCGGGCTCACCTCACCGGGTCCCCCGGGGACCGGCAGCAGCCTCCCGACAGGCCGACGCCGACGAACCGGAAGGTCGGCCCGACGGCTACCTGCTCGGCTCGTACCGCAGGGCCACCGCCCCGGAGGCGAACTCCCGCCGGTCCACGAGGGTCAGGTCGACGGGTCGGGACTGGCCCGCGAACAGGGTCGGCCCGTGGCCCGCGAGCCGTGGGTGCACGATGAATTCGAACTCGTCGATCAGCCCCAGCTCCGTCAACGCCCGTGGGAGGGCCACGCCCCCCACCAACAGCCCGTCGCCCGGCTCCTGCTTGAGCCGCTGGACGGACCCGGCCAGATCTCCGTGCACCAGTTCGGCGTTCCAGTCGACGTGCTCCAGGGTGGCCGACACGACGTACTTGCGCGCCGCGTCGATCGTCCGGGCGAAGGACTCCGTCCACTCCGGTCTCACCTCGTCCGGTGGAGGCGTCCTCCACGCCGACTCCATCATCTCGTAGGTCACCCGCCCGAACAGCAGGGCGTCGGCGCGGTCGAGGTTCTCCACGGCGTGACGGTGCAGCTCGTCGTCGGGCGGGATGGCGCGATGATCACAGCACCCGTCGACGGTGACGTTGATGGAGTACCGGAGGGGACGCATGCCGCCAGCGTACGGTGTCCGCGGTGTTCCGGACGGTCCGCCAGGCCGGGGCCGCCCACCGTGGGGTCGGACCGCTGTGGTGGGAGCCGGAACCGTGGTCGGGACCGGGAGCACTTGACCCCGGGCGGACCACGCCGTAGTACGGGGACGTGACCCAGCCGACCACCACGTTGAACGGGCAGTTCAGCTCACCGGGGGCGCCGGCCACGGGCTGGGAAGACGCCCGTCGGACCCTCGAGGAGGCGGAGCTCTTCTGGCTGGTCACCGTCCGCGCCGACGGACGACCCCATCTGACGCCGCTGGTGGGCGTCTGGCTCGACGACATGTTGCACTTCTGCACCGGAGCGACGGAGCAGAAGGCGGTCAATCTACGCCACCACGAGGACGTCATCCTCCTGACGGGCTGCAACCGGTGGGACGGTGGTGTGGACGTCGTCGTCGAGGGCCGGGCGGCCCGCGTCACCGACCAGCACGCGCTCCGGCGGCTCGCCGAGGCCTGGTCGCACAAGTGGGACGGTCGCTGGACGTACGAGTGCGGACCGGAGGGCTTCCGGAGCGACGAGAGCGGGCCGGTCGTGGTGTTCGCCGTACGGCCGGACAAGGTCCTCGCCTTCGCCAAGGGCGACGTCAGCCAGACACGGCATACGTTCCCGGGGTCCGGTCCACCGGCGGGCGGCGTGGGGTGACGGGTCGGTCACCGGGCCACCGACGGTGAGGTGCCGGGTGTGGATGCGTCGCCGTGGGACCGCCGAACTAGCCGGGGACCGGGCCCACCGTCACGCTGGCCCCCGCCAGGGACCGGAGGTAGGGATCGAGGTCGTAGACCCGTCCGAGCTGGGCCAGAGGGGGAGCACCCACCCCGACGGCGACCCCGGTGGTGGCGCCGGCGGCGAGGGGGAGGGGGAGCTCGAGCACCATGGTCGAGACGGGGACCGGGGAGGGATCCGTCGTCGTGGTCGACGTCGGCAGGGCCGTGCCACACGACCCGCAGTCGAAGCGGCCGTGCAGGACGACGACGTACGCCGGCCCTGCCGCCTCCGGGGCGGTCGGCCACTGGGCGTCGAGTGCCGTCTGCGTGGTCACCACGGCCCGTACGCCGGCGGGACGGGTCACACCGTACGCTTCGGCTGCCCCCAGTGCGAGCCTGGCCAGGTCGAGCAGCGGGACACCGTCGACCACGGCCGGCAGCGCCCGGCCGATGACCGACGGATCACGTTCACGTCGGTGATCTTCGACGAACTCGCCGAGCGCCATTGGGGACCGGACGGTGCCGTCCGCCGACTCCCGGAGATGGCGGACGGCCGCCGGATTCAGGCACCTCCCGTCGATCGTCGGTGCCCGTGCCGACGACGCCGGGTGACCCACACCCACTGATGACCCCCCCGTGGCCGGGGGAGCGGAAATGCCGGCACGTCGCTGACCGGGCGGTGGGACGGGAGGATCGCACCGTCCGCGGGCGTCTCCCTCGGTCCGGCCTCCGGCCGATACGTTGGTCGTCGTGGCCGATCACTTCGCCTGCGTGGGGTTGGACGTCCCCGAGCGTGACGCGTTCGCACACCTGGTCGACGACCTGTCCCGCGCAGCATCCCGATCCACCGGGCCGGCGGGGATCCGGGCCCTCTGGTCCGATCCGTCCGGGGCGGCCCTCGCCCTGTTCTCCCCCCCCGACGGGAAGGGCATCACCTGTGCCAAGCCGTCATTCGTGGGTCGGTCCCGCCTGGTCGTGTGGCCGACGACGATGGTGGAGGATCCCCGGGGTTGCCCCTTCTGCGCCGTCGCCATGGTCGAGGTCCGGGAGGGCGACCAGCTGCTCTATCCGCTGGCCATCGAGTTGGATGACGTGCAGCTCGGACCGCTCGACACGTCGGGCCCGGTCACCGTGGGCATCACCGCCTTCGGGGAGTCGGTCGAGGTGTGGGCCGGCGCATCCGAGTACCAGGCCGGCGAGCACCTGTATGCCACGCAGTCGCTCATTCCGTCGGGGACCTTCTCGCCGGGCGGCACGGACTGGCCGCTACGGGCGGAGGCCATCCTCACCGGGGTGGTCACACGGGCCGAGCGTCTGACCAACGGTCGCACGGGGGCGCAGTTCGACCAGTGCCAGGTGGA
>Ga0302196_10001445_pt1 | contig 22614 bp, 23 predicted proteins | sample II_Bog_N1_3_FD_198794 | JGI IMG/M metagenome (GOLD analysis project Ga0302196, IMG submission 198794) | Peat permafrost microbial communities from Stordalen Mire near Abisko, Sweden - II_Bog_N1_3 | ecosystem: Environmental > Terrestrial > Soil > Wetlands > Peat | place: Sweden: Abisko...
CGTTCGCCGGGAACGCCTCCGAGGGAGTGGCCGACGCCTTCTACGACTGGCTGTCCCCGCGGCTGTGGCCGCTCATCGCCGCCCCGGAACCCCAGGATCCCCCGGGTTCCACCGGGTGACCCCTGCGGCCGCCGTCGGGATCGGCCCCCACCGTCCGGTACCGTGTCGGCCGTGCCGACCGTCCTCACCCTCTGCACCGGCAATGCCGCTCGCTCGGTCATGGCCGGCGCCATGCTGCGCGACGGGCCGCTCCCGGTGGTGACGGCGGGCACCCACGTCATCGAGGGGCAGCCGATGAGCCGGCGTACCCGGGCCGCCCTGGAATCGGTGGGATTCTCCGCCGACGGCCATCGCAGCCATCAGGTCACGGAGTCGGACATCGACGACGCGGTGCTGGTCCTGGCCATGGCCGCCGAGCACGTCTCGTACATCCGCCGCCGGCATCCCGCGGCGGCCGACCGCACGGTGTCGATCAAGCGCCTGGTGCGCGACCTGCCACCGGGTCCCGGGCCGCTGGCCGACCGGCTGGCCGCCCTGGGGTTGGCCGGGGTCGAGGTGGGCGGCTGGGAGGACGTGGAGGACCCGGCCGGTGGGGATGACGCCGCCTACGTGTCCTGTGCCGAGGAACTCGCCGGACTGTGCGCCCGGTTGCTGCCCCTGTTGGGCTGAATCCGAACCCGCGGACGCGGCCGGAGGCGCCCGGCCAGGATCGGACACCCGCGACCCGCGCCGGCCGGCCCGTGCGGAGCGCCGCCGCCGGGACGCCACTTGCTACCGTCGGTCCGTGGAACCCGCCGTGCCCGCCCATGAACCGGCAGGGGCGGAGCCGTCGGGTGGAGTCCGAGCCTGGATCGAGCAGCGGGACCCGGGACTGCGGGCCACCAAACGATCGGTCAAGGCCGCCGTCCTGGTGCCGGCCGTCCTGGCCGCGACCGAGTTCGGGACGTCCAATCCGCAGACCCCGTTGTTCGCCGTCTTCGGCGCGGTCGCCCTGCTGCTGTTCGCCGACTTCGGTGGTGCGCTGCGCACGAGGAGCCGCTCCCTCATCGGCCTCTGGGGGGTGGGGGTGGTGTTCATCTCGCTCGGGACAGTCGCCTCGACCCATGCGGCCGCCGCCGTGATCGCCATGGCCGTGGCCGCCTTCCTGGTGCTCTTCGCCGGAGTGGTCAGTCCCGCCGCGGCCGCCGGGTCGACGGCGGCCCTCCTGACCTTCGTCCTCCCGGTGGCCGTGCCGGCCGCCTCCTCGGCCGTCGGTGACCGGCTGCTGGGCTGGGTGATCGCCGGCGTGGTCTGCATCCCCGCGGCGCTCTTCGTCTGGGCGGGTCGGTGGCACGACCGGCTGCGGCACGCGATGGCCGATGCCGCGCTGGCCATCGGCGACCTGCTGGAGGCCGCACCGGAGTCGGTGGGACACGGGTCGATCGCCACCTACCGGTCGGGGGTGGAGGGGGCGCTGCGGGCCCTCCGGGAGCAGTTCGAAGCCACCCCGTACCGGCCGACCGGGGCCGGACCCACCGACGTGGCCCTCACCAACCTGGTGTCCCGGCTGGAGTGGGTGGGCGGGCGGGCCCTGGCGGCCACTGCCGGTCCGCCCCCGGACGACGAGTCCGCACGGGTCGCCGCCGTCGAGTCGGCGGCGGTGGAGGTGCTGCGGTTGGTGGCCGCCGTCCTGCGCGGCAGCGACGCCGCCCGTTCCTCCGAGGTGGTGGACCTGTCGGCGGCCGTCGACCGACTGGTGGTCACCCGGATCGCTGCCACCGATGCCGCGCTGGCCGCACTGGTGGCCTCCGACGCCGCGGGCCCGGGGACCTCGTCCGTGCCGGTCGGTCCGCCCACCGCCCTGGCCGAGATCGATCCCACCTACCCGATCCGCATGCTGGCGTTCTCCCTGGAGATGCTGGCCGACGTGGCCATCGCCGCCCTGGGCACCGACGACCCCGGGGTCTCCCGGACCGAGCGGTGGTGGGCCACCGCCCGGTCGTTCGCCCGGGTGGCCGGCGGGCACCTGACCCTCAGGTCGGTCTGGATGCGCAACAGCATCCGGGGCTCGGTCGCGCTGGGACTCGCCGTTCTGGTCACCGAGGTCACCGACGTCCAGCACGGCTTCTGGGTGGTGCTCGGCACGCTGTCGGTACTGCGTTCCAACGCCCTCGGGACCGGGTCGACGGCCCTGCGGGCCGTCCTCGGCACGGCCATCGGCTTCGGGGTGGGGGCCCTGGTGCTGGTGGTGCTCGGCACGGAGGGCGCCGGGCTGTGGGCGGTCCTCCCACTGGCCGTCCTGGTCGCCGGCATCGCCCCCACCACGATCTCGTTCACCGCCGGCCAGGCCGGGTTCACCGTCTTCGTCGTGCTGGTGTTCAACATCATCGACCCGGTCGGCTCGAAGGTCGGGCTCATCCGGTTCGAAGACGTGCTGATCGGCACGGCGGTGAGCGTGGCGGTGGGCCTGCTCTTCTGGCCCCGGGGTGCGTCCGCCCAGTTGGCCCGGTCCCTGGGCCAGGCCTACGCCACGGCCACCGCCTGGCTGGAGGTGGCGGTCGACCGGGTGGGCCGGGAGCCTCCCGGCACCGACGGCTCGGGTTCGACGCCGGAGCGGACCGCGGCCCTGGACGCCGCCCGGCGCCTGGACGACGCCTACCGCCAGTTCCTCGGGGAGCGGGGCGCCAAGCGGGTGCCGCTGCCGGTGGTGACCCGGCTGCTCACCGGCAGCGCCCGGATCCGGCTGACCGCCGTGACCCTGGAGGGCCTGCCGGACCTGACCTCACCCGACGGCCCGCCCCCGGTGCCCGAGGTGGTGGCGGCCCGGGCGGTCGTGACCCGCGAGTGCGCCTCGGTCGAGTCGTGGTTCGGCGCGTGTGCCGACTCGATCGGGGGACGGGATCCCCGGGTCCCGGCCGCCCCGGACCTGCCCGACCGGCCCACCCCCGAGGTGGCGGCGGCATGGTCCGCCGTGCGGGGGGCCGGCCGGCGCGACGGGGTCTTCGCCGTCCTCCGGCTGCTCTGGGTGGAGGAGCGCCTCGACGACCTGTTGCGCCTCCAGGCCGATCTGGCCGGCACGGTCGGCTCCCTCGGCCGGGCACCGGCACGCACGCGGGCCGGCAGGTGGTTCTAGCGGGTGGTCGTGGACAGGTCGGGGTGACGCCGCGTGATGTCCGCGCAGTCCAGGCAGACCGACTCGGGGATCCACCCGATGCGCATCAGCAGCGCGAACGTCTTGCATCCGAGGCACAGGCCGAAGGCCGCCTCGAGGAAGGCGGCACAGGTGAGCAGGGCGACGAACAGGTAGGCGGCGGTGTCGAACCCGAAGCCGAAGGCCAGGATCAGGGCCGTGGTCGAGAACACGACCCCGACGGCCTGGGCGAAGCGCTTGGGCGGACCGGGCACCAGCTTCGGCTCCCAGGGTAGGCGGGGCGCCACCACCTTGGTGGCCAGGAGCCCGAGGGGGCTGAACCGGGGGCCGGACAGCACCCGGGCCCAGAACCCGTAGGCCAGGGGAACGAGGATCCACGGCTGCCGGAAGGCCACGGTGGCCACGCACAGGAGGACGACGCCGGTGGCCACGGTCCGGGCGGCGTAGTCATTGACCGGGTTGGGGAAGGTGAACACACAGAAAGCTTACCGGTTGAGTCGGGTTTTGTGAACCGGCCCCGGGCCGTCATCCGGGTGGCCACCCGGCTCCGGATACCCTCTGTGCACCTAACCGGGGGACGACGTCGTGGATGACTTCGCAGTCGAGCAGGCGAGTGACGCCAACCTGGTGGTGGCGGTGGGCCGGTGGTACGAGCCGGCCCTCGCCGAGATCTACCGCCGCCACGGCGGGGCCGTCCACTCGCTGGCCCGCCGGATCCTGCGCTCGGCCCCCCCGGCCGAGGAGATCACCCAGGAGGTCTTCCTCGACCTGTGGCGCAACCCGGAGAAGTTCGACGCCCAGCGGGGGACGCTCCGCTCCTACCTCCTGGCCCGCACCCACGGGAAGTCGGTGGACGTCGTGCGGGCCGAGGAGGCGCGCCGGCGCCGCGAGGAGCGGTCCTCCCGCGAGACGGCGACCGCCGCCTACGACATCGACCGCGAGGTCTGGGACATGGCCGTCGCCGAGCAGGTGAAGGACGCACTGGTCGCCCTTCCCGACGAGCTCCGCCAGCCCATCGAGCTGGCCTACTTCGGCGGCCACACCTACAAGGAGGTCGCCACCCTCCTCGACGAGCCCGAGGGCACGGTCAAGAGCCGCATCCGCTCGGGGCTGGGCCGACTCCGGGTGAACCTGCTCGAGCGGGGCGTCGAGCCGGCGGGAGCCGAGCTGTGAGCGCCCCGGCGGACGGGATGAGCCACACCGACATCGAGGAGCTCCTGGGCGTCTACGCCCTCGACGCACTCGACCCCGAGACGGCGGCCGTGGTCGAGTCGCACCTGGACGAGTGCCTGCGCTGCGCCGTCGAGGTGGCCCAGCACCACGAGGTCGCCGGACTCCTGGCCAATTCCGGTGGGGCACCGCCGGCCGAGCTGTGGGACGGGATCTCCGCCCGGCTCGACGGGACCTCCGACCTGACCTGGGATCGGCTGGCCGCCCGGCTCGACGCTCCCGGTGGGGACCGTGAGGTCCCCGACGCCGCCCCGACCGGTGCCTCCGGCGACGCCGCCGTGGTCCCGATCACCGCCGGTTCCCGACGCCGTCGCCGGGCGTCGGCCGGTGCGGCGCTGGTGGCCGCCGCCGCCGCCGTGCTGGCCCTCGTCCTGGGCCTCCAGGTCCACCACCTGAACGGCCAGGTCAGTGCGCTCCAGTCGGGCCCGCAGTTGTCCACCGCCGAGCGGGCCGCCCTGCAGTCGCCGTCGACCCGCCGGATCCCGCTGACCGCCCCGTCCATGGCGGGCACCGGTTCCACACCGGTCACCATCGTGTTGACCGCGGCGGGCACCGGCTTCGTGATCGACGACCGGAGTGACGGCCTCGCCCCGCTGCCCTCCGACCGGACCTACCAGCTGTGGGGCGTCGTCGGCCACCGAGCGATCTCGCTCGGCCTGCTCGGTCCGCACCCGAAGATCGTGCCCTTCAGCGTGGCCGGGTCCGCCCCGGTCAGCGAGTTCGCCATCACCGACGAGGTGGCCGGAGGGGTGGTGACGTCGGTGCACACGCCGGTCGCCGTCGGCTCCGTCCCCGTCTGAACCGTCCCCGCCCGGATCGTCCCCGTCTGAACCGTCCCCGTTTGGATCGTCCCGGTCCGGACGGTCGCTCCACGGGTGGCCGGCCCGTGGTGGTGCCGGAGTGATGGTGCCGGAGTGGTGGTGCCGGAGTGGTGGACCGGTCCCGCTCAGCCCAGGTTGCGGGCGAAGAGGGCGTGCAGGCGCTCCCAGTGCCGCTCGGCGGCCGGCTTGTCGTAGGCGCCTTCCCGGCTCGGGAAGGCGAAGCCGTGGTGGACCCCGGGGTAGCGCTCGACCCGGGCGTTCGCCCCCACCGCCACCAGCTGCTCCTCCAGGGCGTCGACCATCTCGGCGGGCGCGTAGTCGTCGAACTCGGCACAGGCGAAGTAGAGCTCGCCCCGGGCATCGGCCGCCCGCTCGGCCGGTGAGCCCGGGCCGGACAACCGCACGCCGTACAGCGAGGCGGCCGCCCGGATCCTGTCCGGGTAGGCGCAGGCCACGGCGAACGAGAACGGGCCGCTCATGCAGTAGCCCATGCACCCGACGCGGCCCGGGTCGGCCGCCGGCTCCGCGCCGACGAACTCGAAGAGGGCGGCGGTGTCGCTGATCACCAGGTCGTCGTCGAGTGACGCCATGAGCGACCACATCGCCTCGGCGGTGTGGTCCGGGTCGCCCGAGAAGACGTTGAACTCACGGGTGCCCCGGTAGTACAGGTTGGGCAGGACCACGACGTACCCGGCGGTCCCGAGCCGCCGGGCCATGTCGTGCAGTTCCTCGCGTTTGCCCGGGGCGTCCATGTAGAAGAACACCACCGGGTGGGGCCCACCCTCCTCGGGATGGGTGACGAACGTGTTCATCGAGCCGTCCCGGGTGGCGATGTCGATGTGACGGTCGATCACGGTGCCTCCGGGATCCGGTGGACCGGACGCACTAGATCCGGTGGACCTGACGCAGCCCGGCCCAGGCGAAGTCGGCGAGCTGGGCGGCCAGTCGGGCCGCCTCGGCGGCCCGGACGTCCTGGGACACGGGTTCGGGGGGGCCGTCGGGCCCGGCCCGCCGGGCCCCCAGCCAGTGGCGGCTGGCCCCTTCGGCCATTCCCACCACGGCGTGGGCCAGCAGGAGGCGGTGCTCAGGGTCCAGGCCGGCGTCGATCAGCGGGTCGATGGCCTCGGCGATGGCCTCCTCCACCCGATGGAGCGCGGCCCCCAGCTCGGGGTCGTCCGGGGCGTCCCGGCCGTACAGCAGGCGGAAGGCGTCCTCGTTGTCGACCATGAGCTCGAAGTAGCCGGCGAATCCCAGCTCGACCTGCTGGCGGGGCCCCTCGGCGGCGGCCGTGGCCTGCACGATCCGGTCGATCATCTCCCACGAGAAGGCGTCGAGCAGCTCCAGGTAGAGCGCCCGTTTGGATTCGAAGTGCTGGTACACGAGGGGCTTGGTGACCCCGGCGGCCTCGGCGATGTCGTCCATGGTCGTGGCCGCGTAGCCGTGCTCGGCGAACAGGGCCAGCGCCACGTCGACGAGCTGGCGCCGCCGGGCGTCGGCGGTCAGACGGCGGGCGCCCCGTCCGCCGGTCCGGGAGCCCGGCCCCCGTCGGTCGGTCGTGGCGGTGGCGTTCATGGCCGTCATGGTAGCGCCGGGGTGGATCCCACCTCCGTGCCGGCGTTCCGCCTGCGGGGTGGGCCGATCAGCGTGCCCGGTCACCCGAGATCCGGGAGCACGGCGGCGATCCGGCCGGGCAGCCCGGCGAGCGAGAAGTGGCGCCGGGCCACCTCCAGATTGTGTTCCAGGAGGGCGGTGTCCGGTGCGGCGAGCCAGGCGTCCAGGCGGTCGAGGTCGTCCAGGCCGAACCAGTCGAACCCGAAGGCGGCCAGTTCCCGGGCGACCGGATAGGGGCCGATGACCAGGGGACGACGGTGGGTGGCCGACTCGACGCTCGGGTTCCCGAATCCCTCCCACGTGGAGGGGAGCGCCACCACGTCGCACGCCGCGTAGGCGTCCTCGATGCCCACCTCGTCGCCGCCGGGGAGTTCCGGCGTACCCAGCACCACGGGACCGCCCGTGGCGGCGACCAGGCGGTCGAGGTCGGGTCCGTAGCCGTCCTCGGCCGGGCCGAGCAGCCAGTAGACGGCGCCCAGGTGGGCCGCAGCGGCCAGCCCTCCGGCCACGTTCTTCCTGGCCAGGGCCCGTGTGGGTTGGAGGACCACTCGGTCACCGGGGCCCGCCCCGAGGGCCTCCCGCACGGCGTCGGCGGTCCGACCGCGGCCGTCCCGGGCCGACGGTGGGCCCTCGTCCCCGGCGGGGACGGCGAACGAGTTGTACACGGTGGTCGCCCGGATCCCCCGGGCGGCCAGCTCGCCCCGGCTCAGCTCGTTGATGGTCACGTGGCGCCACCGTGGATCGTCGGGCGGTGGCGGGTGCCCGAGGAACTGCGGGCGCTGCCAGGGGAGGTCGTGGTGGTGGAGGAGGGCGGGACGGCCGGCCAGGACGGACGCCACCACGTCGGACGCCGCCCCGTTTAGCGGGAGCGAGCAGAGGTTCTCGACCACGACCAGGTCGGCCCGATCGAGGGCCCGGTCGACCTCGGCGGTCGAGGGGGGCTCGGAGGCGTCGATGGCCAGCCCGGGGAGGGTCACGTCGACCGGGCCGCTCCCGGCGACCGTGTAGGTGGTGAATCCCAGCTCCTCGAGGGCGTGTCGCCACTTGGCCGCCTCGACGGCCACGCCGTCGGAGCCGCCGAGGCGGAAGGAGAGCAGGGTGGCGGTGGCGATGGCGCCACCGTAGCGGTGGCCCCGGTACGGCGGTCCCGGCTCCCGCGCCCCGATCCCGCGCCTCCCTCCGCGTCCGGTCCGGTGCGACCCCGGGGGTGCGGCCGGGGTACCGTCGCGACGTGCCCGACGATCCCGCTCCGACCGACGCCCCGGCCACCGACGACCTCCTGGCCGAGCGGGTCGGCCCCGTCCTCACCCTCACCATCAACCGGCCGGAGCGGCGCAACGCCATGACCTGGGACGTCATCGCCGGGCTCCGCCGGGAGCTGGCCCGGGCCAAGACCGACCCGGCCGTGCGGGTCGTGGTGCTCACCGGTGCGGGTGACCGGGCCTTCTGCGCCGGGGCCGACCTGTCCGGCATGGTCCCCAGGGATCCCGGTGGTACGTCGGACGAGTACCTCGACCACCATCTGGCCCGGGGCTGGCTGGCCGAGCTGTTCGAGGAGCTGTGGCAGCTCGGCAAGCCGACCATCGCCCGGGTGCGGGGCTGGGCGATGGCCGGCGGGTTCGGGCTGGCGCTCTCCTGTGACCTGGTGATCGCCTCCGACGACGCCCGCTTCGGGGCCCCCGAGCTCAACGTCGGACTGTGGCCGTACATGGTCACGGTGCCGCTCCTGCGGTCGATGCCCCCGAAGAAGGCGCTCGAGCTCATGTTGACCAGCCGGGTGGTGGGGGCCGAGGAGGCCGACCGGATCGGCTTCGTGACCCGGGTGGTGCCCGCCGACGAGCTCGATGCGGCCGTGGCCGAACTGGCCGCCGTGCTGGCCTCGAAACCCCCCGGGGTGACGAGGATGGGTCGCGATTCGTTCTACGCTGTCATCGACGCAGCGGCCTCGGAGTCCCTGCCGTATCTCCACGCCATGCTGACCGTCACCAGCCAGACCGCAGAGGCGATCGAGGGCATTACCGCCTTCGCGGAGAAGCGCCCCCCGTCCTGGCAGGTGGCGTCGGACGCCGACGGGAACGCCTGACCGCAGCAACCGGCGGGACGGGGCATCCCTCCGGCCCGCAGACACCCACACGAGATCCCGAGGAGTACCCGACAGCATGGCGAAACGAGCACTGATCACCGGAGTCACCGGCCAGGACGGCTCCTACCTGGCCGAGTTCCTGCTGGGCGAGGGCTACGAGGTCTGCGGCATGGTGCGGCGTTCGAGCACGATCAACTTCGAGCGCATCGCCCACATCCAGGACCGGATCACGCTGGTGGCCGGCGACCTCCTCGACGAGGTGTCGATGATCAACATCTTGAAGGAGAACCGGCCCCAGGAGGTCTACAACCTGGCCGCCCAGTCCTTCGTCCAGACCTCGTGGAACCAGCCGGTCCTGACCGGGGAGACCACCGCCCTCGGGGTCACCCGGGTGCTCGACGCCATCCGCACCGTCGACCCCGAGATCCGCTTCTATCAGGCGAGCTCGTCGGAGATGTTCGGCAAGGTCCAGGAGGTCCCCCAGGTGGAGACCACCCCGTTCTACCCGCGGAGCCCCTACGGGGTGGCCAAGGTCTACGGCCACTGGATCACCGTCAACTACCGCGAGAGCTACGACCTCCACGCCTCGTCGGGCATCCTCTTCAACCACGAGTCCCCCCGGCGTGGCCTCGAGTTCGTGACCCGCAAGGTCACCCACGGGGTGGCCCGGATCGCCGCCGGCATCGACGACCACCTGGCGCTCGGAAACCTCGATGCCCAGCGCGACTGGGGATTCGCCGCCGACTACGTGCGGGCCATGTGGCTCATGCTCCAACAGGACCACCCCGACGACTACGTGGTGGCCACCGGGGAGACCCACTCGGTCAAGGAGCTGGTCGAGCTGTCGTTCGCCGCCGCCGACCTCGACTGGGAGAAGCACGTCGTCATCGACGAACGCTTCCTCCGGCCGGCCGAGGTGGACCTCCTGGTCGGCGATCCGGCCAAGGCCGAGAAGACCCTCGGCTGGCACCGCGACGTGGACTTCTCGGAGCTGGTGCAGATGATGGTGGAGGCCGACCTGGCCCTGGTGAAGAGCCAGCAGGCCTAGCGGTTGGCCATGGTCGGACAGGTGGCGCTCCACGCCGACCCGCTCGGCCTCCTGGTCGCCTTCGGCGCCGGGATGCTCTCGTTCCTGTCACCGTGCGTGCTGCCCCTGGTGCCGGCCTACCTGTCGATGGTGTCCGGACTGACGGCGGCCGAACTGTCGGCGCTCCAGACGGCGTCGGCCCCGGCGCCGTCCCCGGTGGCCGTGGGCGTGCCGGTGGCGGTGGGCGGTGTCGAGCCGGGTCCGGCCGCCGCCGCCGAGCACCCGGCGCCGGTCACCGACGATCCCCGGGCACCGAGCGCCGGGCCCGGTCCCGAGGAGCTGCGCCTCCACCGGAGCCGCCTGCTGCGGGGGATCCTGGCCTTCATCGCCGGGTTCACCGTCATCTTCACCATCCTGGGCGCCACGGCGTCGTCGATCGGCCGACTCTTCGACACCCACCAGTCGACCCTCGACGTCGTCTCGGGCATCCTGATCGTGCTGTTCGGCGCCGTCCTGGTGGCCATGGCGGCCGGTGTGACCCTGCCGGTGGCCCTGTCCGGCGAGAGGCGGTTCGCCGTGCGGCCGTCGGTGCTCGGCTCCTGGGCACCCCCGGTCATGGGCATGGCCTTCGCCTTCGCCTGGACCCCCTGCATCGGCCCGGTGCTGGGCAGCGTCCTCTCCCTAGCCGCCGGGACCGGCGGCTCGCCGATCGGCGGGGTCGCACTGCTGTTGGCCTACTCCCTCGGCCTCGGGGTCCCCTTCCTGCTCTTCGGCCTCGCCTTCGGCCGGATGACCGACCTCCTGGCCCGGGTGAAGGGCCGTCTGCGGATCGTCGACCTGGTCGGTGGGGTGATCCTCATCGCCTTCGGTGTACTGCTGCTCACGCACAACGTGAACATCGTCTCGGCCCACATCTCCACCTGGCTGCGGGACCTCCACCTGAGCCGACTGTCGAGCAGCTGAGCCCGCACCGAGCCCCCACCGGGGCCGGGCCGGAACCGGGCCGGGTGGCCCTGACCCCCCGTCTGGCTACCGCCCGCCCGCCCCCGTAGCATTGGCGCCAGCCCATGGCCCCCGTCACCCCCGTTCCCTCCGCGGTCTCCCTCCGTGGCGCGGTCGCGCTCTCGGGGCGGTTCCCCCTGCTCGCAGGCGTGGACCTGGAGGTGGCGGTGGGGGAGACCGTGGTCATCGAGGGTCCCAACGGAGCCGGCAAGACCAGCCTGCTGCGGGTGTGCGCCGGTCTCGTCCCCCTCGCCTCGGGGCACCTCTCGGTGCTGGGTCTCGACCCGGTCCGCCGACGGACCGAGGTGCGCCGACGGGTCGGACTGTTGTCCCACGCCTCCCACCTCTATGACGACCTCACCGTGGCCGAGAACGTGCGGTTCGCCGTCCGGGCCGCCGGGGGCGATCCCGTCCGGATCGGCCCGGCCTGCGAGCGCTGGGGCCTCACCGGGCGGCTGGCCCGCACCGCGGGGTCCAAGCTGTCGGCCGGCCAGCGGCGGCGGACGGCCCTGGCCGTCCTCACCGCACGGTGGCCCGAGGTGTGGTTGCTCGACGAGCCCCACGCCGGACTCGACACCGCCGCCCGGGTACTGCTCGACGAGGCCGTGGCCGAGGCCGCCGCCTCCCGGGTGACCGTGCTCATCGCCAGCCACGAGTCGGGGGTCGTGGAGGGCCTCGCCGACCGCGCCGTCACCATCACCGGGGGACGGGTCACCGCCGAGCGGGTGCTCCGACCGTCGACGACCCCGGTGGTCCCTACACCTTCGGCCGTGCCCCCGACGGCCGTGTCCCCGACGGCCGTGCCCCCGACGGCCGTGTCCCCGACGGGCGTGCCCCCGACGGCCGTGTCCCCGACGGCCGTGCCCCCGACGGCCAAGCCGTCGCCGGCCGTGCCCCCGCCGGCCGTGCCCCCGACGGCCAAGCCGTCGCCGGTCGACGTCACGGACCGAGTCCCCTGCGCCGGGCGGGTGACCCATGTGGCGTGACGCCGCCCTGGTGGCCGGCAAGGACCTCCGTATCGAGCGTCGCTCGCGGGTGGGGCTCACCCAGGTGGCCCCTTTCGGCATCGTGGCCCTGGCCCTCTTCGCCTTCGCCCTCGGACCCGACCGCTCGGACATGGCCCGGGGCGCCCCCGGACTCTTCTGGGTGGCGGTCCTGTTCTGCACGGTGCTGGCCGTCCAACGCAGCGTGTCGGTGGAGGCGGCCGATGGTGCCCGTGACGGCCTACGCCTCTCGGGCATCGACCCGGCCGGGCTCTTCCTGGGCAAAGCCGCCGCCGTCGGCGCACTGCTGGTGGTCCTCGAGGCGGTGCTGGCCGTGGGCGTGGTGCTGCTCTACGGCGCCCGGGTCGAGGTCCCCTGGCTCCTGGTGGCGTCCTGTGCCCTCGGCACCATCGGGCTGGCGGCCACCGGGACCCTCTACGGCGCCCTGTCGGCGGGGCTGCGGGTGCGGGAGACGCTGCTGCCGTTCCTGCTCCTACCCATCGTGGCCCCGGTGCTGCTGGCCGGCACCAAGATCTGGCAGGCGGCCATGCTCGGTGGGACCCCGTCGTCGGGCACCCCGTGGCTCCGGTTGCTCGTGGTCTTCGACGCCGTCTACGTGGCGGTGGGCATCGCCGTGTTCGGCCCCATCCAGGAGACGGCATGACCGACCGGTCCACCGCGGCGGGCGCCACCCGGTCCCAGCCGGCGCCGTCCCGTCCGCCGCCGCCCCATCCGGCGCCGACCAGCGTGCCGAACACCGGTGTGACCCCACCACCGGTGCCCTCCGTCCGGGCCCGCACCACCGAGCGGGTGATCGGGATCCTGGCCCTGGTCGGCACCGCCGCCACCGTGTGGCTCGGGCTGTGGGTGACGCCGCCCGACCGGACCCAGGGCGACCTGGTCCGCCTGGTCTACATCCACCCCGGCGTCGCCTGGGTGGCCCTCTACCTGGCGTTCGGTCTGGCCACCGTGGCCAGCCTCCTCTACCTGTGGCCCCGGACCCGATCGATGTTCTGGGACCGGCTGGCCGCCGCCGCCGTCGAGGTCGGCGTGGTGTTCAACGTCTGCACGCTGGTGTCGGGTTCCATCTGGGGCAAGCCGACCTGGGGGGTGTGGTGGGCGTGGGACGCCCGGCTCACCCTGACCGCCGTCCTGCTGGTGCTCTACCTCGGGTACCTGGCCCTGCGCCGGGTCCCGGCCGAGCCCGAGGTCCGGGCCCGCCGGAGTGCCTTCGTGGCCCTGTTCGCGGCGATCGACATCCCCCTGGTCCACTTCTCGGTGGACTGGTGGAACACGCTCCACCAGGGCGCCACCGTGCTCAACGCGGGGCTCAACCTCAAGATCCACGGGTCCATGGCCTGGACCCTGCTGCTCGGCTTCGTGGCCCTGACCCTGGTCTTCGTGTGGATGCTCCTCGTCCGTTACCGGGTCGGTGCGATGGAGGACTGGCTGGCGGCCAACGAACTGGACCTGGCCCTGGCCGAGCGCCGCTCCGAGGGGGCGGAGGACCGGGGCGGCGCGCCGGCGGACCCGGTGGGCGTGGCCTGATGCGCTACATCGTCGCCGGCTACGTCTTCGTCCTGACCGTGCTGTTCCTCTACGCGGTGTCGCTGGCCTGGCGCCGGCGTCGACTGGAGCGGGCGGTGGCCCGGGTGACAGCCGCCTCCCCACCGGCCACCGGCACCCCGTTGGCCGACGCCGTCGCGCGGGCCGACGGCACCCCGGACCCGATCCGGAACGCCGGCTCGGTGGCCTCGGTCGCCCCGGGCGGTGACGCGTGACCACCGCGCCTCCCGCCCCCCCGGGGGTCGTCGACCGGGACCCGGACGCCGGGCCTCCGGACCCGGGTCGCACCCCGGCGCCGGCGAGCCTCCGACCGACCGCCCGCTACGTCGTGGTCGGCCTGGTCCTGGTGGGAGCCCTGGTCTTCCTGCTGGTCAAGGGGCTCGGGTCGGCCCTGGACTTCTACCTGCCGGCCGACCAGGCCGTGGCCCAGAAAGCGTCGCTCGGGACCAAGACCTTCAACCTCGAAGGGGTGGTCGAGCCGGGATCGATCCACTCCACCCCGGCCGGAGTGGACTTCGTCGTCACCTCGGGTGCCGTCCACCTGGCCGTCCACAACTCGAGCAGTCCGCCCCAGCTGTTCCAGCCGGACATCCCGGTGATCGCCGTCGGGCACTTCCAGGGGAACCTGTTCGTGTCCGACGAGATCCTGGTGAAGCACTCGGCCACCTACATCGCCCAGTACCCGGGCCGGGTGACCGCACCCGACGGGAGCAAGCGGTGACGGCGCGTACCCCTCTCGCGGCCCGCGGCCGGACGTGAACGGGACCCTCGGTCACACCGGCGTCCTGCTCGGCTTCGTGGCCTCGCTGGTCGGGATGGCCGTCCTCGTGGTGGGACTGGTGCGGCACCGGCCGGGCCAGCTCCGCAGCGGGCGGCTGTATGCGCCGCTGATCCTGCTGGGAGGGGTGGTTGCGGTGTTCGCCATGCAGCGGGCCCTGATCACCCACGACTTCTCGCTCACCTACGTGGCCGACAACAACAGCCGGTCGACCCCGCTGCTCTACTCGATCACCGGCATGTGGTCGGCGCTGGCCGGGTCGATCCTGTTGTGGGGGGTGATCCTCGGCGGCTACGCCACGGCCATGGTGTGGCGCTTCCGGGCCCGGGCCGCCGACGAATTGGTGGCCTGGGCCACCCTGGTGATGTACGCGGTGGCCGCCTTCTTCTTCGGGCTGATGCTCGGGCCGGCCGACCCGTTCACCCGCGTCACCGGGCGTGTGCTGGCCGACGGGCTGGGGCCCAACGTGCTCCTCCAGGACAACCCGCTGGTGTTGTTCCACCCACCCCTGCTCTACCTCGGCCTGGTGGGCTTCACCCTCCCGTTCGCGTTCGCCGTGGCCTCGCTGGTCACCGGCCGCCTGGACGACGACTGGCAGGGGGAGACCCGTCGGTGGACCCTGTTCGCCTGGACGTTCCTGACCGTCGGGATCGTGCTGGGGGCCTGGTGGTCCTACCAGGTGCTCGGGTGGGGCGGGTTCTGGGCCTGGGACCCGGTGGAGAACGCCTCGCTCCTGCCGTGGCTGGTGGGGACCGCCTACCTGCACTCGGTGATGGTCCAGCAGCGGCGCGGGCTGCTGCGGGTGTGGAACCTGTCCCTGGTCATCGCCACCTTCAGCCTGACCATCCTCGGCACCTTCCTCACCCGGTCCGGCGTCATCCAGTCGGTGCACGCCTTCTCGACGTCGTCGATCGGCCCCCTCCTGCTCGGTTTCTTCGGTCTGGTCCTGGCCGTCGGTGTCGGGCTCATCGCCTGGCGGGGGGACCGCCTGCGGTCCCCGGGCGGCATCGACTCGCCGGTCAGCCGTGAGGGTGCCTTCCTGGCCAACAACCTGCTCTTCGTGCTGTTCGCCTTCGTCGTCCTGCTCGGCACCGTGTTCCCCCTCCTCTACGAGGCGCTGCACAGCGGCGCCCAGGTGGCCGTCGGCGCCCCCTACTTCAACCGCCTGGTCATCCCCCTTGGGCTGGCCCTGCTGTTCCTGATGGCGGTGGCCCCCGCCCTGCCGTGGCGGAAGTCGTCGACCGAGGTGCTCCGCGGGCGCCTCGCCGTTCCCGCCGCCCTCGGGGTGCTGGCGGTGGTGGTGTGCGTCCTCTCCGGTATCCACGGCATCGAGCCCCTGCTCGCCTTCGGCCTCGGGGCCTTCGCCGCCGCGTCGGCCGGGCGGGCCCTGGTGCTCTCCGTCCGGGGGGCGTGGCGCACCGCCCGGGCGGCCGGACAGCCGCCGGTCCGGGCCGCCCTGGCCGGGTGGCGGGGCCTGGTGGGTCGGGCCAACGGCGGGATGGTGGTCCACATCGGCGTGGTGCTGATCGCCGTCGGCCTGGCCGCCTCCACCGCCTTCGGCCAGCGGGGCACCGTGGTCCTGGCCCGGGGGAAGACCGGGAGCTTCGCCGGGCACACGGTGGAGTTCGTGGGCACCCGGATCGTGCGCACCCCCTCCCACCTCAGCCAGGAGGCCCTGCTGCGCGTCGACGGCGGTGCGGTGTTCACGCCGGCCATCAGCCAGTTCGGCACCGGCACCCAGGCCGTGGGTACCCCGGCCATCGATTCCAGCCTGACCTCGGACGTCTACCTGACCATCAACAGGATCCCCGACCAGGGTGCGGCGTGGACCTTCGGTGTGGTGGTCCAGCCCCTGGTCATGTGGCTGTGGATCGGGGGGGCGCTGGTGGTGGTGGGCTCGGTGCTGTCGGCCGTCCCCGGGCGCCGACGCCGCCCGACCGACCCGGTGTCGGCCCCGGTGGGCGCGGCGGCGCCGCCGACGGAGCCCGATCCCTCCGACCCCGTCCCGGTGGTCACCGGCCCGGTGGTCACCGGCCCGGTCGTGCCGGAGCGCCAGCCGGTGGGCGCCGGGGACGCACCGTGACCCTGCCCGCCCCGACGGGGACCACCCCGCCCCCTGCGTCCGACGGGCCGGCCGACGAGCCGGCCGCCGCCGCCGGCGCGCCGCCGCCCGCCCGATTCACGCCGCCCACCCGGCACACGGCGCGATGGGCGGCCCTCGGGGTCCTGGTCGTGGCGGCCGGACTCATCGCCGTGCTGGCCACCCGCCCACCGGCCACGGTGGCCGAGGTGCAGAGCCCCCTGGTGGGCCACCTGGCCCCACCGGTGCGGGGTGTGACCGTGGACGGTCGGGCCTTCGCCCTGCCCCGGGCCCCGGGCACCTACGTGGTGGTCAACTTCTTCGCCAGCTGGTGTGTCCCCTGCCAGGAGGAGGGTCCGGAACTGGTCAAGTTCGCCTTCGAGCACGACCGCCCCGGCGACCCGCAGCTGGTCAGTGTGGTCTTCGACGACTCCACGGCCGACGCCCGCACCTACCAGGCCACCCTGGGGGCGACGTGGCCGACACTGGCCGACCCGAGGGGCACGACGGCGCTCACGTTCGGGGTCCGGGCGCCCCCGTCCACCTTCCTCGTCGCCCCCGACGGCCGGGTGGTGGCGTACATCATCGCCCCGGTGACCGCCTCCGACCTCGACACGCTGATCGCCCAGGCCCGGGCCTCGGGCGCATGACCCGGCGCCACTTCCCCCTGTGGACCCTGCTGGGGGTGGTCCTGGTGGTCGCCCTCCTGGCCGGCGGCGGCGCCTTCTCGTCGTCACCGCCGACCGAGGCCCAGCGGGTGGCGGCCATCGAGTCGAAGATCCGGTGCCCGAGCTGCGAGGACCTCACGGTGGCCGTGTCGAGCGCGCCCACCGCCGTGACCGTCCGGGCCACCGTCAGCCACCTGGTGGCCCAGGGCCAGAGCGACCAGCAGGTAGAGGACTACCTGGTCTCCCGCTACGGCTCGGCCATCGTGCTCGACCCCCCGACCTCCGGCTGGTCGCTGCTGGTGTGGGTCCTGCCCCTGGTGGGCGGTCTGGTCGCCGTCGCCGTGCTGGTCGCCGTGCTGGTGCGACGTCGCCGCGGCGACGTCGACCTCGACGCCGACGTGCGCGGCACGCAGGTCGATCCGGAGGTGGTGGAGGAGCGCCGTCGGTTCCTGACCCAGTCGCTGGCCGACGCCGACGCCGAGTACCTGGCCGGGGACCTGTCCGACGCCGACTACCTGGCGCTCCGCCAGCGCGACCTCGGCCGACTGGCCGCGCTGGGCCCGGCGCCCGGCGTGCCGTCGCGTGGTGCGCCGTCGGGTGGTGCGCCGTCGGGTGGTGCGCCGTCAGGTGGCGTGCCGGGGGGTGGCGTGCCGGGGGGGACCCCACGGGCGCCGGCGGGCGCCGTCGGGACCACTACGTTGACCGTCCCGGACGCTCCTGCGTCGGCGTCTGGCGTGGCGGCGTCGGCCACCGCGGCCGATCCGGCGGTGGAGTCCGCCGGGACCCTGCGGGCCCGCCGGGCCCGGAACCGCTGGTTCCTGATCGGGGCGGTGGCCTGCTTCGTCGTGGCGCTGATCGTCGCCGTCCCGGTGTTCACCTCGCGCCGGCTGCCGGGCCAGACCGCCACCGGCTCGATCCAGCTGAGCCCGAGCCAGCAGGTCACCCGGACGCTGGACCAGGCCGCCACCGCCGAGAACGAAGGCCAGCTCGGCCTGGCCGCCCAGCTCTACCAGTCCGTGCTCTCGGGGCATCCCGACAACGAGGCGGCCCTGGCCCAGCTCGGGTGGCTCGAGTACCAGATCGGCCGGTCGGGGTCGAGCAGCAGCCTGATCACCCAGGCCCGGGCCGACCTGGCCCGGGCGGCCCTGCTCGTCCCGGACGACTACGCCGTGCACCTCTACCAGGGGACGATCCTGTTCGAGCAGGACGGCAACGCCCCGGCGGCGGTGGACCAGTACCGGCAGTTCCTGGCCGACGCCCCACCCGCGGCGGTGCGCTCCCAGGCGGCCGCCACCGTCCGGGCGGCGTTCACCCAGGCCGGGGAGCCGGTGCCCGCCGGCGTGCCCACCGCCTGAGCCGACCACCCCGACGGCGGCTCCGGTGGCCGAGGCCCCGGGGCCTGACGTCGAGGGGCCCGACGTCCCCGGGGCCCGACGTTCAGGGGACGATTACGACCTTCCCGGCGATGGACCGGTCGATCAAGGACCCCATGACCGCCGCCGCCGCCTCGAGCGGCCGTTGCGCCGGTGCGACCGGGTGGAGGCGGCCGTCGGTCACCATGGCCATCAGCTCGTCGAGGAGCGCCCGGTTGCCGAGCGGGTCCTTGAACGTCCACCCCCCCCAGTCCACGCCCACCAGGGTCCGGTTGTTGAGCAGGACCTGGTTGATGGGGATGGACGGGATGGGCCCCGAGGCGAAGCCGATCACGCAGAAGCGTCCGAGGTGGCGCGTGGCCCGAAGGGCCGGCTCGGCATGGCGACCGCCCACGGGGTCCACCACCACGTCCACCCCCCCACCGGAGAGTTCACGGGCCCGCACCTTCAGGTCCTCCTCCTCGTAGGCGATGGTGGCCTCCGCCCCCATGGTCCGGGCGGCGGCGAGCTTGTCCGGCGTCGACGCCGCCGCGATCACCCGGGCCCCGAGCGCGGTGGCCACGTCGATGGCGGCGAGCCCGATCCCCCCTCCGGCCCCGAGTACCAGCACCCACTCACCGGGGGCGACGGTGGTCCGCCGGGTCAGGGTGAACAACATGGTGCAGTAGCTCTGCACCAGTGCCGCGGCCTGGGCCAGGTCGATGGTGTCGGGCACCGGGACCAGGGACAGGGCCGGGACGACCACCTGACCGGCGAACCCACCGAAGCCGCAGAAGGCCAGCACCCGGTCCCCGACGGCCCGGTCGACGACGCCGGGCCCGACGGCCGAGACCCGTCCGGCCACCTCGCTCCCGGGGACGAACGGGGTCGGCGGCTTCAACTGGTACTTCCCCTGGCAGATCAGCCCGTCCACGAAGTTGACGCCGGCGGCGGCCACGCCGACCACCACCATCCCCTCGCCCGGCTCGGGCACCGGGCGTTCCTCGAGCACCAGCGTGTCGAGGGGTCCGAACTCGTGGCAGACGACGGCGCGCATGGCGGTCAACCTAGCGGCCCGCCCCGGGCGCCTCCCTCAGCGGGCCAGGTCCCGGAGCCGGCCCACGACCCGCGGGAAGGCGGCGGTGAACGCCCCGACGTCGTCGTCGGTGGTCGACCACCCCACGGAGAGCCGCAGCGAGCGCTCCCCGTCCACCCCCATGGCTTCGAGGACCGGGGAGGGCTCCAGCGACTCCGACGAGCACGAGGACCCCGAGTGGGCGGCCACCCCGGCCTGGTCGAGGCCGAGCAGCACCGGTTCGGCCTCGACCCCGGTGATCCCCAGGCAGACGATGTGGGGCACCCGGTCGACAGTGTCCCCGTACGGGGTGATCCCGTCGACCTCGAGTGCGGCCGTCAGCAGCTCGTCGGTCCACCGCCGGGCCGCCGCCGCCTCGCCCGCGAGCCGTCCGGGCCCGGTCAGGGCGTCGGCCGCGGCGCCGAACCCGATGGCTCCGACCACGTTCTCCAGCCCGGCCCGTCGGCCGCGCTCCTGTTCCCCGCCGACCAGCAGCGGGTCGATCCGGAGCCCCCGGCGGAGGATCAGGGCCCCGACGCCGACCGGTCCCCCGAGCTTGTGGGACGACACGGACACCAGGTCGGCTCCGGACCCCGCCACGTCGACGGGCAGGTGTCCGGCCACCGCCACCGCGTCGACGTGCACCGGCACGCCCCGTTCGCGGCAGAGGGCCACGACGGCCGCCACGTCCTGGGTGGTCCCGACCTCGTGGTTGGCCGCCTGACAGTGCACGAGCACCGGAGGCCGGCCGTGGGTGGCCAGGGAGCGATCGAGGGCGTCGGCCACCGCGGCGGGGTGGATCCGGCCCACGCCGTCCACCTCGATCTCCACCAGCCCACCGTGCCGGGCCGTCGCCTCGCGCACCGCCGAGTGCTCGACGGCGGCGCAGGCCACCGGGGCCGGGCCGGGACCGCCGTCCTGGCCACCGGGGTACCCGGCCACCACACCCCACACGGCGGCGTTGACCGACTCGGTGGCCCCCGAGGTCAGCACCACCTGGCGGGGCCGGACCCCGAAGAGCCCGGCCACCTGCTCACGGGCCTCCTCGAGGGCCACCCGCACGATCCGTCCCTCGGTGTGGACCCGTCCGGGGTCGGCGGTGACCCCGTGCTCGTCCCAGTCCGCCATGGCGGCGCGGGCCTCGGGGCGGAGCGGGGTGGTGGAGGCGTGGTCGAGGTAGTGGCGGGCCACGGGCGCCGACCGGTCAGACGACGGCGGCGCAGGAGTCGTCGCCCTTGGCCCGCGACGACGACAGGACCACCGGCACCACGGCCGGGTCGTCGCCGCACAGGCCGGCGAGCAGACCCTTGACCATCCCCCGGTCGACCGCACAGAGCACCGGGTACTGCGAGGCGGCGTCGCCGAAGGGGCAGTTGTCGGCGACCACGGCGGTCGTCGTCCCCTGGTCCTCGGCGTGGGCGGCGAACCCGTGGGCGGTCAGCGTGTCGGCGATGGCGTGCATGGCGGTGCGCAGGGACCGCTGGCTGTCGCCGGGCGACATCTGCCCGGCCAGGGTCCGCCCGTACTCCTCGCCGACCCGCTCGGCCATGCCCTCGGCGGCCTGGGGCCCGAGCATCTGGAGGGCCTCCTGGAGCAGGAGCACGAGGAGATCGTCACGCCGGGTGAGGAGGTCGAGGGTGGGGTCGTCGCCGATGGCCCGGAACCGTTTGGACGGGCGTCCGGCCCCGTTCCCCGGGGCCCGCTCCCGGGTGATCTCCAGGTAGCCGCCGGCGGCGAGCCGTTCCAGATGGTGGCGCGCCACGTTGGGGTGGAGGGAGAACTGGGCGGCGACCTCGGACGCCGTGGCCCCCGGATTGGACCGGACGAACAGGTAGATCTCCCGCCGCGTCGGGTCGCCGAAGGCGGAGGTGACGGCGGTCACGGCCGCGGCGAACTGGCTGTCCGAGTCCGAGGCGGCAAGGGCCACGGGGCTGTCCGGGTCGACCTGCACGTCCCCTAGTCTACCGGGGACGCCGCAATTCACTCAGGAGAGCCCCCATGTCCATCGACGAGTCCCAGCTCACCGCGGCGATCGCCCACGTCGACGACCCCGAGCTGCGCCGTCCGCTGGGGGAGCTGGGCATGCTCGGGACGGTCCGGACGAAGCGCCGACGGGCCACCGTGGTGCTGGCCCTGCCGGTGGCCCAGTACCCCCAGGTCGACGAGTTGCGGGCCCGGGTGACCGCCGCGGCGGCCGCCGTGGGCGGGGTGGACGAGGTCCAGGTCGAGACCACGGTGATGGACGAGCAGACGCGGGCCCGGCTGCGCATGCTGCTGCGGGGTGATGCCGTTGACGGTGGGGTGATGCACGCCGCCGACGACGGCCACGGGCACGACCACGGGCACGACCACGGGCACGACCACGGGTCGGGTCAGGGCGCCGCCCTCGGCCACGAGGAGGGACGGTCGAACCGGTTCATGGAGCCCAGGTCCAAGACGAGGATCCTGGGGATCTCGTCGGGCAAGGGCGGCGTGGGCAAGTCGTCGGTGACGGTGAACCTGGCCGTGGCCCTCGCCCGGGCCGGGTACGACGTCGGGATCCTGGACGCCGACGTGTACGGGTTCTCCGTGCCGAAGATGCTCGGCGTGCACGAGGACCCCCTGATCATCGGTGACCTGGTCGTCCCGCCGACCGCCAACGGCGTGCGGTGCCTGTCGATGGGGTTCTTCGTGGCCGACGACACCCCGGTCATCTGGCGGGGGCCCATGCTGCACAAGGCGCTCGAGCAGTTCCTGGTCGACGCCTACTGGGGCGAGCCCGACTTCCTCCTCATCGACATGCCCCCGGGCACCGGCGACGTGACCTTGTCCCTCGGGCAGTACCTGACCAAGACCGAGGTCTTCGTGGTCACCACACCCCAGCCCGCCGCCCAGCGGGTGGCCCAGCGTTCCGCCTACGCCGCCCGGAAGCTGAAGCTCGCCGTGCGCGGGGTGATCGAGAACATGAGCTGGTTCACCGGCGACGACGGGACCCGCTACGAGCTGTTCGGCTCCGGAGGGGGCGAGCTGCTGGCCAGGGAGCTCGGGGTGCCGCTTCTCGGGAGGATTCCCCTGGTGCCGGCCCTGCGGGAGGGGGGCGACGAGGGCGTCCCCGTCGTGGTGGCCGAGCCCGACGGCGAAGCGGCCGCCGTGTTCGCCCAGCTGGCGGGCACCATCGCCTCGCTCGGCCCGGCCCGCGTCTACCGCCGGGAGCTCACCGTCCGGTAGG
>Ga0302196_10001451_pt1 | contig 22569 bp, 24 predicted proteins | sample II_Bog_N1_3_FD_198794 | JGI IMG/M metagenome (GOLD analysis project Ga0302196, IMG submission 198794) | Peat permafrost microbial communities from Stordalen Mire near Abisko, Sweden - II_Bog_N1_3 | ecosystem: Environmental > Terrestrial > Soil > Wetlands > Peat | place: Sweden: Abisko...
TGGCACCCCACGCCTCCCCGTCCGCGGCGACGAGACCGACCCCCTCTGTCGGGCCGTGCAGCACGTAGGAGTCGATCCACGTCGTCCCGAGGTGCTCGAGCGAGCTCGCGAACGACTGCTCGACCTGCGCCCCGATGGGCGCCTTCGGATCGTAGGGAAGCCTGTGGTCCTGCCCTCGGCGGAATGTGAACTTCGTCTGGAGGAAGAGCTCTTCGCGGGTGACGAGGCCGCCCTGGATCGCCGCGGCGATCCCGTGGCCGACGGCCAGCTCGTCGTAGTGCTTGCGTTGGTTCGCGGTGTCGATGCCCCGAAAGCCGTGCAGGAGCGCGAGCTCGGTCAGGCGCTGCGTCTCGCCCTCCTTCCAGGCTGTGCCGTAGAGGAAGCGCGGGACCCGAACGCCGGACCGCTCGAGGAAGCGTGGTTGTGGTTGCGCATGGGAATTCACGAGCGGCACCTCCCGTGTGTCCACCGTACTGATAGCGCAGTCGAGGCCTGCGCAACGGCGGTCGTTCCCGGAGGCGCCGGTCGTGCTGCCGCGGGCGTTCGCGACGGAGACGGGTGCTCGTTTCGGGCATTGCGGGTCCCGCGGGGGGGCGTGGATCTGCCATCCACCCGCTTGCTGCGTAACTGTCGGTAATGGCACCGCGGTTCCGTCGCCCGGGTGCAGGCCCGGAAGCTGCACATCGCGGCACCATGACGAACCCGAACCGGTCGCGGGGACACTGGAGCCATGGGCGAAGCGCAGCGCGCGGGGTCTTGCCCGCGGTGGCTCCGTTGCTCCTTTCGGGCGCTCTCGGATGCGGCGCGACGCACGGGCCCTCGAACGACGGCTTCGGCTCTCCCGGCGGCGGTCAGCCAGGGGTCGACGCAGGCCAGACCACCCTTGCCGCCGACGGCGGAGGTGGAGGCGGCGGCGGAGGGGGCGGATCGTCGAGCGTGGGTCCCCTCGGCGGTGACGCTTCGTCCGATCCGAGCTCCACCTGCGCGCAGGACTCGGACTGCACCGAGGGTCCACCCTGCACCATGGGGACCTGCGCCCTCATGACCTCGGGGGAGCTCATGCAAAAGTCCTGCGTGTACTCGCCGATCAGCGGCTGCGGCGTGGATGCATCGGTCCCCCCCGACGACGCCGCGACGAGCGACGCCGGCGTCGGCATCCCGCCCATCGACATGGCCTGCATGAACGCGCCGGCCTGCAACTCGGGCTTGCCCTCGGTGTACCCGCCGTACGTTCCCCTGCTGCCTCCGAGCGTCCCCGCGAGCTGCAGCAACGGCTTCGAGATGGGGGACCCCAACCTCTGCGCGACCGGCGCGGTCAGCTACACGATCAACACGACCACGCCCGCCGGCTCGAGGGCCATCACCCTCGACGTGGACTTCGCCACCTACGTCGAGCCGGACGGCGTCGTCGTCACGGGGGTCGACGCGCAGGGCAACACGTACACGCTCCTCGATACGTGCCGCATCCAGACGTGGACCGCCCGCGACCCGAGCCTGGGCCTCACGCGGCCGCCCGACGATACGATCCGCCAGTTTCGCATCGACCTGAAGCAGGGGACGACGAGCCTCACGTTCGACTTCGGTGGCGTGGTGTCACCGATGTACATCCAGGTCCTGGGGCTGTGCGACTTCGATCTGACGACGTTCACGGAGGCCATTTCCTGGAACGCCGTCAACTGACACGCGCCGTAGTAGGCTAAGAACAGGAGGGCTCGAACGCGCGGAGTCTCTCCTGAAAATGCGGATGCGATCCATCTTGGCCGTGGCAGCGCTTGGAGGCGTGCTCGCGTGCTCGCCGTCGGCGACGCGGGCGCCCGCGCCAGGCCCCACGGAAGCAGGCGTGCCCGACGCGGGAGGTTCCGATGCGCCGCGGGACGCGTACCTGGACACGCGCCCGGCCGACGCCGAGCCGCCAAAGGACGCGGCCTCTCTCGACGCGCGGCCCGGGGATGCCGGGCCGTGGTGCCTCGGGCAGGGCATCCACCTCTTCTGCGACGACTTCGACGAGGCTCCCCTGGCGAGCGCGTGGGACACCTTCCAGGAGGAGCAGGGCACGGTGCGGCTCAACGACGCGTCCTACACGTCTCCCTTCGAGTCGTACCTGGCGAGCGCGACGTCCCTCGGGCAGGGCGGGGTCGCGGGCGTGTACATGAGCAAGGCGGTGACGTACCCCGCGACGCAGATGCACTGGGCCTTCGACGTGCGGCCTGATGCGCTCGATCCGAACGGGGTCCCCGTCGTCGTCTCGTCCTTGCAGATGGTCGACACCTCCGGGGACATCCTGGAGACGATCACGCTCTCTCTCGGAGCGACGTCCGCGAGCGTGACCGACCTGGCCATCGGGGTCGACAGCGGGATCGAGTGGACCGCGACGCATCCGCTCGTGCCGCCGCCGGCCGTGGGGCAGTGGACGCGCATCAAGATCGATATCCTGTTACCCGAATACGACGCCGGCATCGGCACGGGGACGCTCACCGTTCACGTAGGGAGCGGCCCCACGCCCGCCGTGGACCACGCGGCCATGAGCCCCGCATCTCAGCCGTCCTTGCCCTACATGATGCTCGGGATCGTCTTCGAGCTCGGTCCTGCGGAGCCCGCGGCCGTCCGCTTCGACGACGTGACCTTCGACGTTCAACCTTGAGCGGGGTACATTGCTCGCGTCGTAGCAAAGGAGTCGCGGGATGCGGTCCACTTGGCTCATCGGACTTGGATTGGCTGGCGGCTTCACGGCGTTCGGGTGCGGTAACAGCAGCGGGGGCGGCGTCGGCGGGGGCGGCGTCGCAGACAGCGGCCTGCCGGACACGCTCACGGTGGCCGCAGACTCGGCGACGACGGACAGCGCCCTCGCAGCCGACACCGGCAGCCTCATGAGCAGCGACAGTGGCGCCGCCGACACGGGCATGTCCGCCGACACCGGGAGCGTGGACGCGCCGGCCGGCATGGAAGGTGGCGCCGACGCGGCTCCGCCCGGGCATGCCATCAAGACGGTGTTCCTCATCATGATGGAGAACACGAACTGGTCGACCGTGACGGGTGATTCGGCCGCGACCTACATCAATGGAACGCTCGTGCCGACCTACGGGCACGCCAACGCCTACAAGAACCCGCCGGGAATCCACCCGAGCCTGCCGAACTACCTCTGGCTCGAGGCAGGAACCAACTTCAACGTCACCGTCGACGCGGACCCGGGGCCGACCAACACGCAGTCCACGACCGCTCACCTGACGACGCAGCTGACGACGGCCGGGGTCCCCTGGAAGGCGTACGCCGAGAGCATCACAGCCGGCACCTGCCCCCTCGTCTCCTCGGGCCTGTTCGTGCCCAGGCACGTACCGATGCTGTACTTCGACGATATCACCGACAACAGCAGCGGATCGGCTCCCGTCTGCCTGGCGCACGTCGTCCCGTACGCGAACCTGGCGGCCGACCTCACGGGCAACAGTGTCGCCCGCTACAACTTCATCACCCCGAACCTGTGCGACGACATGCACAACATCGGAGGAAGCTGCGCCAGCTTCGACTCGACCGCGAACGGGGACGCGTGGCTCAAGGCGAACGTGCCCGCCATCCTCGCCTCGACCGCCTACCAGGACGGCGGCGTCATCTTCATCCTCTGGGACGAGGGAACTCTCAGCCTGAGCGACGGCCCGATAGGCCTCATCGTCCTGTCTCCGCTGCTCAAGTCGGCCGGCTACAGCAACACGATCGCCTACACGCACAGCTCCACGCTCAAGACGATCGAGGAGATCTTCAGCGTCCCCCTGCTCGGGGACGCTCAGACGGCCACGACGAGCGACCTCAGCGACTTCTTCACGTCGTTCCCCTGAGGGCGACAGCCGCGTCAGTTGACGACGCGGATGGCGTCGAGGAACTTGTCGGGCGCCACGTACTCCGTGATGCGCGCCTTCTCGTTACCGGTGCTGTCGAGGACCACCACAGTCGGCAGTCCGACGACCTTGTACTTGTTCTTCATCACGTTGACCTGCGGATCGTCGTCGTCGGTGGCGTCGACGCGGACGGCGACGAAGCGACCGGCCTCTTCACGCACGCGCTCGTCCGAGAAGGTGTGGGATGTGAGCTCGTTGCAGGCTCCGCACCAGGAGGCGCCGAAGTCGACGATCATGGGGCGGCTCTGGCTCTCTGCGAGCGTGCGCCCCTGGGCCTCGGAGGTGAGCCACTCGAGCTCGGCCTTCGGCAGCTGTGTCCAGGCGATCAGCATGAAGGCGCCGGCGATCGCGAGCGGGATCGACGCGAACTTGAGGGGCTTCGACAGCTCGGGACGCTTGGCGCCACGGCGCTCGGCGCGCACGTGAAACGATGCGAGGACGATGCCCGTCGTTACGAGCACCGCCGCGAGGACGGGGAACCACGTGCCGCGCTGCGCGATGTGACCGAGCGGCGAGACCGTGGTGCGGAGGAAGTAGAGGGCCACGACGGCGAGAACGACGCCGAAGAACCACTTGACCCCGAGCATCCAGGCCCCGCTCTTGGGCAGGCTCACGGCGAACGTCCCGACGAGAAAGAACGGGATCCCCAGCCCGAGGGCAAAGGAGAACATCACGCCCGTCCCGAGCAGGACCCGGTGCGAGGCTGCGATCCAGATGAGGATGCCTCCCAGAACGGGCCCGGTGCACGGGGCCGCGACGAGCGCGCTCACGAGCCCGAGCACGAAGGCCCCACCGAAACCGATGCCTCCCACGGTCGCCAGCCGGTTGTTGAGGCCCGCAGGGAGCGCGAGCTCGAAGGCGCCGAACATCGAGGCGGCGAGCGCCAGGAAGACGAGCGCGACGAAGCCGACGACGTACTTGTTGGAGAGGGCCGAGCCGAAGATGCTGCCGGAGAGCGCGGCGCTGAGACCGAGCGCCGTGAACATGACCGCGATGCCGAGCACGAAGACGCTCGAGAGCCCGGCGGCCTGCCAGCGGCTCTTGGCCTCGCGCGCGCCGAAGACGCTGACCGTGATCGCGATCATCGGGTAGACGCACGGCGTGAGGCTCACGAGGAGCCCCCCGACGAAGGCGGCCATGGCGGCGAAGATCGGACCTCGGGCGAGCGCCTGATCGAACGCGCTCGCCCCCGCGGGCGCAGCGCCGTCCGCCCAGGCGAGGCTCGGGGTCAGGATCAGGGTCACCAGCAGGACCCAAGACGGCACACCGAACGCTCGCTTCATGACGTCACCTCCGCAAATCGGGTCTGGGGGAACAGGCCCATGATTGGAGTACTCCTCCGGAGGGCGCGGCGTTCACCCCGGCGAGCGCGCGGTCTGTACGATTCTCGTCGGGCTGAATTGTTGCAGTCGCAACCCGATGGATAGCTCAACTATCCGGACCGCCTGGCCCCGTTGGCGCTAGGCGAGAAGCTTCTCGACCTCGTCCGGCGGAACCATGATCCCCACCGCGGAGAGCGGATCGACGATCGTGTGCCGTACGGCCTCGCGTACCTGTTCCTTGAACAGGCGTGTCTCGACCCAGCCGATGTCCTGGATCTGACCCAGGGTGGCCCTGTACCGCGCGGACCGGCTGTCCTTCTTCGGTCCCAGGCTCGGGACGACCGCCTTCAACGTCGCGAGCGCGACCCCGGCGAGACGCTCCCGCTCGGAGTCCTCCATCTGCTCGGTGGCCCACTCGAAATAGAGGCCCCCGAGCCGGTAGTGCAGCGACTCGTCGGCGACGATGCGCTCCAGGACGGCCCGGGTCAGCGGATGGGTCGTGCTCCGCAGCGCGCTCACGGCCATCTTGCCGCTGAAGGCCTCCGCGACGCAGCTCACGCGGAGCACGAGGTCGTTGCAGCGCTCGAACGCCGAGAGGGACGACGGCGGTGCGGGGTAGAGGGCCTCGAAGTTCACCTGGCGAGCCACGGCGCCGCCGAGCTCCATCGCCATGCGGCTGGCCAGCTCGACGTGCACGACCTCGTCGGCCACGAAGCTCGACGCCATCCCCAGAAGGTCAAGTGGGGCCTTGGCCTCGCACATCGCGCTGAGCACCTCCGAGAAGGCAGCGACCGCCTTGTATTCGGTGTACGCAGAATCCGTCCACGTGGCCCGGGCGGCGTCTGCCACCTCGGGCGGATACGCCGAGACGTCGAGCGTTCCCCAGGGCAGGTCGTCGATTCCAGGGCGCGCCTTCCGGAAGTGATGCTCGGCGGCGCCACCCATCCACTCGAGCTCGAAGGGTTCCATCATGACCTCACCCGCCGCCTTCGCCCGCGTCGCCGGGGGCGAACCCCATCATCGGGCCGGCCTCCGCGGCGCCCGTGTCGCCTCCGCCGGCGTCCGACGTGGCGGATCCGGTCAAGAACCCCACCTCGGCATCGTCCGCGGCGAATCCCGTGTCCTCCGTCGCGATTCCGAGCGGTCCGGCGTCGACTGTCTCCTTGCCCATCACCATGGAGTCGCTGACTTGAAGCCCGGTGTCGGCGGTCCCTGCGGCGTCAACCGTGGTCCCGTAGACGTGCGGAGGACTGTCGACCGCTCCGCCGCACCCGACGGCGGCGGCTGCGCTCGCGCCCAGCGCCACGATCTTGAGGAGCTTCTTGCGACCTCCCTTCACCGGCTGCATCTCTCGTTTCCTTTCGGCAGGTGGGCGCCATGTGGCGGCGCCGTACCCGTGCGGCATGGAGCAAGCGCCGGGCCGGCCAAGAAGGGGCGAGAAATGGCCCGTTGGAGCGCGATGGCACACGTCGAGTGGCCCACACCGCGACACCGATGACCTGCTACCAACCCCGTCCGTGGCCGCCGACCCATCTCCGCGACGAAGAGGCGCGCTCGGTCGTCGGCCTTCAGCCGCCGTGCGCGGCGTCCACGCTGCCGTCTTCGCGCGCGTCGCTCTCTCGCCCGGTGTCTTCGATCGCACGCGAGTCCGGGGCGCCGGTATCCGCCCTCGGGCCCGAGTCGGTGCTGGCGTCGCCGTCGGACGCGTCCGCCGTCGAGGCGTCGCCGCAGTCGACCGGGGACGGACAGGACCACGTCTTGTTCGTGCACACGCAGCTCGAGGCAATCGTCGTCGTCGTCCCGTCGCACGCCGGGCTCGGGGTGGCGAGCGAGTAGGCGCACTGCACGTTGTCGTCACTGCACGATGCCCCCGGCTGGACGTTCGCCTCCGCCGGGCAGTCTCCCGTGCCGCTGTTGCAGCCGGCGACGGCCGCGACGAGACCGAGCACCGCGAACGCCACGCGTGCGACGAGGCCTCTCGCTTTCATGGAGTCACCGTCAGCGTGCCCTTCATCATCATGTAGTGGCCGGGCACCGTGCAGATGAACGGATACGTTCCCGCCGCGGGCGCGGTGAACGTCACCTCCGTGGTCGCGCCGGGCGCCGCAAGCGGCGTGTACGCCAGGACGTTCGCCCCCGGGATCACGTACCCGGCGTCCGGGGCCTCCGCGAGCCCCTGGGCCGCCACCTTGGCCTCCGTACCCGGGGCGACGAGCACCCAGTTGTGCGGCAGCGTACTCATGGTCGAGTGGTTCTTAAGGACGAGGTGGACCGTTGCGCCGGTCGGGACCGTCAGCTTGGTCTTGTCGAACGCCATCGTGTTCGCGACGCTCGAGAGCTCGATCTCCACCTTGGGCGCGGGGGCCGCGCTGGCGGTGGCTGGCGGAGGCGGCGGCGGCGCCACCGGGGGGGCCGTGGTCGCCGGGGGCGCGGTAGGCGCGGGCGTCACCCCCTCGCTTCCCTTGTTGTCGGTGCATGCCGCCGAAAAGAGCGCCGCTGCGAGGGCAAGGGTAATGGATACGAGACCGAGTCTTCTCATGGGTTTGTTCCTCAACGATGGAGTTCGAAGTTGACCGTGGCCTCTGCGGCGTCGACACGGACGGGCTGGGTGACCGGCTGCTGCCGTGGCGCCCAGGCCGTGAGCTGGTAGGACCCGGCGGGGACGTCCTTGATCGTGAAGTGGCCCTTCGAGTCCGCCTTGGCGAAGTAGCTCGAAGGTGAAACCAGGACGTACCCGATCATGCCTGGGTGCAGGTTGCACAGAAGCGTGTAAGCCCCTGGCTTCTTGAACGTCCGAACGGCGCTCGTCCCCTGGGCAATGTTGCCCAGGTTGAACTTCTCGTGATCCGGGGAGAAGACGTTGTGCGGAAACGGATCGCTGTTGTGAAATGCGACGTGCCCGCCTGTCGGGATGACCGCGACGAACGGCGCGAAGGTCATCTGGTGATTGTCGATGGTGGCGCCCATCTTCGCCGTCGGCTCGATGGGGCCGTCCTCGAGGTAGATGACGGCGTTCGCCGCGGACGACGCAGGCGTGGTCGTCACGGTGCCCATCACGGTGCCTTTGACGGTCGCGACGACGACCGTTGCCCCGCCGTCAGGTGTCGCTCCGTTCGGCGCGGACCCGTCGGCCAGCGCCGTCGGAGCCCCAGCGTCGCCACCCGCGCAGTTGCACGCGCAACACGTGGGCGCGACGAGCGGCACCGTGGAAGGGGGAGGGGTAGCGCTCGCTACCGGGGCTTGTTCGGCGGTGGGCGCGGGCTCGGGCGCGACGCTTGGAGGGGCGCCCTCGGGCAGCTTGGGAGGCTCGCCTTCGCAGGCGATGACGGCGGCGCCCAGCAGGGCGAAGGCGATGCGCTTCATTTCCGGGCTCCTCAAAACGCCACCGCCATCGTGGCGTTGATCTGTTCAGCTTCGAGCTTGCTTGCTTGACCGGGGCCGGGAGCGACGACGAAGCCGCCGGCTGGAGCCCAGGAGCCCGACACCGGCACCCCTACCGCGCGCTCGAAATCGGCCGTCACGACGGCGCGGATGTTGGGGCGCACGAGCATCGCGATTCCAGGGATGACGCGGAGCAGGCTGACGGCTCCGGACGATTCGACCGTCGCGTGCGTGAACTCGGTGCGCACCGCGGGGACGAACCACGGATAGACGACGTACGACAGCTCATTCCACTGCACCACGGCTGTCGCCCCGGTGTAGTCGGGGACGCCAGGGAGCGGGCTTCCGCTCGGAACAGCGGTCGCCTGTGTCCCCTGGTACGGCCGCTGGTGGCGCTCGACCTGAATTCCGGAGTCGAGCGTCAAGGACTCCCACTGCGCCCGGACGGTGCCGCCGACGGCGTCGATTCGATCGAACTGCGCGAAGGGGGCCGTCACGCTCCCGGCGATCGAGCCGGTCCCGTTGTCGAGGACGTTCAGGCCGTGGTACGCGAACGCGTCGATCGTGACGGCCTTCTCTGCCCACGGTTTCTTCGGGTCGGGCACGTTGGGCCCGTATTTCCCTTCGCCGTCGAGCGCGACCCCTCCGGACTTGACCCCGATATGGGCATACACGTCCTCCGCGTTCGGGAGACTCAGTCCCGAGGCGGCGCTCGAGGCGACCCATCCAAGCGCGTAGTCGAAGCGGTGCTTGAGAATTCCATTCAGCTCGGCGCCGTCGGTGTGACCCTGGCCGAGCGTGAAGGACCCTGATGGGTTGTACAGACCCACGACCGAGATGGCGGGCATGCGTGTGTCGCTCAGGTAGTCGGAGTGCAGCCCAAAGCTCGTGATCTGCGGAGCGAAGAGGCGCCCGACCCAGAGGTTTACGGCGTGCGGCGGTCCGACGACGTCGTTCCAGAGGAGGTAGCCCGTCTCGATGTCGAAGGTTCCCGGGGGAGACCCGAGATCCGTCTCGTACGTTGCCTGGACGAAGTACGTGACGGTGTCGCTGAACGCGCCGGCCGCATAGAGGTGGAACTCGGCGAGGACACCTCCCCAGGTGAAGACGTTTCCAGCGCCGCTCTTGGCGTCGGAGTCGGGGAAGTTCAGGTTGAGTGCGCCGTTGATCATCACCGACAGCGGGACGGCTTCGGTCAGCGCTGCAGGCCATACGGAGTCCGGGAAGGTCTTCTTGTATTCCTCCTGGCCGAGCGGAACCATCGCTGCGCGAACGGCGTCGCTGTCGACGCTCTTGTTCTGGCTGGGGAAGCGGTAACCGTTCCGGCGGAAGGCCTCTCCGAACGGGTTCAGTACAGGGTAGACGGTGTGGCAGGTCAGGCAGCTCGTCTGGTACTTCCGGGCGAACGACGGCACCGCGTGGGCCTCGCGAAGCTCTCCGAAGTACGTCAACAAAGCGGCCGCGACCGCGAGCAACCCCAACCCTCGTCGGTAGACGTGCGGCATTAGGCGAAATCTCCCTTGCCCGCGGCACGGGACGCGAGGGCGTCCCGGGGGGCGTCGAAGGCGGCGCCCGCGGTCAGTTGGGAGACCCTCAGCGCAAGCAACGTACCAGCCAGCAATTCGGCCATACGCGCGTAGATTTCGTGGTTAGCAGACGAACGCTCTGCGCACCTTCTGCATCTCGGCGCAGGCAATGCGGCGCGCGCCACGCGGGCTCGTCGCCCCTCACCTTCGTGATCCCCCTCGCCACCGTTCATCAAGCGGCGCACCGCATGAACGAAACAGGGGCGGCCGGAGAACCGTGAATATCCGGCGCGCTTCACTGCCGTGCCGGCAGTAGACCTCCATCGAGGCAAGGAATCGCAACCATGAGCTCATCTTGTTCCGCCACGGGTGTCCGCGTTGCCGTCTGTCTCTTGCTCGCCGCGTGCGCGGGCGAAGCCGGTTCCGGCGCCGATGCGAAGGGCGCGGGTGACTCCGCGCATCCGCTGATGGGCGCGCCTGCGCCGAAGTTCGAGTCGAGCTCGGTCAATGGCAAGGGAAAGGTCTCGATCTCCGGCCTCAATGGCAAGGTCGTCATCGTGGACTTCTGGGCGACGTGGTGCGAGCCGTGCCGCAAGTCGTTCCCGAAGCTCCAGGAGCTGAACGTGAAGTACAAAGCGTCGGGCATGCAGCTCGTCGGAGTCTCGGAAGACGACGACAAGAGCGGCATCGCCGAGTTCGGCAGCTCCTTGAGCGCAGACTTCCCCCTTGTCTGGGACGCCGACAAGGGCATCGCTGGAAAGTGGAGCCCGGGCAGCATGCCCTCGACGTTCATTGTCGACCGGTCGGGCGTCGTCCGCTTCGTTCACCGTGGGTACCACGACGGCGAAGAGGTGGAGATCGAGAAGGAGCTGAAGACTCTTCTCTGAGACCCGCTGGCCGCTGCGCAGAACGAACCGGCCTCGTCCGGAGAAGGTGAAATGCCCGGGTCCCAGTTCGACCTGACGGGTAACGTCACGCGCGGACCCGCGCGCACCGCGCTCGCCTCGGTCCCGCTCTGCTCGGACGGTTGCGGGAAACTCCACCTCACACTCAAGTAGGTGCCTGGAGGCCCCGAAGTGGCTCGGCCAGGACGCCGCGAACATCAAGGCGCAGCTGTACGCGCCGTGTCCCGCGCGAGCGCTAGGCGTACGTCTTCACGAGAGTGTAGATCCCCATGGCGATGCCGACGGCGATGACGATGCGCTTCACGTTGGCCTGGCCGATCCTCTTGGCGATGCCCGAACCGCCGTAGCCGCCCACGATCGCTCCCCCCATCATGACGGCCACGAGGCGCCACTCGACGTGGCGGCCGACGATGAACGTCACCGAAGCCACCGTGTTGAACGCCACGTTCGCGAGGTTCTTCAGCCGGTTCATCTGGTGGATGTCGCGGTAGCCGAAGAGCCCCAGCACGGCGAGCATCAGGATTCCGGACCCGGCCCCGAAGAAGCCGCCGTAGACCCCCAGGAAGAGCTGGCCAACGAGCACGGCGCCGTGAAACCCGGCACGCGGCTCGTTGGAGCGTGGTGCGGAGGCGGCGCGCCGCTCCTGCCAGCGGCTCAGCGGCTCGCGCACGAGGAAGAGCCCGGTCGCGCCGAGAATGAGCCACGGCACGAGCTTCGAGAACACGGCGTCGCCGACGTAAAGGAGCAACAGGGCGCCCACCAGGCCGCCCACGGCGCTGACGACGAGGAGCGGGAGGTCGTCCCGGAGCCGCGCACCCTCAGCGTCGCGGAGGCCCAGGAACGCGCTGAAGCTTCCCGGGACGAGGGCGACGGTGCTCGTGGCGTTGGCGGTGATCGACGGGACGCCGAAGGCGAGCAGCGAGGGGAACGTGAGGAGCGTCCCTCCTCCTGCCATCGAGTTGACGACGCCGGCCGCGAAGGCGACCAGGGCCAGAACCAGGTACATCAAGGCGCGACGAAGGCTGCGCGCGGAAAAGCAGGCCCCGGCATCATTGCCGAGCAGCGCACCCGCGTCGTACGGTCAACCATCGCCCGATAGGACCCGCGGGGCTCGCGGCGGTCAAGGTCGGTGCGAGCTCATCCAACACGCCGCTACCGAGCGGAGCTGCACACGATGTTCTCTGTGTACGCACGCCGGACGCTCGTGCGCTAAGAGCCCGCGTCATGAAGCGAAGTGGGTTCATCGCGATGGGCATATTGTCCCTTTTCGTCATCGGCGCCTGCGGCGACGGTCACCGCCACAGGCACAAGGACCGGCTCGAGGACGAGTGCGCACAATTGGCCTCGTGCGACGTCTGCACGCCGGTCGTCGGGTGCGGCTGGTGCTTCGATTCCAACGGCGTAGGTACCTGCGCCGCCGGTCCCGACGACTGTGCGACGCCGGCGTTCAGCTGGACGTGGGATCAAAGCGGCTGCCCAGAGGCGGCCACCGCCAAGATCAGCCCGAGCGACGGGGGAGCGAGAGACGTGTCGGACGTTGGCGCGGATGGGGCGTCGACGCAGCCGTGAGGTGAACGCATGGGAGTGGTAGCGCCCCGAGCGGCGGGCGTAGGCTCGGGGGAACGCCTTGGAAAGGACTGCACCATGCACAAGGGATCCTGCCTCTGCGGGGCTGTAACCTTCGACGTGGACGGCGCTCTGCCCGGACCCGACGCCTGCCATTGCACGCAATGCCGCAAGCACTCGGGCCACGTCTTCGCGTCCACCGACGTCCCGCGAACCTCGTTGTCGGTCCACGGCGCAGGCAACGTCGCCTGGTACCGCTCCTCCGAGAAGGTCCGCCGGGGCTTCTGTTCCACGTGCGGCTCGTCACTTTTCTGGGACCCGCTCGAGAAGGACTGGATCGGCGTCGCCATGGGCGCGTTCGATGTGCCCACGGACACGAGACTGAGGATTCACATCCACGTGGCCGACAAGGGTGACTACTACGACATCGAGGACGGCGTGCCCCAGAACCAGCACTGAGACGCGCCGGTGCCCCGGCCAGTCTGTGGCGCGTCCCCGCCAGCTCGAGGATTGGCTGCGGCAGACAGGGAAGGGCCTGCGGCCCTCAACCTGCGGCCGTGGGCCGGCGCCAAGAACTTTGGGCTCCCCGGTACGTCTGTGTTCCCAAGACCATGAAGGCCCTCGTGTTAGCGATGCATGGCGCGATCTCTCGTCGCAAAGACGGGCCCAGGCGAGGTACAACGTCTGTACCGAGGCTCCGCAGTGACCGCCCCCCTCCCGGAGATCAGCGACGAAGCGTTGATGATCCGTTACCAGCGGGGAGAGCGGGTCGCGCTCACGCTGCTCGTGCGCAGGCACCAGACCCCGCTTTTCAACTTTGCGCTGCGTCAGCTAGGGGCGCCCCAGCAGGCAGAGGATGTCGTCCAGGAGGCCTTCGTGAGGGTCGTCCAGAAGGCGGGCGAGTTCAAGCACGAGGCGCGCTTCACGACATGGGTCTACACAATCACCCGCAACCTCTGCATCGATCAGCTGCGCAAGCGGGCCCTGCGAAGGCACGCCTCCCTCGACGCGCCCCGCTCGAGCGATGAAGGCGAAGGCCCGACCTTGGGTGAGCAGACGGAGGACAGTCGGGCCAGCGTCGAGCGTGAGGCGACGGGCAACGAGCTCCGGGACCGGATAGCGAAGGCCGTCGAGACGCTCCCCGACGACCAGCGAGAGGTCTTCTTGATGCGGGAGATGTCGAACCTTCCGTTCAAGGAGATCGCCGAGATCGTGGGGGTTCCGGAGAACACCGTGAAGAGCCGGATGAGGTATGCGCTCGAGCGCCTCCAGCAGGCTCTCGGCGAGTACGAGGAGCACGCCCGGGCCCTCCGCTAGTTGTGGGAGCCGTTGTCAGCCTTAGATTCAGTGACAGCAACACGAGAAAACGACCGATGGACTGCGCGAAGTTCGAATCCACCCTGATCGATGAGCTCTACGGAGAGCTCGACGACGTCACGAGCGCTGCGGCAAGGCAGCACGCGGCCGGGTGCGCGACGTGCGGGCCCCTGCTAGGCGGTCTCAAGGCGACCCGGCAGCTCGCGGTGCTCCCCATGGTGAGTCCCTCGGCCGATCTCGAGGATCGGATCCTCGCCGCTGCGAGGAGCGCCGAGAAGGTGGTGCCCATCCAGGGGCGTCCGTCGCGTGCCTTCTCGTGGGCGACCAGCGTGGCAATGCGTCCGCAGGTGGCCATGGCCGCGCTGTTCCTCGTCATGGTCGGTTCGGGCGCGCTGTTCCTCCGGGGCCAGAGCAAAGACGAGGCCTCCTCGGCGGCTGCGCCCGTGGCGGTCGCCATCCAGCCCTCCCCGGCCGCTTCGGCGCCGCCTGCAGTGGCCGTTCTGGCGCCACCCGCAACGGCCGCGGCTGCCCCGGGGAGTATCGGAGGCGCGGCCGCGCAACCTCCCACGGAAGCAGCTCGGGTGAACAAGGACGACGGCACCCTCGCGCAGAATGACCCGGGCGATAATGCGGGGTACGGCACCTCGACGGGACACGGCAGGGCCGGTGGTGGAGGCCTGAACGCAGACACGCCGGCAGCAGGAGCGCCCGCGGCACATTACAAATCGGATTCCGCGCGGGCCCGCTCGGCCGAGGCGGCGCGGGATCTGTCCAGCTCCACGCCACCGCCCCCTGCGGCGTTGGCGGCGCCTGCGGCATCGGCGGCGGCAGCCCCCGCGTTCGAAGGCGCGATGGCGCTCTACCGGGCGGGCCAGTACGGCGACGCAGCCCGCGCCTTCGACGGGCTCGCCGCTAACGACGCGCGCGCCGCGCTCATGGCTGCGCGGAGCGTCCGGGATGGTAACGGCGGATGCGCTGCCGCGGTCCCGCGCTTCGACGCGGTACTCTCCCGGCCCGGAGTCCCTGGGACGGTCACAGGCTACGACGCGACGCTGGAGGGCGGGCGCTGCCTCCAGGCGCAAGGCTCGACCGACGCCGCGCGTACGCGGTTCCAGAGCCTTCTCTCGGTGCCCGCGTACACGAGCCGAGCGCAGGCCGAGCTCGATGCGCTTTCACGAGCGCAGGGCCAGGTCGCCGCGCGCAGGGACGAAAAGGCGCCCGCCGCCCAACCCACGGTGGCTCCACAAGCAAGTCCGCCGGCCCAGCGGCAAGCTCCTGCCAAGCCGAAAGCCTCCTTCAACCAGAACAGCCTATGACGAGCAAGCGGCCCCGGCCGACGCCATGCACGGATCGCTCGTCCCTCACCTCGTCGAGACGCTGATACGGCCGGCCGGAACTTCGTTCCGGGTTCCGCTCGGCTTCGCCGAGCCCGGCTGTACTAGCCTGTTCACGGGGGCTCTCGCCCCCCTGCTCGCTACGCTCGCATTCCCCCCAGAATCGGCTCCCGCCGATTCGCTAGTGACCACCGAGGGCCAGGCGCACCGCGCTGACGTCCTTCTCTCCGAGTCTGTCGACGGCTGCGTGCCATTGACGTGACAGCGCCGCCAGCAGCGGCGGCGGGTCGTTGCCGGCCGCCCCGCGCGCCAGATCTACGTCCTTGAGCGCCCACTTCATCGGAAACTCGACCGTGAAATCTCCGCGCTCCATCTTGTGTAGCTTGGCGTCTGCGATCGGCGCGTCGAGCGGCCCACCCGAAATGACCTCTTCCAGCTTGGAGTCGTCGATGCCCAGTCGGTGTGCCATCTCGAGAGTCTCCGCCACGCTCTCTATGAGAACGGACATGTACGCGTTGATGACCACCTTCATACGACTGCCGTAGCCAGCCTCGCCCAGCCACACGGTCTTTCTGCCCACGGCCGCGAACGCCTGGCTCACTACGCTCGCTGCCTCGGGCGGTCCAGATGCGAGGACGAGCAGCTGTCCCTTCGCGGCAGGCCCTTTGCTGCCCGAGACCGGTGCGTCCACGAACATGACATCGGGCCGGAGGTGGCGGAGGCGGTCACCCACCTCCGCTGTCGCTTCGACGCCAATCGTCCCCATCTGGGCCCATACGGCTCCCTCGGCGAACGCTGCCGGCACGCCGTCCTTGAAGACGACCGAGTTGACGACCTCAGCCGTCGGCAGCATCGTGATCACGATCCGAGCACTCCGGATCGCTTCTGCGGCCGAGACGGCTACCTGCGCACCCGCCTCCGCCAACGGTGCCGTGGCCGACCGTGATCGGTCCCAGACCGTCGTGTGCAGCCCGGCCGCGACGAGATTGCGTGCCATGGCCGACCCCATGATGCCGGTTCCCAGCACCGCAAGCCGCGAATCATTGACCTGTCCTTCCATGTGGCGCCTCTCCCAATGAGGGTTGCGGCGTGCGTCGCCGAGCGCAAGACCCGTACAGAAACGATTCTCGCCCGGCCGGCACGTGAGGACCGGCCTGGTCCGACCCGGCGGTCGCGACTGCTTGCGCACCCCTGCGTGCACGGCCAATGATCTCGATTGCCGGACGTCGAAGGATCAGCGAGCTGGCTCATTCGCGACTTCACCGACCGGGATCTCGACCAGGCCGTTCGGCTGTGGAGCGCCTCGCAGGCCGCCAGCCTTCTCGACGAGCGAGGTCCTGGGGGGGGGCGCTGCGAGCCGGAGAGCCCGCGGTCGTGGCTGTCTCGAATGACGCACTGGTCGGTACATGCGTCGGTCGATCTGGACGTTCTCGTCTCCGTGTCATCGCTCTTCACGCCGGCCGACATCAGATATGCCGCTCAGGCGAGCTTCGAGCAGGCACTCGAGAGAAAGACGGATCAGCCCGCGCAGGCGGCGGACTTCCTCGCGGCCATCGCGAACACCCGGGCGAGCGTGACCAAGGCCATGCTGCGCGACCTCGAGGAGGACATCGACGCCTACGCGCGTTACTAGTGAGGCGGCGAAGGTGCGGAACCTGCGCATTGCAAACGCCGCCTACCATCTACATAATCGATTCGCATGAATCCGCGTGGCCAACGCTGTCGACACATTGCCACCAAGAGCGACGGGGTCATCGCCGCCGATGCACTCCCATGACCGGCCCGGCCGTCGCGCTGGAGATCCGCGTGCGAGGCCGCGTGCAGGGCGTCGGCTTCAGACCCAACGTCTACCGGCTAGCGCACGAGTTGGGGCTTGCGGGAGAGGTCGGAAACGACCATGAGGGTGTCTTGATTCGCGCGTCCGGCTCGGCGTGGGCGATGGAGTCCTTCCTCGAGCGCATCGCGACGGAGGCTCCCCCCCTCGCGAGGGTCGATAAGGTCGAGACGCGGCCGTTCGAAGGCGAGCTCGAGGGAGCCTTCCGGATCATCGAGAGCACGCGGGGCACCGTGCGCACCGAGGTGGCGCCGGACGCAGCCGTCTGCACAGCGTGCGCGCGCGAGGTGCTGTCTCCGTCCGAGCGCCGTTTCCGTTATCCCTTCACCACGTGCACCCACTGCGGGCCCCGCCTTAGCATCGTGCGTTCGATCCCCTACGACCGCGCCACGACGACGATGGCCGGGTTTGCCCTGTGCTCCGTGTGCGACACCGAGTATCGCGACGTCGCCGATCGCCGGTTTCACGCCGAGGCTACCGCCTGCCACGCATGCGGACCGAAGGCGCGCCTCGTCCGCTTCGACGGGCGCGCGTTTCGTTTCGAGTCGGGCCCCATGCGGGACGACGTCGATGCGGCCCTCGGCCTCCTTCAAGACGGCGAGATAGTCGCAATCAAGGGCCTCGGGGGCTACCACCTGGCGTGCGACGCCACGCGGCCCGACGTGGTCGAGCGCCTCCGCGAGCGGAAGAAGCGCGATGCCAAGCCGTTTGCGCTCATGGCTGGCGGCCTCGAAGTCATCCGTCGCTACTGCCGTGTCTCGGTCGAGGAGGCGCGTCTCCTCGCGAGCCCGGAGTCCCCGATAGTCCTGCTCGCCGCCGATGGCCCCGAAGCGCTCCCCGACTCCATCGCGCCCGGCCACCGTACGCTCGGGTTCATGCTCCCGACAACGCCCCTTCACCTTCTCGTCGTTCGACGCATGGGGCGGCCGGTCGTGATGACGAGCGGCAACCTCGGCGGCGCTCCTCCCGTACTGAACGACGACGTGGCGAAGGAACGGTTGTCGTCGATTGCGGATTTTGCCCTCGTCCACGACCGCACCATCGCCAACCGCGTCGACGACTCGGTCGCCCGTTTCATGGGCGGTCGCGCCCGTCTCTTCCGGCGGGCGCGCGGGTACGCGCCAGCGCCGATAGGGCTGCCTAGTGGATTCGAAGAGGCACCGCCGCTCTTGGCCTTCGGAGCGGAGCTCAAGTCGACGTTTTGCTTGCTCGCCGAAGGCAAAGCGGTGCTGTCTCAACACCAGGGCGACCTCGAAGAGCGCGATACGATCGATGATTACCGAAAGAACCTTGCCCTCTACGCGGAGCTCTTCGAGCACAGCCCCAAAGCCCTCGTCGCCGATCGTCACCCCGAGTACGCCTCCTCGAAGCTCGCGCGAGAGCGCGCCGTCGCTGACGGGCTCCCGCTCCTCGAAGTGCAGCACCACCACGCCCACGCCGCGGCGTGCCTCGCCGAGAACGGATGGCCTCTCGACGGGCCTCCGATTCTCGGGATCGTGCTCGACGGGCTCGGCCTGGGCGCCGACGGTGAGCTGTGGGGCGGGGAGTTTCTCCTCGCCGATTACCGTGAGGCCTCGCGCCTCGGTACGTTCAAGCCGGTCGCGCTTCTCGGGGGCGATCAGGCATCGCGTGAGCCGTGGCGAAACCTCTACGCCCACTTGATGGCGGAGATGGGTTGGCCGGCCTTCGCCGCGAGCTTCGGGGAGCTCGAGCTCTACAGGCGCCTCGCAAACAAGCCGCGAAGGGTTCTAGACCGCATGCTCGAGCGCAGGATCAACGCTCCGCGAGCGTCGTCCTGTGGCCGGCTCTTCGACGCCGTCGCCGCGGCCGTAGGTCTCAGCTTCGACCGTCAGGCCTACGAGGGTCAGGCGGGCGCACTCCTCGAGGCCCTCGTCGACGAGGACTTGCTGCGAAGCGACGACGAGGAGCAAGCCTACCCGTTCTCGACTCCCAGGCTCGACCGAGAGGGGCTGCCCTACATCGAGCCACTGCCCATGTGGCGCGCGCTGCTGGGAGATCTCTTACGCGATACCTCTCCGCCGGTCATCGCGGCTCGATTCCACCGTGGTCTGGCGCGCGCGGTGGCTGCGATGGCCGTGAAGGTGCGCGGGGACGAGCGCGAGCCGCGCTTCCGCACGGTCGCCCTCTCGGGCGGGTGCTTTCAGAACCGGATCCTCTTCGAGGAGACGTCGAGGCGACTGTGTGGTGCCGGGCTCGAGGTTCTCGCCCACGAGCAAGTACCGCCGAACGACGGCGGCCTCGCGCTCGGTCAAGTCGTGGTGGCGGCGGCGCGGCTCATCGCTGAGAGAGAACCGTAGGGAGGCCCTGATGTGTGCAACGTGCGGATGCGGAGTTGGGGCGACGGCAACCATGAAGAACCTTGATACCGGCGTGGTGACACCGATCGGGGCGGACGACGTGCGTGGGCAGGACGACGGGCACCAGCATGATGGCGGCGATGAGCATGCCCACGGCCACGGTCATGCTCACGGCCACGGTCATGATCACGGCGACGGGCACGATCACTCGAATGAGCGCAGACGTCAGCCGACTACCGTGGAGCTCGAGGCGCGTGTACTTGCGAAGAACGACGCGCTCGCGGCCAAGAACCGGGCATGGTTCGCTGGCAGGGAGATCCTGGCGGTGAACCTCGTCAGCTCGCCGGGTGCGGGGAAGACGACGCTCCTCGAGCGGACGATCCGCGAGATGAAGGACCGTCTCCCGCTCTACGTCGTCGAGGGCGACCAGGCTACCTCGAATGACGGCGAGCGCATTCGCGCAGCCGGGGCCCCCGCCGTCCAGCTCAACACAGGCGCGGGCTGTCACCTCGACGCGGACATGGTCGCGCGCGGCATCTTCGAGCTCCGGCCCCCGGTTGGCGCCGTCGTTCTGATCGAGAACGTCGGCAACCTCGTATGCCCCGCGCTGTTCGACCTTGGCGAGCGCGCAAAAGTGGCGATCCTGTCGGTCGCTGAAGGCGATGACAAGCCGCTCAAGTATCCGCACATGTTCCGCGCTGCAGAGCTCATGGTGCTCAACAAGATTGATCTCCTGCCGTACGTCGACTTCGACATGGCGAAGGCGGTCGCGAATGCGCGTGCCGTCAATCCGCGGATCCGGATCTTGCAGATGTCGGCGCGGACAGGCGAGGGGCTCGACGGCTGGTACGGGTGGCTCACCGCTGCGTCGGCTCAGGCTCGAATCCCGGCCGGTCCGCGCGGGGCGTGAGCGTCGAAGGTGGAGCAGCCCGCTGCGACGTTCGAAAGTGCATCATGCAAGCCGGCGGTCCGCCCGGTCCTGCGCAGGCTACGGCTCTCTCGAGAAGAAGCTGACCACTTTTGTCCTTTAACCGGCCACAGGTGGTCGGAGGCCCCCGCGCTTATGGCGGGAAAACGACGATCGACTCGGTGCAGCTCAAGAGGAAGAGACGGCGCAGAAGATCTGATGCAGCATTCTGGGTATGCGAGCGCAAGCAAAGAAGAACGCCGCCCCGCACTCTGGTATTGCAACGAGGGGGGGCCTACTGGTCCAGCTGAACGAGAAGGTTTTCGAGCGGGCTCGCGACATCGTCGCGAGGAACGCTGCCCTGGGCAAAATCTACGAACGTCTACTGGTCGTGGTCGCCGAGACCGCCCTCGAGGAAGCGAAGCGGCGCTACGAGATCGGTCGGATGGTGCGACCGGTGATGGAAGAGGAAAAGAAGTACGGCAAGCGCTCTGTCGAAGCGCTCGCGACTTTGCTCGGCTTCGACAAGAGCACGCTCCACGATTACGCGAAGGTGGCGAAGACGTGGGAAGCCAGCGAGTTCGGCGCGCTCCTCAAGCGCAAGACTCCGGCCGGGCTCGGGCTTCGTTTCTCGCACTTCGTCGTGATCGCCGAGGTCGGCGACGATCGCCGGCGCAAGACGCTTCTCGCCCAGACGATCACCCAGAGCCTCACCGTGCGGCACCTGAAGGAGCTCGTGCATCCCTCGGGGAAGCCCGGTGCTGCTCCGAAGCAGGCGACAACTCCAGCCGACAGGATCCGCCATGTCGCCGCGCGCTGGGAGCTCGTGGTGGACGACATCGACCGCGAGACGCGCGAGCTCGTTCACCTGGTGACGAGCAGCCCGGAGGTGCTGGGGCTCGTGCAGGCTGCAGCCGCGAAGCAACGCGCGCTCGCAAACAAGGCAGTCGCGTGCGCCGTTCAGCTTGAAGGGCTCGCGCGGGGAGGATTCTAGACCGAGCCTCGTTTCGTCGGCTCTCTGTCGGAAGGACGCGCCCTTCGGCGGACGGAGACCGTTCTTGTCCGGAAGGGACGCTCCCTGGCGTGGAGGGAGAGCGTCGTTCCGGGGAAGGGATGCTCCCTTGCGTCGAAGGAGAGCGTTCTTGCACGGAAGAGACGTTCCCTTGCGTCGAAGGAGCGCGTCCTTGTGCGGAAAGGACGCTCCCTTGCGTCGAAGGAGCGCGTCCTTGTGCGGAAGGGACGGTCCGTTGCGTCGAAGGAGCGCGACCTTGTGCGGAAGGGATGCTCCCTTGCGTCGAAGGAGAGCGTTCTTGCACGGAAGAGACGTTCCTTTGCGTCGAAGGAGCGCGTTCTTGTGCGGAAGGGACGCTCCCTTGCGCCGAAGGAGCGCGTCCTTGTGCGGAAGGGACGCTCCCTTGCGTCGAAGGAGGCCGTCCCCGTTGCGGAAGGACGCGCCCTCCTCCCGAAGGAGACCGTCCCTGTGTCGGAAGGACGCTCCCTGGCGCCGAAGGAGACCGTCGCCGTGGCGGAAGGACGCGCCCTCCTGCCGAAGGGGCGCGATCCTTCGCCGGCAGGGAGGGCCCTTCTCACGGTAGGGCGCGATCCTTCGCCGGCAGGGAGGGCCCTTCTCACGGTAGGGCGCGATCCTTCGCCGGCAGGGAGGGCCCTTCTCACGGTAGGGCGGGGTCCTTCGCCGGCAGGGAGGGCCCTTCTCACGGTGGGGCGCGATCCTTCGCCGGCAGGGAGGGCCCTTCTCACGGTGGGGCGCGATCCTTCGCCGGCAGGGAGGGCCCTTCTCACGGTAGGGCGCGATCCTTCGGCGCCAGGGCGCGTCCTTCTCACGGTAGGGCGCGACGCTTCGGCGCCAGGGCGCCCCCCTCTGCCGAAGACGCGCGATCCTTCGCCACCAGGGCATGCCCTTCTGCCGAAGACGCGTGTCGATCGCAGCCCGAGTGCCGTTCGCGGCCCCACGCGGTCGGCCCTGACCTCGGGGACCACGAGGTCGATCTCCAGCTCTCCTTCCGGCTCCAGGCGTCTATGCTGGACTCATGGGAGGCCTCATGCGCGCAAGCTTCGTCCTCGTCGGTGTGCTCGTCCTCGTCGGTCTCGGTGGCGCAGAGAGCCTCGCCGACACTCCCCCCGCGCAGTCCGCGGCGACGTCGTGCAAGGTCACCGTGCCAAACGCGGCGATCGTCGCGACCTTCGACGGGTCCATGGCGGGCACCATCACCGTCGACGGCGCGGCCGGCACGAGGCGGTTCAAGATCAAGTC
>Ga0302196_10001454_pt1 | contig 22546 bp, 21 predicted proteins | sample II_Bog_N1_3_FD_198794 | JGI IMG/M metagenome (GOLD analysis project Ga0302196, IMG submission 198794) | Peat permafrost microbial communities from Stordalen Mire near Abisko, Sweden - II_Bog_N1_3 | ecosystem: Environmental > Terrestrial > Soil > Wetlands > Peat | place: Sweden: Abisko...
CCGAATCGTGTTTTTAGCGGTCGGCCGGAGCCTGGTGTTGCTCCTCCGGACCCGTGTCTTGAGGCGAACACGCGCCTCGCATGCGGGCAGGTCGCCGACGAAGCCCGAACGATCCCGATCTGACCTTCAAAAGGCACCTCCTCCCCAAGCAGCGCGGCCCTCGGCGACGCGCTGCGCGCCTGTGCCGGGCGGGAATCTCAGGGAGCCCGAGCCGGCCTGAGCACGGACGTCCCGGGGTCGCAGGTCACTGGCACGCCTCGCAGGTGCCCCCGTTGCGCATGGCCTCTATGGAGCAGGCCATCTTTTCCTCGGCTGTGTACTCGGCCTTGGAGTGGGAGCCGCCGGCGTCGCCCGAATTCTGCCCGCCGTCAGCCCCCTCCTTGACTGCGCCGCGGGTCTCCTTCTTCACGGAGACGGTCGCCTTTTCGATGTTGGACGCCCCGAGCGAGCGCAGGTAGTAGGTCGTCTTGAGGCCGGAATGCCAGGCCTGCCGGTACATGTGCGACAGTGTCTTCAGGTCGGGCGTCTTGATCCAGAGGTTGACCGACTGGCTCTGGTCGATCCATTTCTGGCGCCGGGCCGCGGCCGCGATGATCCACTTGTGGTCGATGTCGAAGGCGGTGAGGTACTTCGCCTTCAGCTCGGCGGGAATGCGCGCGATGTCCTTCAGCTCCCCGTCGAAATACTTCAGGTTGTCGATCATGTCCTGGTCCCACAGGCCGGCGGCCTTCAGGTCCTTCACCAGGTAGGGGTTGAGAACGATGAACTCCCCCGAGAGGTTCGATTTCACGAACAGGTTCTTGTAGGTCGGCTCGATGCAGGGCGAGGTCGCGGTGATGTTGGAGATCGTCGCCGTGGGGGCGATCGCGAGCACGTTGCTGTTGCGCATGCCCTGGGCCGCGATCTTTGCGCGAAGGCCCGTCCAATCCATCCGGCCGCCGCGCGGCACGTCCACGGGGACGCCGCGCTCGGACTCGAGCAGGTCGAGCGTGTCCTGCGGCAGGAGCCCGCGGTCCCACTTGGATCCCCGGTAGGACGAGTAGACGCCGCGCTCCGCCGCAAGGTCGGAACTCGCCTCGTAGGCGTAGTGCGCCACGGCCTCCATGACCTCGTCGTTGAACTCCACGGCCTCGTCCGAGGCGAAGGCGACACCCTTGATGTAGAGGGCGTTGGCCAGGCCCATGAGGCCCAGGCCGATCGGCCGGTGGCGCTGGTTGGAGCGCTTGGCCGCGTCGGTCGGGTAGAAGTTGATGTCGATCACGTTGTCGAGCGCCCGGACCGCCATGCGGACGGTCTCGCGCAGCTTCCGGTGGTCGAGCGTGCCGTCGGGCAGCAGATGGCTGTCGAGGATCACCGACCCCAGGTTGCACACCGCGGTCTCGTCATTGGAGGTGTTCAGGGTGATCTCCGTGCAGAGGTTCGACGAATGGATGACGCCGGCGTGGTCCTGCGGCGAGCGGATGTTGCACGCGTCCTTGAAGGTGATCCACGGGTGCCCCGTCTCGAAGAGCATCGAGAGCATCTTTTTCCAGAGTTCGAGCGCCTCGATCTGCTGGCCGTAGAGCTTCCCCTCGGCGGCCAGCTTCTCGTAGTGGAGGTAGCGCTCCTCAAACCTGCGGCCGTAGAGGTCGTGGAGATCCTTAACCTGGTTCGAACGGAAAAGGGTCCAGGTGCCGCGGGACTCCACCCTCTTCATGAACAGGTCGGGGATCCAGTTCGCCGTGTTCATGTCGTGGGTGCGGCGGCGGTCGTCGCCTGTGTTCTTCCTCAGCTCGAGAAACTCGTAGATGTCGTTGTGCCAGCTCTCGAGATAGGCGCATCCCGAACCCTTGCGCTTGCCGCCCTGGTTGACGGCCACGAGCTGGTCGTTGTGGAGCTTCAGGAAGGGAATCACTCCCTGGGACTCGCCGTTCGTGCCGCCGATGTAGGCGCCCGTGCCGCGCACCGCCGTCCAGGAGCCTCCGAGCCCGCCCGCCCACTTGGCGAGGTAGGCGTTCTCCGCGATCCCGCGCTGGAAGATGCCCTCGATCGAGTCCTCCACATAATAGAGGTAGCAGGAGGACAGCTGTGAATGCAGGGTGCCCGAGTTGAAGAGCGTCGGGGTCGAGGAGCAGAACCGGCGCGTCTTGTAGAGCGCGTAGAGCGCGGCGGCCTTCCCCTCGCGGTCCTCCTTTTCCTCGAGGAAGAGCCCCATGGCCACGCGCATCCAGAAGAACTGCGGCGTCTCAATGCGGTGGTGGCGGTTCGAGACCTTGTCGACGATCAGGTAGCGGTCGTAGAGCGTCTGGATGCCGAGGAAGTCGAACTCGAGGTCCGAGGAGGGATCGAGGGCCGCGGCCAGGCGCCCCAGGTCGTACTCGAGCAGCCGGGGGTTGAGGCGCTTGATGGCGACGCCGTGCTCGAGGTACTTCCGGAAGGCCCGCTGGTGAAAATCCTTCAGCTTGCCCATCCCGTCGTCCGTGATGTTCCAGCCGAGCACCTCCTCGTAGAGGTAGGTGAGCTGGATGCGCCCGGCAAACCGGGCGAAGTCCGCGTCCTTTTCGATGAGGGTCTTGGAATTCAGGATGATCGTCGCGTCGAGGTCCTTCTGGGAAATCTGGTCGTAGATCGACCGGCGGAGTTCGGCCTCGATCTCCTCGCTGCTCAGGCAGAGGTCCAGGCCGATGCGGGCGAACTCGATCCTCCTGCGCAGGTCGGCGCCGTCCCAGAAGATGTTGTCGCCCCCGGCGCACTTCACGACGACCATGGTCGCCTGTCCCGGCGCGGGCGGCGGCTCCGCCGCCGGAGCCTCGCCCACCGGGGCCTTTCCGGCCTTGTCGGCCTCGCGGGCGGCCGCCCGCTCGGCCCGGAAGAGGATATAGGCCTCGGCGACCTTGTAGTGGCCCGCCTTCATCAGCTCCTCCTGCACCATGTCCTGGATCTCCTCGATGTGGACGAAGGCCTGCCTGGAGGCGTGGACGCGCTCCATGACCGCCCGGGTGATCGCTATCGCCGGCGCGGAGTCGCGCTGGAGCGACAGGAACGTCTTGCGGATCGCAATCTCCACCTTCTGCTCGTTCCACGGCACCACCTGGTTGTTGCGCCGGATCACGCGCAGCTGGCTGGGCGGCGCCTCGCGGTCGAAGGAGAGCTTGCGGGCCCGGTTGAGAAGGAGGCTCTTCGCGACAAAATAGGCGTTGTTGTCCACAAGCGTCTTCTCGATCAGCTCGTAGAGGGCGTTGAGCCCGAGATGGAGCGGGTTCTGCTCGCGCGCCAGGTTTGCAAGGTTGGTCGCCAGCTCGCGGCAGATCCGCACGACCCAGGCGCGGTTCGTGTCGGTGAAGATGTCCTGGTCCCCCCTGGCGAGAGAGACGTTGGTCAGGGCCTTGCCCAGGGTGTCCGCCACCTCGGCGAGGACGAAGCGCTCCTCGCCGTGGGGGCAGAGGAGCACGATCGGCGGCAGCGGGATGTCCTCGCCGGCCAGGATGTCGCGCCAGGCGTAATGGGGCTTCTGCTCAACGGGAACGTGGACGGTGCGCTTGAGGGCGAGGTCGTGTGCGAGGGAAGGTGTGCTCATGTAAGGCGGGGGGATTCTTGGGGGAAACTGCGTGGGGAATGCGGAAATTGGCTCTTGGGGCGCAAGGAGGGCCGAAGCGCCCCCTTCGGCGCGACACGGAAGGGAATTCTGTCCTGTCTGCGGTGGTGGACTCGTACGGGGGGCCGGGGGCCGGCCTCCCGCGATCAGAGTTCGTCGTCGGACGCTACGGTGAGCGAGGATGTCTTCTGGTACTCGGTGACCCGGCCCTCGAAGAAGTTCTGCTCCTTCTTGATGTCCATCATCTCGGCCAGCCACGGCAGGGGATTCTTGATGCCGCCCGAAAGCGGGGCGAGACCGCAGCCTTCAAGCCGGCGGTCCGCGATGTAGTCTATATAGCTGACAAAATCGTCGAGGCGCAGGCCCACTCCGTTCACGGGCAGGCAGTCCCTTATGAACTCCTTCTCCAGGTCGACCGCCTCGCGCATCAGCCCGCGGAGGGACTCCTTGAACTCGGCCGTCCAGATCTCGCGGTTCTCCTCCACCAGGTCCATGAAAAGGTTCCGGAACACCTCGATGTGGTTGGACTCGTCGCGCAGGGTGTAGCGGAACATCTGGCCGATGCCCGGGAACTTGTTCTGGCGGTAGAGCGAGAGGATCATGCCGAACAGCCCGTAGAACTGGGTTCCCTCCATGCACTGCCCGAAGACGAAGATGTTCTTTGCCAGCAGCCGCTGGTTGTCGGCCTGGGTGAGGTCAAGGTCGCGGCGCAGGTCCCTGGAGATGCGGGTGACGAACTCGTTCTTGCGGACGATCGTGGGCACATCCTCGAACATGGCCTCGCACTCGTGCGGGTTGATCCCGAGGGAGGCGATCATGTAGAGCAGCGAGTCGGCATGGATGTTCTCCTCGTGCGCGTGGCGCCCGAGCACCAGCTTGAGCTCGGGCGCGGTCACGAGCTCCCGCACCACATGCTGGATATTGTCCCCCACGATGCCTTCGGCCGCCGAAAAATAGCCGATGCCCATGCGGATGATCCAGCGCTCGACGTCGGAGACGGCGCGCTCGTCGCGCCATTGCTCGATGTCCTTGCCCATCGGGATATCCTCGGGCTCCCAGTGGTTGGCCTTCATCTTGCGGTAAAGGTCGTAGGCCCACTGGTATTTCAGCGGAAGGAGGTTGAACGTCATCGTCTGGCGGCCGTTGATCACCTTCTTGGCCGCAAACGCCTCCTCGGCCTTGGTCTGGTCGAGGACAAAGGTCTTGGAGCCTACCTGGAAAATTTTTTGCATGACGGTCTGGGGAAACTAAGGGGTCTGGCTTGGTGAACCCGGGCTGTTTGCGGCGCGGGAAACGCGCAGGCGAACAAAAGTTATTGGAACTTATTTACCGGTTGTTTACCACTACAGGATGTGGTCCTCGGTCGAGGGAACCACAACCTATTGACGCCGGTTCTCCAATGTCAATAGGTTCGTTTCACTTCCGCCGCACTTTTTTTCGCGTTTTTTTGCTTGCGAAAAAATCCCCCCGCGCCTCCCGCCCGCCGCCCCTGTCAGGTCTCCTCGTTCACGTGATGGCAGCCCCTGCTCCTCGGGTTGAGCGCTGCGGCGTGGACGACCAGCAGGGCCGTCTGCACCGCGTTGCGCAGCTCGATCAGCTCGCTCGTGAGCCGGCATCCCCGGTAAAACGACTGGATCTCCTCGCGCAGCTCCACGAGGATCCGGCGCGCCCTCGTGAGCCTCCTGGGAGAGCGGACGACACCCGCATAGTTCCACATGGTGTTTTGGATCAGGAGCATGTCCTGCCTGATCAGCGTGGGGTCTGCCTCCCGCGTCGGGCCCTCCCACGCGCGCGGCGACGGCGATCGGAAATTCCCCGTGCGGATGTCCTCCGCGTCGGCGAGCGCGGCGAATTTCGCGCTCGTCAGGCACTCCAGGAGCGAGGTGCTCGCCAGCCGGTTCGCGCCGTGCAGGCCGGTGCACGCCGCCTCGCCGATGGCGTTGAGGCGACGGATGTTCGTCCGCCCCCGCAGGTCGGCGTGCACGCCGCCGCACGCGAAATGCGCCGCGGGCACCACGGGGATCGGCTCCCGCCCGATGTCCACGCCGTGCTCGAGGCACCGCTCGTGGATGCCGGGGAAGCGTTCGCGGGCGAAGCCCGGCCGCATCGCCGAGAGGTCGAGGAAAACGCACGGCTCCCCGCTCTCGGCCAGCTCGTGCTGTATCGCCCTTGACACTACATCGCGCGGGGCGAGCGAACCCCTCGGGTCGGCGGCCTCCATGAAGCGCTCGCCCCGGGCGTTCACCAGCACCGCCCCCTCCCCCCGCAGCGCCTCCGAGATGAGGAAGCGCGGGGCGTTCTTGCGCGCGAACACCGTCGGGTGGAACTGCACGTATTCGAGGTCGATCACACGGCCGCCGACGCGGTACGCCATGGCCACGCCGTGTCCCACGCTGCCGGGAAGGTTGGTCGTGTGGAGGAAGATCTGCCCCAGGCCGCCGGTGGCCAGGATCGTCTTCCGTGCGACCACCGCGATGATGGCGCCGGTCGCGGTGTCCAGGACGTAGGCGCCGAAACACGTCAGCGGCTCGTACTTGTCGGCGGGATCCTCGGAATTATGGGAGAGCGTGAGGAGGTCGATGGCCACCCATCCCTCACGCCGGGTGATTCCCCGCGTGGCGTCCACCCGAAGGGCGGCCGTCTGGAGGATCGCGTGGCCGGTCCAATCCTTAGCGTAGATTATTCTCTTGGATCCGTGCCCCGCCTCCCGGGTGAACATGAGCCCGCCCGAGGCGTCGCGGTCGAACCCCACGCGCAGGTCGTCGAGCAGGAGCTCCCGCACCGCGGCCGGACCCTCGCGCACGAGCTGCTCGACCGCCGCGGGATTCGCCGTGCGGTCGCTCGCCTCGAAGATGTCCCGCGCCAGGGCCGCGGGATCGGGAGCGGTGTCGTAGACAATCCCGCCCTGCGCCAGGTCGCTGTTGGCGGCCAGGCGGTCGCCCGCGGAAAGCAGCTCGACGGCCAGCCCCGCCCTGGCGGCGTGGAGGGCATAGGCGGACCCCGCCAGGCCGGCGCCGATCACGAGGCAATCCGTGTGGATGACGTCCATGGGCGGTCCTTCGGCGTCACCTGCGCCGGGAGGGCAGGATCGTCAGGCTGAAATCCGCGGCCGGCGCCGAATGGGTCAGCGCACCCGCGCTGACGACGTCGACGCCGTCGACCGCCAGGTCCGCGAGCGTCTCCAGGCGCACGCCCCCGGACACCTCGACCAGCGCCGCGCCTCCGATCGCGGCCACGGCGGCCCGGATCCTCGCCGGGGGCATGTTGTCGAGCAGGATGATGTCCGCCCCGGACCGGACCGCCTCGCGGACCTCGGCGAGCGTCGTTGCCTCGACCTCGATCCTCGCGGAATGGGGCGCGCCGGCCCGGGCAAGGCGCACCGCCCGGGTCAGGGACCCTGCGGCCGCGATGTGGTTGTCCTTGATGAGCACGTGCTCGCCAAGCGAGGACCGGTGGTTCGCGCATCCGCCGCAGCGCACGGCGTACTTTTCCAGGGCCCGGAAACCGGGTGTCGTCTTGCGGGTGTCGGCGATCCTCACCCCGAGCGGCGCAGCGGCGTCCGCAAAGCGCCGCGCCAGGGTGGCTATGCCGGACAGGCGCTGCAGGAAGTTGAGCGCCGTGCGCTCCGCGGTGAGGAGCGACGCCGTGGGCCCGGCCACCCCGAGGACGGCCCGCCCGGGCCCGACCCTGTCGCCGTCGCGCGCGGAAAACGACACCTTCAGCTCCGGATCGACGCGCTGGAACACGCGGGCCGCGACCGCGAGGCCGCACACAACGGCGTCGCCGCCGGAGGTGATCACCGCGCGGGAGCGGTGCCGGGGCGGGAAGATGGCGCGGCTCGTGACGTCGCCCAGCCCGGCGTCCTCCTCGATCGCAAGGTCTATCAGGAGGTCAGTCCGCGGGAGCGAGTTCAAACATCCTTTCCAGGCAGCGCGCCGCGCGCCGCCGCAGGCCCTCCTCGAGCTCCACGATCTGGTCGGGCCTCGGCGCGGCAAGGGCGTCGCGGAGCTTTTCGAGCGTGTTGAGCTTCATGTAGGGGCAGAGACGGCAGCCGCCGATGAAATTTTTTTCAGGGGCCTCTACCTCGAGGCGCCCCACCAGGCCGCACTCCGTTAGCATGAGGAAATAAGGGGCGGCGGTCTGCTTCACGTACCTCATCATCGCCCCCGTGCTGCCGACGAAATCCGCGGCCGCGGCGACCTCGGCGGTGCATTCGGGGTGCGCGACGACCCTGAGCCCGGGGAACTGCGCCCGGGCCTCGCCGATCTGGGCCACCGTGAACTCGTCGTGCACAAGGCAGGTGCCATCCGACGAGATGATCTCCCTGGCCACGCCCCGGGCCTTCAGCTCCGCCCTCACATTCTGGGCCATCAGGCGGTCGGGCACGAAAAGCACCCGGCGCGACGGCAGGGCCGCCACAATGTCGACCACGTTCCCCGAGGTCACGCAGACGTCGGACTCGGCCTTCACCTCGGCCGTGCTGTTGATGTAGCAGACCACCGTGGCGTCGGGGTAGAGGCTCTTGAGGCGCCTGAGTCCCGCGCCGTCGAGGGAGTCGGCCAGGGAGCAGCCCGAACCCCGGTCCGGCACCAGCACGGTGGCCTCCGGGGACAGGATCTTGGCCGTCTCGGCCATGAAGACGACGCCGGCGAAAACGATCGTCCTGGCCCTGGAGTTCCTCGCCTGGACGCTCAGGTGGTAGGAGTCCCCCCGGAAGTCGGCCACGCCGTAGATGATCTCGGGCTCGACATAGGAGTGCGCCAGGATCACGGCGTCCTTCTCCCTCTTCAGGCGGTTGATCTCCAGCGTGAGCGGCGCTATCTCCCGGCAGGTCTCCAGGTTCCATGTCCGGCCCCGCGGATCGCACTCCACGTGCATCAGCGCGCCGAGCAGTCTCTCGGCCTCGGCTTCGATGGCGGCGTCAACGGCTATCATGGACTGACGCAGAGAACATCAACAGGCCGCGCAAGACAAGGTCGGGCTTGATTTCGGCAAAAAGCCCCTCCCCGGCAAACGGAGCGGCGTTCCCTCCGGTGCCGACGACCACCGCGTCCGCCCGGCCAAACGCCTCGGCCCGGATGCGGCCCGCGAGCTCGCGCACGGCGCCGGCGTGCCCGTGGAAGATCCCGCTCCGCATCCCGTCGGCCGTCGAGCGCGCCAGGGCGGCCTCCGGCCTGCGCAGCGCCACCCTGGGCAGCTGCGCCGTCTTTGCCGAAAGCATCCCGGACCAGAGGGCGGCCCCCGGAATGATGGCGCCGCCGAGGACGACCCCCTCGCGGCTCAGGGCCGTGACCGTGGTCGCCGTGCCGAAGTCGACCACGATCACATTCCGTCCCGGGAAGGCCGCGCGCGCGCCGAGGGCCGCAGCCACGCGGTCGGCGCCCAACTGCGACGGCTTCAGGTAGCCTATGCGAAGGCCGTGGCCTCCGGCCGCCCGGAGCACGCGGGGTGTCACGCCCCAGGCCCGCCGCACGGCGCCCGCCACCGCGGACGTCAGGCCGGGAACCACCGAACAAAGCGCCGCCGCGTCGATCCGCCCGCGCGCGCGCACCCTCAACCGGCGGACAAAGCCGCCCGGATCCGCGCCCGCGGGCGCCCGCAGGCTCCACGCGAGCGAGTCCGCCTCGAACACGCCGGCGAACAGGGAGGAGTTCCCGATGGCGATCGCCAGCGTGCGCACCGGTGCTGCGGAGGACGTCACGGCGGGGGGAAAAGACCGCAAAGTGAAACCGCGAGCTCATCCGTCCCGCGGCTTGCCAGAGGGGCCCCGGCGGCGGAGGTGTAAAGCCGGAACGGATGTCCCGGGCCGCGGCGGATCTCCTCGAGGTCGTTGTGCACCACCGCGTCTATCCCGCCGGCCGAGAATTGGGCGGCCACGGCCGCGTCGCGACTCCGCCCGTCCGCGCCCACGGTCAGCTTGAACCCGACCACCGAGAGGGGGCGCGGCGAGAAGCCCTTGAGCTGCTGCAGAACCTTGTCGTTTCGCACAAGGCGCACGGTCAGAAGCTCCGCATCCGATGCCAGCTTGCCGGCGAACTCGGCCTCCGGCCGGTAGTCGGCCACGGCCGCCGCCATGATCACCCCGGCGAAGCCGCCGTCGGCCAGCCTCCTCCGCAGCCGCGCCCCGAGATCCGCGGCCGAGGTGAACGTCTCCACGTCGCGGACCAAACGCGGGCTGGCGGCGCCCTCGCCCCGCAGCAGCGCCACCGCATGCCCCATGGCGAAAAGGGCGTCGGCGAGGGCCGCGCCCGTGGCTCCCGTGCTCACGTTCGTGAGGAAGCGCACGGCGTCGATCGGCTCGCGGGTGGCGCCGGCGGTTACGAGCAGCTTCATCGCCTCTGCAGGGCCGCGAGCACCTCGGCGACGATGTACTCCGGCTCGACCAGCCGTCCGGGCCCGTCCTCACGGCAGGCATGCGGTCCCTCCACCGGATCGAGCACCCGGACGCCCCAGGTCTTCAGCGTGGCCAGCGATTCGGAAGTCGAGGGGTGCTCCCACATGCGGCCGTTCATCGCGGGGGCGATCCACCAGGGCCTGCGCTTGAGGTCCCACGAAAGGAAGAGCGTCGTCACCGGGTCGTCGGCGATCCCGGCGGCCATACGGTTGATCGTGTTGGCCGTGGCCGGGCACACGAGTGCCAGGTCGGCCTCGCGCGCGAGACTGATGTGGTCGAGGGCCCTTCCTTCCTCCCACAGGTCGCAGAAGACGGGCCGCCCGCTCAGTCCCTCGAGCGTGGAGCGCCCGACGAACCTCAGCGCCGCCGGCGTTGCCGCCGTCTGCACGGTCACCCCCGACTGGGCCAGGTGCGAAATCGCGGCGCAGGCCTTGTAGCAGGCGATGGATCCCGTGAGGAGGAAGAGTACGTTACCTTGAGACATTGTCTATGAGCCTGGTCTGGCCGAGGCGGACGGCGCCGAAACGGCGGCCCTCCCGGTCCTCGACATACTCAACCCCAAAGCCTTCCGATTCAAGAGCGGCGCGCGCCGCCTGGGCCGAGGGGGCCGATTCAAGCGCCCGGTGGAATCCCGGCGCCAGGGCCCTTTCCGCCGGGGAGAGCCGGGCGTTGCGGGAGCTCAGGGCGAGGCCGTCGGCCTCGCGTACCGTCGGGCAGGCAATGATCTCCGTCGGGATAAAGAAGGCCCTGCACATGCCCCGGATGAGCACGAGCTGCTGGTAGTCCTTTTCGCCGAAATAGGCCCGTTCCGCACCTGCGATCTGGAGCAGCTTCATCACCACGGTCAGCACCCCCGTGAAATGCCCGGGCCTGTGGGTGCCGCACAGCTCCAGGCTGAACTCGCTCTCGGACACCGAATACCTGGCCGCGTCGGGATACATCTCGCCGGCTTCGGGCGCGAAGACGAAGTCGACCCCGGAACGCCCCATCAGCGCGATGTCGCGCTCCAGGGTCCTCGGATACTGTTCGAAGTCGCGCTTGTCGTCGAACTGGGTGGGATTGACAAAGACCGACGCGAGCACGACCCCGTTCGCGCGGCGCGCCGCATCGAAGAGCGAGGCGTGCCCCGCATGGAGCGCTCCCAGGGTCGGCACGAAGCCCACGGTGCGTCCCGAGGCGCCCAGCCCGGCGCGCAGGGCCCTCCACTCCGCCGCAGTCTTGACGACGGCGGGCATGTCAGTAGCTCTCCCCGACGGAGGGAAACCTTCCCGAGCGAACCGCGGCGGCGTAGCGTGCGACTCCTTTCGCAACAAGCCCGGCCCCGTCGGCAAAGCGGCGCGCAAACCGCGGCGAAAAGCCCGGGTTGAACCCGAGGAGGTCGTGGAAGACGAGCACCTGCCCGTCGCACCGGGCTCCCGCCCCGATCCCGATGGTCGGCACCTTGAGCGCCTTGGTGATCTCCCCCGCCAGCTTCGAAGGGACGCATTCGAGGAGCACGCCAAACACCCCCGTCTCCTGGAGCTTGAGGCAGTCCTCCCTGATCCGTGAGGCGCCGGCCTCGTCCCGCCCCTGGACCCTGAAGCCTCCCACGGCGTTGATCCACTGGGGCTGCAGGCCCATGTGGCCCAGCACCGGGATGCCCGAGTCCACCAGGTGGCGGATCACCTCGGCATGGCCCCGGAAGCCCTCGATCTTGACGGCATGGGCGCCCGCCCTGAGAAGTTTTGCGGCCGAATCCACGGCGTGGGCAGTGCCCTTCCTGCCGGCCAGAAAAGGCATGTCGGCGATGATGAGCTTTTCAGGAGCCCCGCGGGAAACCGCCCTCGTGTGGGCGGCCATCAGGTCGACGGTGGCACCGAGCGTGTCCCGGGCCCCGTAGAGCAGCATGGCGAGGCTGTCGCCCACGAGCAGGCAGTCGGCCTGCGAGTCGGCAAGGATCCGGGCCGACCACGTGTCGTAGGCCGTCACCATGACTATCTTGCCGCGGCCATTCTTCGCGGCCATGAATTCGCGGACTGTTTTCATGCGACAGGGAGGGACAAACGAACTCCTCCACACCCCCAAGTGCAAGCAGTTAAGGAGGGTTCCGGCGGCCCGGTCACGGGGCGGGCTGCCCGCGTCTGGCGAGCTGCGCCCTCAGAAAAGGGTCCGGACCCGCCTGCCGCCAGGCCGTGAGCCAGATCGAGCCCAGCATCCTGCCGCCCCTGGCGAGCTGTTCGTCGATGAACGCCCTGCCCTCCATCCCGGGCGGCGCGCCATCGGCCCTGAATCCACCCGCCTTCTCAATGCGGTAGAGGTCCTCGACCCGCCGGTTCTGGGCCCAAAGGTAGTCCATCACGTCGGCAAAGAACGGATCCTGTCCGTCCCCCCGCGGCGAAAGGTCGAGGGGGCGGGCCTGCCCCACCGACGGCTCGACCTCGGCCAGCGCGATCCCCGCCCTGGCGATGAAGCCCCCGTCGATCCAGGCGTGGATGCTTTTGCGCGTCGTGTAGCCATTGGGGTTCGCCCCGGTCCAGCCGTGATGGTGCACCGTCGTATGCAGGGGCTGGGATCCATCGCCCACGTAGTGCCCGAGAACACCCATCAGGTAGACGGCATTCGCCCTCGCGTTGTCCGCCTCCTCCCGCGCTCCGGCGCGCTCGAATTCCTTCAGGCTCGAGAACTCCGACTTCAGCCTTCCGTAGTCCTCGGCGATGGCCCAGGGCAGGAAACCCGGCCATCCTCCGGAGCGGTCTGTATCCCGTTCCGGATCGACCGGCGGAAACCGGTCGGGCCGGGCCGCCCGCGCGGCGGCGAACTGCGCCGCGAACTCGTAGCGGAACGGGCTCAGCGCGGCGCCGGCAAGGCTAGCGTCGGCGAGCAGTTCCAGGTCGATGTAGTGCTCAAGCTTGCCTGCATGCTGGAGCGACAGGACCTGCGAATTCCGCCACCGGTCCGGTTCCCCCGACAGGAACGCGATTCGCTCGGCGTTCGCCGGCTCCCTGACAAAGGACGGGAAATCCGCGGGCAGCGAGCGCAGCGCGAGCTGGTTCACGATCCTGTGCCCCTGGGTGTCCCAGGCCCGCAACGGCGAGAAACCTGCGGCCAGTGCGGCCAGGAGCGCTAGGGGGAGCCGCCTCATCGGCCCTGCCCCCCTGCCGCCCCGCCCACTCCGGAGCGAAGCTCCGCGAGTTCGGATCCATAGGCGCGGATGCCCGCGTCAAGCGCCTCGGCCACCTGCTCCCGGAAACCCGGCGTGGCCACGCGGAGCGCCTCGGCGTCATTCGAGAGGAAGGCGCACTCCGCGAGCGCACCCGGGCACTGCAGCCCCCTAAGCACCCCGAGGTGCCTCAGCTTCTCGCCTCGGTCGTCCGTGCGCAGCGCGCGCAGGAGTTCGCGGTGCAGCGCGTGGGCAAAGACGGCGTTCCAACGGTCGTTGCGGTTTGCCGACGAGGCCTCCCTCTCGCTGTCGTCCTCCCCGCCCTGCCACGAGGCGGACGAACGCTGGTATTGGGGCGGGAAGCTATAGACCTCGGTCCCATGGGTCCTCGTGTCCTGGGGCACCGAGTTGAAATGGATGCTCAGGAAAAGATCGGCGCCGGCGAGGTTGGCGGCTTCGGCCCGCCGCTGAAGGTCCGTTGTCTGGTCGGGCGCCAGCCGCGTGTCGTCGACCCGGGTCATCACAACCCGGTATCCCTGCTGTTCGAGGAGCCTTTTCAGGCGCAGGCCCACGTCGAGGGTGAATGTCTTTTCCATGAGCCCGAGGCGCCGGTTTTCGGTGCCGTGGTCGCTCCCCCCATGCCCGGGATCGATGGCGATGACCCGCGGGGGCCCGGGCGGCGGGCCGGCCAGCCCCGGTCTGAGCAGAGGCAGCAGCCGGCGCTCAAAGTCCACGCGGCTGACGAGGAGGTCCCCGTCCCGGCCGATCGCCGGGTCGCCGAGGAAGAGGCGCAGTCCGTCGACAAGAACTTCGCGGCCATCGGCCTCGAACCGCGCACGGTGCCGCCCGTCCGAAAGGGTATGGACGCGGCCGCCGGACCCGTCATCCGTCCTCATTCCGAGCTGCCGGGCAATCCCCCGGAGGCTCACATAGGCGGTTCCCGAAACCCGGATGATCTCAGGGGCCGGACCCGACGGTTGGGCGGTCGGCCCGCCGGGCCGGGTCGGCGGACCGTACGTCGTCGCCCCCAGCGCCCCTGCGCCGAGCACGAGTCCCAGGAGCGCTGCGCGCGCGGCCGGCAACCCCATGGTCAGCCGCCGGTCGAGGGCAAAGCGGGCTCCTCTTCCCCGTCCGGCTGGAATTTCGGCTTGCGCTTGTTGATCGGCAGGGGGGTCAGCATCACATGGATGCTGCGCCCGATGAGCCTCGGATCGGAATCGGGGTGCCCCATTCCGGCCAGCTCGGAGACGGCCCGCTTGATCACCTCGAAGCCGAGCTCCGTGTGGGCCATCTCGCGCCCGCGGAACTTGAGGCGGATCTTGACCTTGTTGCCGTGCCCGAGGAATTCCTCGCCGTGGCGCAGCTTGGTCATGAAATCGTTGGGGGCGATGCGGGCGCTCAGCTCGATCTCCTTGATCTTGCTTGCCGTCGTCTTTGCGTGGGAGTGTTTTTTCTGCTCCTCGTAGACGTACTTGCCGAAATCCATGATGCGGCAGACGGGGGGCTGCGCTGTGGGCGCAACCTCCACGAGATCGAGGCCGACTTCGAGAGCCAGCGCTATCGCCTTGGCCGTGTCGAGGATGCCGAGCTGCTTCCCCTCCGGGGAGATGACCCTCACCTGCGGGACCTTGATTCGATGGTTGCGGCGGATGTTCGCAAACGGGTCGTAGCTGCGACGTTGATATTGACCGGAACGCGTGCCGCTGCCGCCGGCGGGAGAAAACGGATTAGCCATCAAATAGTTTGTGTCGGGGGAATGGGTCGGGTGAGCCGCTGTATCGCCTCAAAAGCGCCCGAAGACAATACCTTTTTGCTTGGGCAGAAGGGAGAAAGGCCGCCCATGGCGTTAGACGCTGAAGCTTTCGCCGCAGGAGCAGCTCGCCTTGGCGTTCGGGTTGGAAAACTTGAATCCGCCGCCGATAAGGCGGTCCGAATAGTCGACCGACGTCCCCTTGAGGTAGAGCGCGGTCCTGGCATCCACGAGCACCGGGACCCCCGCCGTCCTCACCAGGATGTCGCCGCGCCTGGCCTCGGCGGCAAAGCTGAGCTTGTAACTCAGCCCGTTGCACCCTCCGCCGCTGATGGCGACCCTGAGGTACCCGCCCTGGGCCTCCCGCCTGACCAGCTCGCGAACCTTGGCGCCCGCGGCGTCGGTGAGGCGCACCAGCTTTTCGTCGCCCTCGCGCGCTCCGTCGGGCGCGGCGGGGCCCGGGGAGGGGGCAGGCATGGCGGCGGCTGTGGTCATTGGGAACCCAAGCTGGCCGCCCGGGGCCAAATTGCAACGCGCCGGACTTACTTTCCGGCCAGACGCCGCGCCACGTCGACGGCGTTGCCGAAGCTCCGGGCGTCCGCCTTTCCCTTCCCTGCGATGCCGAAGGCGGTCCCGTGGTCGGGGCTGGTCCGTACGAAGGGCAGACCGAGCGTCACATTCACCGCCTCGTCGAACTCCAGGGTCTTGAGGGGCGCCAGCCCTTGGTCGTGGTAGAGCGCAAGGACGACGTCGAACTCCCCGCGAAGGTGCCGGCCAAACAGGGTGTCGCCGGGCTGGGCGCTGGAGAGGCCCGGATATCGGGGACGGAGCGAGGAAAGGATGGGGTCGATCACCTCGATCTCCTCCCTGCCGATGATGCCCGCCTCCCCGGCGTGGGGATTCAGCCCGCAGACGCCGATGCGCGGAGCCGGCGCGCCGTCCATGCGCGCCAGCCTGTCGGCGGCCTCCACCGCGCGGGCGAAGTTCGGCGCCGTCAGCCGTGAGGCGACTTCCCCGAGGGGGATGTGCCATGTGAGGAGCGCCACCCTCATCCTGCCGCCGCAGAAGGCCATCGTGGGCTCGCCCCCCCACCGCGCCGCAAAAAACTCCGTGTGGCCGGGATACGTCCAGCCGATCCGGGCCAGCCTCTCCTTGCTCGCCGGCGCCGTCACGACCCCGGAAAACTCTCCCGAGGCGCAGCCTGCCGCCGCGCGTTCCAGGGCCGCCCAGGCGACCAGCGCCCCCTCCCCGTCCGGCCTGCCCGGTTCCGCCGCAAACTCCTCGAGGCCTACCGGTATCCGTTGCGGCGAACCGGGAAGGGACTCCAGCCATCGGGCCGGCCCGATGACCGCCACTTCCGCCGAAATTCCCCGATTCGCACCAAGCCAGGACGCGATGACCTCGGGGCCGACGCCCGCCGGGTCTCCGCAGGTTAGGGCCAGCCTCTTCATTCGTCGCCGCCCGGCGCCCCCTGCCTCCTGGGGCGGGAGAAGCCACGTTCGCCCCCCGCGAAGAACTCCAGGAACTGTCTTGCCGCCGGGTCGCCGTAGGCGCCGCCGGCGAGTGCCGCGGCGGCGACCGTCCTGATGTTGCCCTTCGTGAGATACACCTCGCGGAACGCATCCTTCAGCTCCCTGATCGCCGACGCCGGTTGGCCCCGTCGCCGGAGGCCGATCAGGTTGAGGCCGACCACCTCGTCGCGCTCCGTCGCCATGAGAAACGGGGGAATGTCGAGGGTGCACCGCGCGCCTCCCCCGACCATCACACCCTGGCCTATCCGGATGAACTGGTGGAGGAGGGCCCCCCCTCCGAGCACGGCGTTGTCCCCCACGTGCACGTGCCCCGCCAGCAGGGCGCAGTTCGCGATCACGACATGGTTCCCCACGACGCAGTCGTGGGCGACGTGGCAGCAGGCCATGAGGAGGCAGTCGGCCCCCACCTCGGTGAAGCTCCCCTCGACCGTCGAGCGGTTGATGGTGACGTTTTCCCGGATCCGCGTGCCGGTCCCGACGCGGACGCCGGTAGGCACCGCCGGATCGAACTTCAGGTCCTGGGAGTCGCCGCCCACGACCGCGAACGGATGCACCGTGACACGGTCCCCGAGGATGGCGCCGCGCTTGACGATGGCATAGGGGTGGATCTCGCAGTCGGCGCCAAGCTGCGCGCCCGGTTCGATGATGGCGGTGGGGTGGATGACGGTCGGCATGTCTGGATGTCAGGGACCGGGGGCCTTGGGCCTGGCGGCGTCGCCCCTCGCACGGGGTCCCCCCGGCAGATCGAGCTGGGTGTCCTTCAGCAGATCGTAGTTCTTCAGGATCCGCATCACCTGGAGGGCGTCGCTCTTGCCGTAGTTGCGGTTGATCTCGATCTTGTCGATCAGGTCGAGAAGCATGGATCGGAAGGAGATGATCGCGTCCACCCCCCCCTCCTTGAGCAGCGCCACGCTCTGGGTCCGGAAAGGCTCGGCAGTCGGAATCGCCGGGAGCACCAGGATCTTGGTCATGTCGCGGCCGTCGGGGCTGGAGGAGTCCGGGGAGAACAGGCGCTTTGCCTGGCGCAGGACGTTCTCCTCGAGGAAGCTGAAGATCTTCTCCGGAGCCCCCTTCAGCGCAGCGGGGGTGAAGACCTCCGTGTGCCATGGTTTGATGGCCACGATCCCCCTGCGGACGAGGGGAAGCTCGGAGGCGAAAAGGAAAAAATCGGGATTCCGCCGGCCGGGCTGCCAGGCGGGATTGTAGACCAGCAGGTCGATCTCCTCGCCGCTCGTCTTCTTCCGGGCCTGGACCTGGTACTTGCGCCCCTGGCGCACGAAGAATCCGTTCTGCTCGAAGTACTCCCTGACGATGCCTTCGTCTATTGCGGACATTTCGGGGTTAAGATCCTGCGGCTCCGACCTCCAGGAACGCCGCCTCGGCGAGCGCCCTGTCCACGCCGGACTGCGTCGCCGCGGCGCCAAGGGCCTTCAGCACCACGAACCGCATTTCACCGACGCGCACCTTCTTGTCCCTCGCCATCGCCGCGAACAGCTCCGCGACCGGGATCGGCGTGTGCAGCCTTGCCGGCAGTCCGTGGGCGGCGACCACGGACTCGACGCGCGCGGCATCCGCGGCCGCCAGATGTCCGAGCTTCGACGAGAGCCTGGCGGCTGCGCACAGGCCGATCCCCACCGCCTCGCCATGGAGATAACCCGAATAGCCGCTCGCCTGCTCGATGGCGTGGGCGAAGGAGTGCCCGAGGTTCAGGAGCGCCCGGCCGCCCTCGGCTGCCACCTCGCGCTCGTCGGCCTCCACGATCCGCGCCTTGATTTCGCAGCAGCGCCGGACGACCGCCGGGAGGGCCGCGCTCCCGGGCTTGAGCGGATCGCCTTCCAGCCGCCCAAAGAGTTCCGCATCCCCTAGCAGTCCGTACTTGATCACCTCGGCCATCCCGGCCGCGAATTCCCGCGCGGGCAGCGTCGCCAGCAGTCCCGTGGCGATGTAAACCCCGCGGGGCTGGTGGAAGGCCCCGACGAGGTTTTTGCCGGCCGCCAGGTTGACCCCTGTCTTCCCGCCGACCGAGCTGTCGACCATTGCGAGCAGCGTCGTCGGCACCTGGAAGAAGTCGATTCCCCGCAGGTAGCTCGCCGCGGCGAAGCCGCCGAGGTCCCCGACCACGCCCCCGCCGACGGCAAAGAGCGCCCCGGAGCGGTCGAGCCGCCTTCCCGCCAGGAATTCGAGCACGCGTCCGAGCTCCGCCAGGGACTTGGTCCCCTCCCCCGGCTCGACGACGAAGAGGGGCGCCTCCCCGAACATGGCGCGCAGGACGGAGCCCTGCCGTTCGAGCACGTTCCTGTCGGTGAGCACGGCCGCCCGGCGATGGCCCCTGTACAGCTCGTCCACCTTGGCGCGCACGGCCCCGGTGAGGTCAGAATCCAAAAGGATTGGATAACTGCGCTCGCCAAGCTTCACGGCGACGGTTTCGGGCATGCACTGTATAAAGAGGCGCCGGCCTGCCTGGTCAACCCCGCGCAGAGGCGCCCCACTTCCCTCTTTTCATTCTTCCTTTCACCCATTCTACTTTTTGTCCCCTCCCGATGTCCCTCCGACTCCGCTCACTCCCACGGTTCCAGGAGAGGGGAATCATCGTCGTCATCCTCGTGCTCGGCCTGCTCCTGACCGTTTTCGGCGGCAAGGTCCGCCTGCCCCTCTTCGAGCGGGGGCCCGACGGCGGGCGCCACCGCGTCTTCGAGGCCGGCCCGGGCGGCGGGCGTGTTCCCGCGTTCGTGGTCGAGAACAAGTTCCTGAACGCCCACAACCTCGCCCAGCTGGCCAAGGACACGAGCTTCATCGCCATCATGGCGGTCGGCGCCTCGATCGTCATCATTTCCGGGGGCATAGACCTGTCGGCCGGCTCCCTCTACGCCCTGGCCTCGGTCGTGGGCGCCCTCGTGCTGAGGCGGTATGGACCGGGCGGACCGGGCGGCGCCACACCGGCGTGGGAGGGCGTCCTGCTCGGCGCCTGCGCCTGCATGGCCGTCGCCGGGGCGTGCGGCGCACTCAACGGGGCGCTCGTCGTGGCCCTGAGGGTGCATCCCTTCGTCATTACGCTGGGCACCATGGCCATCCTTCGCGGCGTGGCTTTCGTGATCACCGCCGGCCAGTCCGTCGACGGCTTCCCCCGGGCCCTGAGCGCCCTGGTCAGGTACCAGTTCGGCGACGGGCTCACCCTGTTCCCGCTGGCCGTCATGGTGCTTGTGACCGCCGCCGGATGGATCTTCCTCGCCCGCCTCTCGCCTGGCCGCCGGGTGTATGCCGTGGGGGGCAACGAGCAGGCCGCCCGTTTCAGCGGCATCCGGATCGGGCGCACGAAGCTCCTCGTCTACTCGCTCGCCGGCCTGAGCGGCGGCGTCGCGGCATTCCTTTCGATCGGCTACTACGGCGCCGCGACCTCCGGCGACGGGCAGGGCTACGAGCTCAGCGTGATCGCCGCGGCCGTCGTCGGCGGCGCCAGCCTGACGGGGGGCCGGGGTTCCGCCCTCGGGGCCGTGCTCGGCGCGCTCGTCATCCAGATGATCAGCAGCGGCATCGTCATCCTTGGCATCGACCAGAATTACAGTCAGATCATCATCGGCTCGGTGGTCATCGCCGCAGTCGTGTTCGACCAATGCAACGCCTGGCTGGCAAAAAAACGAAGCATCCCATGAAACCCCTCCTGGCCTCACTGATCCTCGCCCTGCTCACCGTATCCTGCCCGGGCGCCGACGACGCCCTCCGTCAGATCACACTGGGCGTGGTCGCCAAGTCGCAGGGCAACCCCGTGTTCCAGGCCGCCCGCGTGGGGGCCGAGGACGCTGCGCGCGACCTCGGGGCGAAATACCATGTGTCGATCCGGATCGACTGGCGCACGCCGAACGAGGAGGACGCCCAGAAGCAGTCCGAGGCGCTGGAACAGCTTGTGCTCTCGGGAGCCGACGGCATCGCCGTGAGCTGCTCCGACGCCAACACGCTGACCGCCGCGATCAACTCGGCGGTCGACAACGGGGTTCCCGTGGCGACCTTCGACTCCGACGCCCCCGCCAGCAAGCGCTTTGTCACCTATGGGATCGACGACTATAGGTGCGGCGAACAGGTGATGGAGGAGCTCGCCAGGCAGCTGGATGGCAAGGGCATCATCGCCGTCCTCGCCGGCAACCAGAACGCGCCAAACCTGCAGCGCCGGATGCAGGGGGTCGTCGAGACCGCCAGGAAATATCCGGGCATAACTGTCCGGGGCGTTTATTACCATCGCGAGACCCCCCAGGACGCGGCTGCGCGGGTCGAGCAGGTCATGGAGGCGAATCCCGACATCAACGGCTGGGCGATGATCGGCGGCTGGGCGCTCTTCACCGAGAACGCCCTGCAATGGCGGCCCGGCACGGTCAAGTGCGCCTCCGTCGACGCGCTCCCCGCCCAGCTCGCCTATGTGCGCAACGGGCAGGTGCCCGTGCTGCTCGGGCAGCAGTGCTACCAGTGGGGCTACCAGTGCGTCTCCCTTCTTGTGGACAAGATCCTTCTCAAGAAGGACCCGTCTGCGGTCAGGCAGGTGAGCGCGCTGATCCCGGTCACGATCGACAACGTCGACGCCTACGCGAAGAACTGGGACACGTGGCTGCACAAGTGACGCCGTGGCATTCCTCGAATTCCGCGGGATCTCGAAGCGCTTCCCGGGCGTCCGCGCCCTCGACAGGGTCGGATTTTCGGTGGAACGCGGCTCCTGCCACGCCCTCATAGGGGAAAACGGGGCGGGCAAGAGCACGCTCGGAAGGATCCTGGCCGGCATCAACACACCCGACGAGGGCGCGATCCTCATCGACGGCCGCCACGTCGAGATCAGGAGCCCCGTCCAGGCGCGCTCGCATGGGATCGCCATGGTCCACCAGGAGCTCGCCTTCTGCCCCGACCTCACCGTCGCCGAGAATCTCAGCCTCGGCGCGCCGCCGTCCCTCCTTGGCTGGGTCGACCGCCGCGCCCTTCGCGAGCGCGCAAGGTCGATGCTCGCCGAGATGGATGCCGGCATCGACCCCGGCGCCACCGTCGCCTCGCTCTCGACCGGGCTCGAGCAGGTTGTCCAGATCGCGGCCGCCGTGGGAACAGGGGCCAAGATCATCGTCATGGACGAGCCGACCAGCTCGCTTTCCGCAGGGGAAACGCGCGAGCTGTACAGGCTCGTTGGGAAGCTCAGGGCGCGGGGGATCACGCTGATTTACGTCTCCCACCGGATCGAGGAGCTCTTCGATCTCTGCGACACCGTCACCGTCCTCCGCGACGGCCGCCATGTCGTCACGGAGAGGATCGCCGAAACCACCCCTCACCGGGTTGTCACCCAGATGATCGGCAGGGAGCTCGAGTCGTCGGAACCCTCGCACATCTCAAGGCCCGGCGGAGCTGTGCGGCTGAGGGTCGACAACCTCTCCTCAGCGGGGCGCTGCGAAGGCATCAGCCTGGAGGTCCGCGCGGGCGAGATTGTGGGAATCGCAGGCCTGGTCGGGGCCGGGAGGAGCGAGGTCCTCCAGGCCGTATTTGGACTCGATCGGGCGGTCCGGGGGCGCGTCGCCGTCGACGGCCGGGAAATCGCCATGGGTTCCATTTCCGCAGCCCTCAAGTCGGGGATGGGGCTTCTGCCCGAGGACCGGAAGCGGCAGGGCCTGGTGCTCACGATGAACAGCCGCGAGAACATCTCGCTGGCCGCTCTTCCCTTTGTGACCTGCGGCGGGTGGATCCGCCGCGGCAGGGAGCGGGCGCTCGCCGGCCGCTACCGCGACCTCCTGCGCGTCAAGGCGGCCTCCCTCGAGGATCCGGTCTCCGGGCTGAGCGGCGGCAACCAGCAGAAGATCGCCCTGGCGAAGTGGCTCGCCAGGTCCTGCAACGTGCTTCTTGTCGACGAGCCCACGCGGGGCGTGGACGTGGGGGCCAAGGCGGAGATCCACCGCCTGCTCGATGAGCTAGCGTGCGACGGAAAGGCGCTTCTCCTTGTTTCCTCGGAACTTCCGGAATTGATCTCCCTCTCCAGCCGGATCCTCGTCATGCGCGCCGGCAGGCTTGTGGCCGAGGTGCCCAGGGCGGCCTTCAGCGAGGCCGCGCTGATGCGTGCCATGGCCGGGCTCAGGGAGTGAGAGATTAGCAGGGTGTTGAAAAACTACGATGGCCGGCGCAACGACGGCTCATCGTAGTT
>Ga0302196_10001456_pt1 | contig 22541 bp, 15 predicted proteins | sample II_Bog_N1_3_FD_198794 | JGI IMG/M metagenome (GOLD analysis project Ga0302196, IMG submission 198794) | Peat permafrost microbial communities from Stordalen Mire near Abisko, Sweden - II_Bog_N1_3 | ecosystem: Environmental > Terrestrial > Soil > Wetlands > Peat | place: Sweden: Abisko...
CGCTGGTGACGGTGGCGCGGCTGTTGGCGCCCATGACACCGTTCGTGGCCGACCGGATGTGGCGAGACCTGACCGGAGCCGCCGAGGACGACTCGGTCCACCTGGCCGACTGGCCGGCTACCGAGCCCGGGGCCGTCGACCCCGACCTCGAGGCGGGCATGGCGCTGGCCCGCCGGCTGTCGTCACTGGGCCGGGCCGCCCGCTCGGAGGCCGGCACCAAGGTCCGACAGCCGCTGGCCCGGGCGCTGGTCTACCTGCCGCCCGGAAGCCCGACCCCACCGCCCGGGATCGTGGAGGACGAGCTCAACGTCGACCGGGTGGAGGTCACCGATCAGCTGGGCGATGTCCTCACCTACGAGCTGGTGCCCAACTTCAAACTGCTGGGGCCCCGCATCGGCCAGCGGGTGCAGCAGCTCCGGGCGGCCATGGGCTCGGTGGACGCGGCGGCCGCTGCCGCCGACCTGGGCGACGGGCGCCCGGTGACCGTGACTCTGGACGACGGGCCGGTGGAGCTGGCTCCCGAAGAGGTGGAGCTCCGGGTGCGGGCCCAGCCGGGGTTCGCGGTGTCGCGGGATGGGGCGGAGGTGGTAGCGCTCGACCTCACCCTCAATGACGACCTCCGTCAGCGTGGACTGGTCCGCGAGGTCATCCGCCATGTGCAGGATCTGCGGAAGGCGTCGGGGCTTGAGGTGTCGGACTGGATCCACCTGCACCTGGCGGGACTCGACGATCTCGAAGCCCGGTTCGAGGTCATCGCCCGCGAGGTCCTGGCCCGCTCGGTCGACACCACCGCCCCCGACAACGACAACGGCACCGGCAACGGCAACGGCACCACCGTGGCGCTCGACGACGGCGGGACCGCCCGGGAGGCGACGCTCTGGATCGACAAGGCGTGACCCCGGACCCCACCACGTCGACCGGGGACGGTGCGGTGGTGCTGGCCATCGACCTGGGCACCGGTGGACCCAAGGTGGCGGTGGTCGCCACCTCGGGGGAGATCGTCGCCCACGGCTTCGCCCCGGTGGCGCTCCACCTCCTTGACGGTGGTGGTGCCGAGCAGGATCCCGACGAGTGGTGGTCGGCCATCCGCACCGCCACCCGCCAGGCCGTCGACGCCGCCGGCGTGGCGCCGGAGCAGTTCATCGGGGTGGGATGCACCGCCCAGTGGTCGGGGACGGTGGCGGTGGGGGCTGACGGTCGGCACCTGATGCCTGCTGTCATCTGGATGGATTCGCGTGGGAACAAGGCCATCCGCCGGGCGGCCTCCGGACCCGTCAATGTGCTGGGCTACGACCCGCGGAAGATCCTGAAGTGGATCAGGACCACCGGTGGCGCCCCCGGTCTGTCGGGCAAGGACCCCACCGCCCACATCCTGTTCATCCGGGAGGAGCACCCCGACGTCTACCGGGACGCCGCCACGTTTCTGGAACCGGTCGACTATCTCAACCTGCGCCTGACCGGTCGGACCTGCGCCTCCTTCGACTCCATCGCCGTCCACTGGGTGACCGACAACCGGCAGATCGACCAGGTGACCTACGACGACGGATTGCTGGCCCTCACCGGACTGGAGCGGTCCAAGCTTCCCGACCTGGTGCCGCCCGGCTCGATCATCGGGACGCTCGCCGACGACGCCGCCGCCGACCTCGGCCTGCCGGCCGGGGTCCCGGTATCGGTGGGCTCCGGCGACGTCCACTCGGCGGTGTTCGGATCCGGAGCGGTGGCCGACTTCGACGCCCACCTCTACATCGGTACCTCGTCGTGGATCTCCGCCCACGTGCCGTTCAAGAAGACGTCGGCCACCACCAACGTGGCCTCCATCCCCTCGGCGCTGGCCGGGCGGTACCTGATCGTCGACGAGCACGAGACGGCGGGGGCGTGCCTCACCTTCCTGCGGGACACGCTGGAGTTCGGCGACGACTTCGAGACGCTCAACGAGCTGGCGGCGTCCGCCGAGCCGGGCAGCGGCCGGGTGCTCTTCACACCCTGGCTGAACGGCGAGCGGTCGCCGGTGGACGACCACACCATCCGGGGCGGCTTCCACAACCTGTCGCTGTCCACCACCCGGGCTCAGATGACCCGGGCGGTCTACGAGGGGGTGGCGCTCAACTCGCGGTGGCTGCTGCAGGCGGTGGAGCGTTTCGCCGACCGCCGTCTCGACTCGTTGGCCTTCATCGGCGGCGGGGCCAACTCGGAGCTGTGGTGTCAGATCCACGCCGACGTGCTGGGCCGGGAGATCCGCCAGGTGGCCGATCCGGTGCTGGCCAATGTGCGGGGGGCCGGCCTCATCACCCTGGTGGCGTTGGGCCGCATCACGGTGGGGGAGATACCCGACCGGGTGGCGGTCCGGAAGGTGTTCTCGCCAAACCCGTCCAATGCCGCTGTCTACGACCTCCTCTTCGGCCAGTTCGTCGAGCTCTACAAGCAGACCAAGGGCATCCACAAGCGATTGAACCGGTTCTGACACCAGTCGCCAGGCATCGGCAGGCTGTGCCGTCCGGCTACGGGCGCCAGGAGATCCAATCCTTGCCCTCCCCGACCGGGTCCGACAGCCAATGGTCGAGGGCGGCGACCAGATCGGCAGGGTAGGCGGCGCTTCCTCGGTGGAACCGACGGGGTGAAGCCCATACCACTCCGGCGTGGTGCTCACCGGTGGCTGCCCGGCTCCGTACGATCCGATCGAAGTCTCGGGCGTTTTCGGTCACCACCGCCCGGTTCGCCCGAGTTGCCGCCCGCAGCAGTTCTTCGTCGGGGATGGAGGCGAGGGTGGGATCCTCGGCGGCGATGATGTCAGAGCCAGCCACCCTGAGCCGCCCTGAGCCGCCCTGAGCCGCTCGGCAGCCCGGGGCGAGTGATGCGTGTCGAGAAGCAGCCTCACCTGGCCAGGAGGTCGAGTCGGTGGCATCGCCGACCGGACTACGACCCCCCGAGGTCGCCAACCCGGGCGACCACCGACTCGCACAACTGGGTGACCCAGGCCACCGGGTCGTCGGTCATCGGCATCAACGACACCGAGTCGATGCCGAGGGCGGCGTAGGCCTCCATGGAGGACAAGAAGCCGTCGGGGTCATCGAGGGGCTGGGCGAAGCCGAGGATGGTCTTGTCGATGGCGCCGTAGTCGCGGCCCTCGGCATCGCAGTGCCGTCGGAGCACCGACAGCTTGTGGGCGACGATCTCCGGGGATTCGGCGAACAGGTTGCAGGCGTCGGCGTAGCGGGCCACCATCCGCAGTGTCTTCTGTTCACCGCTGCCGCCGATGAGGATCGGCGGCCGGGGTCGGCTGACCGGAGGCGGGGAGCAGATGGTCTCGGCCAGCTGGTAGTGCTTCCCTCGGTAGGGACCGTCGTCGTCGCTCCACATCTGGAGGCAGATCTGCAGGGTCTCCTCCAGCCGCTCGAAGCGCTCGGCTACCGGTGGGAACGGCACACCGAGGCCCAGGTGCTCGCGCTCGTACCAGGCGGCGCCGATCCCCAGCTGGGCTCGGCCCCCCGACAGGACATCGAGGGTGGTCACCGTCTTGGCCAGCAGGGCCGGCCGCCGGTAGGTGACGCCGGTGACCAGCAGCCCCAGGGTCATGGTCTCCGTCAACCCGGCCAGGTACCCGAGGGTGGTGTAGCCCTCCAGCATCGGCTCGGTGGCGGCGGCGAACTCCTCCATCTGGAACCAGTGGTCCATGACCGAGAAGGACGAGCAGCCTCCGTCCTCGGCGGCGCGGGCGGTGCCGGCCACCGTGGCAGCCAGGGACTCCGGGGCCCCGGGGACGGTGAAGTTGACCAGATGGATTCCGACGCGCATGGCAGCTCCTGGGGGATCGATGGGGGCCTCCGGCCAGCGTAGGCGGGCCATCAGCGGGATCCGGCGTGACGGCACCGTTGCTGGTGTGTCACGGTGTGGTGGCGACCGTCGGGGACGGCGCCGTCACCGTGCACACCGGCCACCAGGGGGACCCCATGGACTCGTCTGACCTCGATTTCGTCATGGACGTGCTCGAAGCCGAGCTCCGTCCCTACCGGACCAGCCACCACACCTACACCCACCTGCCCGAACAGGGTCGCTCCCGCGAGGAGATCCTGAAGGAGATGCAGGCCCTCACGGAGGGAGAAGAAGCCAAGTGGCGCGATGGCTTCGCCTCGGGGGCGGTCTACAACGGCGACCAGCAGCACATCGACTTCCTCAACGAGGTCTACGCCCTCAACTCGCAAGCCAACCCGCTGCACCCCGACCTGTGGCCCAGCGCGGTGAAGTTCGAATCGGAGATCGTGGCCATGACCGCCGCCATGCTGGGCGGTGGCGAGGACGGCCTGCCCACGGTGTGCGGCACGGTGTCCTCGGGCGGTACCGAGTCGATCATGCTGGCCATGCGCACCTACCGCGACCAGGCCCGGGAGGAGCGGGGGATCACCGAGCCGGAGATGGTGGTGCCGCTCAGTGCCCATGCCGCCTTCGACAAGGCCTCCCACTACTTCAACATCAAGACGGTGCCGGTGCCCCTGGGTCCCGACTGGCGGGCTGACGTGTCAGCGGTGGAAGCCGCCATCAACGACAACACCGTGGCGGTGGTGGGCTCCGCTCCCGGGTTCCCCCACGGCGTCATCGACCCCATCGAGGAGATGTCGGAGCTGGCCCGGGCGGCGGGAGTGGGATTCCACACCGACTGCTGCCTGGGCGGGTTCGTCCTCCCCTGGGCGGAGAAACTGGGCTACCCGGTGCCGCCCTTCGACTTCCGGCTTCCGGGGGTGACGTCCATCTCGGCGGACACCCACAAGTTCGGGTACGCCGCCAAGGGCACCTCGGTGGTGCTCTACCGGACACCGGAGCTCCGGCTCCACCAGTACTACCGGACAGCCACCTGGATGGGCGGCCTCTACTACTCGCCGACCTTCGCCGGCAGCCGACCCGGCGCCTTGTCGGCCGAGTGCTGGGCGGCCATGGTGGCCTTCGGCGAGGAGGGGTACCTCGACGCCACCCGGGCCATCCTCGAGTCGGCCGCCACCATCCGGTCGGGGATCGAGGCCATTCCGGAGCTGGAGGTCCTCGGCGACCCGCTGTGGGTGATCGCCTTCGCCTCCGACACCCTGGACATCTACGGGATCACCGACCAGATGGGCCAGCGGGGCTGGAGCCTCAACGGCCTGCAGCGGCCGGCCGCCGCCCATATCTGCGTCACCCTCCGCCACACCCAGCCGGGCGTGGCCGAGCGGTTCGTGGCTGACCTGGAGGCATCGGTGGAGGCACTTCGCGGGGCGCCCAACACCGAGGGGGTGATGGCCCCCATTTACGGGATGACCGGGACGGTCGACACCCGGGCCACGGTCGAAGAGCTGCTGGGCCGGTACGCCGACCTGATGTTCAAGACCACCTGAGGTGTCCGGCCACCGACCTCACCGTCGTGTCAGGTCGGTGGCCAGGCGCCAATCGTCAGTCGGCGGAAGGTTCGCCAGGGTCGGTCGCCCGCTCCACCAGCGCCCGGTTGGCGGCACTCACCACTGCGCTGAGCGAAGCATCGAGGATGCTGGAGTCCATCCCCACGCCCCACCAGGTGGCGCCGTCGGGGGACTCGGCCTCCACGTAGGCCACGGCCGACGCCCCGCTGCCGGCGGTGAGGGCGTGTTCGCGGTAGTCCTTCACCTCGAAGACCACCCCGAGCTCGGACCGCAAGGCAGCCACCAGGGCGTCGATGGGTCCGTTCCCCTCGCCCATCACCGTGCGGGGCCGGCCGTTCACTAGCAGCTGGGCGGTGACGGTGGTCCGCTTGCCCCCGGTGGTGACTTCGCTGCCGATCAGCCGCACCCCGGCCTCCTCGGCCAGGTAGGTCTTGGAGAACACGTCCCACATCTCGGCGGGCTGGATCACCGTGCCGCTGTCCTCGGTCACCGCTTGGACCTGCTTGGAGAACTCGATCTGCAGTTTGCGGGGCAGGTCGAGCCCGTGCTCGGCGTCCATGACGTAGGCCACGCCGCCCTTGCCCGACTGGCTGTTCACCTGGATGATGGCCTCGTAGGTCCGGCCGGTGTGCTTGGGGTCGATGGGCAGGTAGGGGACTTCCCACTCCGCGTAGTCGTCCCCGATGGCGGCGAAGCCCTTCTTGATGGCGTCCTGGTGGGAGCCGGAGAAGGCGGTATACACCAGGTCGCCGGCGTAGGGGTGCCGGGGGTGGATGGGCATCCGGGTGGCGTACTCGGCCACCCGGCGGACCTTCTCGATGTCGGAGAAGTCGAGGGCCGGGTCCACCCCCTGCGAGAACAGGTTGAGGGCCAGGGTGACCACGTCCACGTTGCCGGTGCGCTCGCCGTTGCCGAACAGCGTGCCCTCCACCCGGTCCGCCCCGGCCAGTACGGCCAGCTCGGCGGCAGCCACCGCCGTGCCCCGGTCGTTGTGGGGGTGGAGGCTGAGGATCACCGAGTCGCGGTTCGGGATGTTGCGGCCGAACCACTCGATGACGTCGGCGTAGACATTGGGGGTGTACATCTCGACGGTGGCCGGCAGGTTGAGGATGATCGGCCGGTCGGGGGTGGGCTCGATCACCTCCATCACCGCCGCGCAGATCTCGACGGCGAAGTCGGGCTCCGTTCCGGTGAAGCTTTCCGGCGAGTACTCGTACCGGATGGCGGTGCCGGGCACCGTCGACTCGAACTTCCGGCACAGGCGGGCGGCGTTGACGGCGATGTCGATGATGCCGGCCCGGTCGAGGCCGAACACCACCCGGCGCTGCAGCTCGGAGGTGGAGTTGTAGAAGTGGACGATGGCCCGGGGGGCACCCACCAGCGACTCGAAGGTGCGCTCGATCAGCTCCTCGCGGCACTGGACCAGCACCTGGATCTCCACGTCGTCGGGGATGAGGCCCCCGTCGATGATCTGGCGCTGGAAGTCGAAGTCGGTCTGGGAGGCGGAGGGGAAGCCCACCTCGATCTCCTTGAACCCGATGTCGACCAGCGCCTTGAACAGGGCCAGCTTCCGCTCGGGGTCCATGGGATCGACCAGGGCCTGGTTGCCGTCGCGCAGGTCGACGCTGGCCCAGCGGGGGGCCTTGGTCAGCTGCCGGTCGGGCCAGGTCCTGTCCGCCAGCTGTAGCGGGACGTGGGACCCGTAGAGCCCGAACGGCATGGGGGAGACGTCGCACGGAAGCTCGAGACGGTGCCCGGCGTGGGCGGTGGCGTCCCCTGGGGTCTTCGTCGGCTCGGTGCTCATTGGTCGTCCCTTTCCGGTGTGGTGTCTGGTGCTGCTGTCGATGTGCGATGCGGCTGTCGATGTGCGCTCGCCCCGGTTCCCGCCCAACAAAAAACCCCCTGGCCTTTCGGCTCAGGAGGTTGCGGGCGAACGCGATGTGGCGTTCGCCGTCAGGTAAGGAGGAGGTCCGAGGTCGGGAAGCCGTACGTCACGGCATCCATGGTGGCAGCCGACGCCCGGTCCGTCAAGGGAGGGCGACCCGGAGGCTCGGCTCACCGGCGGCGTCGTCGTCGGGCCTGGGCCCGTCGAGCACCGCCCGGGCCGCCGTCACCACCGCCGACCGGTCGATCCGCAACGAGTGGGAGAGACGACCGCGACGCCGGGCCAACCGGGCCCCCTCGATGGCCAGATCGGTGCGCCGCACCCGCTCCGACAGCCGCACCGCCAGGTAGCCGCCGACGGGCGCCGCCAGTGCCGCCGCCGCCCCGGCCAGCGGGCCGAAGCGACTTCCCACCACCACACCGACCGCCGCGTAGGTCACCGGAAACAGCAGCAGACAGCCCAGCAGCTTCGCCGTCGAACGGATGCCCTCGTTCCGCGGCAGCCGGGCCACCTGTTTGACGATCTCGTAGGGGATGACGTGGACCACGACTCCGAACGCCGCCAGTGGGAGGGTGAGGATCATCACCGCCAGGGACGAGGCGACCAGCCAGGGCACCCGGTCGGATGGGTGGCTGGCGGCCACCTGGGCATCGGTCAGCCCCAGCAGTGACAGCCGGGCCTGATAGGTGTCGAAGGCGTCGTCGAGGGTCCTGAGGGCGACGGACCGACGCACCGCCCGCCCGGGGGCGGCACCCAGGACATCGGCGATCCGCTGTCGGGTGGCCAGGCGCACGTCGTGGGGGAGGACGTCGTCCGTCGGCCGGGCGACGATCTCGGCGATACGGGCGAACCGTTCGGCCTGCTGCCACGACCCGACATCCGGAGCCAGCCGGCCGATCCGGTCGCCGAGGTCGTCGGTGAGCCTTCGTACGGTGTCCGGTCCATCGGCCAGGTAGGAAGAGCGCCATGGTGCCACCGGCTCGGGCACGCCGACCCGGACCAGGGCGCGGGACCGGAACCGCGACTTGTCGTCGTAGACCAGCGCCACCGCCACGGTCTCCACCGGGGCCCTGTCACCGTTCGCGGCGGCGTCGAGGGCGATCCGGGCGGCCCCGGTGTGGAGCCGCTGGAGGGCGGGCTGGTTGTGGCTGATCCCCTCGGGGAAGACCGCCAGCAGCCCGCCGTCCCGGAGGATCCCGTGGCTCCGTTCGAACGCCGCCAGGTTGCGGCCGCCGGCGCCCCGGTCCTCGCTCCGGTAGACGGGCACCACGCGGGCCAGCTTCAACAACGGCCACAGCGGGGGGATGGCGAAGAGCGTTGATTTCCCCAGAAACCTGGGCGGCCGGGGCAGCACGGCCAGCAGCACCAGGGCGTCGACCAGTCCGTTGCGGTGGTCGGCCACCAAGACGGTCGGTCTCGAGGTGTCGAGATGCTCAGCACCTTCGACCTCCACCCTGCGGAAGAACACCCGAACCAGCAGCCGGGCGAAGCGCCTCACGGTGCCCGCTTCGTCGAACAGCGTGTTCCGGCCATTCCCACACCACTGCTTCGACACCGTCAGGCCGGTCGGATGGAGCCGGGCCGACAGTCACCGTTTCCACCCGGTTCCTCCCGCGGTGGCTCAAGCGGGCGTCCCCACCGACTGGTAGACGCCACCCCAGATGGTGGTGATCTCGGTGTGGACGCCATCGGAATCGAGGCACCAGTCGTTGACGCCGGTCTGGGTGATGGAAGAGAAGGTGCCCGGTGCCTGGAACAGCCCGAAGCCGTCCTGGTCCTGCGGCTGCACCAGGGGTGTCCCGTTGGCGTTGCGGTAGGTGGCCGTGAAGGAGATTGGAAAGCACTCCAGCGCCAGGTACGGCCCGGCGAACGTCAGGCTGGGGGTCCCAACCGCATGCACGGTGGTGGAGACCTCTCCATCCTTGGTCTCGGTCGCCAGGCCCTGGTTCTCTTCGGAGATGACACTCGCCAACCATCCCGGAACCAGAAACCCCGGTGGTGGGGAGGGGTTGGTGTTGGCATCCAAGTGATCGAGGAAGGTGGCCAACGCGGCACCGTCGGCATTGGCCATGGCGGCGGAAGCCGGCGACGGTGCTGCCAGGGTGTCAGTCGCCGGCGTGCCGAGGATGGCGGACCCCTCGTTGAACGCTCCCATAAAGGAGATCAGCCATGGTGCCGTGGCGCTCGCCTGGGTGAATACCACCTGCCGCCACTGTGTCGTCCCGTCGTAGTCCTGGCCGGTGATCTCGGCGTAGAAGGAGAGCGGGTACGTGGACTGGGGTGGGGCGGTGAACGATACCTGCGAGTAGGCCGTCGGCCAGGGTCGACAGCCGCAGGCGAAAGCGGCGGCGATGACGTGCTGCACGGTCGGCGTGGTGAACCGGTCCATGCCCACGTCGTCGCCGTCGACGAAGGCGTTGGCGAACGGTTTCCAGGTGGTATCGAACACCTGTTGGGCGACCGAGAGGGTCACCAGCGGTCCGGATGCCGGTGGTGCCGGTGGTGCCACCGGGGGGAGGGTGCCGGTTCCCGAGCTGCCGCCGACGGACGTGGAGCCGGGTGCAGGGGCCGAGCCCGAGGCCGAGCCGGAGATCGGACCACCGGACGTGCCGGCACCCGCCTGGGTGGTCGAAGGGGACGACGGGCTGAACGGCGAGACGCTGTTCGACGTGGAGCTGGCGTTCTGCTGGGTACCACCCTTCGAGTTCAGCCACACGCCGACCCCGATACCGGCCAGCAGCACCACCAGTACCACCCCGACGGTGAGGGAGGTCCGCCGGGCCCGGGGCGGGGAGGGAAGACCGCCGGAGGTCGGAACCGCCGCCGGTGGGCGTGGTCCGGGAGCCGACATCCAGGGCGGGGCCACCGACCCGGGGTGGGGGAGCGGCTGACCCAGAGGCGGAAGCGACAACGGCCCGGGGGTGGGCGGCGGTGGCATCGACGGCGCCTGCCGGGACACCACCTCCGGGTGGTACTCCGGTGCGTACCACCGGCCGTCGGAGGCGACCCACCAGTCGCGACCTTCTGGAAAGAGACTCACTGTTCCGCCCCCGTAGGCTCGCCCTGGTGAGAGGCTAGCGCGGTGCCAATCGCCGCCGCTGGTGCCGGGTTGGGAAGTCTGGGCCAGTGCTTCTGATCGACGCTGCCAACGTGATCGGATCCCGTCCCACTGGCTGGTGGCGCGACCGACCCGGGGCCGCCCGATCGTTCGTCGAGCGGGTCCGCACCGCCGCACGCGACGCGAAGGTAGCCGAACCGGTTGTCGTGGTCCTCGAGGGTTACGCTCGTCGAGGGATCGGGGAGGGTGTCGTAGACGGAGTCACTGTGATCCACGCACCACACAGCGGTGACGACACGCTCATCGCCGTAGCCACGAAGGCCACCGACCACGTGACCCTGATATCGGCGGACCGAGGGCTCCGGCAGCGGGCCGAGGCCCTGGGGGCGAGCGTGGTCGGCCCCAACTGGCTGCTCGGACTCCTCGACGAATGAAGTTGAACTTCAAATGACATGCCGGGTGTCGCCGGCCTGGAGCTGAGACGTGAGGCCGTCGGGCGGTGGCCGAGCTTCCCTGCTCCAGCTACCGCTCGGGTCCAGGCACCGCCGGCTCGTGGCTGTGGGCTAAGCCCACCAGCTCACCGACGGATCGGTTGAGGTGACCCAGCTCGATGCGCACCCCGTCGATTCGAGTCTCGACCCCGTCGATCCGGCTTTCGACGGCGTCGATTCGGGCGTCGAGCCGGGCGCCTTGGCCATCGACCTTGGCGTCGAGACGGTCGAACCTGGCGTCCATTCGGTCGAACCTGCTGTCAACGTGATCGAACTTGGCGTCGACGTGGTCGAACCTGGCGTCGAACCGATCGACAATCCGCCGCAAGTTCGACCTCATGTCGACGGTGAACGCCACACCTCCGGCGATGATCACCGCGATCAACGTCCAGACCTGCGCTTCCATACCCATCACACTACCTCCGTGCCTTTGGAATGCGGAAGACGCTCAGGTGGGTCTTCAATCAGCTGCAGACTCGATACTGGCCAATCCGCAAGAGAACGTCAACGTGCCAGTGGAACCGCCGCGACCCGAACAGGCCGGCCCATCCGACCCGCTCAGATGCGCTCGAAGTTGCGGGCCAGCTCCCACTCGGTGACCACCCGGTTGGCCTTCGCCCACTCTTGCCGGGCGGTGTTCAGCAGGTGGTGGTGGACGTCGTCGCCGAAGGCTTCGGCCGCCACCTCGCTCCCGTCCAACAGCGCCACCGCCTCCACCAGGGTGGAGGGGATGCGGGGGATGTCCGGGGCCACGTAGGCGTTGCCTTCGAAGGCCGGCTCCAACTCGAGCCCGTGGTCGATGCCCCACAGGCCGCCGGCGATGGAGGCGGCCAGGGCGATGTAGGGGTTGACGTCGGCGCCGGGCACCCGGCACTCGATCCGCCGACCCTCACCCGACCCGACCGCCCGGAAGCCGCAGGTCCGGTTGTCCTCTCCCCACACCACGGCGGTGGGCGCCCACGAGTCGGGCACGTATCGACGGTAGGAGTTGACGTAGGGGGCGAAGCACCACGACAGCTGGCGGGCGCTGGCCAGCTGGCCGGCCAGGAACTGCCGGCCCACTTCCGAGAAGCCCGACGGGTGGTTGTCGCCGTCCGCCGGTGCCATCAGCGCCGCCCCCGAGGAGGCGTCCCACAGGCTGGTGTGGAGGTGGCACGACGAGCCGGCCTGTTCCATCGACCACTTGGCCATGAAGGTGGCCGCCCGTCCGTGTTGGGAGGCGATCTCCTTGACGCCGTTCTTGAACACCAGGTGCCGGTCGGCCACCTCCAGTGCACCGGCGTAGGTGACGTTGATCTCGTGCTGGCCGGTGCCCGCCTCCCCCTTCGAGAACTCGATGGGGATACCGGCTTCCAGCATCTGGTTCCGGACCTGCCGGATGATGTACTCGTCCCGGGAGGTCTGGAGCAGCTGGTAGTCCTCGATGGTGTCGGCGTGGGGCCGGATTCCGTGCCAGTGCTTCTCGGAGGCCTCGGCGTACGAGTCGAGGAACAGGTAGAACTCCAACTCGGTGGCGCACTTGATCTCGAGACCGTGCTCGGCGGCCCGCTCCAGCTGGCGCCTGAGGATCCGCCGGGGCGACACCTCCACCGGATCCCCGTCCATCGTCAGTAGATCGCAGAGCACCAGCACGCTGCCCGGCAGCCAGGGCAGCGGTCGCACGGTGTGCGGGTCGATCACCGCGTGGAGGTCGCCGTAGCCGCCCTCCCAGTTGGCGAACCGGTAGCCGTCCAGCGGGTCCATGTCGACGTCGACGGCCAGCAGGTAGTCGCAGACCTCGATGCCATGGGCCTGGACATGATCGAGGAAGAACGGCCCGGTCACCCGCTTGCCCACCGGCCGGCCCTGCAGGTCGGGGAACGCCACCACCACGGTGTCGATGTCGCCCGATCGGATCTGGTGGGGGAGCGTCTCGAGGGTGAGCATCCCAGCACTCTGGTGCAGGGCGGAGGCGACGTCCAGCCCTACCGTTGTTCGACGTCCAGCCCTATTCGGGAGTGACGTAGGCGGCGGTGATGCCGCCATCCACCACCAGGGCGGAACCGGTCACGAACGAGGCGTCGTCGGAGGCCAGAAACAGGGCCGCCTTGGCGATCTCCTCCGGTCGGCCGAACCGCCCGATGGGGATGTGCACCAGACGGCGCTGGCGCCGCTCGGGGTCGGAGAGCAGCTCGGCCAGCAGCGGCGTCTCGATCGGCCCCGGGCAGATGGAGTTGGCCCTGATCCCCTTCCGGGCGTACTCGACGGCCAACTCGCGGGTCATCGCCAGCACCCCACCCTTCGACGCCGTGTAGGCGATCTGGGCGGTGGCCGCCCCCATCAACGCCACAAAGGAGGCCACATTGACGATAGACCCGCCACCGGAGTCGAGCATGGCCGGCACGGCCGCCCGGCACCCCAGCCAGACCCCCTTCAGGTTGACGTCCATCACCTGCTGCCAGGTTTCCGGCGGGGTGTCGAGGACGCCACCGTCGTCGTCGGGAAAGATGCCGGCGTTGTTGAAGAGGATGTGCAGCCCGCCGTAGGCAGCCACCGCGGTAGCCACCATGGCATCGACCTGGGCGGCGTCGCGGACATCGACGGTGACCGGGGTGGCGTCTCCACCGGCCCCGGTGATCTCGGCCACCGCCGACTCGGCGTTGGCCGCCACCACGTCGGCCACCACCACATTGGCCCCCTCGGCGGCGAACAGGCCGGCCGCCACCCGCCCGATGCCGCTGCCGGCCCCGGTGATCACCGCCACCTTTCCGTCCAGCCGACCCATCGCTGCCTCCGTGGGGTGTCGAGCACCGGCACGGGGGCCGGTGCGGGATGAGGCCGCAGACTACCTGGGCATCGGTGGGGCGGCGCGATACTCCTGGGATGACGACGGCCGCCCTCAACCTGTCTCGGGTCCGTCCGCTGATCGGCGTCACCGCCTACCGGCAGACCACCTCGTGGTGGGCGTGGGATCGCGACGCCGCGCTGGTGCCGGGCCGCTACCTCGACGTGGTCTGGGCGGCCGGCGGCCAGCCGGTGGTGATCCCGCCGGTGGCGGGCACCGACGACCAGGTGGCCGCCGGGGTCACTTCCCTGATGGAGGTCCTCGACGGCCTGGTCCTGGTCGGCGGCGGTGACATCGCCGCCGAACGGTACGGGCAGGAGCCCGACCCCCGGGCCGGTGGCACCAACCCCGACCGCGACCGGGTGGAGGGGGCTCTGCTGGCCGCCGCGGTTGACCGGGACCTGCCGGTGCTGGCCGTCTGCCGGGGCATGCAGCTGCTCAACGTGGTTCTCGGCGGCGACCTCACCCAGTACCTCCCCGACGTGGTGGGGACCACCGCCCACCAGCCGCGGGCGGGGGAGTTCGGGCCGGTGTCGGTGTGGGCCGAGCCGGACTCGGTGGTCGGCCGCACCCTCGGCGAGCGGTTCGAGGTGCTCTGCTGCCATCACCAGGGCATCCGGACCCCGGCCACCGGACTGGTGGTGACCGCCACCAGCGCCGACGGGGTCATCGAGGGCATGGAGCTCGATGGTGCCCGGTTCGTGGTGGGGGTGCAGTGGCATCCCGAGGAGACCGGGGACGTCCGGCTGTTCGAGGCGCTGGTGGAGGCGATCCAAACGGAGAACACCGAGAAGACGGAGAAGTCGGAGGAGCGGTCGTGAGCGAGGTCCTGACGGTCGTCAACCCAGCCACCGAGCAGGTCATCGCCGAGCTACCGCTGGCCGGCGTCGCCGAAACCGACGAGGCGGTGGCCCGGGCCAAGGCGGCCGGCCCGGCCTGGCGGGCGGTGGCCCCGGCCGACCGGGCCCGGCTGCTCCGCCGGTTCGCCGATCGGGTGGAATCGGTCGCCGAGGAGCTGGCCCAACTGGAGACGGCCAACGTCGGGAAGCCGATCACCGACAGCCGCGACGAGGTGGGCATGGTGGTGGAGGTGCTCCACTTCTATGCCGGGGCGGTGGACAAGCACCGGGGTGACACCGTCCCGGTGGCCGGGGGAGTGGACTTCACCTTCCACGAGCCGCTCGGCGTGGTGGGCGCCATCGTCCCGTGGAACTTCCCCATCGCCATCACCTCCTGGAAGGTCGGCCCCGCCCTGGCCACCGGCAACACCATGGTGGTGAAGCCGGCGGAGCTCACCCCGCTGACCGCACTGCGTCTGGCCGACCTGGCCCTCGACGCCGGCATTCCCGAGGGGGTGCTGCAGGTGGTGGTGGGCACCGGGCCGGTGGCCGGGGCACGTCTGGCCGAACACCCCGACGTGGCCAAGGTGGCCTTCACCGGCTCGACGGCGGTGGGCCGGCAGGTGATGGCCGCCGCCGCCCAGACCATCAAGCGGGTCACCCTCGAGCTGGGCGGCAAGTCCGCCAACGTCGTCTTCGCCGATGCCGACCTCGAGCGGGCGGCGGCCGCCGCTCCCGGCGGGGTGTTCGGCAACGCCGGCCAGGACTGCTGCGCCCGCAGCCGGCTGCTGGTCCAGCGGTCGGTGTTCGAGCCGTTTCTCGAGCTGCTGACGGCGGCGGTGGAGGGGTGGCGGGTGGGCGATCCCACCGACGGCGCCACCCAGATGGGTCCGCTGGCTTCCGCCACCCGGCGGGACGTGGTGGCTGGCTACCTGGCCGCCGGCATGGCCGACCCTGACGGTCCGGCCGTGGAGCCGACCGTCACCGGCAACGTTCCCGACGGCCCCGGCTACTGGTTCCCTGCCACCGTGGTGGCCCCCGCCGACCCGACCTGGCGCTTGGCCCGCGAGGAGATCTTCGGGCCGGTGGTGGCGGTCATCCCCTTCGACGACGAGGAGGACGCCGTACGGCTGGCCAACGACACCCCCTACGGGCTGGCCGGCTCCATCTGGACGCGCGACGGCGCCCGGGCGCTCCGAGTGGCGCGGGCGCTGGAGGCCGGCAACCTGTCGGTCAACTCCAACGGCTCGGTGCGGGTACAGACCAGCTTCGGCGGCATGAAGCAGTCGGGCTACGGACGGGAGTTGGGTTTGGAGGCGCTGGCCGCCTACACCGACGTGAAGAACGTCTTCGTGTCGACGACATGAGCGACCGGCCGACGGTGGCGGTGGTCACCGGGGCCAGTCGGGGTCTTGGGGCCGGTCTGGCAGAGGCCTTCGCCTCCCGGGGGATGGCACTGGGGCTGTGCGCCCGCACCCAGCCGCCGGTTCCCAAACCGGCCACCGCCGTCTCCCGGTCGGTCGACGTCACCGATGCCGATGCTTTGGAGGCGTTCGCCGACGAGGTGGTATCGACGCTCGGACCCATCGACCTGTGGGTCAACAACGCCGGCGTGCTCGGGCCCATCGGACCGCTGGCCGAGGCCGATCCGGCTGCCCTGGTGCGCCACCTGCAGGTCAACGTGGACGGGGTGGTGCACGGCTCCCGGCTGTACGCCCGCCACGTGCGGAGCCGCCCCGGCGGCGGGATGCTGGTCAATATCTCGTCGGGGGCAGGCTCCACGCCGTACCAGGGGTGGGCGGTGTACGGCGCCTCGAAGGCGGCTGTCGACATGCTCACCGAGGTGGTTGCCGCTGAAGAGGCGAAACACGGTCTGCTGGCCTACGCGGTGGCCCCCGGCCGGGTGAACACCGACATGCAGGCCCTCATTCGGTCGACCTCACCGGAGGACTTCCCGGCCGTCGACCGCTACCACCGAGCCTTGGTGGACGGCGACTTCAACCCGCCGTGGTGGGTGGCCGACTACATCCTCGGACTGAAGGACGACCCGACCAGGGCCAACGGCGCCATCCGGCTTCGGGTGCCCGACCGCCCACCCGGTTGCGTGTGAGGAGTCATGCCGTGCGCTCTCCCTCCGAGGCGGGTGACACGATCGACCCACCGACCCACCGACCCGCACGACATTTGCTACATGTTTGGCCCGCGTTGGTCGATACCAGTCACAGACTTCGAGGTGAAGCCTGGGTTTGGCGTGTCGCAGGGCTTAGCCTCTGAGTATTGGCGTGGAGGACTTTCACACGACGAGGTCCCACCTCGCCTCATTGAGGGCAGTGCCCATTCGTCCAAGGTGCAGGAGAGCGAATGTCTCAGTCTGCGGGGAATGTCCGACCTACCACTCGGCCGGTGGCGAAATCGCCCCGGAGGCGTCGATGGTCAGTGACCGCCGCCGCCACCCTGGTGGCAGTAGCCAGCGTGGCGGTGGCCGTCGGCCCACTCACCTCCACCCCCGCCGACGCGGCCCCCGGCGGAAGCCTGCTGCTGGCGGACACCTTCACCGGCACCACCGTGTCATCGTCCGACTATCAGGTGGGCGGCTCGATCAACAGCACCACGGCGTGGAAGCCGTGTCTGACCGCCAGCGTGAATACCGCCACCACTCCGATCGGCGGGTGCCCGGCATCCCAACCCGACATTCCGGCGGCCGGCGATCCCAACGGGCAGGGCGCCCTTCGCCTCACCGACAACCAGACCAACGAGGTCGGCTACGCCCTCTATCAGCACGCCCTGCCGCTCGAGGCGGGCGCCCACGTCACCTTCAACGAGTACCAGTACAACGGAACCGGCGCCGACGGCGTGTCGTTCTTCATGGTCGACGGTGACCAGACGGTCAGCTCGCCGGGTGCCTTCGGTGGCGGCCTGGGCTACGACTTCAACACCGACGAATCGAAGGCCGGGATCGCCTACGGCATGCTGGGCGTCGGCCTCGACGCCTACGGCAACTACTCGGCCTACAACGGTTCCAACTGCTCCCTCGACCCCGCCGTCACGCCCAACGCCGTGGCGGTCCGGAGCTACGGCAACGCCAACACCTCGACCAACTACTGCCTGCTGGGAAGCCCGGCCAAGACCACGGCGCTCAACGCCAACTACACCCTGTCGACGGCCACGCCGGGCACGCCACCGGCGGGGGATCCGGTTCGACAGGCCGCCAACATCCAGCGCAAGGTGTCGATCACCGTCGACCCTTCCGGCTGTGCCGCCACCGCCTCGTGTTCGACGCCTCCCACCCTGAATCCCAACGCCTGCAACGGCAATGCCGGGACGCCGTCGGTGACGGTGCTGGTGGACTTCAACGACGGCAAGGGGTACCAGTGCCTCGAGCAGAACCCCGAGCCCAACTTCGATGCGCTGCCCTGGCGGGTCGGCTCGCCGGCCACCACCTTCAAGTTCGGTCTGGCCGCCTCCACCGGGTCCTCCACCGATATCCACGAGGTCGACAACCTCTCCATCTCGACGGTGATCCCGTTGGCCACCCAGCTGTCCATCACCCAGGCCGACTCCGATGCCGGCGTGGTGCAGGCCGGGCAGATCGACCCCACCACCTTGACGGTGAGCCTGCCCGGGACCAGCGGGCCCGAGACCGGTGGCATTCCCCAGGTCACCGATACCCTTCCGACGGGAACCTCACTGGCCGCCACCCCCAACGGCAACGGCTGGGCCTGCACCACCGGTGGCAACAGCTTCACCTGTACCTATACCGGAACCCTGCCCATCAACTTCTCGAGTGTGCCGTTACCGCCCATCAATGTGCCGATCAAGGCGTCGGCCACCTTCTCGGGTCCGGTCACCAACGTGGCCACCGTGTCCTCCGCCGACTCACCGACCGACAGCGCGTCGTTGCCGCTGGAGATCATTCCCATCGCCCAACCGATCTCCACCACCACTCCGGTCAATACCGCCATCAGCGTCACCCCGCCGACGCCGATCGGCGAGGGTCCCTACACCTACACCATCGCCTCGGCCGCCTCCTTCGGGACCGCCACCATCGTCAGCGGCCAGATCCACTACGTCCCCAATGCCAGCTTCAACGGCGGGGACACCTTTACCTATACCGCCACCGGAGCCGGCGGCGCGGTGTCCAAGCCGGCCACCGTCACCATCTTCGTCGGCACCGCGCCGCGCCTGACGGTCGGCCTCACCGACACTGTCGGTGGCACCATCGGATCCGGTGGCACGGCCAACCTCGTCTCCACCCTGTCGGTGGGCGCCGGTGGCGGGTCCGAGGCCACCAAGGTGACCATGACCGGCACCCTGCCCACCGGAGCATCCTTCAACGCCACCCCATCGGGGACCGGCTGGGCGTGCTCGGACACCGGACAGACCTTCACCTGCACCATCACCACCACGGTGGCCGCCGGTGGCTCCTATGCGGCCGTCACCGTTCCGGTGAAGTTCGCCACCACGGTCAGCGGTCCGGTCACGTTCAGCGTGGGCGCCACCGATGCGGCGAGCTATCACGCCGCCCCCGGGACCGACACCGTGCAGGTGACGCCGGTGGCCTTCGCTACCAGCGCCACCACCGGGGTGAACGTACCCATCACCGTCACCGAGCCACTGCCCGACGGCCAAGGACCCTTCACTTATCTGATCGCCGGCGCTCCCACCCACGGGACGGCGTCGGTGACGCCGACCGGTCAGCTGCTCTACACCCCGTCGGCCTCCTATACCGGTACCGACACCTTCACCTACACCGCCACCGATGCCTTCGGACAGGTATCGCCTGCCGCCACCGTGACCATCACCGTCACCTCGGCTCCGGCACTCAGCATCACCGCGGCCGATGCCGGTGCCACCACCTCCGGTGGCACCGGCACGGTGACCGCCACCCTCAAGGTGGGCAACGCCGGCGGTCCCGAGGGATCGCCGGTCACCCTGTCCACCACGCTTCCCTCCGGACTGTCCTTCGCATCCACGCCGAGTGGCAGCGGCTGGATCTGCACGGTCAGCGGTCCCACCGCCGCCTGCACCAACAGCCCAGCCACCGCGGTGGCATCGGGTTCCAGCTTTCCGGTCCTGACGGTCCTGGTGACCGCCGCCACCACCCTCAGTGGGCACATCCCGGTGCCCTTCACGGGACACGATTCGGCCGGTTCGGTGGCCACTCCGGCCACCGACTCCCTGACCGTCAAGCCGGTGGCCCTTCCGGCTTCGGCCTCCACCGCCCTCGACACCCCGGTGACCGTGGTCATCCCCACAGCCGACGGGACCGGACCGTTCACGCCGGCGTCGGTCACCAACCCGGCGCACGGCACCGTCAGCGTCTCAGGTCAGAACTTCCTCTTCACGCCGACCACCTCGTATACCGGCCTCGATTCCTTCACCTACACCGAGACCGATGCCGCTTCGTTGACCTCGGCGACGGCCACCGTCACCCTGTACGTCGGATCGCCCCCCACCTTGTCGATCGCCGTGGCCTCGGGTGGTTCCACCACCTCGGGGGGCACGGCGTCCCTGACGGCCACCATGTCGGTGACCGGAGGTGGCGACGAGGTCACCCTGACCACCTTGACCGGAACCCTGCCGGCCGGCCTGTCGTTCAGCGGCCTCCCGTCGGGAACCGGCTGGACCTGCACCACCGCTGGGACCGACTTCACCTGCACCACCACACCCTCGGCGCCGGTCACCGCAGGACACGCCTTGCCAGTGCTGACCCTGCCGGTCACCGCCAGCCCGTCGTTCAGCGGGACAGCCGCGGTGACCGTCAGCGGAAGCGACGCCCGGGGGGCGGTGGCCACCCCGGGTACCGGTTCGCAGATCGTCGATCCGGTGGCACTGCCCACCTCGGCGTCGACCACCAAGAACACCACCATCAACATCACGCCACCCACCCCGGACGGCACCGGACCGTTCACCTTCGCCATTGTGGGGAACCCCAGCCACGGGACCGCCACCATCGTGAGCGGCCAGCTGCACTACGTCCCCACCACCAACTACACCGGTGCCGACAGCTTCACCTACAAGACCACCGACGGTTCGTCGCTGTCGTCGGCAGCGGCCACCGTCACCATCAACGTGGGTCCGGCCCCGGTGCTCACCATCGGGCTCACCGACGGCTCCTCGGGCGTCCTCGGCTCCGGTGGTGCCGGCGTCCTGACGGCGGTGGTGACGGTGGGGGCCGGCGGAGGCAATGAGATCACCCCGGTCACCCTGTCGGGAACGCTGCCCGCCGGTCTCACCTTCGGTGCCTCGCCCAGTGGATCGGGCTGGTCGTGCTCCAACACCGCAACCACCTTCTCGTGCACCTACACCCCGGCGGCGCCGGTGGCCCCGGCCGGCACCTTGCCCGGGCTCACCCTGCCGGTGTCGGTGTCGTCCTCCACCAGCGGGCTGGTCACGGCCACCGTCAGCGGGGTCGACGGCTCCGGCGTGGTGGCCACCAACGGCACCGATGCCCTGACGCTGATTCCAGTGGCGCCGACCGCCACCGCCTCCACCACCGTGGGTACGCCGGTGGTATTTCCGGTGCCGGCCCCCACCGGCACCGGCCCGTTCACCGACGCCATCGGCACCCCCGCCGCCAACGGCACCGCCTCGGTGTCGGGTGGCTCGTTCACCTACACCCCGAACGCCAACTTCTCGGGGACGGACACCTTCACCTACACCGCCACCGGCGCCGGTCCGACCACCTCCAAGCCGGCCACCGTCACCGTGACGGTCAACCCGGTGGCGCTGCCGGCCACCGCCACCACCACCGCCGATACACCGGTGGTCATCGCCGCCCCGACACCGGTCGGCAAGGCACCGTTCACCTACTCGGTGGTGACCCAGCCCACCGACGGCTCGGTGACGTCGTCGGGCAACCAGTTCACCTACACCCCGACCACCGGCTTCTCCGGTACCGACTCGTTCACCTACTACGTGGTGGACGGCAACGGTCAGGGGTCGGCTCCGGCCACCGTCACCATCGCCGTGAACCCGGTGGCCGGCCCCATCACCGGCACCACCACGCCGGCCGAGGTACCGGTGGTGGCCACCGCCCCCGCTCCCACCGGTACCGGACCGTTCACCTACACCCCGGCCAGTCCCGCCAACGGCACGGTGACGGTGTCCGGCAACCAATTCACCTTCACCCCCACCCCGGGCTTCACCGGCACCGGGAGCTTCACCTATACCGTCACCGGCTCCGGAGGGACGACGTCGGCGCCGGTCACCGTCAATGTCGATGTAGTGCCGGTGGCATCCGGCGCCTCCGGCACCACCACGGCGGGGACGCCCAACGGCGCCCCGGTGGACATCACCCCCACCGTCGATGCCACCGGTCCGGTGACGTTGACGGTGGCTTCGGCGCCGGCCGACGGCACCGTCAGCATCGCCGGCGGGACCTTCACCTACACCCCGGGCAATAACTTCAGCGGCACCGATTCGTTCACCTATACGGCGACCGCCGACGGGGGCACCAGCGCCCCGGCCACCGTCTCGGTAGCCGTCGATCCGGTGGCCGCCGCCATCACCGGTACCACCACACCGGCTGATACCCCCATCGCCATCGGTGCGCCCACACCCACCGGCACCGGTCCCTTCACCTACACGCCGGCCAATCCCGCCAACGGAACGGTGACGGTGTCCGGCAACCAGTTCACCTTCACACCCGCCCCCGGGTTCTCCGGCACCGGCACCTTCACCTACACGGTGACCGGTTCCGACGGGACGACCTCGGCTCCGATCACCGTGTCGGTCGATGTGACACCGGTAGCCCCCGACCAGTCGGCCACCACCACCGCCGGCAGCCCCGACGGTGCGCCGGTGGGCATCACCCCAACCATCGACGGTTCGGGCACCGTCACCCTCACCGTGGTGACCCCACCCACCGACGGCACCGTCAGCATCGCCGGCGGCACCTTCACCTACACCCCGGGGAACAACTTCAGCGGCACCGACTCGTTCACCTACACGGCGACCGCCGACGGGGGCACCAGCGCCCCGGCCACCGTCACCGTCACCGTGAACCCGGTGGCCGGACCCATCACCGGCACCACCACCGCCGCCGACACCCCGGTGGTGGC
>Ga0302196_10001460_pt1 | contig 22514 bp, 15 predicted proteins | sample II_Bog_N1_3_FD_198794 | JGI IMG/M metagenome (GOLD analysis project Ga0302196, IMG submission 198794) | Peat permafrost microbial communities from Stordalen Mire near Abisko, Sweden - II_Bog_N1_3 | ecosystem: Environmental > Terrestrial > Soil > Wetlands > Peat | place: Sweden: Abisko...
CGTGACGTCGACGCCGCCGCGAGGGACGTCCAGGCAGCCATCGCCGCAGCGGGGGGGGAGCTGCCTCCGAACCTGCCCTTCCGGCCGACATACAGAAAGGTCAACCCGGCCGACTCCCCAATCATGATCCTCGCGCTCACGTCCGACATGCTGCCGCTGTCGGAGGTGTTCGACGCCGCCAACACGATCCTCGCGCAGAAGATCAGCCAGGTGAAGGGTGTCGGGCAAGTCACGGTCGGCGGCGGTGTGCAGCCCGCTATCCGGGTGGACGCTGATCCGGTCGCCCTGGCCGGCGTCGGTCTCAGCCTCGAGGACGTGCGCGCGACCCTGAGCTCACAGACGGTGGACAACCCGAAGGGCACCTTCACCGGCCCCATGAAGGGAGAGGCTCTCGCCACAAACGACCAACTCTTCCTGGCGAAGGACTACAAGCCGCTCATCGTCGCCTACAGGAACGGCTCGCCCATCCGCCTCGAGGACGTCGCCAACGTCACCGACGACGTCGAGAACAACCGCATGGCGGCGTGGATCACCGGGACGCGGGCGGCGCTCATCATCGTCCGGCGCCAGCCGGGGGCGAACATCATCGACACGGTCGAGCGGGTGAAGGCGCTCCTGCCGACGCTGTCGAGCTCGATCCCGGCCGGCATCAAGCTCGACCTCGGGCTCGACCGGACGAAGAGCATCCGGGCGTCCGTGAGCGACGTGGAGCAGTCGCTCGCGCTGAGCGTCGTGCTCGTCATCCTGGTCGTCTTCGTCTTCCTGCGGAGCGGTTGGGCCACCACCGTGCCGAGCGTCGCCGTACCCCTGTCGCTCGTGGGCACGTTCGGGGCCATGTACCTGCTGGGCTACAGCCTCGACAACCTGTCGCTGATGGCCCTCACGATCTCGACCGGCTTCGTGGTCGACGACGCCATCGTCGTCACCGAGAACGTCTCCCGGTTCATCGAGCTCGGCGAGACGCCGATGGTGGCGGCGATCAAGGGGGCCAAGCAGATCGGGTTCACCATCGTATCTATCACCTGCTCCCTCCTGGCCGTCTTCATCCCGATCCTCCTCATGGGCGGCATCGTCGGTCGCCTATTTCGGGAGTTCGCGGTCACCCTGTGCGTGGCGATCGGCATCTCGGCCCTCGTGTCGCTCACGCTGACACCCATGATGTGCTCGCGGCTCCTTCGCCCGCACCAGGCGGCGCACGGCCGCCTCTACAACATGTCGGAGCGCGTCTTCGAAGGCATGGTCGGCCTCTACGATACCGGCCTGAAGTGGGTGCTCCGCCACACGCTGATCATGGGCCTCCTCACGGTGCTCACCGTCGCCCTCACGGTGGTCCTCTACGTCATCGTTCCAAAGGGTCTCTTTCCCCAGCAGGACACCGGGCTCATCATGGGGTTCACTGAGGGACCGCAGGACGTCTCGTTTCCTTCGATGAAGGCGCGGCAGGAAGCAATCAACGCCGTCGTGATGACGGACCCCGACGTCGGCCACTTCTTGTCTTTCATGGGCGTGGGCGGCCCCGGAGGCGGAGGAAATACGGGCACCGTCTTCATCGACCTCAAGCCGCTGCCCGAACGCAAGGTCACCGCCGACCAGATCATCGCGCGACTCAGGCCGAAGCTCGCGAAGGTCGAAGGGATCGCGCTCTATCTGCAGTCCATGCAGGACGTGCGGGTCGGCGGGCGGCTGACCCGCACCCAGTACCAGTACACGCTCCAGTCAGCCGATCTGAAGACGCTCACGTCGTGGGCACCCAGGGTGCTCACGCGCCTCCAGGCGATGCCCGAGATCAAGGACGTCGCGACCGACCAGCAGACGGCCGGCCTCGAGCTCGATCTCGAGATCGACCGCGACACGGCGTCACGGCTAGGCATCACGCCTTCGGCCATCGACAACACGCTCTACGACGCGTTCGGCCAGCGGCAGGTTGCGACGAACTACACCCAGCTCAACGAGTACCGCGTCATCCTCGAGGTGAAGCCGGAGTATTACGAGAACCCCGACGCGCTGAAATCGATATACGTGCGAACGCCTGCAGGAACCCAGGTGCCCCTCAGCGCCATCACCAAGGGCACGCCCAATTACACGGCGCTCTCCGTCAACCATCAGGGGCAATTCCCCTCGATCACCATCTCGTTCAACCTCGCGCCCGGGGTCTCGCTGGGTCAAGCGGTCGACGCTATTCACAAGGTCGAGCGCGACATCCATCTTCCCCAGTCGGTCTACGCCGCCTTCAGCGGCACCGCGCAGGCGTTCAAGGACTCGCTCGCGAGCGAGCCCATGCTCGTGGCCTTCGCGCTGTTCACGATCTACATCGTGCTCGGCATCCTCTACGAGAGCTACGTCCACCCCATCACGATCCTCTCGACGTTGCCGTCCGCGGGCGTGGGCGCGCTCCTGGCGCTCATCTTCACGAGGACGGAGTTCTCGGTCATCGCGCTCATCGGCATCATCCTCCTCATGGGGATCGTGAAGAAGAACGCGATCATGATGATCGACTTCGCGATCGAGGCCGAGCGCGACGAAGGGCTCAGCCCGAAGGACGCGATCCACAAGGCGTGCCTCCTCCGCTTCCGACCCATCATGATGACGACGCTGGCCGCGCTGCTAGGCAGCATTCCGCTGGCCATCGGCACGGGCACGGGCGCCGAGCTGCGGCGACCGCTGGGTATCACCATCGTGGGCGGGCTCATCTTCTCGCAGATGCTGACCCTCTTCACGACCCCCGTGATCTACCTCGCGCTCGATCAGTTCGCGTCGAAGAAGAAGAAGATTGGGCCGCTCGCGGACGACGAGGGGCGCCCGCTCGCACCAGCGCACGTCTGACGGCGGTGAGCGGCCGGTCCACCGCGGCCCACACGTGCGCAGGATACGCGCCCCGAATCGCCTTGCGGGCTGCCGAGAGGGCCCGTACGAGTGGATGATGGTCACTCTTGGACGTGGATCGCTGGTCGTAGGCTTCGCGGTCGTCGCCATGCTCCTCGGGGGCTGCGGAAGTGGGTCGTCGTCCGGTGGCGGTGAGCACGACAGCGGGTCGCCGATCGACTCCACCGCCCCACCCGGGGACTCGGCGACCGACTCCACGATCACTCCGGAGGACTCGAGCACGCCGGCCGACTCCGAGACGCCGGCCGACTCGACCGCGGCCGAATCGGGGCCCGAAGACTCGAGCATCGCCGACACCGGCGTGGCGGATTCAAACGTACCCGACACCGGCGCCGACTCCGGCATCGCCGACACCGGCGCGGCGGTGGACTCCGGCATCGCCGACACCGGCACGGCGGACTCCAGCGTGGCGGAGACCAGCACGATGGACTCCGGCGTCGCGGACACCGGCACCTTGGATACCGGCGTCGCCGACACCGGCGCCGCTGACACCGGCGTCGTTGACGCCGGCATCGCGGACGCGGGCACGGACGTTGCCCCTCCTTCCACGTACACCGTCGGCGGCACCGTCACCGGGCTCAGCGGCAGCGATACGCTCGCGCTGAGCGAGAACGGCGGCAACACCGTCTTCCTCTCCCAGAACGGCCCCTTCGTGTTCTCGGGGAGCCTCGCCACCGGCGCCACGTACGCCGTCACGATCGTAGGCAACCCGACGACGCCCATATCGGAGACGTGCACCGTGCAGAACGGCAGCGGAACGATCGCCGCGGCAAACGTCACGGGCGTGCAGGTGAGCTGCACGATCAACGGCTACCCGGTCGGCGGCAACGTCTACGGGCTGACCGCCGGGACCTCCGTGACCCTGCAGGACAACGGCGTCGATACCCTCACGGTCGCCGGCGGCGCAGGCTCTCCCCAGACATTCCAGTTCGCGAGACCCGTCGCCAACAACGCGACCTACAACGTGACCGTCCTCACGCAGCCTTCCGGCCAGCTCTGCTACGTCCCGAACCCGACAGGAACGGTCGCCGGCGGCGGCGTGACGAGCATCATCGTCAAGTGCCGCACTGGCCTCGTCGCCTACTACCCCTTCGACGAGGGCTCGGGGACGACGATCCTCGACGTCACCGGCAACGGAAACAACGGGCTCCACAACGCGACCTACGTGCCCGGCGTCAGCGCGACGGCGCTGGAGTTCAACGGGAGCAACTCGGCCAAGGTCATCGGGAACGCGGCGTTCACCTGGGGCGCGAGCAACGCGGACTACACGGTGGACTACTGGGTCTGGATCACGACCATCCAGGCGAACTGGGTCTCCCCCTTCCACAAGAGCGACACGACCGGAGGCGACGACGGCTTGGTCTACGAGCGCTCGCCCGCGCAGTTTTTCTACCCGGCGGCGACCACTCTCTACACGTGCATGTCGATTGTCAGCAACGAGAACGAGTATCCCCCGCCCACGAGCTCCTTCTCCCTCGGAGTCTGGACCCACTTCGCGACCGTCCACAGCGGCAGCGCCAACACGCAGACCGTCTACGTGAACGGCATCCAGGCGATACCGACCGAGGCCCTGCCCAGCGCGTCGACGGGTGGCACCGGAGTGCTGTACCTCGGCAACGACGGCTTCTACGACGGGCTGATTGGCATGATCGACGAGGTTCGCATCTACAACGTTGCGCTGTCCGCCGCTCAGGTGCAGGCGGACATGCAACAGGACTCGCTGTAGCCACGGGGCTTGTTTTCGGCCCCCGCCTACGCCGGGTGATAATCTAGGGCTTCGTCCCGGCTCACTCCGCAGGAGACTTCCATGACTTCGTCGTCGCGCCTCCAGGTCCCGCTTGCCATAGCCGCCGTCGTCGCACTCCAGGGTTGTGCCCTCACGACGACGAGCCTCGCCCAGCCATTCGACAAGATGGAACAGGCGCCGATCACCGTCTTTCGGCTCCAGGACTACGAGGCCCCGGCGCCGGCGGTCGGCGCCCCGGCCCTCCCCTTCCAGGTCCCTCCGCAACTCATGCAGTGGGCGCAGCAGGGCGCGTCGATGCTGCCGCCGGGCCTCCTGCCGCCGGGCCTCATTCCCGGCCAGGCGCCCCCCGCCGCGGACGCGAACGTCCAGCGTTTCCACGGCTTCCCGATCCTGGGCTCCGTGGCGCTGACCGATCCCAGGCAGCGCCAAGAGGTGCTCGACATCCTCGGTCACGGGAACAACTTTCAGCCCGTCCACGACAACTGCATGTATGCGGAGTTCGGCTTCTCCATCGCCCAGGTGAACGCCCCTCCCGCGGACGTCCTCGTGTCGCTGCCATGCGTGCAGGTGCAGGCGCAGGGCTTCGCCTGGCCCTACGCGAACACGGGGATCCCCGCGGACACGGCGCGCCGGATCGCCGCCGTGGTGCAGAGGGCCTTCGGCGGAGGCTGAAGCGGCGGCGTCCTTTTGGCGAACTCGAGCGGCGAGCGTTCTCGACCTCCCGGCCCGTCGCGCCTACGCTCGACGGGTCAGTGAAGCGGAGCTTGCATCGTGCCCGACCGGCCTCTCGTCGCCTATGAGCCCAACCCCGCCCTCGCGTGGCTGTACCACCGCTTCTTCGAGCACATCGAGGTCGACGAAGCGTGGGCGGCGGACGTTCGCGAGGCCGACAAGCGCGGCACCGTCGTCTACGTCCTTCGCAACCTCTCGTTCGTCGACTTCTTTGCCCTCGACTACCTGACCAAGCGCCTGCGGCTGCCGCAGGTGCGCTTCGCCAACGACCTCGGTCTCTGGGTCCTCGAGCCGATGGGGCGTGGATGGCTGCACGCGGTGGCGACGCGGAGCGAGGCTTCGGACGCCGAGGATCTGCGGCGCGCCGTCTCGATGGGCCAGTCGGCTGCGCTCTTCTTGAAGCGGCCCGCCAACTTCCTCGCGCCGAAGGCCAAGCACGTCGGCGTGCTCTCGGCGCTCCGGATGGAGCCCGCGCGGCGGAAGGGCAAGAGCGAAGGCGACGCCTTCATCCGGACCCTGTTCGAGGTTCAGCGCACGACCGACCGACCAATCCTGCTCGTGCCGCAGGTCTTCGTATGGTCGCAGCGGCCTGACGATGCGACCCGCTCGTCGTTCGACTTCGTCCTCGGCCCCCGCGAGTGGCCTGGCAAGATCAGGACGATCGCGCAGTTTCTCATGAACTACCGTCACGTCACGCTCCGGGCTGGCGAGCCCATCAGCGTCCGCGACTTTCTCGAGCGCGAGTCTCCTCAGTCGCCCGGGGCCGCCAAGCCTTCCGGCAACGGCGCACCGACGGCCCCGCCTACCTCCGACGAGGTGCTCGTCCGCCGGATGACGTACACGCTGCTCCGCCGCCTTGAACGCGAGCGACGGAGCGTCGTCGGGCCGACGAAGAAGCCCGCCGACCGGATGCGCGAGGAGGTCGTGCGATCGCCCAAGCTCCAGAAGGTGATCAGCGAGATGGCGGGCGAAGGTGCCGCCGAGCGGCGCGTCCTCACGTGGCGCGCGCTCGCGATGGTGCGGGAGATGGAGGCTGCTCCCGACATCGGCGCGATCGCCGCGCTCGACAAGATCGTCGACCCGCTGCTGGCGCGCCTCTACTCGGATGTCGACGTCGACGTCGAGGGGCTCGCCCGGCTCCGCGAGGCCGCGAAGGAAGGATCGCTCGTCCTCCTCCCGAGCCACAAGTCCCACATGGACTACGTGTTCCTGGCGTACCTCTTCTACCGGCACCACCTGCCGATCCCGATCGTCGCCGCGGGGGACAACCTCTCCTTCTTTCCCCTCGGCCCCGTCTTCCGCCGAGCGGGCGCCTTCTTCATCCGGAGGAGTTTCGGGGGCGACCGGCTCTACGGCGCCGTCGTCGACGCGTACATGCGGCGCCTCATCAAGGACGGCTTCTCCCTCGAGTTCTTCCTCGAGGGTGGGCGCTCGCGGACCGGCAAGCTCCTGCCGCCGAAGCTCGGTCTCCTCTCGCTCGTGGTGGACGCGGCGCTGGGGGTGACGGGCAAGAAGATAAGCTTCGTGCCCATATCGATCGGCTACGAGCGCGTCGTGGAGGAGAAGGCGTTCGTCCGCGAGCTCACGGGCGGCGAGAAGGCCAAGGAGGACGTGCGCGGCCTCCTCTCCACCGCAGGGGTCCTCCAGGGACGGTACGGGCGGATCAACGTGCAGTTCGGCGAGCTCCTCTCGATCGACGGAGTGCTTCACGAGCTCGGCCTGCGCGACGGGGCGCGACGCTCGACTCCCCCGGGGGGGTCTCCCGGCTCCGCCGAAGCCACCGCGACCCTCACGCCGCCCAAGCGACGAGCGCTCGTGACGCGCCTCGCCTACCGGGTGATGAACGAGATCAACCGCGTCACCGCGGTGACTCCCGGCGCCCTCGTGGCGACGGCGCTCTTGACCCACGGGAGGCGCGGCATCGCCCACGCCGACCTCGTGCGTGCGTGCCGGAGGCTCGCGCGGACCCTCCAGGCATTCGGCGCCCGGTTCACCCCGTCGCTGCTCGACGCGGGCGACCTCGAGGCGACCGTCACGAGCGGGACCCCGGTGCGTTCGGCGGCCATCCGCGAGGCGCTCGATCTCTTCGCCCGCGCGGGTCACATCGAGGTACGCCTTCCAGGCCAACCCCACGGAACGAGCGACCAGCTCCGCCCCAGCGAGGAGGCCATCTACGTCGTCCCGGACGAGGCTAGGCTGTCTCTGGACCTCTCCAAGAACATCGTCGTGCATTTCTTCGTCTCGCGCGCGCTCGTCGCGACGGCGTTTCTCGCCACGCCGCCCGGCGAGCAGGACGGCGACGGCCCTCCGTCGTCCCCTGGCCAGATCCCGCTCGACGCGGTGAAGGAGCGCGTGCGGGCGCTCTCTCGGCTCTTCAAGTACGAGTTCCAGTTCCGCGCGGACGCCAGCTTCGATCAGATCTTCGACGATACGATGGCGGGCATGGTCGCCGACGCGGAGCTCGTGCTCGCCGGCTCGGACGGCGCGACGGTCGTTCGGTTCGCGGGGGAGGAAGGACGGATGCAGGTGCTCCTCTACGCGCAGATCTTGAAGAACTTCCTGGAGAGCTACCGCATCGCGGCGCGCGGGCTGACGGCGCTCCTGCGGGGCCCGCTCGCGCTGAAGGAGCTCGTGAAGCGGGCCATCGCGAGCGGCGAGCGGATGTTCCTCGCGGGGGAGATCGAGCGCCGGGAGGCGGTGTGCCGTCCGGTCATAGAGAACGCCTACGGCGCGTTCGTGGATCAAGGATATCTGACGCGTACGGACGGCAAGCTGACGCTCCCCGAGTCGTACGCGAGCCCGACCGCGGTGCGCACGATCGAGGCGCGGGTGGCCGGCTACTTCTCGAAGCGGGAGGAGCCCGCGTGATGCTACGAGGTCTGTCCGCCGCGCTCGCCACGGCTGTCCGCTTGCTCGGTGCGTCATCGTGCGCGGTGGCTTGTGCGCTCCTTTGCATGGGGTGCGCGCGAGCGCCCTCCCCCCTCATGCCGTTCTGGGACGGATCCATCGGCGCACCCAGTCACGGCGTCCTCCGGAACGGGGCCGAGCTTCCGATGCGCGGCCCCGGCTACCAGTGGCTGCGCCAGAACGACCGGCACTACGCCCTGCCACGCTTCGTCGCGGCGATCGAGCGGGCTGCGGCAAAGGTCGCCCGGGAGAGGCCCGGGGCCGCGCTCACGGTCGGAGATCTGTCGGCGAAGACCGGCGGCCACGTCTCTTCGCACGCTTCGCACCGGAGCGGCCGCGACGCGGACCTGCTTCTTTACGTGACGACGCTCGAGGGTACGCCGGTCAAGACGCCCGACTTTCTGCCGTTCGGCCCGGACGGGCTCGCCTACGACGAGCAGAACCACCGGTTCGTCCGCTTCGACGTGGAGCGCGAGTGGCTGCTGCTGAAAGCTCTGCTTGAGGATCCGGAGGCCCATGTGGAGTGGATGTTCGTCCACCACGCCCTCGAGGCCATGCTCGTCGAGTGGGCGCGGGCCCGGGGGGAATCCAGCGACACCATCCTCCACGCGGAGCTCGTCATGTGGCAGCCCGGTCCCCCGGCGCAGCCGCACGACGACCACGTCCACGTTCGAACGGCGTGCACGCCGGACGAGGTGACGCGCGGCTGCGACCCGAACGGTCCTGCCCGCGACTGGCTCGCCCTTCCGCCTCCGGACGCCGAGCCCGAGCCCACCAACGACGAGCTCGTCGCGGAGCTCTTGCGGCCCATCGAGACGCCCAGGTCCGCCGGCGAGCATCCTCGGACCTCCGGGCGCTGACACGCATGCTCGTCGTTCGCGCGGACGCCGCCGACCTCGGCAAGCACGTCCACGGAAAGGCCCAGCTCGCGTACCTCGATCCTCCGTTCTCCGTGGGCGTGGCCTTCGGTGCGCGGACGAAGAAGAGCGAGTCGCGCGGGCGCTTCGCGCGGGACAGCGCGCGCTTCGCGTACGACGACCGGTGGCCATCGCTCGAGCACTACCTCGCCTGGCTAGAGCCACGCCTGGTCGCGACGCGCGAGCTGCTCGGCCCGCACGGCACGATGTGGCTCCACCTCGACCAGCGCGCCGTCCACGACGCCAAGCGCATCTGCGACCGGCTCTTCGGCGCTCGCGCGTTCGTCGGCGAGATCATCTGGGTGCCCGGCAACGGGACCCGCGCCCGCAAGGGCCCGGGGGTGAGCCACCAGACGATCCTCATCTACGCCGCCGGCAAGGACTACGTCTGGAACAGCAAGGACCCGGCCCTCCGGGCGCCGTTCGCCGCGACGAGCCTCGCGATGCACTTCACGAACGAGGACGACGACGGACGCGCGTACCGGGTGCGCACCATCGGCGGCAAGAGCTACCGCTACTACGCCGACGAGGGACGCGCGCTCGGCAGCGTGTGGATGGACTGCCCGGCCATGGTGGCCAACACTCCCCTCCGCAAGGAGGGTACGGGGTACCCGACACAGAAGCCGCTCAAGCTCCTGGAGCGCATCGTCCGTGCCGCCAGCGACCCCGGCGCGCTGGTCATCGACCCGTTCTGCGGCTCGGGGACGACGCTCCACGCCGCAGCGCTCCTGGGCCGCGACGCGGCCGGATGCGACATCGGTGAGCTCGCGATCGAGACGACGACCCGGCGCCTCCGCGAGGCCGGCTTCCCCGTCGAGCTCGGGACGGACCCTACTCGAAGACGACCTCGATCTCCTCGATGACGTCTTCCTCGAGCCGCGGGGGGATTGCGCGGAACATTCGCTCGATCTCGCCGGCCCATTTCCGTCCGCCTTCGGGCGGCGGCTCGAGGTCCTTGGCGATGTTCTCGAGCTCGGTCTTGCGGGCCGGCGACAGTCCCAGGATGCTGGCCAGGCGCTCCAGGAGCTCCTCTTCCTTGGGGTCGACCTGATCGTCCACGCTCGCCATCCACGCTGCCGCGACGTACGCGAAGGAGCGATCCCGCGGCGAGAGGGTATCGAAGAGGATCTGGTCCACGGGAACCGGCTTCTCGACGACCTCGTTCAGCCGCTCGCGCAGCTCCTTCGAAAGGTTGAGCACGTCGGCAGCGCCGAGCACCCCCGCTCGCTCGCTGGCCTCGAGGCGCCCGTCCGCCCACGCCATCGCCACGAGAACGGAGAGCGTCTCCACACAGGCATGTCCCGAGATCGTCAGTCGTTTCATCCCCGCCAGGATACGCGGGCGGCCACGCCGTGCCTCATGAAATGCGCCCATGCCCGGCCGTCCGAGCGCGGCCGAGCGCGCGGCGTACTACACTCCGCGGGTGCCCCCGGCAGCGCCCCTCTACCCTCTCTCGTTGAAGCTCTCGGGACGCGAGGCGGTCGTCGTCGGGGCGGGGACGGTGGCCGAGCGCAAGGTCCGGGAGCTCCTCGCCGCCGGTGCGCTGGTGAAGGTCGTGGCACCTCTGGCCACGCCGGCGCTTCGGCGACTCGCCGAGCTCGGCGCGCTCGTCTGGCACACCAGGCCCTTTGCCGGCAGGCCGGACATCGAGGGCTCGTGGCTGGCCGTCGCGGCGACGCGTGACCCGGCGGTCCAGCGTGCCGTATTCGACGCCGCCGAAGCGTGCAGGGTCTTCGTCGTCGCGGTGGACGACCCGCAGAACGGCTCCGCCCAGACCCCGGCCCTCGTCCGCCGCGACCCCTACGTGATCGCGATCTCGTCCGGCGGCGAAGCGCCCGCCCTCACCCGCCTTCTTCGCGAGATCCTCGAGCAGCTCTTGCCGGAGGAGGGCTGGGTCGATGCCGCGCGCGCCCTGCGCGCCAGGTGGCGCGCCGACGGCACCCCGATGGGGTCGCGCTTTCCCGAGCTGGTCCGCCTCTTCCGGGCGCGCGCCGAGAAGTAGGCGCGGTCAACGGGTACGAGCTTCGGGCGCGCGGTACGAGGAGCGTGGTGGTTTTCGCCTCGGGCAAGCAGTACCGTGCGTCTTTCTGGCCCACGACGACACGTCCGCGGCGAAGCTGCGGCGTGGTCAACACCAGGCCGGCCGCAAAAGGAGACTCCGTGACCGCTCCCCTCCCCGACATCCGCGTCCTGCCCCTCTTCGCAGGCATCCCCGACGCACACCTCACCGCGCTCTTCCAAGAGCTGACCTCTTCGACGTTCGCAGAGGGACACGTGCTGTTCCGCGCGGGCGAAGTTCCGGCGAACCTGCTGGTGCTAGTTCGCGGCGAGGTCACGATCGAGGAAGCGGGGCACCCCAAGTTTCGCCTCCGTCCCGTCGCCCCGATCGGCGAGCTCGGCGCGCTGACCGGCCTCCCCCGCAACGGATCGGCGATCGCAGCGACCGAGATCGAGGTGCTCAGCATCGCGGTCCCCTCGCTGCTCGCCTTCTTCGGGAGGCGCGCGGACATCGCGTTTCCGTTCTACAAGAACATCCTCGGCCTCGTGTCCGCCAAGGTTCGCAGGGACGAGCATCGCCTCGAAGAGATGCGCACGAACCTGATCCGCACGCAGAAAGCGATGAAGACCCTGCGCGAAGTCGTCCTCTCGAGCCCCGAGACGGCGATCAGCAAGCCGGTCTGCGACGCGCTCGACGACCTCATCGAGCACAACCGCCGCTCGCACTACCGCGTTACGCCGGTCGCCAGCGCCCCCTCGTCCGTGCGGCTCGACGACGGCGCGCTAGTGCGCGTGATCGACCTGTCGGACGGGTACGTGAAGCTCGACGCGACCTGCGATCGCATCACGAAGGATCGCTCGCACTGGGCCGGCGTCCTCGTCCTCCCCCTCGGTGAAATCCTCGTGAGCGGGCGCATCGAGCGCGACGGGCCGGACGGTGTCGTCGTGAAGCTCGATCCCATGATCGACTCCTACAAGAAGCAGCTCGAGGACTACGTGACCCACCTCCAGCTGCTCAACTACGTGATCTGAAGGAGCATCGACGCTGCAGTGGGTCCGGTGCCGGGCCTGGTGAACCGAGATCCGGTCGGTCCTGATCCGGCGCCACGGTCTTACAGGCACCGACCCATTTTGCACGGGAGACGGCCAAGCGAGGCCGACAGGCGTAGCCTAGGCGTAACCCGAGGAGGATACGCATGGTGGGGCAGCTGAGCAGGTGGAGTGGGCTGGTGCTCGCGGCGGCTCTCACCATCGCGACAGGTTGGGCGGCAGGGTGCAGCAGCGGCTCCTCGGCATCGAAGCTCACCGGCGGCGACTCGGGGGCGGCCGGAGACAGCTCCGTCGCCGATGCTGGCAACACCCAGACGTTCCCCGATGCGCCTCCGGCGGTGCTCGCCATCCAGCCTCTCAACGCGACCCTCACCTCGATGGGCGCCGGCGGAACGCAGCAGTTCACCGCCATGCTCGGTAGCTCGCCCATCCAGGCGACGTGGTCGATCCTCTCGGGGGTCGCGATTGGCGCCGTCGACTCCGGCGGCCTCTACACCGTGGGCGGCCAGTACGGGGGCATGGTCACCATCCAGGCGACCTCCGGCAGCCTGACGGCGCAGGCCCAGCTTCACGTCGTTCTCGATCTGCAAGACAATCCGGGGAGCATCCCGGCGAACGTGCAGGGGCAGCTCCAGGCAGGCGCCGCCGCTTCCGACGCCGGCAGCGCCGACGCCGGCCCCGACGCGGGCCCTCCGCCAACCCCCGGCGACCCCGGGCTCGTGTGGCTCTACCCCTACAACCAGACCGTCTTCCCCCGCGGGCTACTGCCTCCGACGCTCCAGTTCGGCGGGACGCCTCCCGACGCCGTCTACGTCCACATCTCCTTCAGCTCGCTCGACTACCAGGGCTTCTACGGCCCATCGAGCCCCGGACAGGTGAAGCTGCCGGCTCAGTTATGGACGACCATCACGCAGACGGCGTCGGCCATGGACAGCGTCCAGGTCCAGATCACGAAGATCTCGGGCGGAGTCGTCGCCGGTCCCATCACCGAGAGCTGGACCATCGCCCAGGGCTCGCTCAAAGGCACGGTCTATTACGAGTCGCGCTACTCTTCCCCGACGGACAACGGGGCGACGATGCGCATCAAGCCGGGGGCGTCCCAGCCGGACGTGCTCCTCGGCAACTGCAACGTGTGCCACTACGTCAGCGCCGATGGCTCGACGATTGTGGCGACGTCGGACATCACTACGCCCATCACGAGCGGCAGCTACGACCTCGCGAACAACGTGGCCCCGCTCTCGCAAAAGCCCGACGAGACGTACACCTTCGGGGCGCTCTACAAGGACGGCAGCTTCCTCATGTCGTGCGGCTCCTCGACCATCCCGGGCATCGGCAACGATGGTCCCGTGGTGTCGCACCTGTACGACGTGCCCTCGGGGGCCCTCATCGCGGCGCCGGGCTGGGACAACGTCATCACCAACGGCGCGATGCCGACGTTCTCGCCCGACGGCAGCCTCATCGTGTTCAACCACTTCGACACGGGCATGGGGCATACGCTCGCCCTCATGAACTTCGACCAGGCGACCTACACCTTCTCGAATCTGGTCGACATCGTCACGGACCCGAACCACTTCCTCGGCTGGCCGTCGTTCACGCCCGACAGCAACTGGGTCATCTTCGACGCCGACAGCCGCTCGGACTTCGCGACGTGGGGCGCGGCCCGCGCGGGTGGCGGCGTGGATGCGAAGTCGGACCTGCAGGTCGCCCACCTCGCCTCCATGACGACCGCGGGGCTGGATACGCTCAACGGCATGCTCAACGGCCAGTACTACCTGCCCTTCGGCGAGCAGGCCGAGGGCCACATGAACTACGACGCCACCCTCTTGCCGGTGGCGGCAGGCGGCTACTACTGGGTCGTCTTCACGAGCCGACGCGAGTACGGAAACACGATCAACACCTCCGACCCCTACTACAACACCCCCAACGTCCCGGGCCCGGCGGAGCCGTGGCGGAAGAAGCTCTGGGTGGCGGCGATCGACATCGACAACCCCGAGCACCCGAGCACGTCGGCGCACGACATCAGCCATCCGGCCTTCTACCTGGACGGCCAGGACCTGCAGACGGGCAACTACCGCGGCTTCTGGGCGCTCAGCCCGTGCCAGCAAAACGGGATCGGATGCTCGACGGGAGACGAGTGCTGCTCGGGCTTCTGTCGTCAGATCACCGGCGACGCCGGCATCTCGCTTGCGGACGCGGGCCCCGATGCGATGGCAAGCGGCGGCGGGGCCGACGGGGGCCCGGAGTACGTCTGCGTTCCTCCGCAGGCTTGCGCGAACGACTCGGAGAAGTGCGCGCAGACGTCGGACTGCTGCGGCGCGGCTCAGGGCGAGGTGTGCATCAACGGCTTCTGCGGGGCGCCGGCTCAATAGCCGCGAAGGCGGATGACTGGCGCGGCGAGGCGACCGCGCTCGCCACCACCGGCCCGACGAGGATCACGGCGGGCGCTTCCAGCCGAGCGAGGGCGACGAGGCTGGCGAGGTTCGCGAGCGTCCCCTTGACGGTGCGCGAGCCGGGCAGACCGGCACGCGACACGACGGCGGCCGGGGTCGATGGAGAGCGGCCCGCCCGGACCAGGGCCGACAGCGTCTCCTCCACCCTCCCGAGGCCCATGTAGAGGACGACGGTCCCGTGCTTCGGGATCCGCGCCGCGAGGTCTTCGCCCGTGTCTTCGCTGGACGCGTGGGCCGTCGCGAACGTCACCGACGAGGCGACCTCCCTGTGCGTCAACGGAATGTTCGCCGTAGCCGCCGCCGCCAGCGCCGCCGTGACACCAGGCACAATCTCGAATGGTACGTTCGCCGCCGCGAGCTCGTCCGCCTCCTCCCCGCCCCGACCGAAGATGAGCGGATCGCCACCCTTCAAGCGAACGACCTCCCGTCCCTCGAGCGCGCGCACGACCACGAGCGGATGGATCCGCGCCTCGTGGTGTCGGCACCCGCCCGCCCGGCGCCCGACCGCGATCCGCTCCGCGTCCTTCGGGGCGAGGGCCAGGATCTCTCTCGTCACGAGCTCGTCGTACGCGATGACGTCCGCCCCGCGCAGGAGCCGCTCGGCCTTGACGGTCAAAAGCTCCGGGTCTCCCGGGCCCGCTCCAACGAGCCACACCTTTCCGCGAGGCATGACGCGACGAACGCCCTCGGGCTGCACGTCCGGACGCGTCACGTGGACACCTTGGCCCCCGCGCGAGAGCCTCGCGGGCCAGGCCCCGTCGTCACCTTCTCGAACACGCGTCTACTATACTGACCAAAACCGCAGCGTCAAACCGTCGCGCCGTCAGCGGTCGTAGACGATGACGTTGTAGTAGCGGGCCTCCGAGGCCCCCGTGTTTTCGTAAGCGTGCGGTACGTCCGCCACGAAGGAGATCGAGTCGCCGGCCCCGAGATCGTGCGTCTCGTCTCCCACCCGCATGCGCACGGTCCCGCTAAGGACGACCAAGATCTCCCGGGTCCCCGCCGAGTGAGGCTCGGAGGCGTGGATGGAGCGCGCAGCGAGCCGCAGCTCGTAGAGCTCCACGAACGGAGAGGCACCCGCAGGCGCGAGGGGGCGGCTCTCGAGCTTACCGTCGAGCGAACGGAGGACCTGCGAGGCGCTCCTTCGCAGCACGGAGACCGTGCCCGCCGACTCGCCGATGAGCTCCGCGAACGGGACGGCGAGGCCCATCGCGATCTTCCACAGCAGCCCCACCGTCGGGTTGGTCTTGCAAGTCTCGACCTGCGACAGGGCCGCGCGGCTCACGCCGGAAGCTCGCGCCAGCTCGTCGAGGGACATCCCGCGGGCCTTGCGCTTCTGGCGGAGGTTGTCTGCAACACGACGTCCCATCTCGGCCGCGCCGACCTCGTCGCCGCCCCCGGCTGTCCCACGGCTGGAAGCCGCGCGGCGTTCCTCGTGGGGCTCGATCTGCGGCGTGACTTCTTCACTCGCCCTGAGACTTTGCGACTCGGCACGAGCCTTCGACTGGACCTTGCGAGCGGACACGAATCCTCCACCGTAGAAGACAGGGATGGCGCCGGGTGACGAACGCCGAGTAACGACGAGCGCCTAGGAAATGAGCGATACCGGATGCTCCCGGGGCCGCGGACAACGTACCACGGCTTCGAAGGCTCGCGCCTAGAGCGCTCCGCGGACGGTGATCGCGGCGCCGCCCGGGAGCGCCGTCGCGCTGACGATCGGGATTCGCTCCGGGCTCGGCCACAGCAGGAACACCGCGGCGCCGACGACCCCTGCCCCGAGAGACGCCGTGCTCACCCACCCCCACGTTCGCTCGCCCGCCACGCTGTCCAGGCCGCTCTGGCTCGAGCAGTAGTTGCGGGCCAGGTTGCAGTCGTCGTGGGCCGCCGAGCGATCGGTCCATGCGACGATGCCGGTCACGAGGCTCGTCCCGAGCGCCGCGGCGCCGAGGCCTCCCACGACGTACCGAGCCGAGCTCGTTTTGCCGATCCTGTACGTCACGTGAAGGGTGGAGGGATGGGACGGGGCAACAGGCTCCGGTGACGGCGCCGGGGCGACGGGCACGGCCGGCGTCCCAGCGCACGCGGTGCCATCCCAGGTCGCCAGCGGCGGGCATTCGTGGGTGGCGGTGGCGATCGGCGCGAGCGCGGGGATCTCCACCATGTGCGAGTCACCCTCTTGCCCCACCGGAAGGATGGCCGACCACACCTGGAATCCTGGCGCCGAGGCCTCGAGCCGGTGCGTTCCCGGGTCCACCGCCACCGGGATGCCCCACGTCGCGGGCGTCATGGGATTGCCGTCGAGCGAGACGGCGAGGCCGGGCACGCCGGCCCGGCTCGCGACGAGGACCGTCAGGTGGGAGAGCCGCGGCTCGAGCGCTGCGATGTGCGAACGTGCGATCTGCTCGCGGCCCTTCCTCGCGTTGCGCGTGGCGTCGCCCAGCGCAGCGTTGAACTCCCCCCACGCGGTGGCCAGCTTGCCCTCCCCTTCGTGGCAGATGGCGAGGTTGAGCAGCGTGCCGCCGCCAGGGTCGAGGCGCTGGCTCTCGGCGAATAGGGGGCACGCCTCCCGGTACCGGCGCGCGGCCATCAGCTGGCGAGCTTGATCGAAGAGCGACTGCGCGAGCGCGGCGTCGGCGGCCTGGGCCCGCGCGGGGCAGGGCACGAGACACAGAGCGAGCACGAGGCCCGCGCCGACCGCCCAGGGACCGGCCGTGCGCACGAACGATTTCAACTCGCGCGGCCTCCTGCCTCGGGCAAAGGACGCGCGAGGGGCGCGCTCGCCAGCCACGTTTCCAGATCCGCGAGCGCGAGGTCGGCGAGCTCCGTGTAGCGCTCCCTCTTCTTCATGCGCGGGTTCGCGTGCGGCGGCATGCAGGCCCACGTGATGTTGGACGGCTGGTACACGGGCTGGGCGCGCATCAAGTGCGTGCGGATGCCGCCGAGCGCGGTCGTCGGAGGGGGCGGCGTGAGCGCGTGGCCCCCGAGCACCTGGGCGAGGAGGAGCCCGCAAAGAAAGCCCCCGGCCGAGCTCTCGACGTAGCCCTCGACGCCGGTGATCTGGCCCGCGAGAAAGACGTTGGGAAGCGTCTTGAGCTGCATGCGCTCGTCGAGCAACGCCGGCGCGTCGACGAACGTGTTGCGGTGCACGCTGCCGAAGCGGAGGATCTCGCACTCCTCGAGGCCCGGAATCATCCGGAAGACCCGGGACTGCTCCCCGTAGGTCATCCGCGTTTGAAACCCGACGAGGTTGTAGGCCGTCGCGGCGGCGTCCTCCTGGCGCAGCTGGACGACGGCGAAGGGCCGCCTGCCCGTGCGGGGATCGGTCAGCCCGACGGGCTTCATCGGGCCGAAGGCGAGCGTCATCTCGCCACGCGACGCCATGACCTCGATGGGCAAGCACCCTTCGAAGTACTTCGTCTCCTCGAACGCGCGGGGGACCACCTTCTCCGCCTGCACGACGGCCGCGACGAAGGCCTTGTAGCCGGCCTCGTCGAACGGGCAGTTGATGTACGCCTCATCGCCGAGCGCCTTCGCGTCATGCAGCTCGCCGTCTTCCCCCTTGCCCCAGCGGGACTGGCGAAAGACGCGCTCCTCCGCGATCGAGTCGGTCGCGACGATGGGGGCGATGGCGTCGTAGTAGGCGAGGTGCTGGGCGCCGACGACGCGCGCGAGATCGGTCGCGAGGGCCTCGCCCGTGAGGGGGCCCGTCGCGAGGATGACGGGCGACTCCGGGGTGGCAGCGGGGATCTCGGTCACGATGCGAGGCTCGAGCCTGATGCGCGGGTGAGCCTCGAGGCGGCGCGTGACCTCGCCCGAGAAGACGTCGCGGTCGACCGCGAGCGCCCCGCCGGCTGGCACCTTCGCGACCTCGGCGGCGGCGAGGATGAGCGAGCCCGCGCGGCGAAGCTCCTCCTTCAGGAGCCCGACGGCGTTGACGAGCGCGGCCCCGCGGAGCGAGTTCGAGCACACGAGCTCGCACAGCTTGTCGCTCGTCTGCGCCGGCGTCCGCGCGAGGGGCTTCTGCTCGAGGAGCAGAACGTCGTTGCCACGCTCCGCGAGCTGCCATGCAGCTTCGCAACCCGCCAGTCCGGCACCGACGATGGTGATCGCCACGCGTTTCCCGGCGCTAGGCGCGCTCGACCTCGACGACGCCCTGGACCTTCTGCAAGGCTCGCATCACGGTCTTCAGCTGGGCCAGGTCCTGGCACACGAAGGTGAAGACGTTGACCGCCCTACCATCGTCGCTCGCGCGGCAGTTGGCCTCGCTGATGTTGATGCCCTGGGTGCTGAACGTGTGGCCGACGGTCGCGAGGATCCCGGGCCGGTTGGCCGTGACGACGCGGAGCTGGACCGACCGGTTGATCTTCGCCTTCGCGTCCCAGCTGATCTCGACGCGGCGCTCCGGGTCCGTGTCAAACGCCTTGGTACACCCTCGGCGGTGGATGGTGAGGCCCCGGCCGCGTGTAATGAAGCCCAGGATGTCGTCTCCCGGGAGCGGGTTGCAGCACTTGGCGTAGCGAACGAGCACGTCGTCGATGCCGTTCAGCTTGATCGCGTTGTCGTCCCGCTTGATGACCTTGCGGACGAGGCCCGCGATGCGCCCCTCGCGCAGCTGATCGGGCGGCTTGCTATCCTTGCCCTCCTCGTCGGGCGGAGCGACGACGGCGAGCACGTCGGCGGGATCGATCTTCCCGTAGCCGACGCCGATCATCAGCTCTTCGTACGAGGATATCTTGCAGGCCTCGTAGACCTTGCGCAGCTCCTGGTCGTTCTTGAGAAGCTTGTTGAGCGAGACGCCGGCCTTGTGCAGATCCCGCTCGAGGAGCTCCCGTCCGAGCCGGAGCGACTTGTCGCGCTGCTCGAGGCGGAGAAAGTTCCTGATCTTCGAGCGCGCCCGTGACGTGCCGACGAAGTCGAGCCAGTCCTTGTTGGGCTGCTGGTTGGTCGACGTGACGACCTCGACGACGTCCCCGTTGCGGAGCTTGTAGCGGAGAGGCTCGAGCTTGCCGTTGATGCGGCCGCCGGTGATGTGATCGCCGAGCTGCGAGTGGATGGCGTACGCGAAGTCGATCGGCGTCGCTCCACGCGGGAAGACGCGCACGTCGCCCTTGGGGGTGAAGACGTAGACCTCGTCCTGAAAGAGATCGACCTTCACGCTCTCGAGGAACTCGGCCGGATCCTTGACCTCTTTCTGCCACTCGAGGAGCTGCCGGAGCCAGCCGAACTTCTGCGCGTCCGAGTCGGGGATGCCCCCGCCCATCCGGTCCTTGTACTTCCAGTGCGCCGCGATGCCGCGCTCGGCCACGCGGTGCATCTCGCTCGTGCGGATCTGGATCTCGATCCGCTCGCGGCCCGGGCCGATGACCGTCGTGTGGAGCGACTGGTACATGTTCGGCTTCGGCAGCGCGATGTAGTCCTTGAAGCGACCGGGCACGGGCGTCCACTTCGAGTGGATGACGCCGAGGGCCGCGTAGCAGTCGCTCACGCTCTCGACGAGCACGCGGAAGGCGATGATGTCGTGGATCTGCTCGAGCGTGCACTGCTGCGACTTCATCTTGCGCCAGATGGAGTAGAGGTGCTTCGAGCGACCGGTGACGTCCGCGGCGAACCCCTGCTCGGCGAGGCGCGAAGACAAGGTCTTGCTGACGTCGGCGATGTAGCGGTCTCGCTCGCGCTTGTTCTTCTGGATCCCCGCCTGGAGATCCTTGTAGGCGTCGGGCTCGAGCCAGCGGAACGAAAGATCCTCGAGCTCGCTCTTGAAGCCCTGCATGCCGAGGCGGTTCGCCAGGGGCGCGTAGATCTCCATCGTCTCGCGGGCGATGCGCTCCTGCGCCTCGTGGCTCATGAACTCGAGCGAGCGCATGTTGTCCACGCGGTCGCACAGCTTGACGAGCAGGACGCGGATGTCCCGCGCCATCGCGACCACCATCTTGCGGAAGTTCTCCGCCTGGCGGTCCTCCTTCGAGGTGAAGTTGATCTTGGAGAGCTTGGTGACGCCGTCGACCAGCGTGGCGATCTCGCCGCCGAAGTTCTTCTCAATGTCCTTGGTCGAGGCGAGGGTGTCCTCGACCACGTCGTGGAGGAGCCCGGCGCAGACGCTCGCGGTGTCCAGGCGCAGCTCGGTGATGATGCCGGCGACGCTCACCGGGTGGACGATGTACGGGTCCCCCGACTTGCGCATCTGCCCTTCGTGCATCTTGAAGCTGAAGTCGTACGCACGCTTGATGAGGTCGGCGTCCGCCGCGGGCTGGTAGGCGCGGACGCGATCGATGATTTCGTCGACCTGAAGCATTCTTGGGGCGGGGCCCGCGGGAGACACGGGGAACCGTAGGCCAAGCTAACACCCGGCTCTGCCCTCGGCAATTGGCAGGCCAGGAGGAGACGCCAGAAACCCCTGACGAAACACCGAAATGCGAGGCGGCGGGTGCGTTTGGCGCCGCGGAAGCAAGCGAAGAAGCCCCGGGAGGCGTAAAAGACCCCCGTGCGCACCGCCTCCGTCTACGTGCACTTCCCCTGGTGCCTCGCCAAGTGCCCGTATTGTGACTTCGTCTCGTACGCCAAGCAGCGGGACGCGATCGACCACGTCGGGTACGCCGACGCCGTCCTCCGGGAGCTCGACGGGCGGGCGACGGCGCTCACGACCGAGCTCCAGGTGGCCAGCGTCTTCTTCGGCGGCGGCACGCCGAGCCTCTGGGACCCTGCGCAGCTCGGTCGCGTGCTCGAGGCCATCGAGTCACGCTTCGCCTGCACGGACGACGTCGAGGTCACGGTCGAGTGCAACCCCACGTCGCTCGACAAGGACCGCGCGGCCGCCCTCCACGACGTGGGCGTCGGACGGCTCTCCATCGGCGCGCAGGCGCTCGACGACGCGCAGCTGAAGTACCTGGGGAGGCTCCACGATCGCACCGGAGCCATCGTCGCCATCGAGGCCGCCCTCGCGTCCGGCATGCCTCGCGTCTCCGCGGACCTCATCTTCGGCATGCCCGAGCAGTCGCCCGAGGATGCCCGCGCCCAGGCCGAGCGGCTCGCCGATCTCGGCCTCTCGCACCTGTCCTGCTACCAGCTCACGATCGAGCCGGGCACGGCGTTCGGCGAGCTGGCGCGCCGCGGTCGGTTGCCCCTCGCGGACGACGGGCGCGTGGCCGAGGCCTTCGCCGCCATCGACGAGGCCCTGACCTCGCGTGGCCTCCAGCACTACGAGATCTCGAACTACGCGCGCCCGGGGGAGGAGGCCCGCCACAACATCGGCTACTGGCGCGGCGCCGAGTACGTCGGCGTGGGCTGCGCGGCGTACGGCTTCGTGCGGACGGGCAAGAGCACGGGGGTCCGCTACCGCAACGCGATCGATCCAGCGCGCTACGTGACGGCGACGCACGGGATCGTGCCCTCGCTCATGGGCGAAGGAGACGGCGTCTCGATGAGCAGCGAGCCCCTCGATGGCGAGACCATGCTCCGCGAGCGAATCATGCTGGGGCTCCGCCTGCGGGACGGGTTCGACCTGGGGGCGTGCGCGGAGGACCTCGGCGTCCCCGCGTGGACGAAGTCGCGGGCCGCCGCCGCCGAGGTCCTCGTCGCGCGGGGGAGGCTCGAGCGCGAAGGTGAGCACCTCCGCATCCCGCGCGCGGCGTGGATCTGGACGGACGACACCGCATCGCGCCTCTTCTAGAGCGCCGCGCACGCGCGTGTCCGGCGCGCAGGCGCGCATGCAGCCCGGACGGGCGAGCGTGTTCGCCGTGCACGCCCGCGTGTTCGCCGTGCACGCCCGCGTGTTCGCCGTGCACGCCCGCGTGTTCGCCGTGCACGGCCGCGTGTTCGCCGTGCACGCCCGCT
>Ga0302196_10001466_pt1 | contig 22447 bp, 17 predicted proteins | sample II_Bog_N1_3_FD_198794 | JGI IMG/M metagenome (GOLD analysis project Ga0302196, IMG submission 198794) | Peat permafrost microbial communities from Stordalen Mire near Abisko, Sweden - II_Bog_N1_3 | ecosystem: Environmental > Terrestrial > Soil > Wetlands > Peat | place: Sweden: Abisko...
CGCCCCGGCGGCCGGGGGGTGAGCAGCTCACTCGGTCCTCAGCACCAGGGCAGTCGGGGTGCGGGAGGCGGTGCGCCCGGGGAAGGCGGCGACGAGGTTGGCGAAGATGAGGGCACCGAGCACGACGAGGACCACCGTCAGGACGGGCGTGGTGGGGTCGGGCACGGCCGAGAGATTGTGGGCGAACAAGGTCCACAACTGGCGGCCGATGACGATGCCCAGGGGCGTGCCGATCACGACGCCGATGACGGCGGCGACGGTCGACTGCCAGGCGATGGCGGCCGAGAGCTGCCGTTGGGTGAACCCGAGCGCTTTGAGCAGGGCCAGGTCCCGGCGCCGGCGGCGGACGGAGGCCGTGAGGGTGAGAGCGAGGGCGAGCACGGCCCCGGCGGCGAGCGCGGCGGCCAGCACCACCGGCGTGGCCCCGATGGTCCGGTAGTTGACGATCTGGGCCGGGCGCTGTACCCCGAGGACGCTGACGCTGTCGTTGCCCTCCGCCTGGGGGTCGGCATTGATGGCGTTGTTGGCGGCGGTGGCGATGCGTTGCAGGCCGGCCCGGCCGGCGGCCAGGCTCACCCCTTTACGCAGCCGGACGAAGACGTACTGGGGCCCGTTGAGCATGGGGTCGGGGCTGACCGAGGCGCGCTGCCACGCCGGGGGCTCGACCGCGCTCGGGACCAGTGCCCCGGTGCCCATCGAGGGGTGGCTGGCGATGATGCTGGAGTAGCCGATGGCAGGGAAGGTGGCCGTCCCGACCACCACCAACGGGGTCGGCGGGATGTAGAAGGGTGCGCTCCTGGGGGTCCCTTCGCTGAGGTAGACGGTTTCGCCGACGTGCTTGTGCAGCAAGGCCAGGGTGGCGGACCCCATCACGACCTCGTTGTCGGCGCCCAGGCCATGCCCCGACAGGACGGGCGGGGCCACTCGGGCGTTCGGGTTGGCCACGATGCTGGGGACGAACTGCCCGTCGATCTGGACGGGGAAGAGGTCGGCCCCGGACCAAGCGGCCACGTCGGGGTCGTGGTCGAGCGCCTTTAGGGATTGGGGCGGGACGTCGTTGCTGGTGCTCAACATGTAGTCCCAGTTCCACCCGTACAGCGGCGGGTGCGAGACCAGGGTGCCCAGGCTGCTGGCGAAGGTGAGGGCGGACAGCACCACCGCCACCGCCAGCACGGCGCCCACCAGTGCCGAGCGGACAGGCACCGATGTGCGGCCCTGACCGGGTTCCAGGGCGAAACGCACCCCGACCACGCCGGCCACGGGCATCCCCGCCGATTGCGCGCTCCGGGCCAGGCTCGAGGTGCGGGGCGTGGCCCGCCCTGGGCCCTGGGCGACGCGATGCGGCGCCCGCAGGTAGGCGAGCCCGACAGCGGCGGCACCGAGCACGCCTATGAGCACGGCCACGCCGGTGCCGAGCACGGTCCAGTCGAAGGCGACCCCTCGGTCGGGGTAGACCACGCGCACCGGGCCCAGGGGGGCAAGAGGGGAGAGCGCCACCGCCAGCGCCGCCGCCACCAGCGAGCCGAGGACGACGGCGGTCAGGACGCCGATCAGGCCGTCACTGGCGGTGATAGCCGGGCCCGCCCCCAGGGCCCGCAGGACTCGGCGGTCCTCGTCGTCCCAGCGCAGCTGGCGGGAGATGGCCTGCACGCCCACGAGCAGGGCGACCAGGCCGGCGATAACCCCGAAGGCGCCCAAGGCGACCGACTCTGGCTTGAGGGCTAGTTCCACTTCGCCCACCACCCGTGAGGTGGCGTTGAACAGGAAATCAGAACCGGGCCGGCTGACGTTGACGAAGGCCTGTTCCACCGCGGCCACGTCGTGGCCGCGGTGGTCGAGCTGCAGCCCGTAGAGGGTCGGCGCGCCCGGGGCCAAGGTCAGCTGCCCGCCCGGTGACACGGCGCTGACCGCCCGCATAAAAGCCGGAGTGAAGATCACGAAGCCCGAAGTGCGGTCGACGTCGTCCTCGACCACCTGGCGGTTGAGCACGACGATCCCCATCAGGTGCATGTCCACCTTCAGGGCCGGTGCGACGCGGGGGGTGCCGAACGCCTTGGCTGAGATCTGGGCTCTCGTGTAGTAGCCCATGGCCACGACCTGGCCCACGTGTAGGTGGCTCATCCGGGCGGCGCTGGCGGTCATCACCGCTTCGTCCACGCGGTCGGGGTCAGCCATCCGGCCGTCGGTGACCGTGGCCCGGTCCATGTCGGTCCACATGCCGTCGGAACTGCCCACGAACTGCGCCGCATTGGCCTGTACGCCGGAGAGGTCGGGTGCCCCGTCGGGCGCGAGGGGCACCACTGCCGGCGTGACGAGGGCGGCTACCCGTCTAACGTCCGCCAGCCGAGCGACCATTGCCGTACGTCCCGGGCCGAAAGTGGCGAGGCCCGAGCCTGTGCTCCCCACTGACAGTGTCAAGTCCGAGGGGTTGGTGCTGGCCATGAAGGTGGGGTAGGAGGACTGGGTCCGCCGCCCGGCCTCGACCGACGTCATGGCGACCCCGCCGATCAGCCCGATCAGCACGACCACGGCCAAGTACCCGCCCCGGCGCCGGGCGAAGGTGGCCCCGAGCCGGTACCGGGCGACACGCAGGACCTGGCTCATGTCACCGGGGGACCTTTCAGTCGTCGGGGTGGGCGGGCTGTAGCTCACAGCCTGCATCCCGGGGCCGGGCCCGTCGAGGTGGTTAGCTGCCCTTTTCGCCTAGTACTGACACCACCTCGGCTACGGGCCCCCGTTCTGCCTGTCCCCCAAGCCGGCTACTCAGTAACGGGAACGGCCGCCGAGCAGGTCATTTTTTCCCGGACGTGGAGGCGGGACCGCCTTGTCTGGTAGACATTCCGGTCGGGTGGACATGAGCGTCCCGGGGACGGTGACATTTCTCGCGTGCCGTGGCCTGCTTTTCGACTGCGACGGCGTGCTCGTCGACTCCTTGGCGAGCGTCACCGCGGCTTGGAGCCGCTGGGCCCTTGAGCTCGGTCTGGAGCCGGCGGCGGTGAACAGCCTCGTGCACGGCCGGCGCTCCGTGGACACCGTCGCCATGGTGGTGCCCGAGGAGCACCGGGCCGAGCGGTTGGCGCAGATCGACCGGTACGAGATCGAGGACGCCGCCACCGTGCGGGCCATCCCGGGCGCCGCCGCCCTCCTCGCCTCATTGCCCGCCGACCGCTGGGCCGTCGTGACCTCCGGTCGCGCCGACCTGGCCCTGGCCCGTTTACGGGCGGCCGGTTTGCCGTGCCCGGACGCTCTGGTCACCGCGGACGACGTGGCGCAGGGCAAGCCCGACCCGGAGGGGTACCGCAAGGCGGCCGAGCGCCTCGGCGTACCGACGGCGGCGACTGTCGTCGTCGAGGACATGCCCGTGGGTATAAGCGCGGCCCGGGCCGCCGGCGCCGGCGCTGTCGTCGGTGTGGGCCAACGGTCCGCGGATGGTGCCCCTGACGTCGTGGTGGCGGACTTGCGCTCGTTGCGCTGGACCGGCGAGGGCCTCGAGGTCGTGCGCTAGGCCCGCAGCGCCAGCAGGGACTCGACGTCCTGGGCCACCGTCGCCGCGGACAGGCGGTACTTGTCCAGCAGGAGGTCGTTGGGCCCGCTTTCCCCGTAAACGTCCCGCACCCCCAGCCTTTTGACGAAGACCGGGTAATGCTCCGAGAGCACCTCGCTCACCGCCCCACCCAGCCCGCCCAGGATGGTCTGGTCTTCCACCACCACGACAAAGCCACTGGCCCGGGCGGCCTGGACGATGCCCTCCTCGTCGATCGGCTTGATGGTCGGGACGTGTAGGACGGTGGCCTCGATGCCCCGCCCGCCCAGGATCTCGGCCGCCTCGTAGACCCGGGCCGTCTGGACGCCGGTGCTCACCAGGGTGACGTCGGCGCCTTCTCGCACCCTCACCGAAGCGCCGACCTCAAAGCGGTAACCGGCGTCGAAAAGGACCGGCGACGGCTCGCGTGTCATCTGGATGTAAACGGGACCGTCGAGCGAGATCATTGCCGCGATGGCCTGGCGTGCCTCCACCTCGTCCGCCGGCGCCAGCACGGTCATGTTGGCCAGAGTGCGCATTATGGCAATGTCATTGAAAATCTGGTGGGTCTTGCCGGTCATGCCCGTCAGCAGGCCGGTGTAGCCCCCCATGATCTTGACGTTGAGGGCCGGCTGTGCGATCAGCACGCGGACCGAGTCGAGCGCCCGGGCCACGACGAAGCAGGCGAACGACGAGACGATGGGGACGAAGCCCACGGTGGCCAGGCCGGCGGCCACGCCGAGCATGTTCTGTTCGGCTATCCCCATCTGGAGGAACCGCTGCGGGTGGGCGGCCTCGAAGATCTCGGCCCCCGTGGAACTGCCCACGTCGCCGTCCAGGACGAGGATCCGGGGGTCGTCATTGGCCAGTTCGGCCACGGTCTCACCGAAGACGGTACGAAGGGCCTTGCCGGTGGGCAGCGCCACGTCAGCTCGCCCCGTTTTGGCCGGCCCCGTTTTGGCCGGCTGGGCCGGAAAGCTCAGCCAATGCCGCTCCCAGCTCCTGGCTGGTCGGGGCCCGGGTGTGCCATCGGTAGTCACCTTCCATGAACGACACGCCCTTGCCTTTCACGGTGTGGGCGATCACGACGGCGGGCCGCCCCTCCAGCGTCCTGGCCGCTTCCAGCGCCGGGATGACGGCGGCAATATCGTGGCCGTCCACCTCCGACACCGCCCAGCCGAACGCCTCCCATCTAAGACGCAATTCGTCGCCGCTGTAAGGAGGCCGGCGTTGGCCTGGCGGGCCGGCGCGCCAACCGAACTGCTGGAGGTCGTTTTTGTCGACGATGACGACCAGGTTGTCAAGGCCGTAGCGCTGGGCCACGTGGGCGCCTTCCCAGACGATGCCCTCGTTGCACTCGCCGTCGCCCACCATGACAAAGGTCGTAAACGCTTTTTGCGCCAGCTTGGCCCCGAGGGCGATGCCGACGCCGGCGGAAAAGCCGAGGCCCAAAGAGCCGCTCGACATGTCGAGGCCGGGCAGGGCGTGCATGTCGGGGTGGCCCTGTAGGCGCGAGCCCATCGAGTCGAAGCTGAGGAGCTCCTCGACCGGGAAGTACCCGCGCAGGGCGAGAACGCCGTAAAGGGCGATAGAACTGTGCCCTTTGGACAGGATGAAGCGGTCACGGTCGGGCCAACCGGGCTCTTCGGGCCGGATGTTGAGCACGCGGAAATAAAGCGCGGTCAGGATGTCGGCGGCGGAGAGAGGGCCCCCCAGGTGGCCGCCCCGGGCGTGGGCGACCGTCTTCACGATCTCACGTCGCAGCTGCTGAGCCGTCTGTTGGAGTTCCGCCAGAGCGGGACCGGCTTGCGCCATGGGGCTAAGGATACGCTCCGCCGGCCCCCGTACGGGCTTGGCGAGCCGCGGGCTAGCGTGCAGCGTTGACGAGGAGGCAGCGTTGACTGGGAGATTGTGTCGCCTGGTGACCGAGCGCAGGAGGCGGCTCCCCTGGGGGAGGGTAGGTGAATGAAGGCATGAGCCGGCGTCGGGCGCTGCGGGTGGCGGTCATCGGGCAGGGTTTCATGGGACGCGCCCATGGCTTCGGTTGGGCACGCGCCGCGGCGCTGGAAGCCAGCCGCCTGACGCCCGAGCTCGCCGTGCTGTGCGGGCGGGACCGGGCTGTGCTCGCCGCCCATGCCGAGCTTTACGGTTTCGCCTCTTGGAGCGACGACTGGGCCGAGGTCGTCGGGCGAGACGACGTCGACCTCGTCGACATCTGCACGCCCGGGGCGGCCCACGCCGAGATGGCACTGGCCGCGCTGGCGGCGGGCAAACATGTGCTGTGCGAAAAGCCGCTGGCCAACTCGCTCGTCGAGGCCCGCCATATGGCTGGCGCCGCCCAACAGGCGGCGGCCAAGGGCGTGTTCGCCATGGTCGGCTTCAACAACCGCCGGGTGGCGGCGGTGGCGGCGGCTCGCGCCCTCGTCGCTGAGGGACGGATAGGGACCTTACGCCACGTCCGCGCCGTCTATCTCCAAGGTTGGCTGGTCGACCCCCTGTTCCCGCTCACCTGGCGGCTCGATGGCGCCGAGGCCGGTTCCGGGGCGCTGGGCGACCTTCTGTCGCATGTCGTCGACCTGGTGCGGTTCCTCACCGGCGAGGAGGTCGACGAGGTCGTGTCCATGCTCGAGACCTTTGTCCGCGAGCGGCCGTTGGGCAGCTCGGGCGCCGGGTTGAGCGCCACGGCCGACCGGGAGGGCAGGACCGGCCCGGTCACCGTCGACGATGCCTGTGCCGTGCTGGCCCGCTTGAGCGGGGGGGCGCTGGCGACCCTGGAAGCGACCAGGATGGCGCCCGGCAGCAATAACGCGCTGGTGGTCGAGCTCAACGGGTCGCGCGGCAGCCTGCGCTTCGACCTCGAGCGCCTCAACGAGCTGAAGCTGTACGAGCGGAGCAGCCCGGTCGACGGGTTCTCCAGGACGCTTGTTACCAGTCCGGGCGACCCGTACGCCGGCCAGTGGTGGCCGCCGGGCCATGTTCTCGGCTGGGAGCACAGCTTCGTCCACGAGTTCCAAGACTTTATGGCCGCCATTGCCGACGGTCGCCAACCGGAGCCTTCATTTCTTGACGGTTATCTGACTCAGGCGGTATTGGACGCGGTGAGCCGTTCGGCCGCCAGCCGGAACTGGACGGCTGTCGACCGGGCGCCTATTTTCGACACCACCTTCTCCGGGGAGTAGACCAGCCATGTCAGCCGATGTTGTGCCCGTGGGCCCTCGTACGGGCGCGGTGGCCCACCGGCTCGGGAACGAGACGTCGGTCGGGCAGCTTGAGGCCGCGCTTTCCGACGGCGCGAGTGCCGGCGAGGCCCTCGAGGACATCACCCTGCCCGAACGGGTGAGGGCGCTGCGCCACGTGGCCGACGCCATCGCCGCCGGCTCCGCGCTGGTCGAGCTGGCCGACGAGGAGACGGCCCTCGGGCCGGTACGGCTCACGGGCGAGCTGGCCCGTACCGCCGGCCAGTTCCGTCTCTTCGCCGACGTCCTCGAGGAGGGCTCGCTGCTCGAGGTGACCATAGACACCCGTCGCGCCGCGGACGAACCCGGCGGCCCCCGGCCCGAAATACGCCGCACGAGCGTGGGCATCGGGCTCGTGGCCGTGTTCGGCGCCTCGAACTTCCCTCTGGCCTTCGGGGCCGCCGGGACGGACACGGCAGCGGCGCTGGCCGCCGGGTGCGCGGTCATCGCCAAGTCCCACCCGCTGCACCCCCGCACCTCGGAGGCGGCGGTGGCCACGGTCCGGGCGGCGTTGGTGGAATGCGGGTGGCCGGTGGCCTCCCTGCAGCTGGTCCATGGGCTCGACGTGGGGGCGGCGTTGGTCCAGGACCGCCGGGTGCGGGCCGGCGCCTTCACTGGTTCGCGCGCCGGGGGCCGTGTGTTGTTCGACATCGCCTGCCGCCGGCCCGCTCCTATACCGTTCTACGCCGAGCTGGGCAGCCTCAACCCGGTCGTGGTGACACCGGGCGCCGCCACCGCCCGGGGCCGCGAGCTCGGGCTGTCCCTAGGGGCGTCCATGACTTCGGGGGTCGGGCAGTTTTGCACGAAGCCCGGGCTGGTGCTGGTGCCCGCGGGCGGCACCGGCGCCGCCCTGCGCACGGCGATGGCCGAAGTCATATCCGCCCAGGCCGCCGGCATCATGCTCGGCGAGCGCCTGGCCCAGGGCTTCGCCGCCGGCAACGCCCATCTCGCTTCCCTGCCCGGGGCCCGCCAGACCGCCCAGGGCGCGGCGCCGACCGGTCCTGGCGGCGCCTTCGGGGTGGCGAGCCTGTGGGAGGTCCCGGCCACCACCGCCATATCGCAGCCCGAAGAGGTGCTCGAGGAGTGCTTCGGGCCGACGGGCGTGGTGGTCGGGTACCACGGCACGGCCGAGCTCCTCGAGGTGCTCGGAGCCGTCGAAGGCAGCCTGACCATAAGCCTGCACTCGGAGCCGGACGAGGCCGAACTGGCCCGCCAAGTCCTGCGGGTCGCCCGCCGCCGGGCCGGCCGGCTCCTCGGCGCGGGGGTGCCCACGGGCGTGGCCGTGACCTGGGCCACCCACCACGGCGGTCCCTGGCCGGCCACCACGGCGCCGCTGCACACCTCGGTCGGGGCCCACGCCATCCGCCGGTTCCTGCGCCCGGTCGCGTTCCAGGACATCGACGGGGCCTTCTTACCGCCGGAGCTGGCCGACGACAACCCTCTCGGCATAATCCGGCGGGTGGACGGCCGCCTGACGCGCAAAGCGGTCGGGGCCGGGCCGGGGAGGGAGGCCCAGTGACCCGGGCCGCGGCCGAACCCGTGCTCGAGGTCCGGGCGACGCTGGGAGAGGGGCCGGTGTGGGACGACCGGGAACAGCGGCTGCTCTTCGTGGACATCATGAGCGAGCGTGTCCACTGGTTCCACCCCGACAGCGGGGACCATTCCTCGTCTGCGGCCGACGGGCCGGTGGGCGCCGTCGTGCTGCGTGAGGACGGCGGCCTGGTGCTGGCCCGCCACGACTGCTTCGTCCACGCCGGGCCCCGGGGGGAGGGGCGGGCCGTCGTCGAGGGCTTCAGGGCCGACGGCAGCGCCGTGCGGTTCAACGACGGGAAGGTCGACCCGTGGGGCCGGTTCGTGGCCGGCACCATGTCGTGGGAAGAAGCAATGCCCGCTGGGGCGCTGCACATGCTCTGGCCCGATAACACGGTCACCACGCTCCTGGAAGGCGTGACCATATCCAACGGCCTGGCCTGGAGCGCCGAGGGCGACGTCTTCTACTACATCGACTCGCCCACCCGCCGGGTCGATGCTTTCCACGTAAGTCCCATCAGCGGCACCATCAGCGGTCGGCGGACGGTGGTCGAGATAGGCGACGTTTTCCCCGACGGGATGGCGATCGACGACGAGGGATGCCTCTGGGTGGCGCTCTGGGACGCCGGGCTCGTGCGCCGGTACGCACCGGACGGCCGGCTGCTCGAGGTCGTCGACGTCCCCGAGGGCGGTCACGTCTCGAGCGTGGCCTTCGGGGGGGCCGGGATGTCCACTCTCTACATCACGACGGCACGGGCCGGGCTGACCGAGGCCGAACTGGCACGGGCATCCCACGCCGGGGACCTGTTCGCCCTCGAGGTCCCCGTCACCGGCCCGGCGCCCTTCCGGTTCGCGGGCGGGCCGTCGTGAGAGCGGCCGTCCTACGCGCCCCGGGCCGCCCGCTGGAGATCGAGGACCTGGATCTCGGCCCGCCCCACGCCGGTGAACTGCTTGTGCGGGTCGAGGCCGCCGGCGTGTGCCACACCGAGCTCCACTACATGTCGGGCGACATCCCCTGCCCCCTGCCCATCGTCCTCGGCCACGAGGGCACCGGCGTGGTGGAAGAGGTCGGTGCCGGGGTGGATGACGTTGCCGCCGGCCAGCGTGTCGCCTTCACCTGGCGGCCCCGCTGCGGCCAGTGCGAGTACTGCGTGACCGGCCGGCCGGTGATGTGCGTGTACGGCCGGGTGCAGGCCCGCAGTGGTGGCTTGATGGACGGGACCAGCCGCCTGCGCCGGGGCGAGGAGGAGGTCCACCATTTCCTGGGCGTCTCCTGTTTCGCCGAGTACGCCGTGGTGTCCCGCCGTGCCGTCGTCCCCCTACAGGCGGACATCCCGGCCACCATCGCCGCCATTGCGGGCTGCGCGGTGGTCACCGGGGTCGGGGCGGTGGTGAACGTGGCCGCCGGCCAGGGCTCGGTCGCCGGCCGCCCGATGCTGGTCCTGGGCGCGGGCGGGGTCGGTTTGTCGGTGGTGATGGGCGCCCACCTGGTCGGCGCCGCGCCAATAGTGGTGGTCGACGTCGCCCGGGACAAGCTGGACCTGGCGCAGAGCTTGGGCGCCACCGACGTCGTCGACGCCTCCCAGGTCCCGCCCGAAGAGCTGGTGGGCACGCTCCAGGCCCTTACCGGTGGCGGCGCCGAGGTCGCTGTTGACGCCGTGGGCAGCCCGGTCACCATGGCCCAGGCGTTCGCCGCCCTGCGGCCCGGCGGTACGGTCATCGCTGTCGGGCTCTCGTCCACCTCGGCCGCCGCCGCCGTGCCCATCAACGAGCTCGTGCAACAGCAGAAACACCTCGTAGGCAGCCTGTACGGGTCGGCCAACCCGAGCCTGGACCTACCCCGGATCCTCGCCCTGTACCGCAACGGCCGCCTGCCGCTGGACAAGCTCCTTGGGGCCACCTATGCCCTCGACGAGGTGCAAAAGGCGTACGACGAGCTGAAGAGGGGCACCGTGGGCCGTTCCGTGGTCGTGCCGGGATAAGGCCGGGGGGACAGTTGAGCGCCCAGGCTGGTACGACCACCGGACCGTTCGCCACCTACCCCAGCCTGCGGGGCCGGGTGGTGCTGATCAGTGGGGGCGCCACGGGCCTGGGGGCCGAGTTCGTGGCCCAGTTTGCCGCTCAGGGCGCCCGGGTGGGGTTCGTGGACATCCTGGACGACGCCGGCCAAGCCCTGGTGGAGACCGTCGCCGCCACCGGCTCGCCCCGGCCCGTCTACAGGCATGCCGACGTCCGCGACCTCGCCGTCTTCCAGGGGGTGATCGGCGAGATGGCCGATGCCCTCGGCCCTGTGGCGGTGCTCGTCAACAACGCCGCCAACGACACCCGCCACAGCGCGGACCAGGTCGACGAGGACCTGTGGGACGAGCGCATCCGCGTCAACCTCACCCACTACTACTTCGCCACCCGGGCGGTGGCGCCCATGATGCGCGCCGCCGGGCGGGGGTCGGTGGTCAACCTGGGCTCGATCAGTACCCATATCAAGCTTCGCGACCTGGTGGTCTACCGGACGGCGAAGTCAGGGGTCGAGGGGCTGACCCGTGCCCTGGCACAGGAGCTCGGGCCCTTCGGCGTCCGGGTCAACTGCATCATCCCCGGCTGGGTCATGACGGCGCGCCAATTGGCTCACGCCGTCGATGCCGAGGCTGCCGCCACCATCGTCCGCGAGCAGGCCCTGGCGCCCCGGCTCATGCCCGACGACATCGCCCGCATGGCGCTCTGGTTGGCGGCCGACGACAGCAAGGCTTGTACTGGCCAAAACTGGGTCGTCGACGGCGGTTGGCTTTGAGGCGTTTAGCCCAAGGCGTGCGAGGTCTCGGCTACGGCAGCCAGTTCTGTGGCCAGATCGGCTCCCGCGGCGCAGACGAGCGTGGGCGAGCCGATCGTCCACGGCTTACCGCGCAGGTCCGTGACGGTGGCGCCCGCTTCGCGCGCCAGGGCCGTTCCGGCGGCGATGTGGAGCGGCGGCGCGCCCATGAAGACGCAGGCGGCGAGCCTGCCGGTGGCCATGTACGCCAATGCCACTGTTGAGCCGAAGCACCTGAAGTCCCACTTGTCGGCCCGTACCAGCTCGGCCACGAAGCGGGCGGCACCGTCCCTGCGGGGCCCGGCGGCCGGGAACCCGTCGACGGTGATGGTCTGGCTCTGGGCGCTGGTCGAGATCGGCTCCCAGGTCCCGTCTTTGAGCGCGAAAGCCCCGCGGGGGTGTTCGGCGCAGTAGACGGCGCCACTGGAGCCGTCGGCCACCGCGCCCAGAGTTACCTGGCCCTCTTCGACCAGGGCGACGTTCACCGCGAACAGGGGTATGGCGGAGGCAAAGTTCCTGGTCCCGCAGATCGGGTCCACGAGCCAGTAGGGCGTGCCCGGGGTTGGTTGGCCGCCCCTCTCCTCGCCCACGACGGGGAAGCCGAAGGCCCGGCCGAGGACGTCCCGGACCGTGTCTTCGACGGCGATGTCCGTCGCCGTGACGAGGTCCCTACCACCTTTGGACCGGATGTCGCCGGCTCCGGCCCGACTGAAAGCAAGCCGAAGACCTGCCTCGGCGGCGCTCACGGCAGCTTGGGTCTCCGGTCGGAAGTCGCTCTTCGCGTCTGGTGCCACTCCAGAGAAACTAGTGCCGGCACCATGACCATTTATGACCGTTCTCGCCTTGGCGGTCCGGCGCCGGGCAGTGATGAAGGGCTTTCAGGCACCGGGGGCATAGCGCCGAGGTGCCCCGGGCAGGGACGGTGACCACGGCTATGCCCACCTTCTTAGCCAGGTGGCGCAGGGCCTTGAGCAGTTCGGAGCGCACAGCATTGGAGCACCGGGTGTTGGTCAACTTGCCGAGGCCGCGGCTTTCCATTGTCCGCAGGTCCTCGGCGTAGATGACGCTGGCCTGGTTGGCCAGGGCCTGGTCCACCAGCCAGCGGGCCCCGGCCCAAGCGAGGGCGCGGTTTAGGTGCCCCTGGCGGGCGGAGACCAAGGCGATCTCTGTTTTGAGGAACTCGGACCTGGCCCTGAGGCCGGGGGCTTCCCCACCGGCCAACAGCTTGTCGAGCTGCTGGAGCTTGGCGGCCAGCACCTCTCTTTGCCGGCGCAGCCGGTGGACCTTGGCGCCAGCCCCCGGGCATGCGAACACGAAAGGCTTGCCGTCTGTGTGCACGTTGCCGGTCGCCTTTTCGAAGTACCACCTGGCCCAGCGGCACCGACTGGCGCAGCCGGCGCACCACCTGTTCCTCAACTGTCCTGCGGAACCGGTCGGTCAGGTATACCCCCAGCAGTTGGGGACAGGCCCAGCCCAGTCGGCGACCGGCCATGTAGGCCTTGGCGGGAAGAAGCCTACCGTCAAGGCCTTTGCCGGCTCTGAGGGCAGCCAACCCCTCGGGGCCATAGTGCTCTGCCAGCATGATCTGGCCAAGCTCGCCCGTTAGGTCTATGGCGTAGCCCACCCTCTCAGCTACTGCCGAGGCCGAGAGCAGCTGGCCCGTTCCCAGGTCTTTGCCGTTAGCGGCCCGGCAGGTGGCGGTGGAGACAAGCTCTTCAGGCTTGGGCGACATTGGTCCTCGTTGTCGCCGTTGCATTGTTGGGCACTATCACCACCTTGCCACGGGGGTGGGACCGTTATTGGTGGTGCGCACGACCGCCTCGGTATACCCACCCCATCTTCCCTAGGAGAATTGAGAACCGTTGTGTACCCTCGGTGCGTCAGTGCCGGGCGCGGACGTGCGCCGTGCTGTGTGGGCCCCCCGGCCCGACATCGAACCTAGGAGAGGACGAGTATGAGCGGTTTGAGGTGGTCAGGTCCGACTTTGAGCACCCGGTGGCGGGCGGTGGCGGCGTTGGCATTGACCACGATGGCCATGCCCGCCTTGGCCCTGGTCACCGCGGCACCCTCGGCGGCGGCCGGTGACCAGGCCAAGGCGGCTGCGCCGGCCCGTACTTCGGAGGCCAGCCCTGCGGACGCCACTGCCCGGACCGTGGCGCCGGGTGTCGCCATCCTCGACCTGGACAGCCGCCGTGGTTTTCTCGGGGCTCCCAACGGCGAGCCTTTGGCCCCGGTCATGAGCGCCGACGGCGACCACGCCATCTGGCAGTACAACAACTACAACGGCGCGTTCGGCTTGGTCTGGCGTGACCTGAGCACGGGACGGACCATCGTGCGCCAGGGCCTCTGGCCGTACGGCGCCGACATTTCTGCCAATGGCACGTTCGTCGTTTATGCCTCTGCGGCGCAGACGGCGCAAAGCGGCCTGGTGACAGGCATGAACGTATGGCTGTGGGACACCCAGACCGGTCAGCTCACGCTGGTCAACCGGGCCGCCACCGGCAAGAGCGTCAATGACGGGGTGGTCAAGGGCCTGCATATCAGCTCCGACGGCGACTATGTCGTCTTTGCCTCTACGTCGCAATTATTGGCCCCCGACGGTTATAAAATGTGCGTGTCCCAGTGCAATAACGGCTCGGGATATGTGTACCTGTACGACCGGCTCAACGCGACGCTGCGGGCCGTGCCCAAGCGGGCCTCCTTCGGCGCCTCTCCCTCCCTGGCCTACCCGGTCGTCTCCGGCAACGGCGACATCGTCGCCTTCCATGCCGGGGACGAGGTCGACGTGTGGTCGACGGTCACCAACAAAGTTTTCATGGTGACCTTCCAAAGGAACATCGGCATGTCGGACGCCAATTCCCTGGCCATTTCGGCCGACGGCAACGTCCTGGTCAACAGCGGGCCGGGCGGTACCGGGGTCGTCCAGCTGACCGCGACGGCCGGCAGCTACCGCCTGGAATGGGCGTACTACGACAAGGCCGGGGGGCCCCAGCTCGACAGCAGCTCACTGTCGGGCGATGGGAGCGTCCTGGCGTTTTTCGGGGCGCAGGGCCAAGCGGGCTGGGGCCACTGGCCGTTGTGGCGCGTCGAGCTGCCCAAAGGGTCGATGCAGTTGGTCTCGGCGCCGCCGGTCGCCTCGGGCCTTGACCTGCAGCCGGCTGTTTCCGGGTTCGGGGACCAGCAGGTCACCGTGAGCGCCGACGGGGCGCAGATCGCGGCCCTGGCGTGCTCGCTCAAATTGCCCACCGCCCAGGCCCAGGGCTGCCCTTTGCGGGCAGACGTGTACCGCTGGACTGAGTAGTCGAGCGTTTGGACTGAGTAGCCGATCGTTGCGGGAGCGCTCGGGCCCGGGAACGGTACGTCGTTGGGCCGAAACCGTCCGATTTGGCCCGCCGTCAGGACCATGTAAGGCCCTTTGTCCCTGGCTCACGGGCACAAGGGCCATGGCCCCGGCGGCTGGTGGAAATTTAGATTGGGCCCTATGCCATCCGGCGTTGACCGCCCAAGCGTCCATCCCCCCAACGACCCGGGCATCCATCCGCCCACCGAGCAGTACATACAGGCCATCTCCAACTTGGCAGACGAAGGGGCCCCGGTCATACAGGCGCGGTTGGCCGAACGGGTGGGGCATTCGGCGCCCACGGTCTCCGAGATGGTGCACCGCCTGCGGGACGCCGGGCTTGTCGAGTTGAACGGGCATGCCCTGGCCCTTACCGGCTCGGGCCGAGAACTGGCCGCACGGGTCGTCCGCAAGCACCGCCTGGCCGAACGGCTCCTGTCCGATGTGATCGGCCTGGCCTGGCACAAGGTTTACGCCGAGGCGGACCGCTGGGAGCACGTCATCTCCGACGAGGTCGAAGAGCTCATGGTCGAGGTGCTCGGGCACCCGACCACCTGTCCCCACGGGTACCCCATCCCGGGATCGGGTTTCGAGCCGGTGCCTACGAGCCTGCTGGCCGATGCCAAGGTGGGCGACCGCGTCCGGCTCAACCGCGTGATGGAAATGGTCAACTTCGATGCCAAGGCGCTCATCTACCTGGAGGAGCACAACTTCCTCCCCGGGTGCGAGGCCACCGTCATCGCCCAGGGCCCGGACTCCAGCCTGGTCCTAGAGGTCGGCGACACTACCGTGGTGATGGGGACCTCGCTGGCCGAGCTGCTCTGGGTCACATCGGCGGACGGGCCGGACGATAGGGCAAAAGTCATCGCTCTGCGGGCAAAAGCTCGGCGCTGACGATGCCTCCGGTGACGCCGTAGTCGGTCGAAAGCCCGAAGACGGCTCCTATCGGGGCAGAACGGCGGTCAGCGCCCGGCGCGACGAGATGTCGAGCTTCATATACGTGTTGCGCAGGTGGTACTCGACGGTCTTGACCGAAACGAAAAGCCGGTTGGCCACTTCACGGTTGGTCAGCCCGGTGGCGACCAATCTGGCCACCGCCAGCTCGGCCCGGCTGAGCCCCAGCAGGGTCGCCGTGCTGTCCGGCGCGGCGGTGACTTCCAAGGCCGCCAGTTCGGTGGCGCAGGCCTGTACATAAGGGTCTGCTCCCAGGCCGGAAAAGACGCGGTGCGCGTTCTCGAGTTGGGCCACTGCCCCCGGCGGGTCTCCGGCGGCCCGCAAACGGCGACCGTCGTCGAGGCTTAAGAGCGCATGTTCGAACGGCATCGGCACCTCGGGCTCGCTCGAGTGGGCCAGTGCGAAAGCCGCCGCGGCCGGGGTGGCGTGCCCCGCGGCGGCGGCGAGGTTGCCCCGGCAACGGGCCAGGGCCAGGGCCGCCGACGCCAGACCGCCCTCGGGGACGGCCGCCTCGAACTCGTCGAGCGCGCCCCGGGCGTCGTCCAGGCGGCCCAGGCCCACCAGTGCGTCCACTTCCATGGCTCTCCAGTTGAGGATGCCGGGGCACCCGCCGGCACCGAGCCGTCCGGTAGCGAGCCACCCGGCACCGGACCGCCCGGCGGCGCGCACCGGCTCTATGGCGCTCAGCACCCCGCCCAGGTCGCCGCGCGCCGTCGCCAGGGACGCGCCTGCTATAGCCGCCGACGCCACCGCCAGCAGCACCGGAGCGTGCTCGGCCGCGGCCCGCGCCGCTGCGACGTGCGCTCCGGCGGCGGGCCACTGGCCGCGCCAGGCGAGGACCTGGGCGGCACGTGCGTGTGCCCGGGCCAGGTCCAGGGGCCGGTCGGCGTCTTGCGCCCATGAGGTTGCCAGCTGGGCGTAGGTGACGGCGGCGTCCCAGTCGCCCCGGCGGAAATAGGCGTCGCTCAGATGGGACAGGCACGGCCCCGGGTAGGTCGAAGGCAGCCCGGTGCGCAGCCGGGCGGCGGCGACGCCGAGGTCGGCGATGGCTCCCGGCAGGTCGTCGCTGTAGAGCTTGAGCATGCCCCGCATGATGAGGACGTCGAGCTCGTACATCTGCACCTCGCTCCCCGGGCCCGGAAGGAAGTTGAGGACGGCCAAGCCCTCACGGCTGCGGCCGGCGGCGGCGAGGCCGTAGGCCTGTGCGGCTCGGGCCACGGCCCGCAGCGGCGAGCCGGCCTCGGTGGCGCCCACCGCTCGGTCCCCCCACTCCAGTGCCTGATCGGCGCGTCCGGATATGACCATCCAGTTGGTCATCGATGTCGCCGCCCGCGCTCCGATTTCCCGCTCGGTGCCGGGATCGTGGCCTTCCCAGGCCGCCAGCAGGCGGGCTTCGGTGTTAGGCGAGCAGGCAAAGACGCCCAGCAGGCCGGTCAAAGCATCACGGCGAGCACTGTTGGTCTGGCAGGAAGCCAGGGCCCGTGATGCCGCCGCTGTATCGGCGGCGGCGAGGTGGGTCGCGGCGGCATCGAGCAGCCTGCGTTCGCGGTCTTCGGCGGACGCGGACAGGGACGCCGCCTGCTCGAGGGCCCAGGCCGCCGCCCCGATGTCGCCGCCGGCCCGGCTGACCAGGGCGGAGGCCTGGAGCTCGGTGGCCAGCGCCTCATCTGGTCCTAGCGTCGCCGCCACCCGGTGGACCAGACCCGCGTGGCCGACCACATGCTGAGCCGCCCGGGCGTGCAGCCCCCGCCGCCGCGTCGGGCTGAGATCGGCGTAAACCGCGGCCCGGTAAAGCGGGTGGTCGAAAGCCAGCTCTCCTAGCGCGGCACCTTCGCTCATCAGGCCGGCGGCGACGACGGCGTCCACTTCCGGGCCCGCAGCAGGTAGGTCGGCGACCGCAGCGATCGTGGGCGCCGGCGCGTGCTGGCCCAGGACCGAAGCGGCGGCCAGGAACGCCTGAGTTGACGCCGACAAGCCTGCGGCCCGGGCCAGGATCACCGCCGACAGCTCTCTGGGCGCGGGCAGGCCGACGGCCTCGGTGCTCAGCCCGTCGACGCCGATCTCATCGAGCAATGCCCGGCAGTACAGGGCGTTGCCCTCGGTGTGGGCGACTAACCGGGACGCTCCCCGCGGTGACAGGGCCCCGAGGCCCAGCGCGCGGGCCAGTTCGGTGAGCTCGACGGGACTGAGCCCTCCCAGGCGGAGCCGAGTGACCCGCGGGTCGCCGGCTACGAAGCGTGCCCAACCGGTGTCAGCCATCCCACCGACGCGGGCCGTCGCTACCGTGAGCACCTTGTCGGCCCGGAGGCGCCGTAAGGCAAACAGTATGGCCCCCAATGACGACCGGTCGGCCCAGTGCAGATCCTCGATGGCGAGCACCACGACCCGACCGTCGGCCTGCAAAGCGTCGAAAAGGTCCAATAGTTGCGCCCCGACCGCCATCGGGTCCGCTCCCGGCTCTGTCCGCGCCTCGTGACGTAACTGGTCCACGACCCCATATGACAGGAGCGTCTCCGCCTCGTCGGCCCCCACCTCCACCACGACGGCGTCCTCTAAAGACCGGAGGAACTCCGAGACCAGAGCCGATTTTCCCGCGCCCGCCTCGCCCTCCACGTAGACCACCTGGGGGTGACCGAGCCCGGCCGCGGCCAGGCGTTCGTCCAGGACGTGCAGCTCTCTTTGCCGCCCGACAAAGCTTTTAGGGGAACTCGACGAGGCCAACCTGGGGGGGCCCAAGAAGCCATGCTATGCCCCGCCGACACCCGGCTCCCGTCCCGGGGTGAGGCGGGTTCGGTAGCCTGGCCGGCGATGGCCATTGCGGGTGTGCCTGCTCAGCGTCCCCACTTACGCCTGGGGTCTTGCGTCGTGACGGCGGGAATGGTGGCCGGTCTGGTGGTCACCGTACCCACAACTATGGCGGCGGCTGCGACCGCTTCTCCGGTACCGTCGGCCGGGTGCGCCGGGATCCCGGTGCCGAGCGTGCTGCCCACGCCAGCCGCTGTCGCCGCCCCGGTCGGCTCCGGCGCCGTGCAGGTGCCCAGGGACGAGCCCCCTCATGGCTCACCGGTCGAGTGGTGGTACTTCAACGGGCACCTGCGAGGCACGGCCCCTTCGGGGCAGGTGCGCTGCTATGGCTTCGAGTACGTGACCTTCCAGATCCTGGGCCTGACCCCTCTGCCGGCCTACGCAGACGACTTTGCCGTCACCGACCTGTCACGGCGCAACTTCCATTATGGCGTGCGGACGGCCCTCGGCCTGGTCCCCGCCACCAAGGGTTCCTTCTCATTGCAAACCGACGGTTGGTCCATGAGCGGGGGGAGGGGGCGGGACACCCTGCACGCCGGTCTGCCGGGTTACACCCTCGACCTACACCTCCAGGCCACCGAGCCCGCCGTCCTGGAGGGCACCGACGGAGCCGTCTCGCTCGGGTCGATCGGCATCTCCAAGTACTACTCGTGGACCTCGTTGCTCACCACGGGCACCATGGTCGACCATGGCGTGAGCCTGAAGGTCAGCGGGCTGTCGTGGATGGACCACGAATGGGGGCCGCTCGACCTCACCGCGGGCGGCGGCTGGGACTGGTTCAGCGTGCAGCTTTCCAACGGTCAGCAGTACATGCTCTATTTCATCCGCGACCGGAAAGACAAGATCGTTTCGAGTTTCGGTACCCATATCAGTTCTACCGGTAAGTCCGCCCGCCTGTCCCCGCTGAGCGAGATCGTGACCGGCTCCTGGCATAGCCCGGTGACCGGCATCACCTACGGCTCGGGCTGGCACCTCATCATCCCGGGTGGGCACCTCGATATCACCCCGGACCTGAAGGACCAGGAGCTCGACCTCCGCAGTACCCAGGGAAATGCGTACTGGGAGGGCGACGTCACCGTGCAGGGCAGAGCCGACGGTGCGCCGGTGAGCGGCGTCGGCTACACCGAGCTCAACCCACCGGGGGCGGTAAAACCGCCCGCCGCTCAGCTGCCAGGACTGTGACCCCGGGGGCCCGGCCCTACGCCGACCGGCCTGGTCCACGGAGCTCGGCCGCCGCGGCCAGGCGCGTGAACAGATCGGCAAATATGGCGTCGCGCCGCACCTCAACGACCTCACCGATTAGGTGGCGGCGGGGGCCCGACGACCACGTCATCCCGTCTGTGAGGACCGGGCTGTGGGCCAGCACGGTGGTGGACCAGGACGCGTCGAGGGCCCACCCGACGGCAGCCAGGTCCCAGATGACCCTCGACACCCCGGCGGCACCGTCCACGTTTTCCGCGTAACGTCGAGCGAGGAACTCGCCGATCCTGCCCGCCGGGCGGACGAAATGGTCGATCTCGTCCCGGGTGGTTATTAGATGGTCGGCTACGTCGGCGCACGGGACGTGCACCAGGGCCACCCCGGAGTCGAACAGCAGGCGCGACGCGTACAGGTCTTGGCGCAGGTTGAACTCGCGGGCGCTCGGCCAGTGCAGGGCGTTACCGCCGAGCCAAATAACTATTACCCGGTCGAGGATCTCGGGCGCCAGGAGCAACGCGTTGCTGACGTTCGTGGGCGCCCCTATCGCCACGACGTAGAGCGGGCCCCCGTTTGTCGACAAAGCACGGCGGACGAGATCCTCCGTGGCGGGGTTCGGACGAGCCGCCCGGGTGTCGCTCAGCCACTCTGTGGCGCCCTCGTGCACAGGAGTAGTCCCATCGCCGACCAGGGCCATGATCCTGCGGATCTCGTCGTAGCTCTTGCGCATCCCGTCACCGGGGCCCCTTGACTTCTCGTTATGGAACGGAGCCGCGTACACCGCTTCAAGGCTCACCCGGTCGGGGGAAAGCAGGACGTGGACGAGGGCGAACTGGTCGTCGATCTCATTGAACGTGTCCGTGTCGAGGACCATGCGAGGCAAGCCCTCGCCCGGCTGGCGGCTTGGTCCTCGGGTGAGCAGCGGGACGAGGTCGGCCCCCCGCTCCGGCGCGCTCACACGGTCCCCGACCGGGCTCATAGGCCGATTTCATGGCGCAGGGCTTGCGTAGGACCGGAGCCGGGACCGACGTTCCAACGTCCCCACGCGCCCAGCCCCCCCAGGGGGTCGGGGCCCCAGTACACCGGGACGTGGACGAGGCAGAGCCCGTCATGTGAGAACGCCTTTTCCATGGCTTGCTCCAGCTCCGCCACGGTCGTGCCCCCCCAAAAAGCGGCCACGCCCTCCACCGAGCGGGCCCAGGCCACGTAGTCCACGGGCACATGGTCCCAGGTGGCGTGTTCGCCGCCGGGCCCGTAGTGGTCGCGCTGCAGGGTGGAAATGGCGCCCATCCGCCGGTTGTCCAGGACGACGATGCAGCCCCGGGCGCCGTGGGCGACGCCGTCGATGAGCACCTGTGGGTTCATGGTGAACGAGCCGTCCCCCGTCACCGCCATGGCTCGGAACTTCTTATCCGGGCTGTGCACCGCCGCCGTGGCCAGCACGGCCGATACCGCAAAACCCATGTAACTGGCCCCGGTCTCGGTGAAAGTGCGCCCCAGGCGGTCGTCCTCGACGACCTGGAACCCGTTGGCCTGCACGTCGCCGGCATCGAAAAAGGCCACCACATCACGTTGTCTCGCCATGTCCGTTACGACTTTGATGGCCGCCGGCTGGGAAAGGACATGAGCGCGCCAGACGTCGTCGAAAAGGCCGGGGCACCTGTAGCGCAGGGCCTTGAACCCGTCCCATTCACGTTTTTTCGCCTGGCACGCCGCCAGCCACACCGACGGGGTACCGTCTGCTCGCGGGCGGGCCTGGCCCATGCCGGCGGACTGGTGCCGGACCTCCTCGATGAGGCGGTCGAGCGTGGCTACCGCGTCACCCACTAGAGCGGTCGTGCGCTGGTAGTGCATGGCCGCGTCCGTACTGGCATTGACGTTGACCACGTACTGGACGCGCGGGTAGCCCGTGCGTGACGAGTCCGACTGGCAAACGGCGCGCGTACCGATGGCCAGGAGAAGGTCGGCTTCCTCCATGGCGTAGTTGCCACCGATGGAGCCCTTGGACCCCCCCACCGTCATGTTGCGCGGGTGATCATACGGCAGGACGCCGCTCACGAGCGGGCTGGTGACAGCCACGCCGTCGACGAGGTCGAGCAGGCGGTCGATCTGCGGGCCGGCGTGGCGCGCCCCGCCGCCCACTTTGACCACGACGCGCTCGGCCGTCAGCAGCAGGCGGGCGGTGCGCTCGTAGGCCCCGTCGAGCTCAGCCGCCGCCCCGAGCACGGGCGGGGCGCCCTCGGGGAGCTCGTCCAGGTTGAAGCCGGCGATCACCGCCGGCTGTATGTTTATCGGCAGCAGCAGGAAAAATGGCCCCGCCTGATATGGGTGGTCGACGACGTCGGCCCCCCGGCGCAGGGCGGTCGGCAGGGCGGCGGGCGTGTGCAGCGAATAGGCACCACCGCCCATGGTCGAGCACAGGCGCAGGAAAAGGCCCTGCTCGGGGCGAGGGATCTGTTGCATATTGGGCCCCTCGTCCTCGGTCGTCTCGTCGCCGTAGATGTGCCACACACCGATGCCGTCGCTGGCCGCCGCCAGCGAGGCCGCCAGCGCCTGCAGCGCACCTGGCCCGATGGAGGTGACGACGGCCGCCTTCTCGCCGGTGACCCAGCGCAGGGCGGCGGCGGCGTGGGCGGCCTCGGCTTCGTGGCGGACGGCCATGGTGCGCACGACGCCATGCTTCTCGTAGGTGCGCAAGGCGTCGGCGAAAGCGGTCGTCCCGTGCCCGAGCACACAGATGTAGGTGCGCACTCTCAAGCTGAGCAGACCGAGCACCACCGCCTCCGCCACGGCGATATCGGCCCGGCGCGGCAACGCCCCCGAGGCGCGGGCCGGGGCCAGGCCGCCGGCGCCGGCGATGGCCGCCGCTCTCTCCTCGCACTCTGCTGAAGGCGTGCCGACGCCGCCGAGCGGCATGCGGGCCGCGGGCCCCGTGCTACCAGCCACGGCGTCACTGTACCGGCGCGTAGTGCCCGCCCTTGACAGATCGGCCAGACCCTTGACAGATAGGCCAGACCCTTGACAGATAGGGACGTCACCGTTAGTACTACTGGAAG
>Ga0302196_10001471_pt1 | contig 22443 bp, 19 predicted proteins | sample II_Bog_N1_3_FD_198794 | JGI IMG/M metagenome (GOLD analysis project Ga0302196, IMG submission 198794) | Peat permafrost microbial communities from Stordalen Mire near Abisko, Sweden - II_Bog_N1_3 | ecosystem: Environmental > Terrestrial > Soil > Wetlands > Peat | place: Sweden: Abisko...
CGCGCCAGCTTCCGCCCGCAAGGGGATTATGTCAATGGCCGTTGACTTGGGTGCGGGGTTCGAGACGGGGCGAAGACGCCCCTCCTCACCAGGACGAACCGAGGGTGGGCTTCGCAAAGCCTGGTCGGGGTGAGGCGCGGCCCGCATGGGACGCGTTTCGACCCCCAACCTACCTCGCTGATCGCCGCAGCATCGCCTCGAACGCGGCCATCACCTTGCGCATCTGCGGCTTCTTGTAGGGAAACAGGTCCGGCGGATCCATGTCGTGAACGATCATGGCCACGTCCGCCTCGAACAGCAGCAGCTGGCCGTCCCGGGTCTCGCCGCAGTCGATGGCGAAATAGTCCAGCCCGATGCGCTCGGCCATGGCGGCGAAGGCGCCTGCGTGGCGGATGGCGAAATCCTCGTCGAACGTGGCCATCATCCGCGCCTCCTCGGCGCGGTTCTCCGCCGACTCCAGCATGGCCGCGTTCATGTAGTGGACCATCCAGTGGGCCGAGACCGCGTGGTGGCAGAGGAAGGGCTTGCCCTCGATCAGGGCGATCCGCTGCTTGCGGAACAGGCCGTCGGGTCCGGCGTAGTCGATGAAGGGCGAGACGTAGAAGCGCTCGGCCGGCTGTTCGGCGAGGTAGGCGGCGACCTCGCCCGCGCTCTCGATCTTCAGCAGGCCCGCGCCGGCGTGGGAGCCGATCGGGCGGGCGATGATCGGAAACGCGCTCCAGCCGGCCAGACCGGCGCGGTCGACCCGCTCGGCCTTCGGCGCCAGCAGGCCGGGGACGTCTTCCAGCAGGGTGCAGACCCCGTCGCGGGTCAGCTCGGCGATGCGCAACGCGTTGGCGTTGAGCAGCGGCCGCGGCCAGCCGGGCAGGATGGGCGCCAGGGCCTGGAGCAGGGGGCGGTTCGCCTCCGACTCGCCGATCGCCAGGAAGGCGATATCGTGGTCCGGCAGTTCGCTCGGCAGGCCGACGCCCGGGACCACATAGAGGGTCAGCAGCTCGGCGCTGGCCTGTTCCAGCAGGAAGTCCAGCGGGGTGTTGGCCATCATGTCGCCCGGTGCGGCGATGGCCAGCACGGTCAGGTTGGCCACGCCCGGCGCCGGCCGGCGATAGAGCTGTTGGCGCTGCAGCGCCTGCTGCTGCAGGCCAAGGCCGCCGGCCATGTCGCCGGTGAGGATGGCCAGGGTCGCCAGGTCCAGCATGGCCGAGGCGTCCGTCAGGTTGCTGGTCGCCTGCTCGATCAGGCCGGCCCAGACGGGCTGCAGGTCGCGTCCCTCGAACACCATGCGTGACAATGCGGCCAGGCCAATTTGGGCGGCCGGGCCCATCTGGGCGGGGGGCTGAGGCGATGGCGGCGGCGACGGAGCGATATCGGCCATGATGGCTTCGGCGGCATGGGCGGTCATGCCGCTCCCCTCTGCTGGCTGCGGCGGCGGCCCATGGCCAGGACCCCGTCGACCAGGGCCTGGATGTCGCGCTCGTCGGTGCGGTGGTTGAACAGGGCCGCGCGGATCGCCACGACGCCGCCCACGGTGGTCAACGAGGGCGCGACCGCCCCCGCCTCGTGCAGGTCGGCGACGATCTCGCGGTTGAGCGCGTCGGCGCCATCCCCCCGGTAGCGGAAACAGACGATGTTCAGCTGCGCCGGCGCCAGCAGCTCCAGCTCCGGCTCGGCCTCGACCTTGGCCTGGAGCGCGCGGGCCAGCGCGCAGGCCCGGTCCATGGCCGCGCCGATGGCGTCGGTCCCCAACACCTTCAGCGTGAACCAGGTCTTCAGGGCGCGGAAGCCGCGCGACAGGTCCGGTCCGTAGTCGCAGGGCCAGAAGTCGCCGCCGGCCAGACCGCGGGTCTCGCGGCTGAGGTAGGCGGCCGGCGCGGCGAAGGCGTCGCGGTGCAGCGCGCCGTCGCGGGCGAGCAGGAAGCCGGCGTCGTAGGGGACGTGCGCCCATTTGTGGAAGTCGAAGGCGATGGTGTCGGCGCGCTCGATCCCGGCCAGGCGCGGGCCGATCTCGCCGCTGAACACCCCCAGCGCGCCATAGGCGCCGTCGATGTGCAGGTGCAGGTCCTCGTCGGCGGCGATGTCGGCCAAGGCGTTCAGATCGTCGATGGCGCCGGTGTCGACCGTGCCGGCGCTGCCGACGATCATGAAGGGGGTCAGGCCCGCGGCGCGGTCGGCGGCGATGGCCTGGCGCAGCACAGTCAGGTCCATGCGGTGGTCGTGGTCGGTGGGGACCCGGCGCAGCTGGGCCGATCCCAGTCCGGCCATGTCCATCGCCCGGGGCACGCAGCCGTGCACGCCGCTGGAGGCGTAGGCGATCAGCCTGTGCGCGCCGACGCCTGCCGCGCGCGCCTCGGGGCCCAGGGCCCGCTGGCGGGCGATCAGCACGCCGATGAAGTTGGCCATCGAGGTCCCGGTGACCAGCAGGCCGCTGGCACCTTGCGGAAAGCCGAACAGCTCGCGCATCCAGCCGACCACCTCCCGCTCGATCTCGATCGGCATGTGGTCGCGGCCGCCCAGGTTGCCGTTCAGGCCCGCCGCCAGCATCTCCGCCAGCATGCCGACCGGCGTGCCGGCGCCCTGGACCCAGCCCATGAAGCCCGGATGCAGATTCCCGCCGCCATAGGGGAGCACATCGGCCAGAAAGGTCTCGTGAGCCTCGGCCAGGTCGCTCGGCGCGCGCGGCGCGGCGGTGCGGTGCGCGGCCTTGAGCTCAGGGGGGATCGGACGCCAGGCCGGCTGCTCGCGCAGGCTCTGCAGATGGTCGAACATGTCGTCCAGCATGCGGTGGCCCTGGGCGCGGACGCTGTCCCAGTCGGCGGGATCGAGACTGCTGCTTTGGCCCACGCACGGCTCCTCGCCGCGCAACCGGGCGGCGTAAAAACGACCGCTTCCGGCATGCGCTGGTATGGTTAACCAATCGTTTCGGAGGCCGGTTGGGCGGGGTTGAAACGGGGCGCGGCAAGGCGCCACGCCGCCACCGCGCCCAGCATGGTCAGCGGCACGAAGGCGGCGAACAGCCAGAAGCCGCCGGTGGTCGCCCGCTCCATGGTGATCCCCCGCCCGAAGCCGATCAGCCCGGCGATGACCCCCGAGGCGGCCGAGCCGACCGCCGTGCCGATGTTCTGGGCCGTCGGGGCCGACGCCGAAGCGATCGCCTGCTCGCTCTCGGGCGCATTGGCGACAAAGCGCGAGATGACGAAGGACCAGCAGAGGCCGAAGCCTATGCCCTCGATGATGGTGGCGATAGGGATCAGCCACAGGCCGCCGTGCGGGACGATCAGGGCGAACAGCACCATGCCGAACGCGATCAACACCCCGCCGATGCGGATGAAGACAGGCGCGGCCGCCTTGCCGGCGACCAGGAAGGCGGACACGCTCCAGGCCATGGCCTCGGTGACCAGCAGATAGCCGGCGAGCAGCGGGCTGGCGCCATAGAGCCGCTGCATGAGCGCGGGCAGGTAGACGCTGATGCTGGCGGTGCCGGCGGTCATGCAGAAGATCATCGCCAGGCCCGCGCCGGTCCCCGTCTGGAGACTGGCGGCCTGGCGCGGGATCAGCGGCGCGGCGGACCGGGCGTTGAGGACGATGAAGCCGGCCAGAAGGCCGCAGCCGGCCAGCGCCAGGGCCGCGGACAGGCCGACATCGCCCGCCAGCCCCGCCGTGGCGATGGCGACGATGGCCGCGGTCAGGGCGGCGAGGGCGGTCAGCGGCACGCGACCCGGGGACGCCTGTTCCGCCTCGGTCGGGGCTGGCACCAGGACCACGGAGGCGGCGACAAAGGCAACGCCCTGGGCCGCGAACAGCCAGAAGGCGCCGCGCCAGAATCCGGCCTGGGCGAACAGACCGCCGATCAGCGGGCTGATCAGCGAGGCCACCCCCCAGACGAAGGCCATGGAGCTCAGCACGCGCGCCCACAGGCTCTGGGGGAACAGTCGGGTGATGGCCACGAAGCAGAGCCCGACCTCCCAGCCGCCGCCCACGCCCTGCAGCAGCCGCCCGGCGATGAACCAGCCGATGGTCGGGGCGATGGCCGCGGCCGCGCAGCCGACCGCATAGGTGACGCCGCCGATCGCCATCGCCCGTTTGAGGCCGAGCGTCTGGGCCAGACGGCCGGAGGTGGCGCCGGCCAGGATCGAGCCGATCAGATAGATGGCCACCACCCAGCCGAACCAGGCGTCGCCGTGAATGTCGGCGGCGACGCTGGGCATGATGGTCGCGGTCATCATGATCTCGGCCGCGTTCAGCCAGACCCCGACGCAGACCAGGGCGAACCGCGGCAGCCGCTCGCCCGACATGATCGCGCCCCAGCCATCGGCCGAGGCGCCGGCCTTCACCGCCGGAGTTGAAATTTCAGCGCTCATGCCGGGCGGTCTAGGGGATAAGCGCGGCTTTGTCAGGGGGCGGCGGCCGGCTGGCGGCGACGGATACTTGATTTAGGGCAAACAGAGCGCAGCGGCGCCCGGACCGCCGCGGTCGCCGGTCACCAGCACCCCTGCCGCAGCACGTCGCGCTTCGGACCTGACACCAGGAACGCCGCATAGCCCACCGGCTTGAACTTGGGCTTGCCGCGCTGCAGTTCGCCGGCGGGGGCGACGTTGGCGAAGCAGCGCTGCAGATCTGCGGCGGTGACGCGGCGGTCGAGGTCGAGGACAAGGCCGGGCTGGTCGAGATGGGCGGTCCAGGACGCTTCGCCCGGCGGATACCGGTCGCGCTCGTTCAGCTCGAGCACCGGGACGCGGATCAGGCGCTGGGCGGCCAATTGGCCGTCGACGCCATAGCTGACGGTCCCGACCCAGCCGGCGTGGTCATGGCTCCGCAGCGCCTCGACCTGGGCGGCGAAGGGCGCCCAGCCGCGCACCTCCTGCGACGGATCGCGAACCCCTTTGACGTCTGTGCGGGGCAGCGCCAGATGCAGCATGACCAGGGCGGCCAGACCGAGGCCTAGCGGCGCGGCGATACGCTTGAGCGCGCCCTGGAACCCGCCGAGCGGCGCGGTGTCGGCGGCGAAGGCGGCCAGGATCGCCAGGCCCGGATAGAGGGGCGCGGGCCAGTGGGCCTGGACCCGGTCGTGCAGGCTGTGCAGCAGCAGATAGGCGACAAAGGGAACCGTGGTGGCCAGGACCAGGGTCAGGCCGGCGGCCTCGGGGCGCAGCTTGCGCTCGCGCCAGGCCAGGCCGGCGCCGCGAGCAGTGAACCAGGCTATGGGGGGATTGAGCAGCAGGAACTGGCCGGCGACCAGCTCGGCCATGAACTGGGGCGCCAGTCGGCCGGGCGCGGCGCGGCCGAACTGCTTGTCGAACGAGGCCCAGTGGTGGGTCGCGTTCCAGCCGATGTTGGTGGAGAAGATCAGCAGCGCGACGAAGGCCGCCGCCCAGGGCCAGGGGCTCTGCAAACGCCTCAAGCCCCCCGGCAGGAACAGCAGCCAGATCAGCACGCCCGGCGCGAGGAAAAGGGCGGAGTATTTGCTGATGCAGGCCAGTCCAGCCGCCGCGCCGGCCGCGAGCCACCAGCGCGGGCTGCCCAGGCTGCGGGCCAGGCACCAGATGGTGAGGGTCCAGAACGGCACGGCTGCCGCGTCGGGTGTCGCCAGGAAGCCGCCGGCGGCGATCAGCAGGGTGGCGTTGAACCAGATGGCCGCGCGCGCGCCGACGGCCGGCGATCCGCCGAGCCGCTGAGCGAGGTCATAGACCAGCAGGCTGGTCAGGCCGCTCGACAGGGCCGGCAGCAGGCGCACGCCCAGGGGATTGTCGCCGACCAGGCTCATGCCCGCCCGGATCCACCAGGCGATCATCGGCGGATGGTCGTAGTAGCCGAACTGCAGCGAGGTGGCCCAGAGGCGGTAGTAGGCCTCGTCCTCGGTGAGCGGGATGACGGCGGCGAAGATCAGCCGTACGACGGTGATCGCCAGCACGAACAGCAGCACCGCGCGCGCGGGATTCCGGGCGGCGGGCGGCGCGACCTGGGCGTCGGCGAGGCTCACGCGGCGGTCTCCGCCAATAGCGCCTGCAGGCCCGACCAGACCGGCTCGACGCCGATCGCCTCCATGCCGCCGCCGAAATCCTCGGCGATGATCTGGCGCAGATGCGGCGTCGACGGCTTGAACTTGGCCGCCTTGCCGCGGGTCAGCGGCAGGCTCAGCAGCGGGGTGGCCGCCGCCGCCAGCATGTGTCCAGGCCCGGCGTCATTCGCGACGGCGGCCTTCAGTCGGCTGGCCAGGGCGATGGTCAGCAGCGGGCCGTCGACATCGGCGAAGGCGTCGGTGCGGTTCAACTGCGGCAGCAGGGCGCCGGGCAGGGCCGCGCGGATGGCCGCGTCCTCGCCGACCTCGTTGGGCCCGATGAAGAAGACCGGGGTGTAGCCGGCGCCTTGCGCCAGGTCCGCCAGGGCGATGTAGCGGTCCAGGGGCCAGCGCTTCTCGATCCCGCCCGCCCCCGGCGCGAAGCCCACATAGGCCGGACCGTCCGGCAGCAGGGCCTTTGCGGCGGCCAGCGAGCGAGTGTCCTTCAGAGGCAGCGGGCGCAGGGGGACGGCGCGGCCCCGGGCCAGCTCAAGCAGCTTGGCGAGCCGGCCGAGCATCGTCTCCGGCCACGCCTCGGTCTTCGCCGGCCGGGCCCGCGACAGCAGGAAGCCGGCCGAGGGCGAGATGAAGTCCCGGGCCGCCCGCCGCGCGAACAACGAACGGGCGAAATTGCTCTGGGTGTCGATGACCAGATCGAAGCGGCGCCCGCCGAACGGGTTGCCGAGATGGTCGCTGATCTTCGAACCGGTCGGCTCGGCGGTCAGGATCTCGTCGATGTAGCCGGCGACGATGGGCTTCAGCGGCCCGGCATAGACGGTGCCGCCCTTGGTCTTGCCGGCGCACCAGATGATCCGCGCGGTCGGATAGGCGTCGCGCAGGGCGGCGATGAAGGGCAGTTTGATCAGGCCATCGCCGATCACTTCGCCCATGGAATAGACCATCACCGATTGGGGCTCGGCGGGTGGAATGGCGGCCATTTCCTCAGGCGACGTGGGAACGCGGCGCGGGCGCCAGGCGCTTGACCGCCGCGGAGATGCGATGGCGGAACTGCTGCCAGGCCGCCACCCGGTTGGAGGTGACCCAGTTCATCTGCACCACCCGCCGCGGTCCGGCGAAGGGCTTGTGGCCGTGCCAGCTGTTGTCCGAGCGGCGGAACACCAGCAGGGTGCCGAAATCCGGGGGCACCTCGGCGATCGGGTTCTCCAGGCTCTCGCCGTTGCGCAGCAGGCGCAGGCGGCCGCCGTCGGGCGCCCAGGCCTCGTTCAGATAGAGCAGGACGGTGATGACCTTGGTCTTGGAGTCGGTGTGGATCTGACCGTCGTCGGCGCCGCAGACGCCGCGCACGGTGAACATGGTGGGGCTGGCCGAGAGGTCGATGTCGAACTTGCGCTCGATGGCGTCGCGGAACGCAGGGCCGTCCAGCTCGTCGATCAGGCCGGCCAGGGCGCCGTGCACCGACACATCGTCCAGGGTGAAGGAGCCAGGCTGCTTGACCTCCGGATAGTCGCGGCCGATCGCGGCGGCCTGATCGGCCTTCACGAAGTTGCGCAGGATCAGATAGTCGAACGGATCGCGCTCAAGGGGCGCGGCCTCCAGCGCGGCCAAATCCAGATAGGTCATACATCGTCCTTCAGCGCCGGCGTCGCGAGCGCCAGCAAATCGCCCCGCGCCCATTATCGCCGCTAGATGGGCGCCTGACCAGAGTTTCGCTATCGGGCGTGCGGGGCGCTGGCCGGTATGGCTTATCCACTGGGATCGCCAACGGACTGTTCCGCGCCCGTCGTGTTCGTCGTGCGCTTTGCGGTTCCGCTTCCTGCCGGCGGGATCGGCTGGACACCGCCCGCCGATGCGGACCATCTAGGCTCAACCCGAATCGAGCTGAGCCGGATGCGCGAGCCTGTCACCTGGTACATGACCACCGGCGAGGCCGGGTTTCGCACCCAGGCGCGGGGCCTGGCGAGCCGGCTCAGCGCGTCGCCGCGCGAGCTCGTGGTCGATCTGCGCAAGCCCTGGCGCTACCTGCCGACCGCGCTCAATCCCTTCGCCCTGGCGGAACTGACGCCGACCAGCGACCGGCCCGCGCCGCCCTGGCCGGACCTGCTGATCAGCTGCAGCCGGCGGGCCGCGGCGGTGGCGATTGCCGTGCGGCGGGCGAGCGGCGGCAGGACCCTGGCGGTGCACGTCCAGAATCCGCTGACCGACCCGGCCGCCTTCGATCTGGTTGTGGCCATGGATCACGATGGCCTGACCGGCGGCAATGTGATCAGCGTGCCGACGGCCCTGCACGATGTGACGCCCTTGCGATTGGCGGCGGCGGCGGACGTGTGGCGCGAGCGCCTGACCCGTCCGGGCAGGCCGCTGGTCGGCGTGACGCTTGGCGGGAGCAACAAGCATCAGCCGTTCACGGTCGAGGCGGCCCAGCCGCTGATCGACGGCTTGGACGGTCTGCGCAATCAGGGCGCGGCGCTGGCCATCACCCCGTCGCGCCGCACGCCCGATGAGGTGAAGGCCGCCTTCGCCGCCCGATTCGCCGACCATCCGGATGTCTTCCTTTGGGACATGCAGGGCGACAATCCCTACCTGGGCATTCTGGCCCTCTCGGATCGGCTGGTGGCGACCAGCGACAGCGTGTCGATGATCTCCGAGGCGCTGGCGACCCCGCACCCGGTCGAGGTGTTCGGCCCCGATGGCGGCGAGCGCCATGCGCGGTTCTTGAGGGGGTTGATCGACAAAGGCCTGGTGCGACGGTTCGCCGGCGATCCCGTCGCGGGACCGGCGGGCGGGCCGATCGACGCCACCGAGACGGCCGCCCAGGCGGTGCGCGGGTTGCTGGCGGGACGAGGGTGGTCCGCCGTCCCTTCTTCCGCAGGGGGAGAAGGGCGCTTGCCTAACCCCTGACCGGCGTCTTCGGGAACGCCAGCTGTTCCCGGGCGCGCCATTCGTCGGTGACGTAGTTGATGATCACCGACTTGCGCACGCCGTGGATCGGGCGGGCGGCGAAGCCGTGCCAGGTGTTGTTCGAGGGCACGAAGACCAGGGCCGAATCGGGCTCGAAATCCGAGCGCTTGGCCCAGGTGTCGGCGTCGGCGAAGATGTCGGTGCCGAGCGCGTCCTGGCCGTCGCCGTTGGCCAGGTAGTAGAGCATGGTCAGCTTCTTGACGCCCAGGTCGGTATGGGGCGCCAGCCAGAAGCCGTCGGTGTCCTGGGCGTATTCGATGCGCAGGTAGCAGCCGTCCAGCGTCGCGCCGGTGGCCGCGCCGATCATGTCCACCGTGTCCTGGGCCTGGAAGGCCTCGGCGATGGCGGCGCAGACCGGGTGTTTGGCAATGTTCTCGGCGTCGAAATACTGGCGGGTGTTGTTGTGCAGCTCGCGCGCGCCGGATACGCCGGCCAGGTCCGGGACCGGGAAGTCCAGTGCGGAAAGTGCCTGGGCCACGTCGGCGCCGAAGATGTTGGTCAAGGTCCAGTGGCGATAGGGCGTCTCGGCCCGGACCGCGCGGCGGAAGCTGTCGGCGAGGCCGGCCTTGACCGCGTCCAGCGCGATCGGAGCCTCGGAGGCGTTGGCCAGGGCCTGGGTTGCGGTGGTCGACACTGAGCAGATTCCTAAACGGGATAGACGACTTAAGCGCGCCCGGGCGTCGTCGCGAGGGGACTTACTGACACAAATCTGGCGAAAAGGCGACCGCGCGCGCCGCGCCGCCTCGTCGCGGTCGGCTCATCGCGCCGGGGGCGGCCCTGGAAGCGGGTAGGGCTTGAGCAGGTCGTGGCCGAGCAGGACGTCGACCTCGACCTCCTTGCGCCCGCCGCGGCCGACCTCGACCGCGGGCTCGGGCGTCAAGGTCTGGAAGTAGGTCGCCAGCTCGGCCCTGTGGGCGGCCAGGGTTTTTGGCGGGGCGACGATGACGGCGTCGTGGCCGATCAGCGACGCCGACGGGACGCGGTAGGCGAACTGGCGCGGATCGTTCGAGAAGACCAGCACCGGCGCCTCGCCGCCGACCGCGTCGTCGACCTTGCCGGCCTCGTTCCATTTCAGCGACACGACAAAGACGCCGGGCGTCTTGAGCAGGCCTTCCTGATCGAGTTGGGCGCGCAGGGCCGTCCAGTCGATCGATTCGGCGGTGGGATCGCCCTTCTTGAAGGCCTTGGGGAAGGCCGCGCCCAGGACGCCGGTGGCCGCTTCGGTCACGGCCAGACCGCCGACGACGACCAGAATCGCGGCGGACGCGACGGCCCAGCGGCGCGGCCAGGCCTTGGCGGCGTCGGCGGCGGTCGCCAGCATCAGGCCCAGCAGCGGGAACAGGAACAGCCAGCCGGGCATCGACCAGTGCGGCAGGGTGCGGGGGCTGACCAGCGGGATCAGGGTGAAGAGGGCGATCGCCGGCGCGGCCAGCATCAGGCAGAACCAGCGCCTGCGGTCGGCCGGCCCCGCGCGCGCGGCCACGACGCCGGCCATGGCCAGGGGGACGAACACCCAGGGCAGCAGCAGGGCCAGCTGGCCGAGCAGGGCGACGACGGGGCCGTCGACGTGGACGCCCTTGTTGGGGACTCCGCGTCCGCCCTGGAAGGCGAAGGAGGCCCAATGATTCTGGGCGTTCCAGATCAGAACCGGTGAGAGGATCAGCACGGTCAGGACGGCCGCGGCGTAGGGGCCGGGCGTCAGCAGGTCGCGCCGCCGGGCGCGGTCGGTCAGGACGAAAACGCCGAGCCCGGCGCAGAACAGCGCCGCCTGGTATTTCGACAGCGCCGCCAGACCGATCCACAGGCCGGCCCAGAGCCAGGTCCTGAACGGATGGGCGGGCGTCTCGGCCTCGCCGAACCAGCCGTCGGCCAGGGCGTTGGCGGCGGCGAGCAGGAAGAAGATCAGCGGCCCGTCCGGCAGCACCCAGTCGCCTGCGGCGACGGCGAAGAAGCCGGTCAGGTTCAGGGCCAGCGCCGCCCAGACGCCGGCCGCCTCGCCGAACAGCCGGCGGGTCAGGCGGAACATCAGCCAGGTCGATCCGGCGAACAGGGCCACGAACGGCAGGCGGCTGGCCCGGCCGTAGCCGAGCATCGGCGAGAGCGCATGCACGATCCAGTAGTGGATCGGCGGATGGTCGAAGTAGGACAGGTGCAGCTCGCGCGAGACCGCGACCGTGTAGGATTCGTCCGTGCCCAGCCCGATGAAGGCGGCTTCGAGCAGACGCAGCAGGCTGAAGGCGGCGATAATCCAAAGCACCTGGCCGCTCGCCGTGCGCCGGTCCGGCAGGAATCCCCTCGTCGCGCTCGCGTCAGCCATCCACGCCCTCGTTAACCCCGCGCCCCGGCTCGCCGGGCGAAGCGACGGTTTAGACCAGGACGCGGGGATTTATAAGCGCGCGCGGCGGGGCGACGGGTAGGGCGCTGGATTTTCAGGGGAGGGTGTCGGCCGACCGGCGCTCCGCCGATCTAGGGGGGCTGGGGGGGCTGTTCAGGATCCAGGACCCGCGAACGCGTCGATCAGCCGACGCTGCATTTGTCGCTGGCGGATGCGGCTGGCTCGCGTTCGCATTGGGGCCATTTGGTGACTTTGCGCGATCGTTTCGCTCGGTAACAATTGTGCCCGGTCTGCCACAGTCGGTTCGCATTACGACGTTCTGTGACTTTGGCGACTTGCCAAGCGCCGGCTGTCCGGGACAATGGCGGTAACGAAAACTTCACGGAGCCGCGCGCGGCTCTGTTGGGGCGAGGGGGTTTCGCGGGGCTTCCGCCTTGGTCGTGCGAGGGTGCGCGATCCGGTCGCCGCGAACATAGATGAAGCCAACTAAGGGCGGTCCTTCGGGGCCGCCCTTTTTGCTTTTTCCAGCGCCGATGTGTTTTGGCGGGGCCCTTTGGGGCCGCAACATCCGCTGGACGCGGACTGGGATTCTCCGCCATTAGAGCCGGTCCGTGTTGGAGGGGTTCATGCAGCGTCTGGCGGTCGTGGTGCTCGTCGCCCTGGGGGTGTTGGGCGCGTCCTCGGCCGGCGCCGACCAGCGCGCCTGGGTGCAGCTGACCCAAGCGGGACCGCAGATCCGGGTGGAAACCACCGAGGCCCGGTGCCCGGCCGTCGCCATCGACGGCCGCTCGATGCCGATGGCGCCCCGCGCCCTGCCCGACGCCGCCTTCCCAACCACGATGTGCCAGCTGGAGGTGCCGGCCGGCGCCAAGGAGGCGGCGCTGGCCGGCCAGCGGCTGCCGCTGCCCAAGGGCCCGCCCCAGCGCATCCTGATCTTTGGCGACAGCGGCTGCCGGCTGAAGGGCCAGCTGGTTCAGGACTGCAACGACCCCAAGGCCTGGCCGTTCGCCGAGGTGGTTCGCCACGCCGCCGCCCGCAAACCCGACCTGGTGATCCACGTCGGCGACTACTACTACCGCGAAACGCCCTGCCCGGACGGCGTGAAGGGATGCGCCGGTTCGCCCTTCGGCGACAGGTGGCCGACCTGGCGGGCGGAGTTCTTCGATCCGGCCAGGCCGCTGTTGAACAACGCCCCCTGGGTGTTCGTGCGCGGCAATCATGAGTCGTGCACGCGTGGCGGGCGGGGCTGGTTCCGGCAGCTGGATTCCGGCGCCAAGCCGCTGACCTGTCCGGCGGTCAGCGCGCCCTTCAGCGTCGATCTCGGCGGGCTCAACCTCTATGTGCTGGACAGCGCCGACGCGGATGACCGCGACCCGACGCCCCAGGGCGTGGCCGGCTTCGCCGCCCAACTCGACGCCTTTGGGCCGGCGCTGGCGCGCCAGCCGGGATGGATCGTCACGCACCGGCCGTTCTGGGCGCTGACCCCGGTGACCCGCATCTGGCCGTTCGATCCGATCGAGGCCGGCCTGAACGCGACCGAGCAGGCGGCCGTTCGCGGGCGGGACCTTTCCGCGGTCCAGATGGTGGTCTCCGGCCATGTCCACCAGTTCGCCGCCTATGACTTCGCCGCCGCGCGCCCGTCGCAGCTGGTGGCCGGCACCGGCGGCGATGTCGGCGAGGATGGCGACATGGCCCAGATCCGGCAGAACAAGGTCAGTCTGGACGGGGCGACCGCGCACCGGCTGACCTTCGACCGCTTCGGCTACCTGCTGCTCGATCGGGCCGGCGCCGACTGGGTCGGCTCATTCTGGGACCTGAAGGATCGGGTGGTCGCCGCCTGCCGGCTGCACAATCGCAGACTCAGCTGCGAGCCGGCGACCAGCCCGCGCCTGGGGTGATGTCGGTTAAGCAAACCGCGTTCGCTGAGAAGTAATCTAGAGTGACGATCGGATACGTTGTTGTAGACATTTGGCTATGTCCGCTTCTAAACCATAGATAACGCGGAATTAATCATAACCTGTTTCGATGGCGTCAATATAGCTGCCGGCCATCGCGGTAAGTTGGTGGCGTTTCTTAACACCTCCCTAACCCCTCCCTGGAATATTGGTGAGGTTTGTAATCGCGATGCTGCCTAGACTATGCGCCAGCCCCCTCAGGATCACGGTTCGCCGGAGACCGCCCCGTCGTTGACGTCGGGCGTGCCGGGCGGCGCGCCAAGGGGCGCGGGCGCGGGCGTGGGCGTGGGCGCGCGCGCGAGCCGCTGGCTGGCCGCCCAGTCCCGGCGCTTCGTCGCCGAACGACGCGCGAGCGTGGCGACCATCTCGGCCCTGGTTTTTCCGCTCATCGTCCTGCTCGCCCTGGGCGGCACCGACGCGGCGATGGCGCTGAACGCCAAGGAAAACCTGCAGAACGCGACCGACGCCGCCTCCCTGGCGGTGGCCGCGGCGACCGTGCAGAACCCCAACACCCCCGAGGCGACCTTGAAGGCCACGGCCCTCGTGGTGCTGACCAACGACTTTCCGGGCGGCTCGACCCAGATCACCAGCTTCCACGTCTGCGCGCCGGTGCAGAACGACTGCACCTCCGGCTCGACCACCTACACCATGAACACGGTCAACATGACCACCACGGCCCAGGCGCCCTGCACCCTCTGCATCGGCGGGGGCACGACCAAACAGGTCACCGCCTCGACCACGACGGTGATCGGCTTCGGCTCGACCATCCAGCTGAACGTGGTGATGGATTCGTCGGCTTCGATGATCGTGGGCGCGACCCCCGCCGACGTGACCACCATCAGCAACTGGGTCAGCGCCAACTGGAACGCGGTCAAGCCGGGCGATCCGGGGCCGTCCTACCAGAACGGCGGCGGCGACAATCCGCCATGCGCCTTCGCCTGTCACGACATCGGCGGCTCGACCACCGGCGCCGACATCGCCACGGGATTGACCAACGCCACGGCCGCCGGCGCCACCACCCGCTTCGCCGTCATGACCTCCGCCGCCCAGCAGCTGGTCACCCACGTCCAGACCGAGGCGACCAGCAACGTCACCTTCGCCAAGAACACCTACGTCTTCAACATCTTCTCGTTCGACACGGCCCTCCACCAGTACGGGACGACGAACATGAGCTATTCGGCCGCGTCGACCGCGATCGGCTCGGTCACGCCCGGCCTGGACACCTATCTGTCGACCATCATGAGCACCCTGATCACCAAGGTCGGGACCAACGGCAGCGGGGCCTCGACCTCCTCGCCGCTGAAATTCGTGATCCTGGTGACGGATGGGCTGCAGTCGGACCGCAACAACAACTGGAACTGCGCGACCTCGAACGGCTACGATTCCGCCTGGAACTACAGCCCCACCTGCATCGGCGGCTACGACACCTCGATCAGTACGACCCAATGCCAGACGCTGAAGAACAACGGCGTGGTGCTGGCGGTGCTGGAGACGCCCTATGTGCCGCTCACCGGCCAATCGCCGAATGTGCAGCCCTACGAGAAGACCGTACGCCACACCATCTATCCCGGCGGCCCCAGCGGCTCCAGCGTGATCAGCTCGGCGCTCCAGACCTGCGCCTCGACCGGCTACTATTTCCAGGCCACCAACTCGTCGCAGATCGCCACGGGCTTCCTGACCCTGGCGGACAAATTCCTCGAACAGAGCGCCTATATTTCGAAATAGGGCGCAGCGGGCGTCGCGCGGCGATCTAGGACAGCTGCAATGGCTGCGCGGCCGCGGGCCCGACCGGCGCCATCGCCGCGCCCTTGCGCACTTTCAGCAGCGGCTTGATCGCGTCGGTCGCGAACAGGGCCACGGCGGCGTTGCGCCAGGCGCTGACCTTGGGCGAACGGATCGCCTTGATGAAATAGTAGGCCGCCAGGGTGCCGCTCAGCAGGTGGATGCGCGCGGCCGGCGCGAACCAGACCTCGGTATGGCTCTTGCGGCGGAAGATGTGAGCGCCCCAGGTGCCCAGTTTCAGCAGCACAAGCGCGCCGAACACCTCCGCGGCGATCCGACCCGGCCGCAGATGCGACAGCCGGATGGTCGGCGCGTGCAGGTGGGGCGCCTCCAGGTGGGGGAAGTTGAAATGGTGGTCGGGGTGGTCCGGATGCTCCGGCGGCAGGCTGCTCGCCGGAGCGGCGATCGGCGCCGGCCCGGCCTCGCCGGGGACCGGCGGGACCACGCTGTCGGTGCCGGGCGCCGCTGACGGCGTTGTCTTCAGGTGGGCGTCATGGAGGCGTTTTTCCTCCACCAGCAGCTGTTCGACCAAGAGCCCCGCGCCGATGCCCACCAGGTTTGGGTGATTGCGGCAGACCTCCGCGACGGTTTCCACCAGCGCCCGGCCGGTATGGCCGTGCACACGCATCCGGCCTGTGAAGGTCTCGTGAGCGAGGTTGACGGCCTTCGCCAGTTCGGTGCCCGCCAGCGAGGAAATTCGCTCGAAAATGCCGGCCATGATGTCGATCCGCCTGACGGGAGGGATTGTGGAAAAGGTTAACGCAAACGCTCTGCCAAGGCCATGGTTGCCGGGCCACAGCTTGGCTTTAAGTGCAACGCGCCTATAGTCTGGGAGATGGTTACGGCGTCAAAACCATACAACCGGCGGGACGGTTCGATGCGAAGGGGTCTTATCGTCGTGGCGGGCCTGGCGCTGGCCGCGTGTTCACCGTCGCCCAGGACGTCCGCGCCGCCCTCGAACGCCGCGCCGGCCAGTGCGGCGGCCGCGGCCTCCAGCGCGGCGAGCGTGGGCGCGACCGCCTCGTCCGCCGCCGTATCCGCCGATCCGGCCGGCTGGACCCGCTACGCCAGCGCCGGCTTCTCCATCGCCACCCCGCCCGGCTGGACCATCGACACCGCCTATGACGACCAGGAGCTCGGTCCGGGCCAGGACATCCACGGCGTCTCCTTCACCATCCCCGCGTCCCTGGCCAAGGGGACCAACCTGTCCTCGAACAGCTATATTTCGGTCGAGACCCTGCCGGGGCTGAAAACCTGCGCCACGTCGGCCTTCCTGTCGGACGCCGACCCCAAGCCGGCGGTGACCCAGAACGGCGTCACCTTCCAGGTCGCCGAGGCCAACCAGGGCGCGGCCGGAAACGTCTATGACGAGACGGTCTATGTGGCGCAGGGAGCCAGCCCCTGCATCGCGGTGCGCTATTTCATCCACTCGACCAACATCGGCAACTACGACCCCGGCACGATCAAGGCCTTCGATCAGGCCGCCCTGGTCGCCCGGTTCGACGCGATCCGGAAAACGCTGCGGCTGACGCCGGCTGGCTGAGGGGAAGGGCGAGCGCCGGCCGCGGGGCTTCGCGCTGTATTGGCTCAGCGCCTTAAACGATCGCCTTCAGGCTCGCCGCCAGCGCGTCGACGCCTTCAACCGTCGTCGCCCAGGAGCACATGAAGCGCACGCTGCCGTCGATGAACCGGTAGGCGTGCCAGCCGGCCGCGTCGAGGCGCTCGTGGGCGGCCTCGTCCATCTCCACGAACACCGCATTGGCCTCGACCGCGTGGTTGAGCTTGAACAGCATGGCCGCGGCCAGCCGCTGGGCCATGGCGTTGGCGTGGGCCGCGCGTCCGCTCCAGGCGCCGGTTTCCAGCATGCCGATCCAGGGCGCGGCCAGGAACCGCGCCTTCGACACCAACTGGCCGCCGTGCTTCATCCGGGCGCCGAAACGGCGCTCCAGGTCGCGGTTCAGCAGTACGATCGCCTCGGTGGGCGTCCCGCCCGCCTTCGTCCCGCCCAGGATCACGATGTCGAACCCGAGCTTGGCCAGGCATTTGACGTCGAAGCCGGCCGCCGCCGCATTGGCCAGGCGCGCGCCGTCCAGGTGCAGACTCCGGCCCGTCGACTTGACGGCGTTCGCGATGGCGGCGACCTCGGCCTGGGAATAGACCGTGCCATATTCGGTGGCGTTGGTGACCGACAAGGCCGCGGCCGGCTGGGCGTGAGCATGGTCGGGGGAATGCAGATGCGCCTTGTCCGGCCGGGCCGGCGTGCCGACGAGGCTCGCTGTGTCGATCTTGCCGGAGGCGCCCGGCAAGGCGATCAGCCCCATGCCGCCGCCGAAAAATCCGGGCGCGCCGGCTTCGTCGGTGACGATGTGAGCATGCTCATGCGCGATCACCGCCTCGTGCGGCTGGGCCAGGGCCGCCAGCGACAGGGCGTTGGCCGCTGTGCCCGACGCGGTGAAGCGCACCGCAGCGTCGGCGTCCAGCAGGCCGCGGATGAGATCGGCCGCCTGCTCGCAGATATTGTCGTCGCCATAGCCGGCGGCGAAGCCGGTGTTGAATCGCAGGATGGCGTCCATCGCCTCCGGCATTGCTGGGGCCGTGTTGTCCGAGGCGAAATCGTAGCGGTGCGGGTTCGTCAAAGCCGGTTCGCCGGCGTTCAAGCGCCAGGGCCTTTCTCGAACGCCGGCAGCGCGGCGTCGAGGTGATGCCAGGGCTGGGCCGAGCCGGTCCAGATGTTCATGCTGGGCGTGAACTGGCTGGGGTCGTCCAGGCTGCCGACCTTGATCACGACGATCCCGGCCTGGCCCTCCAGGTTCGAGAACAGTTGCGTCCCGCAGACCTCGCAGAATTCCCGCCCGACCCGGCCGCCGCTGTCGCCGGTGACCCAGTAGGTGCGGGTCTGGCCCTTTGTCACCGTCACCGCCGCCTTGGGGACGACCATGACATTGGCCGGCGCGCCGCCGGAGACATACTGGCAGTCGCGGCAGTGGCAGACTCCCTGGAACAGGGGCGGGGAGGCGACTTCATAACGAATGGCGCCGCAGAGGCAGCCCCCGGTGGTGGTCATGGTCGAAGCTCCTTTGCCCTGTTCGACTTATAGGTCCCGCGCCCAGCCGCGTACATCGTCGACGAACAGGTCCGGCTCCTCCATGGCCAGGAAATGGCCGCCCCGGGGCAGTTCGGTCCAGCGGGTGATGTTGTAGGCCCGCTCGGCGTAGGAGCGGGGCGGCATGACGGTGTAGGTCTCGCCCGGAAAGCCCGCGAAGGCCGTCGGCGTTTCGCAGCGCTGGCCCTGCAGCGCCGCCAGCCCGCCTTCCTCGATCAGGCCGCGATAGTACCAGGCGCCGGTCGTGAACGAGCCGGTCATCACATAGATCATCACATTGGTCAGCAGCTGGTCCATCGAATAGACCTCGCCGAACGGTTCGCCGCGCAGGTCCGACCAGTCGTGGAAGCGTTCGACGATCCAGGCCGCCTGGCCCACTGGATTGCCCGCGCCCATCCAGGCGATCGACTGCGGCCGGGTCACCTGCAGCTGCAGATAGGCGCCGTACCATTGGGTGGCGGCGGCCGACTGCGCCGCCCAGGCCGTCTCGGCGTCGCCCGTGGGCGGGTCCTTGGGACGGAAGCCCAGCATGTTCAGGTGGATGGCCTTGGTGTGGGCGGCGTGATCGAGGCCCAGCCAGGAGGTGACCATCGCGCCCCAGTCGCCGCCCTGGGCGAGGTAGCTGTCATAGCCGAGCGCCTGGGTCATCAGGGCGTTGAACAGGCGCGCGGTGCCGCGCTGGCCGATCGGCCGCACCGGCTTGGAGGAAAAGCCGAACCCGGGCAGGGACGGGACCACAACGTCGAACGCGTCGGCCGCGTCGCCGCCGAAGCGCGACGGGAAGGCCAGCTTCTCGATGGAGTCCCAGAACTCATAGTGGCTGCCCGGCCAACCGTGGCTGAGCAGCAGCGGCCGCTTGCCGCCGGCCTCGCCGACCACATGGATGAAGTGGATGTCGAAGTCCTCGATCCGGGCGGTGAACTGCGGGAACTTGTTCAGCTCGGCTTCCGCCGCGCGCCAGTCGTAGCCGTCCAGCCAGTGGTCGCACAGGCTCTTCAGATATTTGGCGTCGCAGCCGTAGATCCAGCCGTCGTCAACCTCCGGCGCCGGCGGAAACGCATAGGCGCGGACCTTTTCCAGAACGGCGCCAACCTCGGCGGCGTGCCACGCCACCTTGAACGGCTTCACTTCGGACATCGCAACGCCTCCCCTTATGTGCCGCGACCCTGGCGGCGTGACGCTGCGGCGGTCAAGGGGTCTCCGCGTTTCGCATTGCTGGGTGATCGGTTGAGCGGTGGTTGCGGAGCAAGGACGAGGTCTAGACGCGAAGCGCGCCAAGGACGCGAAGGAAGCGCCAAGAATCAAGAACCCCGCTTCGCGCGAAGCGGACGTTTCATCCTGGCGTTTTTTCTTCGCGTCCTTGGCGTGCCTGGCGGTTCAATCCTTCGGCGAAGCCGCTAGAAAGATGAGCAGCTGGAGCATCCCCATGACCATGGACTGGCCCACCACCGGCGACCGCGTGCGCGGGACCTATCTTGGGCATGACTATGCCGGCGTGGTCACCTCGGTGGGGTTTGAGGCGCAGGCGCTCGGTCGCCGCTACGCGGTCAAGTTCGACGCGCCGGTCGATGTGTCGAAGTCCAAGCTGATGAGCATTCCGCGCCAGAACGTGCGGGCCCTGATCTCGCCCGAGGGCGTCAGCCTGGACGGCAAGGGCGCCCCCGACGGCATCATGACTTTGAGGCGGGCCTAGCGCGCAGTCCCCGCACCAGGGCGGCGAACGTGGCCGCCCACAGGGTGTCGAAATCCATCTCCGGGCCCAGCTTGCCGGCCAGCTGCAGCACCACCAACCCATGGATGGCGGCCCAGAAGATGTGCGAGACCGTCGCGGCGTCGCCCTCCACCACGCCCGCCGCGATCAGGGCGTCGACATAGTCGGTCATGGTGCTGCGGGCCCGCCCGGCGGCGCGGGTCAGGTCCGGATAGGCCGCCTCGTTGGGTTGCGACAGGTCGAACATCAGCCGGTAGGCGGCCGGGTGGTCGAAAGCGAAATGCACATAGGCGTCGCCGACCGCCCGGCTGCGTTCGATGGCGTTGGGGCTGGAGGCCAGCGCCGCTTCCAGCAGATCGGCGAACCGGTTAAAGCCGCTGGTGCGCACGGCCGCCAGGATGTCATCCTTGTCCTTGAAGTAGCGGTAGGGCGTCATCGGGCTGACGCCCAGCTCATTGGCCAGCTGACGCATCGAGACCGCGTCCGCGCCATGTTCGGCGAACAATCGCTCGGCGGCGTCGCACAGCCGCTCGCGGAAGTCGCTCACATCTTCGTCGGTCAGTACGCGAGGCACCTGCCAAATCCCCTGACGAAAAATTCACTTGCCAGATCGATATCATTTACGCCATAAATTTACACCGTATATTTTTCAGCGACCAACCAACCTCGGGAGATGGCGTCATGGACGGAGCTACGCGTGTCGATCCCTACCTGTCGGGCAACTTCGCGCCGGTGCGCAGCGAAGACGACTTCCAGCTCGAGATCACCGGCCAGTTTCCGCGCGAACTCGCCGGCGCCTTCTACCGCAACGGCGCCAACCCCCAGTTCGAGCCGCGCGGCGACTATCACTGGTTCATCGGCGACGGCATGATCCACGGCTTCTTTGTCGAGAACGGCAAGGTCGCCTACCGCAACCGCTATGTCCGCACGCCCAAGTGGGAGCTTGAGCACGCCGCGGGCAGGGCGCTGTTCTCGGGCTTCGATCCGCGCGGCGCCGACCCCTCGGTGGCCGGCAAGGATGGCGGCGTCGCCAACACCAACATCGTCTGGCACGCCGGCCGGTTGATGGCGCTGGAGGAGGGGCATGCGCCGTTCGAGCTCGATCCGCTGACGCTGGAGTCCAAGGGCTATCTGAACGACTACCGCGGGCGGGTCACCGCCCACCCCAAGATCGACCCCGAGACCGGCGAAATGGTCTGGTTCGGCTACAGCATCGGCGACATGCCGTTCAGCAAGACCGTCTCCTACGGCGTCACCGACGCGACCGGCAAGGTGGTGCGGCGCGACGACTTCGAGGCGCCCTATTCCAGCATGGTGCACGACTTCCTGGTCACCAGACGCCATGTGCTGTTCCCCATCCTGCCGCTCAGCGGCGACCTGATGCGGGTGATGCAGGGCGGCCCGGCCTATGCCTGGGATCCTGACAAGGGCAGCCATGTCGGCGTGATGGCGCGGGACGGCGACGTCTCGTCCATGCGCTGGTTCACCACCGACGCCTGCTACGTCTTCCACCCGATGAACGCCTGGGAAGACGGCGACAAGATCATCGCCGACGTGATGGAGTATGCTCAGGCGCCGCTGTTCCCGAACGTCGACGGAACCATGGCGCCGAACCACGGCGCGCGGCTGGTGCGGTGGACCTTCGACCTGGCGGGCGGGTCGAACACCATCAAGCGCGAACAGCTCGACGACGTCGCCGGCGAATTCCCCCGCTTCGACGAGCGCTTCGCCGGCCTGGGCTATCGCCACGGCTGGTACGCCGCCAGCGTCAACCGCCCGGGCGGCCTGCGCTTCGACAGCCTCGCCCACATCGACCTGAAGACCGGCAAGCGGACGCTGTACAACCTGCCGGACGGCGACGCGCCCGGCGAGCCGGTCTTCATCCCGCGCACCCAGGACGCGGCCGAAGGCGACGGCTGGCTGATCGCCCTGATCTACCGCGCCGCCGAGGACCGCAGCGAACTGGCCGTGTTCGACGCCCAGAACATCGCCGCCGGCCCCATCGGCGCGGCCAAGGCGCCGCGGCGGGTGCCGTTCGGCTTCCATGGGAACTGGCGGGGGGCGTAGGGCCAGCCATGAAACACCTCTCCCGAAGGGAGAGGGAGGGGCCCAAGCGAAGCTTGGGAGGGTGAGGGGTTAGCGACGGTTCGGGGTAACCGCGGAGGTCTCTACGCCCTCATCCTCCCGCCCGCCTTCGCTAAAGCTACGGCGCGCGGGCCCCTCCTTCTCCCCACGGGAGAAGGTGAAGGGTGATGAGCGCATATGGCGGTGTTTGCGCTGCTTGATAACCCTGCGCCGCCAGCTACTTGGGACGCTCACCACGGCACCGTCCGCCCCAGGTAGTCGAGGTACTGCAGGCCGGCCGCGCCCTGGACGTTCGTCAACACGTCGACGAGGTTGGGAATGCTCTCCTCGATGGTCAGACGCGCGTCCGGGCCGCCGAGGTCGGTGCGGACCCAGCCGGGCGCCATCAGCACCATCGCGCGCGGATCGTCGGCATGCCGCGCCGCGAAGCTCCGCATGAAGGTGTTCAGGGCCGCCTTGCTGCCGCGGTAGACCTCTCGAAGGCCCACCGTGTTGTTG
>Ga0302196_10001474_pt1 | contig 22435 bp, 19 predicted proteins | sample II_Bog_N1_3_FD_198794 | JGI IMG/M metagenome (GOLD analysis project Ga0302196, IMG submission 198794) | Peat permafrost microbial communities from Stordalen Mire near Abisko, Sweden - II_Bog_N1_3 | ecosystem: Environmental > Terrestrial > Soil > Wetlands > Peat | place: Sweden: Abisko...
GGCACGGGGACCGTGGTCAACGTGTCGAGCATGGGGGGTCGCCTGGGCATCACCGGTGAAGCCGCCTACAGCGCCTCCAAGTTCGCCCTCGCCGGCTGGAGCGAGTCCCTGGCCGTCGACCTCTGGGACACCGGTGTGGCGGTCAAGCTGATCCTGCCCGGCGCGTTCGACACCGAGATCTGGGACCAGCCCGACAACGACACCGCCCCCTACTCGGGCCCGCTGGCCCCCCCCGAGGAAGGAGCGGTCGGCATCGTCGAGAGCATCACCAGCGACCGCTTCGAGCACTACGTTCCCGACATGAAGGCAGTGGTGGAGATGAAGACCAAGGACGCCGACGGGTTCATGGCCGGCATGCGGGCCATGGCCGATGCCGCCCCACCGGACACCTCGGGGTCCCGGTCATGAAGGCCCTGGTGTTCGGGACCAGTCCCGATCCCGAAGAGCGTCGGCCGAGCCCGTCCGACGAGCTCGAGGAGAAGCTGGCCGCCCTCCCCTTCGGCCTGCACGAGATGGACGACGCCCACCCCATCCATCCCGACTGGGTCGTGACCCGTCCCATCCTCTCGGGGGTGTGCGGCTCTGACGCCAAGCTGGTGCTCGGGGACTTCCACGACGGTGACATCGACAACCCCATGGCCGCATTCTCCTCCCTCCCCCATGTGCCCGGGCACGAGGTCGTGGCCGAGGTGGTGGCCCTGGGCCCGGAGGCCCGGGACGTGGAGGTGGGCCAACGCGTGGTCCTGAACCCCTGGCTGAGCTGCGCCCCCCGTGGGATCCGGCCCCTGTGCCCGCCCTGTCAGGTCGGGGACCTCAACATGTGCTGGTCCTTCACCAAGGGAGACATCAGCCCGGGCGTGCACATCGGCGTGGTCACCGGGGCCCCGGGGGCGTGGGCCGAACTGCTGGCCACCCATTCCTCCATGCTCTTCCCCGTGCCCGACGCCATCTCCGACGAGGCCGCCGTGCTGTCGGACCCCTTCTCGGTGTCGTTCCACGCCATCGTGCGCCATCCCCCACCACCCCAGGGGAAGGTCCTGGTCTTCGGGGCCGGTGCCCTCGGGCTGGCCAGTGTGGCCATCCTCCATGCCCTCTATCCGGAGGTGGAGGTGGCCGTGGTGGCCCGGTTCCCCGCCCAGTTCGAGAAGGCCAGGGAGTTCGGAGCCTCGGCCGTATTCGCCCATGAGCCCCGGCTGGCCCTGGTCGAGGGTCTGGCCGAGTGGTCCGGCGGTGTGCTCCACGCCGCCCTCGACGGCCTGCCCATGGCCCATCCCGGCCACATCGACGTGGTCTACGACTCGGTGGCCAAGCCCGAGACCTTCGAGGTGGCCGTGCGGGTACTGGCCGAGCGCGGCCGGCTGGTCTACACCGGCGTGGCCGTCCCCGGGCGCTGGGAGTGGACGCCGGTCTATTTCAAGGAGCTGACCATGGTCGGATCCAATGCCTTCGCCATGGAGGAGTTCGAGGGCGTCCGCCGTCACGCCATCGAGCACTACCTCGATCTGGTCCAGGATGGCCGCATCGACCTGACGTCGATGGTCACCCACCGGTATCCGCTGGAGGACTGGTGGGGGGCACTCAAGACCCTGGCCCGACCGGAGGAGAGCGGCGTGCTGAAGGCCACCTTCGTCCCGAACCGGATCCCCGCCGCCCAACCGGCCTGAGCTGGGGGGACGCCGACCACAGGCTCCTCGGACGTAACCCTCACCCTCAAGCTGACAGTGAGTTTCCTAGCCTGGAGGGCTGAGGGCCAGGAACTGCTGGAACCGTAGGTCGGCCGCAGCCGTCCACCGGGGGTCGGGTTCGATCCGGCGGCCCGCCCGGGACCATCCGTCGGCGGCGTCGAACGACGTCTCCCGACCGGCGGCCATGCGGGCCAGGAATGCCGCCCCGAGGGCGGCGCCCTCGGACACCGCCACCGTGTCCACAGGGAGACCGGTGGCGTCGGCCACGGCCTGCATCCACGGCAGGGACCGGGACCCACCACCGGTGGCCACGATCCTCTTGGCCCCGAACCCGGACCGGTCGATGATGCGACGGACCACGAACCCGCTGGCCTCGTGAGCCGCCCGCACCATGGAGTCCGGGCCCTGGGCGATGTCCAGGCCGTGGAGGCTGGACCGCAGGGTGGGGTCGTGGAACGGGGTCCGCTCGCCCCGCAGGTACGGCAGCCACACCGGCACCCGGTACGGGTCGCCCGGCCGGAGGGGTTCGTCGCTCTCGACGCCGTTGTCGGACACCTTCGGGCGGGACGACCCTCCGGTCATCGTCCGGGCCCAGTCGGCGAACAGGGCCCCGGCGTTGCTCGGGCCCCCGATCATCACCTGTCCGGCCATGATGTTGGGCAGGGTGGTAAGGCCGGGTACGTCGCGCCACTCCTCGGCCACCACCCAGACGATGAGGGTGGCCCCGAAGATCACCAGCACGTCCCCGGGTTGGTTGGCCCCGGCCACGATCTGCTCGCAGAAGGCGTCGATGGACCCCCCGGCGAACACCGTGGGCGAACCGGGCACGGTGCCCAACCCCTCGCCCATGCCGCCCACCACCGGCAGCTGCTTCTCCTCCACGCCCAGGGCACCGATCGCCTCGGGGTCCCACCGGCCCCCTGCGTAGAGCTCGCCGAAGGATGTGGCCGTCGCCTGGTCCACCGCCGGGACGCCGGACAAGGCGTGGGTGGCCGTGGCCTGGCAGTTCCAGTAGCCCCGGGCGCCGGGGCGCTCGTGCACGGCCCAGGCCAGCATCCGCTGGCCCTGGTACCGCTCGGCCGACTGGCGTCGGTCCAGGTCGGCCAGGTCCCCCCCGTCGGTATCGGCGGTCTCGGCCATCTCGGCGGTCTCGGCCATCTCGGCGGCGCGGGCATCGCCGTAGAGCAGGCCCGGGAGCAGCGGGGAGAAGCGACGGTCCACGGCGGTGATGGACGGGACCATCGAGGTGACCACCACCCCGGCCGCCGGGCCGTCCAGCGCCTCGGATACGGCGGCGAACGCCTTCCTCGGGCCCCGGCGCCAGGCACGGGACACGTCGTGTTCCAGCATCTCAGCCGACGGCGTGCCCACGGTGTGGGCCACCCGGGTCCGGGCCACCACCCGGCCCTCACCGTCGACGGCCACGGCCTTCACCGAGGTGGTGCCCACATCCACACCGATGGTGCACTCGTCTCCCGAGGGCGGACTCATAAACCTGACAAGTTCGTCATGAGACGCCATTATGTACGCGAACCGGCCCCGAGGCCGTACCAACATCCGGAGTTCCGGAGTCTGCAGCGAGGAGCCAACACCGCCATGCCCGATAAACGACCCAGGGCCTTGGTGACAGCGGCCGTCCGCGGACCGGGCCTCGACCTGCTCGGTGAGCTGGCCGATCTGACCCTCGACTCCTGGCTGGACCAGCCCACGCTGCGCATCTACAACGCCGAGCAGCTGGCCGAGCGGGTGGAGGAGCTCGGGGCTTCGATCGTGGTGGTGGAGAGCGACCGGTGCGCGGGGCCGCTGTTCGAGCAGCCGCTGTTGGCCGTGTGCAGCTGCCGGGGGGATCCGACCAACGTGGACGTGCCGGCAGCCACCGCCGCCGGCATCCCCGTGCTCCGGGCCCCGGGGCGCAACGCCGACGCTGTGGCCGAGTTGACCGTGGCCCTGCTGTTCGCGGCCACGCGCGGCGTGGTGGGAGCGGACGCCGATGTCCGACGGGGGGAGATCTACCGCGACGGCACCATCCCCTACCAGCGCTTCCGGGCCTGGGAGGTGGCCGGCCGGGTCACCGGCCTGGTGGGTCTGGGTGCCGTGGCCCGGGCCACCCGGTGGCGCCTGCGGGGGCTGGGGATGGAGGTCATCGCCTACGACCCCTACGCCGACGAGCCCACCGTGTCCCTCGAGGAGCTCCTCGAACGGTCCGACGTGGTGTCCCTCCACGCTCCGGTGACCCCGGAGACCGTGGGCATGATCGGCACCGAGCAGTTCGCCGCCATGCGGGACGGCGTGGTGTTCCTCAACAGCGCCCGGGCGGCCCTGCACGACACCGACGCCCTGGTGGCGGCCCTGGCGTCGGGCAAGGTGTCAGCCGCCGGCCTCGACCACTTCGAGGGGGAGTCGCTGGCCGTGGACCACCCACTGACCGGGTTCCCCTCGGTGGTCCTGACCCCGCACATCGGGGGGGCCACGTACAACACCGAGGCCAACCACACCCGGCTCATCGCCGACGACCTCTGTCGCCTGATGGCCGGGGCCCGCCCGCTCCATGTGGTCAATCCCGAAGTGCTGACGGGACGGTGAGCCGCCCACCGCGCCGGCCCGGCCCACGTCCGTCGGCCTAGGGTGCACCGGTGACAGCCCGAGGCCCCGCCTTCCGTCTCCTGCCGCGGATCGACGACGACAACGAGTTCTTCTGGACCAGCGGCGCCGACGGGCACCTCCGGTTCCTGCGCTGCGGCCACTGCCGTTCCTACGTGCACCCCCCGGCACCACGGTGCCCCGAGTGCCTGTCCGAGGAGGTCATCCCCGAGGTGGTCAGCGGCCGGGCCACGGTGGTGGCCCATACGGTCAACGTGCACGGCTGGATCCCGGGCAGCGATCCCTACGTGATCGGCCTGGTGGCCATCGACGAGCAGGAGAGCGTGCGCCTGACCACCAACCTCGTGGACGTGGAGCCCGAGGGCATCCGCACCGGCATGGCCGTCGAGGTGGTGTTCGAGGAGAACGACGACGTCTTCCTCCCCCTGTTCCGACCGGTGGACGACTCCGACGGCAGGGGGGCGCAATGAGCACCGTCGCGGAGCCACCACTCGAGCGCCGGGCGGTCATCTCGGGGATCGGCCAGTCGGCGGTGGGGCGGCACCTCGGGCGCTCCGACATCGACCTCACCGTGGAGGCATGCCTGGCCGCGGTGGCTGATGCCGGGCTGACCCGGGACGACATCGACGGACTGGCCACCTATCCGGGCATGGGCGCCGGGCCCCCCGGATTCGGCGGACCCAGCTCCCCCGAGGTCCAGGATGCGCTCCGGCTCCGACTCAACTGGCACGACGGGGGCGGCGAGGGACCCGGGCAGATGCGCGCCGTCATCGCCGCCTGTCTGGCCGTCGCCGCCGGTCTGGCCCGGCATGTGCTCGTCTACCGCACGGTGTCCGAGTCGACGGCCCAGGGCTCCGGTGGCCGCCAGGGCATCGGGGGAAGTGGCGGAGGCAGTGGCGGCGCGCCCAGATTCTCGGGCTTCCTCCAGTGGACCCTCCCCTTCGGGGCGGTGTCGGCCGTCAACTGGCTGGCGCTGGTGGCGGAGCGACGGATGCACGAGTTCGACCTGACCCGGGAGCAGCTCGGCCAGATCGCCGTCAACGGTCGCCGGAACGCCGGCGCCAACCCCAAGGCCATCTACCGGGATCCCCTGTCCCTCGACGACTATCTGGCCGCCCGCATGATCTCCACGCCCCTGTGCCTGTTCGACTGTGACGCGCCGTGTGACGGCTCCACGGCCCTCGTGGTCTCCCACCGCGACTACGCGCCCGACGCGCCCCACCCCGCCTGCCACGTCAACGCCGTGGGCACGGCGCTCCGCGGGCGGGCCAGCTGGGACCAGTTCGACGATCCCACCACCATGGCCGCCCGGGATGCCGCCGCGTCGATGTGGGAGAGAACCGACCTCCGTCCGACCGATGTGGACGTGGCCCAGCTCTACGACGGCTTCTCCATCCTGGCCATGGTGTGGCTGGAGGCCCTGGGGTTCTGCGGCCGCGGCGAGAGCGGGAGCTTCGTCGAGGGGGGCACGGCCATCTCGCGGGAGGGGCTCCTGCCCCTCAACACGGCGGGAGGCCAGCTGTCAGGAGGACGTCTGCACGGGTTCGGGCTCATCCACGAGGCCTGTGTGCAGCTCCGCGGCCAAGGGGGCGAGCGCCAGGTCTACCGGCGAGGTGACGCACTGCCGGAGGTGGCGGCGGTGAGCAACGGGGGTGGACCCATCGCCGGCACCCTGCTCCTCACCCGTGGCGCGGGCTGAGGCGAACCTCTGCCGCAGGCGGACCGGCCAAGTCAGACCAGCAGGTGGGCGGCACGGGCGGCCAGGGCGGCCAGTGTCAGGGTGGGCCCGTAGCCCGCGGAGGTCACGAACACCGACGAGTCGGCGATGACGACGTTGTCGAGATCGTGGATGCGCCCCTGGGGGTCGACCACCGATGTGGCCGGATCCGGCCCCATCCGCACCGTCCCCATGTTGTGGCGGGACTCGGGGATGGCCTCGGGCAGCGACGCGTTCCCCGTCCCCGGTGAGGTGGTGCCCGCCGTCCACTGCGCGCCCATCTCGTCCAGGATGGCCATCAGCCTCGGGGAGTAGTGGGCCGACGCCACCAGCTCGTGCTTCCCCGGCTTGTAGGTGACCCGGGCCACCGGGAAGCCCCGGGCATCCTTGACCGCGGGGTCGAGGTCCACCCGGTTGGTGGCATAGGGCAGGTCCTCGCCCTGCATGATGAAGGCCCACAGCCCACGCCGTATGGGCGAGGAGGCCATGATCTCGGTGTGGTGCTCCCCCCAGGGCATGTGCTTGGCCTCCATGATGGGCAGGCCGCCGCCGCTGTGCTCCACCAGGCCGCCGCGCATCCAGGGCAGGCCGGCCTCGGCGGCCGCCGCCCGCGACGCCTCGTCGCCCACGATCATGTCGTCATGCACATGGGTCACCGCCCGACCCCGCTCCCCGTAGGTCCGGTACGGCATGGAGCCAGCGGTGATGGTCTGGAAATGGGTCATCAGATACCGACCGATCAGCGGATGGTCGAGTCCCGAGAGGAGGAGGAGCCGGGGTGTCTCGATGGCCCCTGCGGCCACGACCACGTGACGGGCGGGCAGGAACCGCTCGGTGCCGTCGGGACCGACGAGATCGACACCGGTGGCCCGGCGACCCTCGATGCGGACCCGGGACACGAATGTCTCGGCCAGGAGCTCGGCCCGTCCCGTCCCCATGGTGCGCTGGAGCATGGCGATGGGATCACCCTTGGCGTGGATGGGGCAGCCGAAGAAGGCGCAGAAGCCGCAGTTGTTGCACGCCGGCCGTGAGTCGTAGGGGACGCTGTTCACCGCACTGGGGGCCGGGTACGGGTGGTAGCCGAGCTTCTCGGCTGCCTCCGAGGAGCGGATGGCCCCGAACATGGGCGCTCCCGAGGGCATGGGGAACGGCCCCGACCGGGGTGCGGCAAACGGGTTGGATCCCTCGGTGCCGGCCACACCGATGGCCCGCTCCACCTCGGCGTAGTACGGCTCGAGCTCGTCGTAGTCGAGGGGCCAGTCCGCCACGTCGGCCCCGGGCTGCGGGCCGAACTGCGACAGGAGGCGGAAGTCGTCGGGCCGGAACCGGGGCACCTTGCCGTCGGCGTGCACGCCACCACCGCCCACGGTGGTCGGGACGGAGTTGAACTCACCGACGTGGAGGCGGTCGCCGTCCTCCTCCTGGCTGCGGAAGGTACGGGGCTCGATCAGCGGATCGGGACCGAGGAAGTAGCGGTTGTGGAACTTGATCTCGTCGTTGGAGTAGTCGAACGCCGGCTGACTGAGTTGGTCGGGATCGAGCAGATGGTTGCGGCCCTTCTCGACGATGACCACCGACCAGCCCGCCGCGGTGAGCACGTCGGCGACGGTGGCCCCTCCCGGACCCGAACCCACGATCACAGCATCGACAGTCACGGGTTCGAGACCTCCTCGTCGGTCCATCCTCGGGGTTGCACATCGCCGTCGAACCCGATGGCCACCCAGGCCCGCCCGTCACGGTTGCCCCCGTACTCGGGGGCGCCGTACATGCCCTCACAGCTGTGGCCGTAGAGGAGCTCGGTGAACTCGGGGTGGGCCCGCAGGCGTGCCACCTGCTCGGCCTCGTCGACCTCGGTGAAGTCGGGCCCAAGGGCCGACAGTCCCTCCCGGTAGCGTTGCTGGAGCCCTACCACCGGTCCGTTGAACTCGCGCTCGGGCCGACCCTGGGATCCCTCGATGCGCATCCGCCAGGCCAGCTCGTCCAGCGCCGTCAGCCGGTGGAAGGTGGTGAAGGCCGCCTCCCCTCCGTAGCGACCCGACGTGGGACCCCCGGCCCAGATCCTCGGCGGGTCGAAGGTGAACGCACCGAGCAATCGGTCGATGTACTCGGGCACACCGGCCTCCGACGCTCCGGGTCCGGCATCGAACGGCGGGATCAGGCGGTCACACGCCGCCGACAGGACGGCGAATTCCGCGTCGGTCAACCAAGCTGGCATCCGGTCACCATAACAAGGCCCGGGGAATGCCAACAGTTGGCCGCACCGTTCCCCGGGGGCCGCACCTACGCCGGTGTGAAGGCCACGGGCAGGGCGATGGGCGAGCGGAACGCCATGCCCTTGATGTGCAGATCTTGACCGGGCGCCGGGGCCAGCCGCATGTCGGGGAGCCGGTCGAACAGGGTGTTGACGGCCACCCTGGTCTCCATGCGCGCCAGGTGCATGCCGAGGCAGACGTGCACGCCGAAGCCGAATCCCACGCTCTGCCGTGAGGCCCGGAACACGTCGAAGGCGTCGGGGTGCTCGTACTTGCGCTCGTCCCGATTGGCCGAGCCGAGCAGCAGGGCCACGTCGGCACCCTCCTCGACGGCGACGCCGCCCACCTCGGTGTCACGGGTGGCCCGGCGCAGGATCACCGTCACCGGGGGCTCCCAGCGGATGGTCTCCTCGAAGGCGTCGGGTACGAGAGAGCGGTCGTGGCGCACCCGTTCCAGTTGGTCGGGATTGGTGAGCAATCCGTAGAGCATGTTCCCCGATGCCCGGTAGGTGGTCTCCACGCCGGCCGGGAGGAGCAGGCGGAGGAAGGAGTAGATCTCCTCGTCGTCGAGTGTGCGGCCCTCCACCTCGGCCACCAGCAGCTGGCTGATCAGGTCGTCGGCCGGCCTCCGGCGCCGTTCCTCCAGGACGCCGGCGAAGTAGTCGCGGAGCGCCTCGGACGCCGCCATGCCCCGTTCCCAGTCGGAGGCCACGCTGGTGATCCCGATGGCCCACCGCTGGAACATGGGGAAGTCCGAGCGGGGCAGGCCGAGGATGCGGGCGATGACCTGGACGGGGAAGTTGAAGGTGAGCTCCTGGACGAGGTCGGCCGTTCCCCGGTCGGCGAAGCCGTCGATGAGCTCGTTGACCACCCGCTGGACGAGGTCGCCCTCCCACTGCTCGAGCACCTTGGAGCGGAACGTCGGCGACACCATGGCCCGGTGCAGGCGGTGCTCGGGCTCGTCCATCTGGAGGATGGTCCGGCCCATGACGGCACCCATGATCCCCTCGTAGACCGTGGACGAGAAGGTCTCGTTGTCCCGCAGGACCTGCACCGACTCGTCGAAGCCGAAGACCGTCACCGGTTGGGGGATCGAGGGGTCCACCACATTGGCACCGTCGCCGAGATCGACGGGACCCACATGGACCGGGGACTGGCGCCGCAGCTCGGCCATCCTGGGGTACGGGTCCCGGATGGAGCCCGAGACCGTGTCCTCCAGCTCGAACGGGTCGAACGGGACCGGCTCGGTCACTACGTCTGCGAGACCGTCGGCGTGCAGTGGCATGGACCCTCCCCTTCGCGGCCTCGTGGCCGTCCGGAGCAGCCTACATCAAACGTTCGTTTGGTAAGGGGTCATGGCTCCTCGGGCCGGAATGGTCCGGGACGGTGGGCCAGGGTCCACAATGGGTGGATGCCCACGCCCGACCGAGTTCCGCCCGAACGACCTGAGGGGTCCAATCAGCGCCAGCACATCCTTTCCACCGCCCTGTCCCTCATGGCCACCCAGGGCGTGGACGGGACCAGCATGCGCAACCTGGCCGCGGCCACGGGGCTGAACGTGGCCTCGCTCTATCACTACTTTCCGTCCAAACGGGACCTGCTGGTGGCGGTGCTGGAGGAGCGGGGATTCGTCGACGGCCCGAACGCCGCCCAGCCGTCCCTGTCCCGCGACCCGGCGGCCGGGCTGGCCGACCTGTTGAACGACATCCTCCAATCGATGCTCGAGGTCGAGGAGTTCATCCGGCTGATGATGGGCGAGGTGATGCGGGGGGACGACACGGCCTACGCCGTCGGGAACGACCTCTTCGCCGCCACCCAGGCGTCATTGGAGCACTGGCTGGGCGAGCAGGAGTCCGGCCACGGGACGCGAGCCGAGCAGGCGGCCCTGGCCCGCATGCTGCGGAGCCTGCTCGTCGGCGTGTTCTTCGAGTACGTGGCCGGCGTGCTCGACGAGGCCGATCCGTCCGACTTCTTCCGGGCCCGGGCGAACGAGGTGGCCGCCATCATCCAGGCCCGGGGACCCGGCTGACGCCCGGCCTCACGCCCAGGGGGCGATGACCTCCCGGCCGAAGGCGGCGAGGGTGGCGGGAGGCGCGAAGTCGGTGAACCACGTGTAGATCCGCTCCACGCCCCCGGCCCGCAACGCCTGGAGTCGTGGCAACAGCTCGGCGGCGTTCCCCACCAGATGGCCCTCGGCACGCATCCCGCCGAACCGGCGTCGGGCCAGCGCCACCACGTCGTCCCGCTCCCGTTCGTCGGTGATGAGGGTGATGAGCAGCTGGATGGAGACCCGGGCCGTACCGGAGGAGGGAAGGGCCGACGCCAGCCGGTCGGTCTGGTGCATGGGCACGTTCCACCAGTCGGCGTACTCGGCCACCAGGGCCATGGTCTTCGGGCCGGTGCCCCCGATCACCAGGGGCAACCGCCCGAGGGGGGTGGGCAGCTGTCGGGCCCCGTCGACCGAGAAGTTGGCCCCCTGGTGGTGGACCGGCTCACCGGACCAGAACCCCCGCAGCAACGCCAGTGTCTCGGCCAGGCGCTCCACCCGTTGGGCGCCGGTGGAGGCGGGGAAGCCGTAGGCGGCCAGCTCCCCCGGCGTCGACCCCGACCCGATGCCCAGCTCGAACCGCCCACCCGACAGATGGTCGAGCGTGACGGCCTGTCGGGCCAGCACCGCCGGATGGCGGAAGGCGTCGCACAGCACCAGTTGGCCGAGCCGGAGCTCCTCGGTCACGGCGGCCAACCAGGTGACCGTGGTCAGCGCCTCGTACATGGGCTGGTCGGGCGCGCCCGGGGGGAACAGGTGGTCCATCACGGCCAGTCCGGTGAAGCCGGCGGCCTCGGCGGCCTCGGCCCGCGCCCGGAGCCCCTCGGGCGAGAGGCGCATCTGGGGCAGGAAGAGATGGAACTCCAACGCGGACCTCAGCCCCGCCCGGTCGACTCAGACGTGGTCGACGAGGATGTCGGAGAGGCGGCTCCACTGGTGCCCGGACCCGCCGGCCAGGACCTCGTTCTGCTTGGCCCGCTTGAACAGGAAATGGGCGTCGTTGGACCAGGTGAAGCCGACCCCGCCGTGGACCTGGATGTTGTCACCGGTCACCTTGACGGCCGCCTCGGAGGCATAGGCCGAGGCCATGGCGGCGGCCCGGGCCCGCTCCGGCGAGTCGGTGTCCGAGGCCCAGGCAGCGAAGTGCACCCCGGCCCGGGCCAGCTCGAGGGCCTGGTACATGTCCACGATCCGGTGCTTGACCGACTGGAATTCGGCGATGGGACGATCGAAGACCACGCGGACCTTGGCGTACTCCACGGCCTCCTCGAGGGCCCGGTCGGACACCCCGATCAACTCGGCGGCCAGGCCGACGGAGATGTCGTCGAGCACCACCCGCCACAGGGCGGCCTGGTCGCCCGCCGGCCCGAGGGGCTCGACGGGTTCCTCGTCGAGGACCAGCCGGGCCAGCTTGCGGGTGGGGTCGAGCCCGGGGACCACCTCGGCCTTGGGTGCGGGCAGCAGGAACGACCGGATCCCCTCCTCGCTCAGCGCCACCACGATGGCCCAGTCGGCCGTGTGGCCGTCGAGCACCAGCGGCTTGGAGCCGGTCACCACCCAGCCCGACCCCTTCCGACGGGCCCGGGCACGGACGGTGCCCAGAGGGTGGCCGTAGCCCTGCTCGTGCAGGGCCAGCGTTCCCCGCGTGAGTCCCGAGGCCAGCCCGGCCAGGAGGTCGTCGGCACCGAGGGCCCGGGCCGCCAGGGTGGCGGCCACCGACGAAGAGAAGAACGGTCCGGGCAGAGGGACCCGGCCCATCTGCTCCAGGACGATGCACATCTCGAGCAACCCGGCCCCCTCCCCGGGGACGAGCATCCCCGTCCAGCCCAGGGTCAGCAGGCGGTCCCAGAGCTCCGGGGTGATCCCCACGGGGTCGTCGGCCAACCGACGGAGCGTGTCGCCGTCGACCTCGTCCATGGCCCGTCGGGCCACGTCCTGCAAGGCCAGTTGCTCGGCATCGAACGTGAAATCCACTGTCCACCCCCGGAGTGGTGTCGCTGATAGTGGCGCCAGTGTAGACAGCGACCTGGGCCCGGAGACAGTCGAGTCGGCCGGCCCCATGGCGGCGGCGACGCCAGTCACCGTCGCCCGGGCAGAGAATCCCACTGGACCCCGCCGGAGAATCCCCCTGGTCGCCGCTCGAGAGGCACCACCGGTCCTCCGGCGGCTAATCTCCCTTCGTGGACTTCGCTCTGGCACCTGAAGATGAAGCGTTCCGAGATGAGCTGCGGGCCTGGCTCGACGTGCACCTGCCGCCGTTCCTGGCCAGCGAGGAGCTGGTCGACGACGCCTCGATCACCGGCGAGAAGTCGGCGCATCGGCGCGCCGCCTGGCAGCGCCTGCTGAACGAGGGCCGCTGGGCGGCGGTGAACTGGCCCGAGGAGTACGGCGGCCGCAACGCCACGGCCATGCAGCGCATCATCTTCTCCGAGGTCAACGCCGAGTACCGGACTCCGGGCCTGTTCAACCCCAACGGTCTGTGGCAGATCGGTCCGATGATCATCGCCTGGGGCACCGAGGAGCAGAAGGCCCGGTGGCTCCCGTCCATCCTGGACGCCACCGAACACTGGTGCCAGGGGTTCTCCGAGCCCGACGCCGGCAACGACCTGGCCAACCTCCGCACCACGGCCGTGCGCGACGGGGACCAGTACGTGGTGAACGGCCAGAAGATCTGGATCTCCACCGCCCACCTGGCCCGGTGGGGACTCTTCCTCCTCCGCACCGACCCCACCGCCATCGAGCGGGGGGCCAAGCACGAGGGCATCACCGCCTTCATCATCGACATGCACACCCCCGGCATCGAGGCCAGACCCATCCGCGACATGTCCGGCGAGGAGATGTTCAACGAGGTCTTCTTCAACGACGCCGTGATCCCCCTCGACAGCCGCCTGGGTGGCGAGGGTGAGGGCTGGATGGTGGCCATGGGGACCCTGGGCCACGAGCGGGTGGGCATCGCCGGGCAGATATCCCTGCTCGGCGCCGACCTCAACGCCATGGTGACCGCGGCTCGCTCGGTCAACCCGGGCGCCCTCGACGACCCGGCCATCCGGGAGCGCCTGGCCCGGGCGTGGACCGACATCGAACTGGCCCGACTGCTGGCCATGCGGGCCCTGAGCAAGATCATCAAGGGGGAGAAGAACTGGCCCGAGGTGCCCTTCGCCAAGCTGATGTGGTCCTCCCTGGCCCAGACCCTGGCGGCGCTGTCGGTCGACCTGATGGGACCGGCCGGAGTGCTGGCCAAGGGCGGCCCCGACGCCGTGGACCGGGGCAAGTGGACCCGGTTGTACTCGTTCCAGCGGTACAGCACGATCGGGGGAGGCTCCTCCGAGGTGCAGAAGAACATCATCGCCGACCGGGCCATCAAGCTCCCTGGTCACTCACGACTCGGCTGACGTGCCCGTCGACCGGCGAGCGCCGTGCATCATCGGAGTGGCGCGGCGCACCTGGCGCCACGAGCCCGCGCCCGAGCCCCTGGACATGTGGGAGGCGCTGGCCCGCGAGGCGGCCGACGACGCCGGCAGCCCCGACGCCCTGAAAGGGCTCCAGAGCATCCAGGTCGTCTACAGCCAGTCGTGGGAGTACGACGACCCCTGCACCCGCCTGGCTGAGCGCCTGGGCGCCGACCCGGCCCAGGCGGCCTACTCCGGGCTCGGGGGGTCGGTGCCGGTGAGGCTGGCATCCGAGGCGGCGACGGCCATGGCCCGGGGACAGTTGGACCTCGCCCTGGTGGTCGGGGGCGAGGCCCTGGCCACCCGTCGGCACCTGGCCGAGCCCGCCTGGTCCTTTCCACCCGACCAGCCCAAGCCGTACCCGATCACCATCGACCGCCTCGAGCGGAAGAACGGCATCTTCCAGGCCTACCTGACCTTCGCCCTGCTGGACACGGCCCGGCGGGGCCACCTCGGGCAGTCCATCGAGGACCGCCGCCTGGAGATCGGCCGCCTCCTGGCCCCCATGAGCGAGCTGGCCGCCACCCAGCCCGACTACGCCTGGTTCCCCATCGCCCGGACGGCCGAGGAGATCAGCACGGTCACCCCGGACAACCGGATGGTGGCCACTCCCTACACCAAGCTGATGACAGCCATCATGGACGTGGACATGGCCGCGGCGGTGCTGCTGGCCACCGAGGAGCGGGCCGACGCCCTGGGGGTCCCGACCGATCAGCGGGTCTACCTCCTGGGTGACGGGTACGCCGAGGAGCCCGCCACCATGGCGGCCCGGCCCGAGCCCTGGCGATCCCCGGCCATGGCCTCGGCCATGCAGTCCGCACTCGTGGGAGCGGCGGCGGACGAGGTGGCCTACTTCGACCTCTACTCCTGCTTCGCCAGCTCCCTCTCGTTCGGCGCCGACACCCTCGGTCTCCCCCCCGGTCGTGGCCTCACGGTGACGGGGGGCCTCCCCTACCATGGTGGTCCGGGCAGCAACTACTCCACCCACGCCCTGGCCGCCATGGCCGACGCCCTGCGGAAGGATCCGGGCGCGCTCGGCCTGGTGTCGGGAATCGGGATGCACATGACCAGCCACTCGGCCAGCCTGTGGTCGACGACCCCGGGAGCCTATGCACCCAGCCCCCCGGCCGGCGAGCTACCCACCGTCCCGGTGACCGGAGAGGCGGACGGACCCGCCCGGGTGGTCACGTTCTCCACCGTCCACAGCCGCCAGGGGCCGGAGTCGACCGCCCTCATCTGCGACCTGCCCGACGGCTCACGCTCCTACGCCCGTCTCGACGCTCCGGCGCCGGCCGACCTCGACCTGGTGGGCCAGTCGGTGACCCTGGCCCCCGGTGACCGAGGAGCCACCATCGCCCATCACTGACCCGACCACGGCGGCCCGCCCGGACCGGGCGCGTCCCGGTCGCCGCGCCTAGCATCACCCCGGCCCGCGCCGCCCTCGACGAGGGAAGCCCCGGACCCGGGTCCCGCCCAACCGACCAGAACAGCGAGCACCGTAATGACGATCCACTACGAACCCGGTAACGACCACATCGTCCGCATCACCATCGACCGGCCCGAAGCCCGCAACTCGCTGGACATGGATCACTTCAAGCAGCTGCGGATGGCCTGGGAGCGGTTCGGGGAGGACGACGACGCCTACGTGGCCGTCATCACCGGCGTAGGTCCCGACTTCTGTGTGGGCGCCGACCTCAAGACCTACATCCCCCAGATCACCAAGCTGTCGTCCACCATGAAGGAGACCGGGGTCACCGAGATCGACGGCTACCGCCTCGATGACGGCACCAAGGCGGTGCTCCGCAACGTCAAGCTCTACAAGCCCATCGTGGCCGCCATCAACGGGACGTGCGTGGCCGGGGGCATGGAGATGCTCGGTGGCTGCGACCTCCGGGTCGCCGCCGACACCGCCACCTTCGGCGTGATGGAGCCCAAGCGGGGCCTGTTCGCCGGCGGGGGCACGACCGTGCGGCTCCCCCGGCAGATCCCCTATCCGGCGGCCATGGAGTTGCTGCTCTGCGCCGATCAGGTCCCGGCCCGTCGGGCCTACGAGATGGGACTGCTCAACGAGGTGTGCGCCCCGGGCCGGGTGATGGAGCGGGCCCTCGACTACGCCCGACGGATCACCGCCAACGGCCCGTTCGCCGTCCGCAAGACCAAGGAGTCGGTGCTGACCGGGCTCGCCGTGGATATGAAGGAGGCCTACCGCATCGAGTCGGCGCTGTCCTCCGAGGTGTTCTCCAGCGAGGATGCCGTCGAGGGGCCCAAGGCCTTCGCCGAGAAGCGCACACCGGTGTGGAAGAACCGCTGAACGGACCGATCGACCGCCAGTTCCAGTGAGCAATCGACAGTTGCAATTAAATTGTGTAGTTGAGCAATCGACCGCCGTCACGGCACAGCCTGCGGAGTGACACAGCCACAAGGGGGAAGCATGGGCGACACGATCGAGGACGCATTCGGGGGCAAGCGGGTGCTGATCACCGGGGGATCCTCGGGCATCGGCGCCGGTCTGGCCGAGGCCTTCGCCGCCGCCGGAGCCACGGTGGGCATCGCCGCCCGGCGTGAGGACCGACTGGCCGAGGTGGTCGAGCGGTGCCGGGCCCACGCACCGGGGTCCACCATGTGGACGGTGGACCTGGCCGACGACGGCGCCGTGGACCGGTTGGCGGCGCGGGCCATGGACGAGCTGGGCGGCGTGGACATCCTGGTGAACAACGCCGGCATCCCCAAGCGTCGTCATGTGGCTGCCCTCGACCCGGCCACCGTCGAGGCCGTGATGGCCATCAACTACCTGTCTCCGGTGCGCCTCACGCTTGCCCTCCTCCCCCACATGCTGGAACGTGGCTCGGGGACCGTGGTTTCGGTGGCGTCGGTGGCGGCCACCCTCAGCCCCCCGGGTGAGTCGGCGTACTCGGCGTCCAAGGCCGCTCTGGCCGTCTTCTCCGAGTCCATGGCCGTCGACCTGTGGGCGTCCGGCATCAGGGTGTCCGTGGTCTACCCCGGTGTCGTCGACACCGAGCTGTTCACCCTGCCCGACAACGACCCGTTCACCGCCGACGTCCCGGCCATCACGGTGGCGGAGGCGGCCGACACCATTCTCGAGGGGATCGCCGCCGGCTCCCTGGCCATCTACGTGCCCGGGTACTTCGCCGAGTTCGCCGCCAACAAGGCCCAGGACGTCAACGCCTTCCTGGCCGGCACGGCGGCCTACCTGGCATCGAGGGAGCAGCCCCCCACGGACGTCTAGGCCAGCCGCTCGATCACGGTGGCGTTGGCCTGGCCCCCGCCCTCGCACATGGTCTGGAAGCCGTATCGGCCTCCGGTGGCCTCGAGGTGGTTGAGCAGGGTGGACGCCAGCCGCACCCCACTGGCCCCCAGGGGGTGGCCGATGGCGATGGCTCCCCCACGAGGATTGAGCTTCTCGGGGTCGGCGTGGAAGGCGGCGTTCCACATCAGCGGGATGGCGGCGAAGGCCTCGTTGCACTCGATGGCGTCGAACTGCTCGACCTTCATGCCCGAGCGCTCGAGGATCCGATGGGTGGCCGGGACCGGGGCGGACAGGACGATGGCGGCATCGTCCGCCGCCACGGTGGCGTGGGCGAAGCGGGCCCGGATGGGGAGGCCCAGGCGCTCGGCCACCGACCGCTCGGCGATGAGCATGGCCGCCGCCCCGTCGGTCATCTGCGAGGCGTTACCGGCCGTGATGTCCGGCGCCGTCTCCGGCTCCCAGTTCTGGGCCGGGGGCAGGCCGGCCAGCGCCTCGAGCGAGGCGTTGCGGCGGATGCCCTCGTCCTCACGGAGGAAGTCGCCGGTGAAGGCACCGCTCTCGTCCTTCAGTGGCACCGGGACCGTCTCGTTGGCGAACTGTCCCGAATCCCACGAGGCCGCAGCCCGACGGTGGCTCTCCAGGGCGTACTCGTCCATCTGCTCCCGGGTGACCCCCCAGCGGTCAGCGAGCACCTGGGCCACCCGGAACTGCATCCACAGCCGACCGTCGATGACCTCCAGGAACGACGGGGGGAAGGGCCCGGTGCCCCCCTTGGAGTTGGAGGCCATGGGCGCCCGGGTCATGGACTCCACGCCGCACGCCACCACCAGGTCGTAGTGCCCGGCCTTGACCCCGGCGGCGGCGAAGTGCATGGCCTGCTGCGAGGAGCCGCACTGCCGGTCGACGGTGGTGGCGGGAACGCTCTGGGGGAGCCCGGCGGCCACCCACCCGTTCCTCGTCACATTGGTGCCCTGCTCGCCCGACTGGGTGACGCACCCCCCGATCACGTCGTCGACGGTCTCGGGATCGATGCCGGTGCGGTCCACCAGCGTGGTCAGGGCGAAGCCCAGGAGGTCCACCGGGTGCCAGTGCGACAGGGCCCCACCCCGTTTGCCCATCGTGGTGCGCACCACGTCGACGATGACCGCATCGCGCTCGTTGTTGCTCACAGTGGTTCCTCTCCCTCCGCTACTGACGTTCCTGCTCGGGCTGACATGCATCCTCCGGAGACAAGATACCGGGGCGCCGCGCCCCGACCCTCATCGGCGCGTGCCTCGGCGCGCGGCTCCCGAGACGGGCCGGCCGGTTACACCGACGCCGGACCGCCGGGGTCCGACTCGGCGCTGAGGATCGTCCGCTCCCCACGCGACGCCAGCACCCGCTCCACGGCGGCCAGGGCCCCCTCGGAGGGACCGCTGTAGGCCACCGATCCGTGCTCCAGGACGACCGCCGTTCGGGCGATCTCGAGCACCCGGTCCACCTGCTGCTCCACGATGAGGAGCGCGGTTCCCGCCCCGTTGATCTGGCGTAGTCCGTCGTAGACGGCGTCGATCATCACCGGGGCCAGGCCCAGGGAGATCTCATCCGCCACCAGCAGGCGGGGGGGCTCCACCAGCACCTTGGCCAGGGACAGGATGCGCTGCTCGCCACCCGACAGCGTGCCCCCCTGCTGCCGTCGGCGTGTCCCCAGCACCGGGAAGGCGGTGTACGCCTTCTCCAGTGACCCGGCCACACTCTGTCGCCCGCCGCGCTGCCGGAAGGCCAGCTTCAGGTTCTCCTCCACCGTCAGGTTGGCGAACACCCCCCGCCCCTCGGGCACGTGCGCCGCACCGGCCCGGGCGATCTTGTAGGCCGGGAGACCGGTGACGTCCCTACCGCTCAGGCGGACGGCGCCCGAGGTGCTGGCCAGCAGGCCGGTCACCACCCGGGACACGGTCGACTTGCCCGCCCCGTTGGAGCCGATCAGGGCGGTGACTCCGGACTCGGGCACGGTGAAGGTGACGTCGAAGAGGGCCCGGTACGGGCCGTAGCTGGCACTGATGTGGTCGACCTCGAGTGCCGCCGACCCGGTGCCCCCGCCGGGCCCAGAGGTGCCTCCCAGCTGGTCCACGAGCACAGCCGCCCCGGTGGTGGGGCCGTCGGACCCCGTGGTCATGCCTTCACGCCCAGGTAGGCCTCACGGACGGCGGGATCGGCCATGACCTCGTCGAAGGTGCCGTCGGCGATGACCACTCCCAGGTTCATCACCACCGTCCGGTCCACCACCTCACCGACCATGCCCAGATCGTGCTCGACCAGCAACATGGCCATGCCCCGCTCGCGCTGCAGCTTGGTCAGCACGTTGGCCAGCTCATGGGTCTCGTGGATGTCCAGCCCCGATGACGGCTCGTCAGCCATCAGGAGCACCGGCTCGCAGACCAGGGCCCGGGCCAGCTCCACCAATCGGCACGACCCGAGTCCCAGCGTGGATACGGTGGTGCCCGCCTGACGCTCGATGCCCACCAGCTCGAGCACCGAGTCCACCCGGTCCTTCTCCTCCGCGGACGGGGCGCTGCGCCGGCTCAGGTCCTTCCAGATGCGCCCTGTGCACCACCGGGCCCGAACGGCCACCAGCAGGTGGTCCCACACCGTCATGTCGGGGAAGACCTCGATGCGCTGGTAGGTGCGGCCGATGCCCAGCCGGGCCCGTTTGTAGGTGGGCAGGTCGAGCAGATCGGTCCCTTCGAGCTCCACGCGGCCCTGCTCGGGCCGGAGCTGGCCCCCCACGCAGTTGAACAGCGTGGTCTTGCCGGCACCGTTGGGCCCGACCAGGCCCACACTCTCGCCGCGGCCCACCGAGAGGGTGACCCCGCTGACCGCGGCCACACCGCCGAACGTCTTCGACACACCGGTTACCTCGAGCAGGGGTCCGCTCCCGGCCTCGTCAGCCATGGTCGCCGGCTCCGGCGGTCGCTGGGGTGTCCGCTCCCCCGCCGCCCGGGGGTCTGCCCCTGGGGGCGACGGCCCCACGGGTCGACCCGCCTGGAGATCCCGGGTCGACCGCGCTGTCCTTGAACAGCAGGTTCTGGAACCGGAGCGTCGACTTGCGCTTCTGGTACTCGAGGATGCCCTCGGGGTGCCGGGCGTAGGTCAGAGCGCCGAAAGCGAAGAACACCACCTCGAGACTATTGCCCCCGAAGCGGGACGGGACGTAGGTGAGCAGCTGGCTGATGATCACGTAGCCGAATCCGGCCTGGACGGCACCCTCCACGGTGTTGGCGCCGGTGGGCACGACCACCACCACGTAGACCAGGGAGAGGAGATAGACGAAGAGCTGCGGATTGACCTGCTGCTGTTGGATGGAGAGCATGGTCCCACCCACGCCGGCCACCGCTCCGGACAGGGCGAAGATCACGATGTGCTGCCATCGCAGGTTGATGCCCATACCCGATGCGGCCGTCTCGCTGCCCCGCATGGCGCCGAGGAACCGCCCCGTGGTGCCGCGGTGGATGAGGCGGACCACGACGATGCACGCCACGAGCACCACCATGGCCAGGACGAAGAAGGCATGCCCGTTGGGATTGGAGATGCCGAGGCCGACCCACTGCGGCTTGACCTGGAGCGACGTGCCGTTGGTGGCGGTCAGCTGCGGGAACACCGTGTTGTCGAAGAACAGGGCGGCGGCAATGGTCAGGAGGGCCAGACCGAGGCCCCGGAGCCGAACCGAGGCGAAAGCCAGCACCGTGGCCACCAGTGCCGCCGCCACGGCCCCCACCAGACCGCCCAGCAGGAGATTGAGCCCGAAGTGGTTGGCCAGCTGCGCGGCGGTGAACGCTCCGACGCCGGCCAAGGTGGCCTGGGCCAGGGAGAGCTGGCCGCCCATGCCGGTGATCAGGGTGATGGACAGGAATACGGTGGAGTAGACCAGGCCGGCGTTGAACACGTTCTCCCATGTGGTGGGGAGCCAGGTGAGCATGGAGATGACGAAGGCCGCCAGCAGGATGTACCACCCCACCCGGGTGACCTTCTCGATCTGCGGCGCCCGGATGGCGGCGGCCGTGGGCGGTGTCGGAGGGTCGACCGACGAGAGCGGATCCTTGGTGCTGTCCAGCGTGCGCAGGCCGGGCACGATGAGGAGCGCCGCCACCAGCACGATGAAGGGCAGGGAGGTGAGCACGGCCGAGGACCAGACGCTGCTCACCGGCAGGTAGCCCTGCAGCGTCGTGGCCAGCACCCCCATGGCCACGCCCACCAGGGCGGCGATGGGCATAGACCGGAGGACCGCCCAGGCGGCGGCGGCGAACGCGGCCACCATGAGGGCGGCGTAGTCGTCGAACTGCAGCTGTCCGTAGATGGGGGCCAGGAGCACGCCGGCCAGGCCGGCCATGAAGCCGGAGATCATCCAGGCGATGGCCACCACCCGTCCGGCGTTCACCCCGTCCAGCTCGATCAGCCGTCGGCTCTCCACCGCACCCCGCATCTGCAGGCCCAGACTGCTGAAGCGCATGAGCACCACCAGGGCCACCAGGATCACCACCGTGGTCAGGATGGTGGTCAGGTAGATCCCGTTCACCGGCGTGCCCACGACGCGGAAGTAGACGGTGTCGGGGTTGAAGATGATGCTGGGTGGGCTGTAGGTGTTGTTGCTCCCGAACAGCACCGCCAGGAGGGAGGGGATGCCGACGAACAGACTGATCCCGGTCACCAACTTGGCCGTGGTGTTGGAGTTGGGGATCTTGCTGAACAGCAGCCGGTCGAAGGCGAGTCCGATGAGCGGGGCCAGCACCACCACCGACAGGACGAAGGCCACACCGACGGGCAGGTGCGCGGTCTGCACCAACTTGGTGAAGGCGTAGCCCGAGATGTAGGCCTGGGCCCCGTAGGCGAAGTTGAACACCCCGGTGGCCTGGTAGGTCAGGACCAGGCCCACGGCCACGATGGCGTAGGTGCAGCCGTAGGGAACTCCGGGTATGGCGAAGCCCAGGAAGTGCTCCACTCCTGTGCCGATCCCTACCGATGCCGTGCGGCGGTCTGGATCATGCGCCGGGTGTGCCCGCCGGAGCGGCCACCGGGACCGGGTTCTTGATGCTGGGCCCGACGCAGACGAACACCTGCTTGCCCTTGCCGAACACCGGGGTGTATTTCGTGCCCTTGACCTGCACGAAGGCGTCACAGCCCGGCTCGGTGTACCCCACGTGGGCCGACGACCAGTTGACCGGCGTCGTGAGCCCCCCGGCGGTGAAGTTGGTGAGCTTGTTGGTGGCGTTGATCACACTGGCCTGGGTGACGTTGGCACCGGCGGCCTTGACGCCAGCGGCGATCAGCGCCGCCGACTGCCACCCGGTGAAGGCCACGCCGTTGTAGGTGTAGGTCGGGTCGTACTTGTTCATCTGCTTGATGTAGTTCTGCATGCCCGAGTAGGTCGTGCCGTAGCGGG
>Ga0302196_10001476_pt1 | contig 22427 bp, 20 predicted proteins | sample II_Bog_N1_3_FD_198794 | JGI IMG/M metagenome (GOLD analysis project Ga0302196, IMG submission 198794) | Peat permafrost microbial communities from Stordalen Mire near Abisko, Sweden - II_Bog_N1_3 | ecosystem: Environmental > Terrestrial > Soil > Wetlands > Peat | place: Sweden: Abisko...
GACCGGCTTGGCCATCAGCTCGGTGACCCGGCCTCCGCCGTCCGGTGCCCCCTGCAGGGGGCGCCGGTAGTACCCCTTGACCAGGGCCAGTGAATCGTCCTCGATCAGCGGTCCGAGCAGCCCGGTCACGAAGTGGGGCCCGAAGTTGGTCACGTCGGCGTCGACGAAGGCCACCAGGTCGCCGTCGGTGGCCGCCAGGGCCGACCGCATGGCCTGGCCCTTGCCGCCGTGGGGGGCGTCCGAGGTCACCACCCGGGCCCCGGCGTGGCGGGCCACCTCGGCGGTGCGGTCCACCGATCCGTCGTCGACCACCACCACCTCGTCCACCAGGCCCGCACCACCGGATGCGGCGGTCAGGGCGCTGACGATCGAGGCCACCACCGTCCCGACCGTGGCAGCCTCGTTGCGGGCGGGGATGCAGACGGAAACGGTCCGCTCCCCCTTGGACCGGGCCAGCACGTCCGGGTCGAACCGAGCATGGGGGTACCGGCCCTCACCGGACGGAGATGCGATCGGCATGGTGCCATCATCGCTCACCCGGGCACCGACCGTGACCGCACGGTCGGGCGGCCCACCGAGGACCTGCCGACGGGCCGGCCCAACCGATGAGGTCGGTTCCACGGACGGCTGCATTGACGCGGCCTCGTCGTTTCGACCACAATGTAGGCATCATCCAGAGCGACTGAGGGACCGGGCCCAGCGACGTCGCGGCAACCAGGCTGTGATCCCAACCTGACGGGATCCACACCAGGTGCCAATGCCCGAGCGATGAGGAGACTGCTGTGGACTTCGTATCCGGGCTTCGATGCCGTGAGTGTGGTCGTGCCTACCCTGCCGAGGCCTTGCACGTGTGCGACTACTGCTTCGGACCCCTTGAGGTGACCTACGACTACGAGCGGGTGGCCGCCACGATGACCCGGGAGCGCATCAGCGCCGGGCCCCGCTCGATCTGGCGGTACGCCGACCTCCTACCCGTGGCCGACCCGGCGCCGGTCGACCTCGGTGCGGGGTTCACCCCCCTGGTCCGCGCCGACCGGCTGGCCGCCGAGTTGGGCCTGGGCGAGGTGTGGATCAAGGACGACACCGCCAATCCGACCGGATCGTTCAAGGACCGGGTGGTGTCGGTGGCCCTGACCAAGGCCCGGCAGCTCGGCTTCAAGATCGCCGCCTGTGCCTCGACCGGGAATCTGGCCAACTCGGTGGCCGCCCATGCCGCCCGGGCCGGCATGGAGTCCATCGTGCTCATTCCCCACGATCTCGAGCGGGCCAAGGTCACCATGACGTCGGTCTACGGGGGCAAGGTCATCTCCGTGGAGGGAAGCTACGACGACGTCAACCGGCTGTGTGCCGAACTGACCAGTGAGCAACCCACCTGGGCCTTCGTCAACGTGAACGTCCGGACCTACTACGCCGAAGGGTCGAAGACGCTGGCCTTCGAGGTGGCCGAGCAGCTGGGGTGGCAGGCACCCGACCATGTGGTGGTGCCCATCGGCTCGGGGAGCCAGTTGACCAAGGTGGCGAAGGGATTCCACGAGTTGTGGCAGGTGGGTGTGCTCGACGAGGAGCCGTCGGTCCGGATCTCGGGCGCCCAGGCCGAAGGTTGTTCCCCTGTGGCCACGGCCTTCGCCGAGGGATCCGACGCCATCCGGCCGGTCAAGCCGAACACCATCGCCAAGTCGTTGGCCATCGGCAATCCGGCCGACGGGTGGTACGCACTCGATGCCATCCGCCGGTCCGGTGGCTCGTGCGCGGCGGTGACCGACGATGAGGTGCGTGAGGGCATCCAACTCCTGGCCCGGACCGAAGGGATCTTCGCGGAGACCGCCGGGGGGGTGACCATCGCCACGCTGGCCAAGCTGGCGGCCCAGGGTGTGGTCCGGTCCGACGAGCGGGTGGTGGCCATGGTCACGGGTCATGGACTGAAGACGGTGGAGGCCCTGGCCGGGGTGGTGGGTCCGACCGCCACCATCGCCCCCACCCTCGAGGCCTTCGCCGAGGTGATGGAGGGGGACGGGGAGTCGATGAACGGCTCCCACGCCGGGGGGGCACGATGAGCGTCACCGTCCGCATCCCCGCTCAGCTGCGGACCCTCACGGCCGGCTCGGGCGAGGTGGCCGTCGAGGGGTCGTCGGTGGGCGAGGTGTTGAAGGCCCTCGACAGCGCCCACCCCGGGTTCGGTGACCGTCTGTTCGACGACGCCGGGGCCCTGCGGCGGTTCGTGAACGTCTTCCTCGACGACGAGGACGTGCGCTTTCTCGACGGTTTGGCCACACCGGTGGCCGCCGGCCAGAGCCTGTCGATCGTTCCGGCCGTCGCCGGAGGCTGACCACAGCAGAGCCGGAGTTCAGGCTCCCAATCCGTGCAGGATGAACGCAGTGACCGCCGCGGCCGCCGCCTCGGCCGGCCGGGGCATCGCTTCGCCGGCCCGGACGGCCATGGCACCGTAGATCTGCTGGCCGATGAGGTTGACGGCTTCGTCAGGATCGGCGTCCCGGAAGGTCCCGGATGAGACACCGTCGATGAAGAGGTCACGCATCAGCCGGGCGATGTTGAGCCCGATCAACGCCAGCTCCGACCCCACCGCCTCACCGCCCTGGGCCCCGGACCCCTGGGTCAGGGCCAGCCGGAAGAACGCCGGGTCGTCATCGATCCGCTCCAGCATCCCTTCGATGAGCCGTTCCAGTCGCCGGCCCGGCTCGGCATCCTCCTCCCAGGTCTGGGCGATGTCGTCGAGCAGCTGCTCGTGCATGCCCTTGAGACAGGCCCGCAGGAGCTCGTCCCGGTTGGCGAAGTACACATAGACGGTCGACCGGGCCACACCGGCCTCGGCGGCGATCTCGTCCATGGGCACATCGGTGGTGCCCCGCTCGCCGAACAGCCGGCGGGCCACGTCGATGACCTGGTCCCGCCGGAAGTCCCGAATGACCTCTTTGAGGTCGGCGTCCGACCGTGGTGGGGGCATCTAGGCCGACAGGGGGGCCGCCGTCGGGAAGGCCACCGGGATGTGCTTGATTCCGCTGATGAACGGGGACTGGAGCCGCTGGACCTCACCGTCGAGCCGGATGCCGGGCATCCGGTCCAACAGGTGCTCGAACATCACCCTGATCTCCATACGGGCCAGATTGGCGCCCAGGCAGAAGTGGGGTCCGCCCCCGCCGAAGGCGATGTGCGGATTGGGATTGCGGGTGATGTCGAAGGTCTGCGGGTCATCGAAGACGGCCTCGTCCCGGTTGGCGGAGATGTGGAAGAACACCACTTTGGTGTCGGCCTCGATGGCCTGTCCCTCCAGTTCGAACGCCGAGGTGGTCTGGCGGCGGAAGTTCATCACCGGTGTCACGTACCGGAGCATCTCCTCCACGGCCGACGGGAGGAGCGACCGGTCGCGGCGGAGGAGATCCCACTGGTCGGGGTGTTCGAAGAACGCCGCCATCGCCCCGGAGATGAGATTTCGGGTGGTCTCGTTGCCGGCCACGGTGAGCAGGAGGAAGAACAGCTCGAGCTCCATCTCCGACAGCTTCTCGCCGTCGATGTCCACCCCGGTCAGCACGCTCATCAGATCCTCGTGGGGGTCGGCCCGCTTGGTGGCGAAGAGCTCGGAGGCGTAGGCGTACAGCTCCATGGCCGCCTGCTGGGGGACCTCGTCACCGGTCTGGTACTCCGGGTCCTGACTGCCGATCATCCGGTTGGACCATTCGAACATCCGATGGCGGTCCTCATTGGGCACGCCCAACAGTTCGGCGATGACCACCAGCGGCAGCTCGGCGGCCATCTCCGTCACGAAATCGGCGTGGCCCCGTTCGATCACCGAATCGATGATGCGGTCGGCGGCCAGGTTGATGCGGTCGTGGAGCTGGTTGACCATCTTCGGGGTGAACCCCTTGTTGACCAGCCGCCGGTAGCGGGTGTGGAGCGGAGGGTCCATGTTCAGCATCAGCATCTGCTGCTGGGCCAGGTCGTCGTCGCCCAACTCCCACAGGAAGGTGGCCCTCTTGGCCGACGAGAAGTGCTCGTAGTCCCTGTTGACCTGGGTGCAGGCGGCGTGGGACGTCACCGCCCAAAAGCCGGGCCCGTCGGACTCCTTCTGCCACCACACCGGGGCGTTGGCCCGTAGGTAGGCGAACCAGTTGTGGGGAACCCCGTCGGCGAACGGCGCGGGGTCGGTGAGGTCGATGTCGTCGAAGCTGAGGGTGCTCAGGTCGAAGTCGCTGTCTGCCATGTCGGATGCCCTTTCCGGTTCATCGGACATCCTGTCCGACAGACCGGAGGGTACGTCCGGTCAGAGGCCCTGTCAATGCAGCCCGCGGTCGGCGTGGCGGCCTACCAGGGCACCGAGCCGTCGATGACCACCCGGGGTTCCTCGGTGAGCACGAAGTCGAGGTGGTCGGTATCGAGGAATTTGGGGATGTCCTCGAACATGAGGGGGGAGTCGACCTCGCTGATATGGGCGTTGTACTCGTCCATGGAGGCGAACCACTGGACGGTCACGCCGTCATACCCGGACCGGTCGTCGTCATCGCGGTAGTCGCCGAGGGGCCGCGGATTCTGCTCGTAGCGCAGGACGTGGCTCCCGCAGCGGCTGTTGGCGATCAGAGGGGCGTGATGGTCCTTCCAGTAGGCCTGGAACTCGGCCGGGGTCATCCCCTCTTTGCGCTTGAGCAGGCAGGTCAGTTTGATCATGGTGCGTTCCTCCCCTTGCCGGCCGGTGGGCCGGATGACGACGGGCGCCGCGGGTGCGCCTCCGGACCAGAGGCTCCCCCCTGGAGCCGGGGGTTGGCAAACCGGCTCCTCCGGTGCGCACGGCGCCGACCACCGGGTGGGATGCTCACCCGGGCGACCGGGTGCAGAAGAGGTCGGTGACGTACGGCACCTCGATGGGTTCCCCCAGCGTGGCCCCGAACGCCTCCACCCGGTCGAGCACGGCGCGTCGGTCCGGCTCCGGTAGGACCTGGATGTAGCTGCGGGAGGCCACCTGCCCGACGAAGTCGTCGAGCGAGAGCAGTTGGACGAAGGGGAACCGGGTCCTCTCCACCGGACCGAACAGCCCGCTGTGGTCGATGTCGGTCCCGAAGTCCCTGCCCACCGGATAGGGCTGGCACCGGTCCCACTTGCTGATCCGGGTCAGTTCCGCCACGGTGGGGTGGGTCTCGTCCCGCTCGTTCCAGACCAGGGCCAACCCGCCCCCGGGCCGGAGGACCCGGCTGAACTCGGCCAGCGCCCGGGCCGGGTCGAACCAGTGGAAGGCCTGGGCCACGACCACGGCGTCGAAGGCTCCTGTCACCACCGGGATCATCTCGGCCGTTCCCGCGACCACCGGAACCGCCGGCGACACCCGGCGGAACACCCGGCGCATGGACGCCGACGGCTCGAGGGCCAGGCAGGTCATCCCGTCGGCCGCCAGATGGCGTGTCAGTTTGCCCGTGCCGGCGGCCACATCGAGCACGCGTGAGCCGGCGCCCAGTCGGAGGGCCGACCCGAGGTGGGCCACCGCCGGGTCCGGATAGCCGGGACGCGCCCGTTCGTAGGTGTCGGCCCCGGTTTCGAACCCGGCCCGGCCGAGGTGGGTCCGACCACCGCCGACCGGTGACTCCCGTGGCGACATGGCCCCACTGTATTGACGGCCGGGTTCCGGGTGGGGTGGTCCGGAACGGCCGGCGGGGCCGGGGTACCGGGCCACGGACACCTCTCGCATCCCCGCGGGCGCAGGATCGCCCGGGCCGGGGACGATCAGATAGCGTCGAGTAGGTGACCGATGGCAGCTCACGCCCCGGCGGCGCGCACCCTCCGGTCCGGCGCCGGCGGCTCAGCTCGCTGATCAATGCCGTTTGGACCTGGACGGCGGCACACGGCGCCATCGGACCCGGCGACCGGCTGGCATCCCGGTTCGGGGCCTTCGGATCCGGCAGCTGCCTGGCCTTTCCCACCGGGGCCGTCTTCGGTGAGCGGTGGATCCACATCGGTCGTGACACCCTGGTCGGACCCCACGTGAGCATCTCGGCCGGCATGGTCCCGGGCCAGGAGATGGTCACCGATCCGGTGGTCCGCATCGGTGACCGGTGCATGATCGGGCGGGGCAGCCACATCGTGGGCCACTTCCAGGTCGAGGTGGGGGACGACGTCCACACCGGTCCCTACGTCTACATCACCGACCAGAACCACGGCTACGAGGATCCCGACGAGGTGGTTCACGCCCAGTGGCCCCGCGACATCCCGGTGGTGATCGGAAGCGGGAGCTGGATCGGGACCGGGGTGGTCGTGCTCCCGGGCACCGTGCTGGGGAAGAACGTGGTGGTGGGAGCGGGAGCGGTGGTACGGGGGACGTTCCCCGACCACTGCGTGATCGCCGGCGTGCCCGCCAGGGTGGTCCGGAGCTACGTCCCCGGCTCCGGATGGATCGACGGCACACCGGCCGGTCCGGTGGCCACCCGGGGGGTGTCGACGCGCTCCGTGCCCTCCGGGGCTGCAGCCGCGGGTGGGGAAGGGGGAGCCGACCGGACGGGTCCGCCGACCCGGCCCGGGCCGCCTGTCGTCCCCACCGGATCCGTCGCACCGGCCACGGCGCTGGGCACCCCCAGTCCGTAGCGCCGGACCACCTCCTCGGCCTCCTGCCGGCCCTGGGCCATCAGCTCCTCGGTGGAGGAGAAATCGTCGAAGTCGCGGACGCCGCCGGGTTCGCCGCTGCACACGATGACCTCCACGCCGGGGGGAAGTTGTGCCAGGTCACGGGCGAACCGGGCGTGGATGGAGATCATCAGGGCGTTGAGCATGGCCTCCACCGGACGCCGGGGCGACACCGGCGCGTAGTCGGGTGGTCCGCACAGCAGGACCACGATGCGGGTGGCCCCTGACTCGACCGCCCTCCGGAGGGGGACGTTGTTGACCACCCCGCCATCGATGAACCGTTCGCCGTCGATCTCCACCGGCGGGAAGATGGCCGGGACGGCCGTCGATGCCAGGACGGCCTCCTCGGCCGAGCCGAAGGTGAACCACCGCTCCCTCCCGTCGGTGAGGGAGGTGGCGACCACCTCCACCGGCACCACGGCCTCCTCGATCCGTTCGATGGTGATGCCGGCCTCGATCACCCGGCGCAGGCCGCTGTTGGGGTAGACCGACTCCCGTTGCTGGAGATAGAGCCAGGGCCCGTGCAGGCGCCCCTGGGGATAGACGTCGTCCCGGGTGAGACCGGTCCAGATCTCCGTCATCCGCTCGACACCGGCCGGCGTGGGGTCCCCGGCGAAGGCCACCCCGTTCACCGCTCCCACCGATGATCCGTAGATCCGGTCGGGGACGAACCCGTGCTCGGTCAGTACCTGGAGCATGCCGATCTGCACGGCCCCCCGGGTGCCGCCGCCTCCCAGGACCAGGGCGGTCCGTGGGCGCCCGTCCCCGTCCTCCGGGTCGCCCGCCGCCTCGCCGTCCCCCGACGACCCGTCCAGCCAGTCGGCCCGGGCCACCGCGGCACGCTGGAGGATGAACCGGATGACCAGCACCAGCAGGACCACGGACACCACCACGAACACCGAGAACACCACGGCGAAGGAGGTGACGGCAGCGTCGACGGGCATCGGGGCAAAGGCTACCGGGGAGGGTGTCACACCTCCGGTCCACACTGCATCCATGCCGGTGATGGACGCAGGAGTGATGGACGCAGGAGTGATGGACGCAGGAGTGATGGACGCAGACGTGATCGACGCAGGGGTGATGGCGGCCGGCGGGTCCGGACGGCCCGGGCCCCGCCCGGATCGGCCGGCCGGCCGCGGGTCCGGGGTCCCGGCGCGGGGATGGCAACCCCTGGCGGGTGATGCACTGCTCGATCGGCTCCGTCACACCGGGCGACCCCGTCCGGCCGTCGACCCCGCACTGGCCCTGTCCCTCCGGCGCTACCTGGAGATTGAACTGTCGGGTCCCGACGCCGGACCTCAGGCGGCGTGGGAGGAGCCGCTGGTGGCGACCAAGGGCCGGTTGACCCGGGCGCTGGCCTGTGCGGACCACGCCCGGCCCGTCGGGGACGGCCGTCGCCGGCCGACGCTGGCCCTGGCCTGCGGCGCCCTGGTCGATGGGCTGTTCCGCCAGCTGGTGACGGTGGGGTCCTTCGGCGATCCGCTGGACGACGGGCTGGCCGGACTCGCCGTCGACGGTGCCCACGCGGAGCTGGTGTCCTGGATCCGACAGCTGCCGGTCTCCCAACGGGACCTCCTGCGGGCCGAGGTGACCCGTCAGGCCGACGCCCTCCGTCGGCGCTGGCCGGCACTGGACCCGGCCTGGTTGCCGCGGACCCAGGTGGTCCTGCGGAGCCGGGTGGGCCCGGGGGTCGAGCTCTCGGGCCGCGTGGACCTGGCGATCGGGCGTCCCCATGCCCAACAGGCATCCGTGGCCTTCGTGGAGGTGACCTCCGGCAGGAGGCGGGCCGAACACCGTGCCGACCGGCACTTCTACGCTCTCATCGAAGCATTGCGCAGCCCGGTGCCGCCGTTCGCGGTGGCCACCTATTACACCCGCACCGGTGAGGTGGATGTCGATGCGGTCGGCCCGGATCTGCTGTTCGAGGCGGCCCGACGGACCGTCGCCGGGGTGCGCCTGCTCCGTCGGCGGGGGGAGGACGTCGGTCCGTCACCGGCTCCGGCCCCGCGATGCGACGGCTGTGCCGTGGTGCCTCACGACCAGCCGTGCTCCGAGGTCGGCGGTGGTCTCACGCAGTCGGTGGCGGCATGAGGGCGGATGGTCCGACGGGGACACCCTCCGCCACCCGGGCGTTGCTGGCCCCGGCCCCGGCGCCGGTGGACGACGCCGTCCGGGCCCGGCTGCGCGAACGCCTGACCGGCGAGATGGCCACAGCGGCCGGTCATCTGGCTCCGACCGACCAGGTGCTCATCACCGTCCCGCTCCTCCGGCAGGCGCGGCAGAGGCCCGACCGGCTGGCCGAACCCGACGGGGCCTTCGCGTGGAAGCCCGCCTTCGTCCGCCGCTCTCTCGGGCTGTCCATCGTGCACGCCTGTGTGACCGGCCGCTTCGCCACGCCCCTGGAGGCCGCCGGCCCGGTCTCGTCCGATGCGGTGGCCGACTGGACGCGCACCGGGTGGCGCACCTTCCACTGGGAGCCGTGGATGGCCGGGCTGCCGGCCGGTGCCCGTGCCGCCGTGCTGGCTGACGCCGTGGGCTGGGCCTCGTCGCTGTGGACGGCGTTCGACTGGCGGGCCATACCCCGGTTGCCCGAATTCGGTGGCGCCTACGACCAGTGGGGATGTCCCACCGCACACCCGGTGCGCCTCAAGGCCCGTTCCGAACTCCGGGTGGAGCTGGACGGCCCGGACGACCCGGCCGGCCCGACCGCCGGTTCCCCCGTCCCCGACCGGCCGACGGTGTTGGTCTCGGTGTCCGGGGGATGTCCGGGTCCGGGGTGGTCGGAGGAGCTGGCCTTTGTGGCCCTGGTCGCCGGGGTCCGCTCGCCGTCCCGGCCCGTCCCGGCCCGGGTGCTCGGCCTGTGGCCCGATGCCGGGGCCCACGCCGCGGTCGATATCGACGCCGACACCCTCATGGCCGCCGTGGACCGGGTGGTGGTCACCCTGGAGGCGGTCGCCGCCGCCCGTGCTTCCCGGGGCGTGTCACGGTGAGGCGCCGGAGCCGCGGGTCCCGGGGTCAGAAGAGGGCCCGGGCCGCCTTGGCATCAGGCTTGCCCGCCGCGGTCAGCGGGATGTCCTCCACCACCAGCATCTGACGGGGGATCTTGTACCCGGCGATCCGGGTCCGGCAGTGCTCCTGCAGATCGGCCAACTCCGGTGGATCGGTCGACCGCCGGGGCCGGACCACCACGGCCACCCGCTCTCCGAACCGGTCGTCGGGCAGGCCCACCACGATGGCGTCGAACACGTCCGGGTGGGTCTTGACGGCGGCTTCGACCTCTTCGGGGAAGATCTTCTCGCCTCCCGAGTTGATCGACGCCGATCCCCGACCGTGGACGACGATGGTGCCGTCCGGGTCCACCGAGGCCAGGTCGCCGGGGATGGACCACCGCACCCCGTCGGCGTCCACCGGAAAGGTGGCTGCGGTCTTTTCCGGGTCCTTGTGGTAGCCGAGGGGGATCCGCCCGGTGCGGGCCAGCCGGCCGATCCGGCCGTCACCGGGGCTCAGCGGGCGCAGCGACTCATCGAGGACCGAGGTGTCGGGTCCCATCACGAAGCGGGGCCCCCCGGCACCGTCTTCGACCGCCCCCTGGGCCCCGCTCTCGCTGGATCCGAACCGGTCCATGATCATGACGTTGGGGAGCTGTTGGGTCAGCTCCTCTTTGACCGTCGACGACAGCATGGCCCCGCCCGACCCCACCACCACCAGGGTGGAGGTGTCGTAGGTCCCCGGCGGGGCCGAGGCCAGGGTGTCGGCCAACGGCCGGGCCATGGCGTCCCCGACCAGGCCCATCGACACCACGCCCTCCGCCCCGACCAGGCGCCACAGCTCGTCGGGGTCGTAGCGGTGCGAGGTGTAGAGAACCGCGGTGCCGGCCATCATGAAGGCGTTCCACATCACCCACTGGGCGTTGCCGTGCATCAGCGGTGCCACCACCAGCATGACCACGGCGGAGGCGTCGTCCGGGTTGATCCGGTCGGCCAGCTGCTCGGCCGCGGTGATGGGCTCCGCCCCCCAACCGCCTCCGCCCATGGCGGCGAAGAAGATGTCCTCCTGACGCCAGATGACCCCCTTGGGCATCCCCGTCGTCCCGCCGGTGTAGAGCACGTAGTGGTCGTCGGGCGAACGGGCCCCGCCGTCCCGCCCGGGATCGGCGGCGGCCAGCGCCGCCTCGTACTCCACCGGGGGCGGGGTCCGGCCGGTGAGCTCGGTGGCGCCCGATCCGTCGTCGATCATCATGAGGTGGAGTGATCCCTGGCCCCCGCGGTCATCGAGGGACCCGGCCACCAGGGGCGACAGGGCCTGCTCGAACACCAGCACCTCCAGGTCGGCGTTGTCGATGACGTAGGAGAGCTCCGCCGGCACGTAGCGGTAGTTGAGGTTGATGGGCACCGTGCGGGCCTTGTAGCAGCCGATCATGGCCTCGGCCCACTCGGCCCGGTTGTAGGCCAGGATCCCCACGTGGGCTCCGGTGGTGACGCCCACCGAGGCCAGGTGGTGGGCGAACCGGTTGGCCCGCTCGTCGAGCTGGCGGTAGGTCAGGCGCCGGTCCCCGGCCACCAGGGCCATGCGGTCGGGCACGGTGTCCACCACCACCTCGAACAGGTCGGCCAGATTCAACTCCCGTGTGTGCACCGCACCTCATCCCCGTCCGTCCGGCCACCGGCCGGGCCTCGTGCCATCCGGGCCTAGCATGCCCGGTCGGACCGCTACTGCGTAGCATGTCCGGTCCGGGCTCCGGCACCCGGTGCCCCTCGACCTGAACCCCTGTCCCGCCGGACGTCGAAAGGAGCACCGAACCGTGAGCGCTTCCCCCCCTCCGCCGACCGGGATCGTCGGCCTGTCCGCCCTGGTGACCGGAGGTGGCAGCGGCATCGGGTTGGGCACCGCCACCCGGCTGGTGCGCGACGGGGCCCACGTGACCATCTGCGGTCGCACCGAGGACCGGTTGGCGGCGGCGGTGGCCGTCCTCGAGGAGGAGGCCCGCTCGGTGGGCGCCGCCGGCGGGGAGCCGGGGACGGCGTCCTACGTGGTGGCCGATGTGACCGTCGAGGACCAGGTGGAGGCGGCGGTGGCCGCAGCGGCCTCGGAGAGGGGCCGCCTGGACATCCTGTTCGCCAACGCCGGGGGGGCCATGCACATGGGCCCGATCACCGGTGCCGACGCCGACCAGGTGCGGGCCACCGTGGACCTCAACCTGATCGGGACCTTCCTCTGCATCAAGCACGCCGCGCCGGTGATGGCCGCCGGGGTGGGCCACGGGGTCGACGGGGCCCCGGCCTCCGGCGGTTCCATCATCGGCATGTCCTCGGGTGCGGGTGGCTTCCCCCACCGCTTCCTCTGGGCCTACGGCTCGGCCAAGGCCGGCATCGACATGCTCTGCCGGTGCGCCGCCGAGGAACTCGGACCCACCGGGGTCCGGGTCAACTCGGTCCAGCCCGGGATCGTCGACGACGACCTCATGGCTCCCATCACCGCCGGTGGGGCCCTGCTGGACGACTACCTGGCCCAGATGCCCATCAGCCGGCTGGGGACGGTGGAGGACATCGCCGCGGTGGTCCGGTTCCTGGCCGGGCCGGAGTCGTCCTGGATCACCGGGGAGAACCTGGCCGTGGACGGCGGGCACCATCTGCGGCGGGGGGCCGACTACGGGCTGCTGTTCGGGTCGTAGGTGGGCACCCCGCGGACCCCGGTCCTGCTGGTGGCGCCGGACAAGTTCCGGGGGACGGCCACCGCCCACCAGGTGGCCGCGGCCATGGCCCGGGGGGCGGCCCCGTTCGGCTGGACCGTGCACCAGGTGCCGTTGGCCGACGGGGGGGAGGGCCTGCTCGAGGTGCTCGGCGGGCTCGGGGGGACCCGGCTGTCGGTGGCCGTCACCGGCCCCCTGGGCACTCCGGTGATGGCGGAGTGGGTCGGCCGGGGCCCGGTGGCCGTGGTCGAGATGGCCCGGGCCTCGGGCCTGGTGCTGGCCGGGGGGGCCGCCGGCAACGATCCGGTCGCGGCCACCTCCCGCGGCACCGGGGAGCTCATCCTGGCCGCGGCCCGGGCCGGCCCGACCCCGCCGGAGACCATCGTGGTGGGCCTGGGCGGGTCCGCCACCACCGACGGGGGGTGGGGGGCCGTCGAGGTCATCGAGGAGGCCGGGGGCTTGGGCCCGGTGGAGCTCATCGGGGCCTGTGACGTGGACGTGCGCTTCGTCGAGGCGGCCGCCGAGTTCGGACCGCAGAAGGGGGCCGGACCCGAGGAGGTGGCCGTCCTCCGGGCCCGGCTGGAGGAGGTGGCCGACCGCTACGCCTCGGCCTACGGGGTGGACGTCCGGGAGGTGGCGGGCGCCGGTGCGGCCGGCGGATTCGGGGGGGCCGTGGTGGCCCTCGGGGGGGAGCTGCGCTCGGGGTACCGGGTCGTGGCCGACCTGCTGGGACTGCCCGGCGAGCTGGAGCACAGCCGGATGGTCATCACCGGCGAGGGGGCTTTCGACGGGACGTCCATGATGGGCAAGACGGCCGGGTCGGTGGTGCGGGATGCCCGGGCTCTCGGGATCCCGACCCTGGTGGTGGCGGGCCGGGTGGATCCGGATGCCGCCCGGGCCGCGGTGGCCCTGGGGGCGGAGGTGGTCTCGCTGACCGAACGGTTCGGGGCCGCGGCGGCGATGGCCGATACCGAAGGGTGCATCGAACGGGCGGTGGCTGAACACCTGGGCCGGGCCGGGGCGGTCTGAGCCCGGACCGGGTACCGTGCAGCCATGATCCCCGAGCACTACACCCTGCCCGGGACCGACGTGTCGGTCCCCCCGCTCGGCGTGGGCACCTGGGCCTGGGGCGACCGATCCACCTGGGGGATGGGCGGCTACGACACCGACCTCACCCGGGACTCCATCACCGCGGCCTGGGCCACCTCCCTCGACGCCGGCGTGACCTTCTTCGACACCGCCGAGGTCTACGGCGGCGGCGAGAGTGAACGGATCATCGGGCGGCTGCTGGCCGACGACCCCGGCCGGGCCGCCTCGGCCGTGGTGGCCACCAAGTTCATGCCGTCCCCGTGGAAGCTGGATGTCCGGTCGGCCCTGATGAAGTCCCTGCGGGCCTCGCTCAGCCGCCTGGGGCTGCCCGCCGTGGACCTCTACCAGATCCACGGACCGATCAGCCTCCGGTCCCACGCCGCCCTGGCCGAGGCCCTGGCCACCGCCCACGCCGCCGGTCTGGTCAAGGCGGTCGGGGTGTCCAACTACTCGGCCAAGGAGACCGCCTCCATGGCCTCCGCCCTGGCCGCCCACGGACTGAAGCTGGCCACCAACCAGATCGAGTTCTCCCTCCTGCGACGGGCCCCCGAGACCAACGGGCTGTTGGCCACCTGCGCCGAACTGGGCGTGGTGCCCCTGGCCTACTCACCGATCGGCCAGGGCCGCCTCACCGGCAAGTACACGGCGTCCAATCCCCCGCCGGGAAAGCGGACCTTCTCGAACCACCCGATGGAGGTGGTCGACGGGGTGGTGGCCGAGCTGCGCCGCATCGGGGATGCCTACGGGGGGAAGCTCCCGAGCCAGGTGGCCCTCAACTGGGTCATGGCCAAGGGTGCCGTCCCCATCCCCGGGGCGAAGAACGCCCACCAGGCCGCCGAGAACGCCGGCGCCCTCGGGTGGAGCATCGGGCGGGACGACCTGGACCGGCTGGACCGGGCGGCCCTCCCCGGTCTGCGCACCCTGGCCAGCCGGTTCTGGCAGCACGGCTGAGCCTCCCCCGGCTGGCTGCCCGCGGAGGCCCACCGCTAGATTGGGCCCGGTAGCCGAAGAAGGAGATCCCCGATGGACATCCGTTCGAACGAGGACATGGCCCCGGTCGTCGAGCACAACGGCACCACCCCGGTCTGGTGGCTGGTACCGCCCCAGGAGATGAAGGCGGCCACCGAGGGGGGTTTCCTGGAGCTGGTCAGCGAGTGGGAGATCGCCGGCGGCGGCGCCGTGGAGGCCCACTCCCATCCGACCCACGAGTTCTATTACATCCTCGCCGGCCACGGGATCATGCAGATCGCCGACGAGGAGCGCGAGGTCCACACGGGCGACCTGGTGTACACCCCTCCCAACACCACCCACAGCATCTGGCCGGCCAGCAAGAACGCCCCGCTCCGGGGACTGGCCTTCGCCATCGGCACGCCGGGCTCCGGTCCGGTCGACTACAGCTGATCCGGCCGGGGACGTCCACGGTGGAGACAACGGCGCCCGATCCGGCCACCGTGCCGCGCCTCACCCTCAACGACGGCTCGACCATCCCGCAGCTGGGCTTCGGGGTGTTCCAGATCCCCCCGGCCGACACGGAGGCCGCCACGGCCACGGCCCTCGGGATCGGCTACCGCCATATCGACACCGCCGAGATGTACGGCAACGAGCAGGGTGTGGGCCGTGCCGTGGCGGCGTCGGGCCTCGACCGCTCCGAGGTGTTCATCACCAGCAAGCTCAACAACGGCTTCCACCGGCCCGACGATGCCCGCCGGGCCTTCGACCGGACCCTGGCGGCGCTGGGCTCGGGGTACGTCGACCTCTTCCTCATCCACTGGCCGCTCCCGACCCTGTACGACGGGGATTTCGTCTCGACCTGGCAGGTCATGACCGAGTTCCAGCGGGACGGGCGGGCCCGGTCCATCGGCGTGTCCAACTTCCAGGCCCCCCACCTCGAGAGGTTGCGGACCGACACCGACGTGGTGCCGGCGGTGAACCAGATCGAGGTCCATCCCTACCTGACCCAGGACCCCCTGCGGGCCTACGACGCCGAGCACGGGATCGTCACCGAGGCGTGGTCACCCATCGCCCAGGGCCTGGTGCTGGACGATCCCGCCATCGGGGCGGTGGCGACCGCCACGGGGAAGACCCCGGCCCAGGTGGTCCTGCGCTGGCACATCCAGCGGGGCGACGTGGTGTTCCCCAAGTCGGTGAGCCCGTCGCGCATGCAGGAGAACTTCGACATCTTCGACTTCGAGCTGGACGCCGCCGCCATGGACGCCGTCACCTCGCTCAACCGGGACGAGCGCACCGGACCGGACCCCGACACCTTCGACTACGTCCCCCAGTGAGGTCAGGCCCGACATGAGCGACGACCCCGTGGGGCTGGAGGCATGGCTGTCGGCGGTGGAGAGTTCGCACCGGCGCCTGTCCGGTGCCGTCGGCGGGCTGACCGCCGACCAGATCACCGGACCGTCCTACGACCGCGACTGGTCGATCGCCCAGGTGCTCTCCCACCTCGGCTCGGGGGCCGAGATCTTCACCGCCTTCCTGCAGGCCGGGCTGCGGGGGGAGCCGGCGCCGGGTGTGGACCAGTTCACCCCGGTGTGGGAGCGCTGGAACGCCAAGGCCCCCGAGGCCCAGGCGGCCGACGCCCTGGTGGCCGACCGGGCCTTCCTCGACCAGCTGGCGGGCCTGGACGACGCGGCCCGCCGGAGCTGGACGCTGCCCCTGTTCGGGACGGATCAGACCCTGGTCGACGTGGTGAAGCTCCGCCTGGGTGAGCACGCCGTGCACACCTGGGACGTGGTGGTGGTCGGTGACGCCGCCGCCGTGGTGGCGCCGGACGCCGTCGATCTGCTGATCGACAACCTCGGTGCCATGGTGGCCCGGGTGGGTGCCGCCCCCGAACCCCTCGAGGTGGCGGTGACCACCCACGGGCCCGACCGGCGGTACGCACTGGTGGCCGGCGGGGGAGGCGTGGAGCTGACCGGGCCCGGGCCCGATGAGGCCGACCGGCCCACCCTCGACCTGCCCGCCGAGGCGTTCCTCCGGCTCGTCTACGGCCGTCTGGACCCGGAGCACACGCCCGACTCGGTGACGGGATCCGCCCCGCTCGACCTGGTGCGCCGGGTCTTCCCGGGGTTCTGAGCCGCCGGTGGGGGGGCACGCCACAGGCGGACCGGGATTCGTGACCTCCGCCGCTCCGCCCGGGGGTGGGCCGGCATGACCGAGGTCGAGACGCGGGGTGGACCGGCGGGGCCGGTCGAGCCGCCCACCGGGACCACCCGGGCCCACTGGTGGATCCTGGTGGTCATCGCCGGGGCCCAGCTGATGGTGGTGCTCGACTCCACCATCATGATCATCGCCCTCCCCTCGGCCCAGCGGTCGCTCGGCTTCTCCGATGCCGACCGCCAGTGGGTGGTGACCGCCTACACCCTGGGCTTCGGTGGCCTGCTGCTGCTCGGGGGACGCATCAGCGATCTGGTCGGCCCCAAAAAGACCCTCATCGTCGGGGTGGTGGGCTTCGCCCTGGCCTCGGCCATCGGCGGTGCCTCCCAGAACACCGCCATGCTCATCGGTGCCCGCGGCCTCCAGGGCATGTTCGGCGCCCTGCTGGCCCCGTCGGTGCTGTCCATCCTCGCCACCACGTTCACCGATCCCCGCTAGCGGGGGAGGGCCTTCGGGATCTACGTGGCCATCGCCGTGGGCGGCGCGGCCTTCGGGCTGATCCTGGGTGGTTTCCTGACCCAGTACGTCAGCTGGCGGTGGTGCCTGTACGTGAACCTCCCCATCGCCGCCGTGGTGGCCCTCGGTGCCTCGGCCGTGATCCCGGCCCGGTCGGGGAGCAACGGGGTCCGCCTCGACATCCCCGGCGCCATCCTGGGCTGTGGCGGCCTGGTGGCCCTGGTCTACGGGTTGGGTGAGGCGGCCACGGTGGGATGGAGCTCCCCCCGGGTCATCGGCCCGCTGATCGCCTCGGCCGTCCTGCTGGCCGCGTTCGTGTTCGTCCAGAGTCGGGTGGCCAGCCCCCTGCTCCCCCTCCGGATCCTCACCGACCGCAACCGGGCCGGTGCCTTCGTGACCATCGTGTTGGCCGTGCTGGCCATGTTCGGGACGTTCCTGGCCCTCACGTACCTGCTCCAGACCGTGGACGGCTATTCGCCACTCAAGACCGGGGTGGCCTTCCTGCCCCTGCTGTTGGTCAACGGCCTGACGGCCACCCAGCTGTCCAGTCGGCTGATGGCCCACCTGCGGACCCGGATCCTGGTGGTGCCGGGCCTCCTCATCGCCGCCGTCGGGGTGGCCCTGCTCACCCGGCTGACACCCGACGCCGCCTACGCCACCCACATCCTGCCCACCGAACTCCTGTTGGGCCTGGGGCTGGGCCTGGCCCTGGTGCCGTGCATCAGCACCGCCACCAACCGGGCCGAACCGCGTGACGTCGGGGTCACCTCGGCCATGACCAACACCTCCCAGCAGATCGGGGCCTCCATCGGCACCGCCCTGCTCAACACCATCGCCGCCACCGCCGCGGCGGCCTATCTGGCCTCCCACGCCAGGAGCCCCGACGTGGTGGCCCGGGCCACCGTGCACGGCTACGCGGTGGGCAGCGCCTGGGCCGCCGGTTCCCTGACCCTCGCCGCCCTGGTGGCCGGGGTCCTGATCGATGCCGACCCCGGACGGGACACGGTCGACGCCGCCCGGACCGTGCCGGTGGAAGCCCCGGGGGCGGGCTGACCACGCCCCGGGCGGGCCCGGCACCGGTGGTCCCGGGCCCGCCGCCCGCTCCGGATCCCCGACCGGGCATACTGTCAGTCCCGGGCCGCCCGGCCCCTGGCACCACCCGGGCACCCGACTCTCCAGGGGGAGCGCTGTGGGGACGACCGTGGGGACCGATGGGCGGGTGACCGACGTCGGGAACGCCGTGTCGTCGGACCGGTACCGGATCACCCCGCTCGACGGGATCCGGGCCCTGGCGGTGCTGGCGGTGATCCTCTACCACGCCACCGGCTGGGCCCAGGGGGGCTACTTCGGGGTCGACGTCTTCTTCGTCCTGTCGGGCTTCTTGATCACCACCCTCCTGCTGGTGGAGTGGCGGGGGACCGGGGGCGTCGCCCTGCGGTCCTTCTGGGCCCGCCGGGCCCGCCGCCTGCTGCCGGCGCTCTTCCTCATGCTGGCGGTGGTGGGCGTGGTGGCCGTGGCCCTGCCCCAGGTGCTCGGGTCCCCGGACCTGGTGGGCGACACCGTGGCCACGGTGTTCTACGTGGCCAACTGGCACCTCATGGCCGCCGGCACCAGCTATTTCGACACCGTGGCCACCCCGTCCCCCCTGACCCACACCTGGTCCCTGGCCATCGAGGAGCAGTTCTACCTGGTGTGGCCCCTGGTGGTCCTGGCCCTGGTGGGGGGGTTCCGCCGCCACCGGTCGGCCCCGGACCGGGGTGGTGCCACCCGCAAGCTCGTGCTGGTGGCCGGGGTGGCCGCCGCCGGCGCCGTGGCGTCGGCCGTGCTCATGGCCGTCCTGACTCCGGTGGGCACCCTGTCGGTCAACCGGGCCTACTACGGGAGCGACACCCGGGCCCAGAGCATCCTGGTGGGAGCGGCCCTGGCCGCGGTGGGTCTGGCCTGGGGCCCGGTCCGCACGGTCTGGGGCCGGCGCCTCCTCGGGGTGGCCGGCCTGGTGGGTGCGGTGGTGGTGGTGGTGATGTGGGTCCGGGTGCCGGAGACGTCGGCGCTGACTTTCCACGGTGGGTTCGCCCTGCTGTCGGTGGCCGCGGCCGGCGTCATCGCCTGTGTGACCCTGGTCCCCGGGCACCCGTTGGCCCGGGTGCTCTCCCTCCCGCCGCTGCCGTACCTCGGCCGCATCTCCTACGGGATGTACCTCTGGTACCTGCCGGTCCTGCTGGTCATGACCTCGGGTCGGACCCACCTGGACGGTCTGTCCCTGCTGGCCGCCCGCCTGGCGGTGATCGTGGCCATCGCCGCCGCCTCCTACCACCTGGTCGAGGTCCCGGTCCGCCGGGGGGCCCTGCGGGGCTGGCGGTCGTGGGTGGCGGTGCCGGTGGCGGCGCTGTGCGTCACCCTGGTCCCGGTGTTCGTGCCGTCGCTGGCCGGAACCCTGCCGGCCGCCGACGCCGCGGTGGGAACGCCGGGACCGGCTCCGGCCGGGCTGGCCGGATCGCCGCGGACCGCCCACCCGGTGCGGATCCTGCTGGTGGGGGACTCCATGGCCGGCTCGCTGGGGGTGGGGCTGTCCACGGTGGCCGGGCTCTACGGGGCCGAGGTGGTCAACGAGGGAGCCCCGGGCTGCTCGCTGACCGAAGGGACGGAGGTCCGGGTGCTCTGGTACACGGTGGCCCCCGGTCCGCCGTGCTCGGCCCGCGACCCCGGTGCCGTGCTGGCCGACTACCGGTCGCTGGTGCAGCGGTTCGACCCCGACGTGGTGGTCTACCTGGCCCGCGCCGACACCTTCGACACCTTGCTCGACGGAAGGTGGCAGCACGTCGGACAGCCCGCCTTCGACCGCTGGGCCTCCTCCCGCTTCGCCCGGGCCATCGGGGTGTTGGGCGCCGGCGGGGCCCGGGTGGTCCTCCTCACCTCCCCCTACTACGACAGCGGGGAGCAGGGCGACGGACAGCCCTGGCCCGAGAACGATCCGGTCCGGGTGGCCGCGGTCAACCGCCTGCTGGTGCGGGTGGCCCGGGTGGACCCCGGCGTGGCCTCGGTCATCCCCCTCGGGTCCCTCCTGTCACCCGCGGGGCGGTTCTCCAGCCGGGTCGACGGGGTGCCGGTCCGCTGCACCGACGGTGTCCACATCACCGTGACGGGCGGCCGGTTCATCGGTGATCACCTACTGCCGGCACTGGTGGCGCTGGGCCGGGCCCATGCCGGGGCACCGGACCAGGCCCGGCGGGTCCCGGTGCCGCCGACGGCCGCACCGGGCTGGTACACCAGCCTGCCGTGCGGCACCTGAGGAGCCGCCCCTACGCCCCGGCGCTGATCCGGTCCAGGAACGGGAGCAGGTGGGTCACGAAGGCGTTGTCGGGGTAGGCCCCGGCCGGGTCGTTGTGGGAGTAGGTGCTCTGGTAGTCCTCGAGGACCAGGTTGCCGGCGGGGATGCCCGACTGGGCCGCCAGTTGCTGGGCGGCCTGGGTGACCCTCGCCCCGCCCAGGTGGGCACCGAAGGCGTAGATGAGCAGGTCCTTCGGGAGGTGGTGGCCCTCGGTGGCGTCGAGGCCCAGCACGGTCTGGGCCGGATTGGCGTTGCCGTTGGCCACCGCCCCCGAGTCGTCGGTCAGCCGCTGGGGGAAGTACCACTCGCTTCCGTCGACGCCGGTGATGCCGGCCCCGGCGAACATGGCGGCGAAGCGGTCGAGGGGGGTGAGGGCACCGCTCCCGTTCCAGCCGTGGACCGGACCCGCCGCGGCCAGGCCCTCCCCCAGATGGGCCTGGGCCGCCGCCAGGTCCGGTGGGGAGGTGGTGGCGTTGAGGGCATACCCGAACTGACCGGCGTTGGTGACCCGCACCGGCGGGACGATGCTGGCGGGCAGGAGGCCCGACGTCTGGCCCGGCGACGGCTGGTCCGGGGCCACCAGCGCCGACAGCGACCCGGTGGCGATGAAGAGCCCGGCGTAGGGGGCGGGGATCCCTCCGAAGCTCAGCCAGGGGGTGGCGGACGGTGCCTCCAGGGCGGTCAGGGACTGCCGGGCGCTCTGGGCGCTGATCGGCGTCCCGAAACTCCCCCCGTCGATGTAGACCAGGCCGGCCAGCCCGTCGGCACCGGCGTGGCCTCCGAAGTCCCAGGTGGCGTAGGCGGTGACCACCGCCCCGCCCAGTGAGTGCCCCCCGAGCACCACCTTGCCCCCGAGGGACCGGGCCGCGGAGATCACCGCGTGCAGGTCCTCCACCGCCACCGCCATCCCCCACTGCTTGGCGAACTCCACCGCCGAGGTCGGGACGGTCTGGAAGTGGTGGGTGACGGCGGGATCCTTCAGGTACCCGAGGTAGTAGTCGAACAGCTGGGTGGCGGTGACCTTGCCCTGCTTGGCCAGGGTGAGCTCGGACTGGTCCTCCAGCAGGTTCTCCCGGCGTTCCACCGACCACACCTGCCATCCGGGGGTCCGGGACACGATCCACCGGGCCAGGGGGACGAAGTAGGCGCTGCCGGCCGAGGTCCCGGGCTCCAGCACCAGGACGTTCCTGGCCGTGGCCGGCCCCACCTTGATCACCCCGACCCGGTCGTAGCGCGCCGGGGTGCCCGGTGCGTCGGCCCCCGGCATCCAGGTCACCCGGAGCGGGCCGGACGCCGCCGCCGTGGAGGTGGTCGTCGGGACCGAGGAGGATCCGGATCCGCACGCCGCCAGCAGGGCCGCCCCGGCCGCCACGGCGACGGCCACCCCCACCAGCCGCTTCACCCGGGCCAACGGCATCAGCATGGACATGGGACCTCCCTGATCCGGATCGGTCGGCCAGGCTAGGTCACCGGGCGTCCGCCTGCTCCGGAAGGAGGACGTGGGGGTTGAGGATCCCGTCCGGATCGAGCGCCCGCTTGACGGCCCCGAAGGCGTGGATCTCCTCGGCCGACCGCGACAGGGTCAGCCACCGCCGCTTGGCCGCGCCGATCCCGTGTTCGGCGCTGATGCTCCCCCCGGCCGCGGCCACCCGGTGGAGCACGGCCCCGTCCACCCGTTCGTCATCGGGCGCCACGCCGGTCACGTTGACATGGACATTGCCGTCGCCGATGTGGCCGAACAACCAGGTGCGCGCCGACGCCGACACCGACCGCACCGTCCCGGGGATGTCGTCGATGAACGCGGCCAGGGACCCGAGGGGCAGGGTCACGTCCAGCTTGTGGGGCGGCCCCAGGGTGTTGATGGCCTCGGTGTGGGCCTCGCGGTAGCGCCACAGCTCGGCCCGCCGGTGCGCGCCGGTGGCCACCGCCACGTCGAGCACCCCGTCCACCGATCCGGTCACCTCGGCCAGGGCCCCGGTCGGATCGGACCGGTCGGCCGCCTCCACCAGCAGGTAGGCCGGGTACCTCCGGTCGAACGGCGCGGGCAGGCCGGTGGCCGAGCACACCAGGTCCAGTCCGGGG
>Ga0302196_10001487_pt1 | contig 22382 bp, 14 predicted proteins | sample II_Bog_N1_3_FD_198794 | JGI IMG/M metagenome (GOLD analysis project Ga0302196, IMG submission 198794) | Peat permafrost microbial communities from Stordalen Mire near Abisko, Sweden - II_Bog_N1_3 | ecosystem: Environmental > Terrestrial > Soil > Wetlands > Peat | place: Sweden: Abisko...
CCCAACCCACCCCCCCCGCCCTGGGGGGCCCGACCGGCCGGCCGGTCGAGGGCCCAGGCGTGGGCATGGTCGAGCACCACGCCCACCATGACGGCGGCGCACAGGATGAGTACCACGGTCAGGCGGATCTCCACGATGTCGCCGATCCAGGGGAGGTGGGACAGCACCTGCCACGGGACCCAGGCGCCGTGGCCCGGGCCCAATGAGAGGGCGGCAGCCACCACCCCGACCACAGCGAACAGCTGGAGCCGGCGGTCGTGTCGCCACACCAGCAGTCCGGCCACCGCCACCACCACCACACCGACCCCGAGGTAGCCCAACCCGGGCAGGGACGGGCCCTGGTAGCCACCGAACCGGGTCATGGTGGCCCCCGCCGGCCCGAGGTTGCCGGCCCTCCAGAAGCTGGTGAGGGTGTTCCCGTATTGGGCGAGGGAGCCGTTGGACCAGATGGGCCCGGTCAGGTGGGCCGGCCCCCTCAGCAGGAACCACAACGGATAGGCCAGCACGACCACGGCCACGCCCAGTGCGGTCAACGAGCCCCGGACGGCGTGGCCGGCCCGGGCGGCGAGGAGCTCGGGCGCGCTGATGCGGGTGGCCGCCAGCACCACGACCACGCCCACCACGACGAAGAGGCCCAGGATGACGAGGACCTCCGTGCTGACGAAGAACTGCACGACCACCAGTGCCCCCAGGGCCGCTCCCACCCCGGTGGGCGAGCGCCGCTGGCGGACCAGCAGATCGTCGAGGGCGAGGACCACCAACGGGGGGACGGCCAGGAAGGCGATGTTGAGCTGGTTGAGGGCCAGCTCGGTGACGACGAAGGGGGCGAACCCGTAGAGCAGCCCACCCACGAAGGCGGCCGGCGCCCAGGCCACCCACCGGCGCAGGAGCCAGAACATGGCCCAGGCCGACAGGGCCGGCGCCAGGGTCAGGGCCACGTTCATGGCCGCCACCGGGCCCACCGCCAGCGTCACCGGCGTGAGCACCACCCCAAGGGCCAGCACGCTGGTGTCGTTGAGCAGGTTGATGCCGGTGGGGTGGAAGAGCAGGGACGAATAGAACAGGCCGTGGGCGTGGCTGAAGGCGTAGGCCGGCCACTCGAAGAACCACAGGAACCGGGCGGCGTCCCCGCACCCGCAGGTGGTGGTGGTCGTGGGGTGCGAGGTCCACACCTGCCACCACAGCAGGACCGACAGGACCAGGTAGGCCGGGCCGGACACCAGGGCCCACCGCCGGGAGGAGGTGGTCGGCCCGGCGTCGGTGTCGGTCCCACCGGCAGTATCGGTCCCAGCGGCGGTGTCGGCCCCGGCGGCGGTGTCGGTCCCGGCGGAGTCCGGGGTCACCGGTGCGCCGCCGGGATGGCCGAACCGCCGGTGCCGCAGAGCTGGACCGCGGCGAGAACGGGGTCGGTGCTGAACGACAGCGAGGTGTAGGAGAACGAGTGGGCGATGTCGGAGAAGAACCGGGACACGGTCATCGGTGCCGTGATGGCGTGGAGGTAGTCGGCCAGGGGGGCGCAGCCGAGCGCCCGCGACGCCGCCGCCACCGAAGCGTCGCTGGGGCCGCCGGCACCCGACGGGGCGGGGGGGCTCGAGGCACCGAACCGGGCCACCATCCAGGCGGGGCCGATGAACTTCTCGTGCCCGGGTCGGGCGTGGTGGACGATGACCGTGTGGCTGCCGATGGGGTTGGCCAGCGAGTAGGAGTCGAAGAGATAGACGTCCGGGCCGGCCAGGTAGCCGATGACGCCGATGGCCGGGATGTTGACCACCAGTCGGAACGGCAGCGGTGACCGGGCCGGCACCGTGGCCCGCGGGTCGATGGGGGCGAACGGGTTGGTGATGACCAGCATGGCCTGCCGGCCGGCGGGGACCCGGTGGGCCATGGTGCGCAGGATGGCGCCGGCCTCGCCCGAGAGGGCCCGGGCGTAGTCGGCCGCGGTGATCGGGTGGGCGTTGCCCGTGGCGCTGATCCAGTTGTTGCGCTCGTTGGAGATGTAGACGGTCTGGGGGTTGAGGCTGGTCACCTTGGGCGGCACGTAGCGGAGCCACCCGGCGCACACCACGGCCCACACGGCGATGACCGCCACCGGCACCACCAGCACGCCCCGCAGCTGGCGCAATGTGACGGAGACGGGCAGGGCCAACGCGAAGAACCCGGGCAGGAGGAGCCGGGCGTGCATGTAGTCCCCACCCACGTGGACCACGTAGAGGATGTCGGCGGCCGCCACCACCACGGGGGCCACCAGGACGACCACGGCCACGCGGTCACCCCGGCCCCACCACGACCGGGCCGGCACCACCACGAAGGGCACGGCCAGGGCCAGAGGCAGCCACAGGGTGTAGGGCGACACGAAGTTCCACAGGTAGGTGAATCCCTGCGACCACCAGGCCGCGCCACCGGCCTTGGCCAGGCCGGTGTTGGGCTCGATCAGGGCGTAGTAGCCCATGCGGAACACTTGGAAGGCCACCGGCAGGGCCAGGGCTGCCACCACCGGGACCCCGAGCCGGCGGAGGCGGCCACCCGGACCGTCCCACCCCGGGGCGGCCACCACCACCAGCAGGGCCACCAGGAACACGGCCGAGGCCAGCGCCAGCTCGGGCCGGATGAGCGACCCCAACCCCACGACCACCGCGGCCGGGACGGCCCGGCGGCGGTGGGCCTCGGCCCGGACCAGCAGCAGGAAGGTGCCGCCCAGCCACAGGAAGACCATGGACATCTCGAGGCCCGAGGTGGAGAACTCCCACACCCCGGCCACCACCGACACGATCACCAGGCCGAGCGGGATGACCGTGGAGTCGCTCCTCGGCGTGACCAGGCGCTGGACGGCCCGGCCCCCGGTCACGAACCCGCCGGCCGTGCAGACCAGGCCGACCACCACCGACAGCCACTCGATGGCCATGAACGGCACCACCTCGTGCAGACCGGTCAGCGTGAGCACCCATAGGGGGTCTGAGTCCACCTCGACCCGTTCTCCGAGGTTGAACACGAACCCGTGTCCGGCCAGCAGGTTGTCGATGATCCGGAAGTTGATGAACGCGTCCTCGTCCACCCACCGGTAGAGCCAGGCCCCCACCAGCACCACCACCACCGGGACGAGGACCGGCCACCACGGGATGCGGGGCCAGGGGGTCGGGATGCTGTGCCGCGGGCGGCCCTCCCCGGCGGGGTCGGGGGTGTCGTCGGGGGTGTCACCCGGTTCCGACGGCTGCACCCCGGTGTCCGGGTCGAGGGTCGGCGTCACGGGCTTGCCGGGGCCAGGGGCTCGGACGGCGCCGGCCCGTCGGCGTCGGATACCTGGCCTGCACCGACGGCCCGGAGAGGATCGTCACCAGAATCGGCATCGGCATCGGCATCGGCATCGGCATCGGTACCGGTTGCGGTTTCGGTTTTGGTTTTGGTGCCGGTGCCGGTGCCGGTGCCGGTGTTGGTGTCGGTGTCGGTGTCGGTGTCGGTCGACCGTGGCGGGACGCCGGCCCGGTCGGCGGTCACGGCCCCCGAGGCCACCACCGTCCACACCGCGATGATCCACCAGCCCTGGAGGGCCGAGTACTCGGTCACCCGGTGCACCGTCGTCAGCAGCCACGGGGCGATGGTGCCGCTCCCGACCATGAACGCCCCGCCCACCGCCACCAGGCCGCTGGCCACGCCGGCCCACGCCCACAGGTCGTTGGCCAGGCCGGTGCGCCGGCGGAACCCGGACAGGATCAGCCCGCCGACCACCGCCACCGGGGCCGCCAGGACCAGCACGTGGAGGTAGGGCGCCATGCCGTGGTACGAGGCGTCGGCCCGTGACCACCACAGGCCCGGCCCCGAGAACTGGGTGGACTCGCCCCGGGCGTGGAGAGCCCGCATGAGCAGGGGCCAGGCGCCCACCACGGCCAGCTCGACGACGCCGGTGACCACCGGACGCAGCCACGGTCGCCTTCCCGGTCCCGTCGACCCGACCAGGGCGGCCCGGGTGGCCCGCAGAGCCACGAGGACGATGACCGCCACCGCCACCACCAGGCCCTCGTTCTTCGAGAGGCCCGCCACCAGGACCAGGACCAGGGCTGCGCCCTGGTCCGATCGGTCACCGGCCAGCTGGAGGCCCCAGGCCACCGCCCCGAGGGCGCCGAGCGACCAGATGGGGTCGGCGTACCCGTTGGTCAGGAACGGTTCGGTGACACCGGCGGCCACGAACACCATCAGGACGGCGGCCACGGTGCCGGCCACCATGGGCACCACCGGCATCCGGCGCCGCCGGGCCCGCGTACCACGCGGCGCCGCCGGGCCCCCGGCGTCGGCCGGCCGTACCGCCAGCCTCCAGGCCACCCCACGTCCCGCCTCGACCAGGGCGAAGGCCGCAGCCACCAGGGTGCAGGTGTTGAGGAGGGCGATGACCACAACCCCGAGGCGGACCGACTGGTCCCCGGCCACCCGCCAGGCCAGCGAGACGGACGAGCTCACCAGCGGCGGGTATGCGGTCTGGATCAGTCCCACGTTCGGCACGCGCAACTTGATGAGGAGCTGGCTGTGGGACTGGAGGAACCAGCCGCCGCGCATGATCCAGAGGGCTCGGGCATCGAAGCCCACGGTGGGGGTGGCCAGTCCCCGTAGGGACCACACCGTGGCCGCCATCACCGCCACCCCTCCGATCAGGCCGGCGACGCGGTAGCCCCAGGCGTCGGCACCGGTGGGCCGTCCGGGAGCGGCATCGGCACCGGATACCGGCTCTCCCCACGGCCGCCGGGCCGGTATCCGGAACCAGAGCACGGCCACCACGGCCAGGGCCACCCCGGACAGGGCCACGAACCAGGCCAGGAATCCCCCACCGACGGCGGTCTGACCGGTGGCGGCCAGGGCGCCGAGCACGGCGCCCCCCAGGGGGACGAGGGGGATGGCCACCAGTCGGGCACCCACCAGGGCCAGGACCGGCGCCAGACCGGCGGCCGACAGCGCGAGCAGCGTCAGCACGGCGGCGGTTCCCGTCGACATCAGCCGGTCACCGCGCCACCGGTCACAGGGGAGGCGCCGGCGGGGGCTGGTCGCCCGGGATGCTGTCGCCGGTTCCGACCCGGACCACCCACCCATGGTGGGCGGTGGGGACGCTGGCCACCACCTGGGTGCTCGAGCACGCGCCACCGGTGGTGACACCGTTGCGCGCCGACAGCCGGGCCTCGGCCGACGAGTAGGGGTTGGCGATGGTCAGCCAGCTGCCGGCGGCCTTGATGAGATTGACCAGATCGCCCAGGTTGCCGTCGAAGACCACCGGCTCCCCTGGTCGGACCAGGCTCCGGACCTGGACCTCGAGGCAGTGGTAGTAGGCGTTGTCCAGCGCGGCGTCGCGGACGGTCACCGCGTCACGCTGGATGCCGACGGTGCGGTTGCCCCGCACGGCCTGGCCGGCCATGGCCACCACGCCGACCACGAGAACGAGGCTCGACGCGACCACCACCAGCGCCCGGGAGACCGGGCCGTGGCCACCGCCCCCGGGTGGCGAACCGTCTCCGTTCACGGCCACGGACGCTAGCAGTCGGGACCCCCCGGACCAGAGGCGACAGGCGTCGGGCGGGGCCTCGGCACAACCCCCGCGCCGAGGGGTTCACGCAGGGTGGGGGCGGTGTGGCGGGAGGGCGCGGTGGCCCCGGACGTCGCCGGGGGTGGGGATATGCTGCTCCGGCAGGACCGGTCGGACACCGCCCACGATCGTCGAGCACCGTTGACCCATGCGCGCCAGCCGATGACACCACAGGTGAGCCCCGCCGACCCGGGCACCTCGTCGGCCGGCGTCCTCGGTGGGACGGACGCACCCGAAGCCCCCCGGCCGACGGGCCCGACCGGATCGATGGACCCGACCGCACCGATGGACCCGACCGCACCGACGGACCCGACCACGGCCACCGGTCCGGCCGGCGCCGACCGGACCGGACCATCCCGGAACCGGCCCTGGCGGACCTACCTGCTCGCCGGCGCGGGCTACTTCGTCGTGTCCCTCGTCCTGTGGGCCCATGTGCTGGCCCACCCGGCCACCGTGACCACCTGCGGCTGCGGCGACGGCGCCCTCACCCTGTGGGTCATCAAGTGGCCGGCCTACGCGCTGAGCCACGGCCTCAACCCCTTCTACTCCGCCAAGCTGTTCGTACCCAAGGGCATCAACATGGCGCCCAACTCACTGGGCCTGGGCCTCGCGGCCGCCCCGGTCACCTGGCTCTTCGGCCCGGTGGCGTCACTCAACGTGATCGACGTGGTGTCGCCGGCCATCTCCGCACTGGCCATGTTCTGGCTCCTGCGGCGCTGGGTGACCTGGGCACCGTCCGCCCTCGTGGGGGGCCTGCTCTTCGGCTTCTCGCCCTTCGTCGTGGTCAGCCTGGCCCTGGCCCACCCCAACTTCGGGCTGCTGGCCCCGGTGCCGCTCATCATCGGCTGTCTCGACGACCTCTTCGTCCGCCACCGATTCCGTCCCCTCCGGGTCGGGGTGGTCCTGGGGCTGTTGGTGGTGGTGGAGTTCTTCGTCAGCGTCGAGGTCCTCTCCTTGGTGTCCCTCTTCGCCGTGCTGGCCGCGCTGGCCCTCGGCGGCTGGGCCCTGGCCCGGCGCGACCGGGCCGTGGGTCGCACCGTGCTGGCGGCGGTACCGGCCGTCGCTGCCGCCGCCGGCGTGGCACTGGTCCTGCTGGCCTACCCGCTGTGGTTCTTCTTCGCCGGACCGGCCCACCTGACCGGTCGGGCCTGGCCGGACTCGCCGGCCGGCACGGTGGCCAACACCTGGGGGGCGTTCCTCAACGGGTTCATCAGCGCCCCCCTGACCGGCATCATGCACCTGTTCGGTGGCTACCAGGGCCCCGCCCTCCCCCTGCTCGGCTACCTCGGTGGTGGGCTCATCGTGGTCGTCGTGGTCGGCGCGGTGGTCTGGCACCGCGACCCGGTGCTCCGCGGGTTCGCCCTCGTCGGTCTGGTCGCCGTGGTGCTCTCCCTCGGCGTGGTTCCCGGCAGCTGGTCACCCTGGCGACTCTTCGTGCACCTGCCGGTCCTGAACAACGTCGTCCCGGTCAACATCAGTGTCATCGTCGACACCTGCGCCGCCATCGTGCTGGCCCTGGTCGTCGACAACGTGCACCGGGCCGTGGGCCGGCGGAGCCGCGCCTGGCGCGGGCCGGTGGCCGGAGGCGTGGCCGCGGTGGCCCTGGTGCCGATCGTGGTGGCCCTGTGGCCCAACATCCCGATGACGGTGCGGGCGGTGAGGTCCCCGGTCTGGTTCACCCGGACGGCACCGCACCTCAGCGGCGACCAGGTGGTCCTGCCCTACCCGGCGGCCCTGGGCGGCATCCAGTCGTCCATGGCCTGGCAGACCCGGGCCGGCCTGACCTTCTCGATGGTGGGCGGCGGCGGGCCGGGGATCACACCGTCTCGGGCCGGTCCCGAGACCCCCGGCTTCATGGTCCTGTCCCGCGCCTCGGTCTCCCTCGGTCCGGCACCGGCGCCCACCGCCGCCAACCTCGACGCCATCCGCGCCGCCCTGGCCGGGTGGGGGGTCACGACGGTGGTGGTCCCCGACCAGCCCGGGCTGCCCAGCTACGACCGGGGCCGGCCCGTGCCCTACGCCGTCGGGCTCTTCACCGCGGCCCTGGGTCGGCCCCCCGTCCGCCAGTCGTCGGCCTGGATCTGGACCTCGGTCGGTACGTCGGTCGGTGCGTCGGTCGGTGCGTCGGCTGCCCCCCCGGTCTCCATCACCCCTGCCGCCTTCAGCGCCTGCGTCCAGGCCCCGGGTGCCAGCGGGGCGACGGCGGCGACCTGCGTGCTCGGCGCCCGATGACCGGGGCGGCGGGCGGGTCGGAGTCCACGTCGGCCGTCGTGGTCGAGCCGGACCCCGGAGCCCGCGCGGACCCGAGCGGCATGCGGCCCGACACCGTCGACGGTCCGGCGCCGGACGGGGGTACCGGGGCCGACGCCACCACCGGGGACCGCGGGGGGGCCCTTCGCCACACCGCTCTCCGGCTGCTGGTGGCCGGTGCCGTGTACCTGGCCTTGTCGGTCGGACTGTGGTGGCACGTGTGGACCCGGTCCCCGTCGGGGGTGATGACCTGTGACTGCACCGATGCGGGCCGCACCGTCTGGTACCTCGAGTGGTCGGCCTTCGCCGTCACCCACGGGCATGGGCTCTTGTACACGAACTGGCTGTTCCACCCGGTCGGGCTGAACCTCCTGGCCGACACCAGCGTGCCGGCCATCGGCCTCGTCCTGACCCCGGTGACCCTGGCCTTCGGTCCGGTCACCGCCATGAATGTGGCCTCCACCCTGATACCCGTCCTCACCGCGCTGTCCATGTACTGGCTGCTGCAGCGGTGGGTGCGGTGGCAGCCGGCGGCCTTCGTGGGCGGCCTGGCCTACGGGTTCTCGGCCGCGGTCGTCGTCCAGCTGGCCTTCGGCTGGCTCAACCTGGCCTGCCTGGCGCTCTTCCCGCTGATGGTGGCCTGCCTCGACGAGCTGCTGGTGCGCCAGCGGCGGGGCCCGGTCCGGGTCGGCGTGGCGCTGGCCGTCCTGGTGGCGGTGGAGTTCCTCATCAGCACCGAGGCGGTCCTGATCGTGGCGGTGTCGGGGGTGGTGTCGGTGGCCCTCGTGACCGGCTACGCCGCCGTGCGCCATCCCGAGGAGCTGGCGCGACGGTGGCGCCACGTCGTGGTCGGCCTGGGGTCGGCCCTGGCCGCGGCGGCGGTGCTCCTGGCCTATCCGGTGTGGTTCTTCCTGGCCGGCCCGGCCCACCTCGACGGCATGGTGTGGACCACCAACGTGCCTGGTGACCTCGGCAACACCGTGGGCAACCTCTGGAGCCAGGTCGGTCAGTGGGGACCGGTGAGCTCACGCTTCCTGGCCGCCGAGGTGCCCCTTCTGGGTGGCTACCGCGGCCCGACCCTCCCCGCCGCCTCCTACCTCGGACCCGGGCTCCTGGCCGTGATCGTGGTGGGCGCGCTGGTCTGGCGCTCGGACCGCCGCCTGTGGTTCTTCGGGGCCCTGGGCCTCATCACCGTGGTGATCAGCCTCCGGGCCGGGGGCGGTGACTGGGGACCGTGGGCCCTCGTCGACCACCTCCCTCTCTTCGACAACGTGGTGCAGTCGCGCTTCGACGCGGTGTTCGGGCTGTGCGCCGCGGCCATGCTGGCCATCGTGGTCGACCGGACCCGGGAGGCGGTCCTGGCCCGGAGCGCCCGGCTGGACGGGTCCGGCGCATCCGGCAGTGCACGCGTCACATCCGGTGCGTCCGGTGCTGCAGCTCCGGCCTCCCGTGCCGCCCGGTGGGGAGCGGCGGCGATGGCCCTGGTCGTGGTGGCGGTGGCCATCGTGCCCATCATCGACACCCTGGCCCCCAACCTCCCGCTGCACACCCAACCGGTGACGGTCCCGCGCTGGTTCCTCACCACCGGCGAGCACCTGCCGGCCGGACAGGTCGTGCTGACCTATCCGTTCACCACCGCCGACTCCCAGTCCCCGCTGCCGTGGCAGGCCATCAGCGGTATGCACTTCGAGATGGCCGGAGGTGGCGGGCCCGCCGGCACGTCCGCCCGGGCCGGCGCGTCCAGGGTCGGCTTCACCGTCCTGGACCAGGCGTCGGTGCCGCTGGGTCCGGCGCCGACGCCGACCGGCCCTGCACTCCGAGCCGTGCGCGACGCCATGCACCGGTGGGGAGTGACCATGGTGGTGGTGCCCGCCACCACCGGTCTGGCCGAGTTCCAGACCGGGCGGGGGGACACCTTCGGCGTGGCCTTCCTGTCCGCTGTGCTCGGGTCGGCGCCGGTGCACCAGGACGGGGCCTGGGTGTGGTCGCAGGTCGACCGGTCCCCGCCACCGGTACCCGTGACTGCCGCCCGCTTCGACGCCTGCATCCGTGCGGCGGGCGGCGCGGCGGACGCCCCCGAGCTGGCCGGTCGGTGCGTCGTGGGGCCCGCCGGCCAGGCACCTGCCTGAGCCGGGTTCGCCGGGCCATGGACTACTGTTCCCATGATGCAACGATGGGGCTGGGCAGCCCGAGCCGACCGGTGTTGCGCTGTGCCGTCCCGACCGGGCGCGAGGTAGCCGGACGGTGGAGGACGGGGGGGTCGGCATGAGCACCGCTCAGTCGACAGGGGGCGAGACGGAGATCGCAGCCGCCGAGCACGGCCGCGTCGACGGGGCGGTGGCAGCCACCGAGGCGTCGCCCGACAGACCCCCGACCTTCAGGCTGGGCAACCGACCGCCCCTGACCGGCGTGCGTGCTCTGTGCATGATCCCGGTGGTGGTGTACCACTCCGACTTCCACACCCTCCCCGGGGCGTGGGTGCCGCTCCAGGTGTTCTTCGTCCTGAGCGGGTTCCTCATCACGGCCATGCTGGCCGGCGAGGGCCAGCGGAACGGGAGGGTCAGCCTCACCGGGTTCTACTCCCGCCGGATCGTCCGGCTGGTGCCCCCCCTGCTCCTCACCGTGGCGCTGCTGGCCATCTACGCGTCCTTCGTCCACGTCGCCGACGCCTCCCAGAGGCTGTGGGGCGACAGCCTGGCCGCCATGACCTACTCCGACTACCGCCAGGCGCTGGGTCACGCGCCGTTCTTCGGGTACCTGGCCCAGACCTGGTCCCTGGCCGTGGAGGAGCAGTTCTACATCATCTGGGCGGTCCTGATGGTGACGGCGGTGGCGCTGCACAAGCGCCGGCTGGCCTACGGCTTCGCCATCGCGGGCACCGTCCTGAGCGTCGCCGACCGCCTGTACCTGACCTACTCCGCCCCCCACTTCGACCACACCGTGTTCACCCGCGTCTACTACTCGTTCGACTCCCGGGCCGACGCACTGTTCGTGGGGTGCCTCCTCGGCCTGCTCGCCGCCGACGGGCGCTTCTCCGGCTGGAGGCCCCGGGCGACCCGGGCCGTGGCGGTGGCCGCCGTGGGCGCGGCCGCCTTCCTCATCTGGATCCTGTTCTCCGCCCCCTTGTGGCAGGAGAACCTCGTGGTGTGGTGGCTGCCGCTGTCCACACTGGCATCGGCCGTCATCATCGTGTTCTTCGTCACCAGTCCCGACGCCATCGGATCGCGGCTGGTCGGCCTGGCCCCACTGGTGTTCCTCGGTGAGCTGTCGTACGCCATCTACCTGATCCACTTCCCGGTCTTCCTGGCGCTCCAACCCGGACCGAACGGGACCCACTGGTCCTTCTGGCCCACCGAGTTCCTGCGCCTGGCCATCATCTTCGCCATCGCCTGCTTCAGCTGGTTCCTGATCGAGAAGCCCCTCATGCGCTGGCGGCAGCGCTCGGCCGCCCGCTGAGCGGCCTGCCCGTCACGGTCCGGGTCGGCCGCCCCGCCGTCGGACCCGCCGCCGTCGGGCCGTTCCCGGCTCCGGCGAGCCGGTAGACTTCGCCGATGGCTGTTCCCGTCGGGTGGGGGGGTTGGTCCGGATGCAGGGGTCGGACCCACGAGGCGACGCCTGGTCCCACGACCATGCCGTGATCGACCTGACGGCGGGGGCGCCGGCACGACCGTCGGCCACGGGCCGTGAGCGCGTCCGGGCCCTGGACGGCGTCCGCGCCGTGGCGCTCCTCGTGACCATGGGATTCCACTTCGGCCTGGGCTGGCTGCAGGGTGGCTTCTTCGGCCTGGACATCTTCTTCGTGCTGTCCGGCTTCCTGATCACCGGCCTCCTGCTCGGCGAGTTCCGCCGGCACGGGCGCATCCGGCTGTTGGCCTTCTGGGCCCGACGGGCCCGGCGGCTGCTGCCGGCCCTGGTCATCGTGCTGGTGGCCGTGACCCTGATGGTCCGGTTCGCCGAGCCGGCCGGGCTCTACACCGACTTCCGGATGGACGCCATGTCAGCCCTGTTCTACTTCTCCAACTGGTGGCAGATCGCCGCCTCGTCCAACTACTTCGTGGCCACCGGAGCCACGTCGCCCCTCACCCACACGTGGTCGCTGGCTGTGGAGGAGCAGTTCTACCTGGTCTGGCCGTTCGTGGTGCTGGCGGTCATGCACCTGGCCCGCGGCTTCGTCCGGGGCGTGCGCGTCCTGCTGGCGGTGGCCCTGGCCGGCGCCGTGGCCTCGGCCGTCGAGATGGCGGTGCTGTACTCCCCGACGGCCAACACCACCCGCCTCTACTTCGGGACCGACACCCACGCCATGTCCATCCTCATCGGCTCGGCGCTGGCCTGTGCCCTCACGTTGGTGGCGTGGCGACGGGGCGAGGACGGCATGGCCCCGCGGGCCCGGACCCCGACCGCTACCGGCGTGCTCGCCGCGGCGGGCGTGATCGGGCTGGCGGTGTCGGTCGGCCTGTCCACCACCCTCGACGGCTACTCCCCGTTCGTCTACCGAGGGGGGATCTTCCTGTCGGCCCTGTCCGCCGGTGCCCTGATCCTCAGCGCCGTGACCGTCCCGACGGGTCCGGTGGCGCGTGTGCTCTCGGTGCGGCCGATGGTGTGGATCGGGACCATCTCCTACGGCGCCTACCTGTGGCACTACCCCATCGACATCTATATCGACCCGGCCCGGGTGGGGTTCGGGGGCGGGGCGCTGCTGGCCCTGCGCACCGGGCTCACCTTCGCGGTGGCGGCGGCCAGCTACGTGCTGGTCGAACGCCCGGTCATGGAACGGACCTTCTGGCGGTCGGTGCGCGGCCTGGCTGGGAGTGCGGCCGCCGTGGCCACCACCGTGGTGGTGATCGTGGCCGGGACCACGGTGGTCGCCGGGGCCTCACCCGTCGTGGTCCGGTACCGCCCGCCCGCCTCCGTCCGTCCCCCACCTGAGGTGCTGGTGCTCGGGGACAGCACGGCGCTGACCCTCGGCTACGCCCTGTCGGCCACCGCTCCGGCCGGGACCCGGGTGGTCAACGCCGCGCTGTTCGGCTGTGGCTTGAGCGTGGGCCAGTACATCTCCGGCGACCCTCCCACGCCACAGCTGCCCTTCGGGCCCAACTGCGACCAGGCCGATCCGGTGGACCAGCAGTGGCCGGCCGTCGATACCAAGGCAGTCCAGAGCACCGGACCCGGCGACGTGGTGCTGTTCGTGGCCGGCACCTGGGAGACGCTGGACACCGAGCGGAACGGCAGCTGGACCAGCATCCGCGAGCCGTCCTTCCAGGCCTACCTGCGGGACCAGATGCGCACCGCGGTGCGCATCGGCACGTCCCGCGGGGCCCACTTCGACTTCACCGACATGCCGGCCAACCACGCCGTGTCCGGACCCAACGACTCACGGCTGCGCCGCCTGATCTACGACCGCCTGGTCACCGAGGTGGCGGCGGAGTTCCCGCACCAGGCCAGCGTGATCAACTATGGAAAGATCCTCACGCCCGACGGGGTGTTCACCGAGTACCTCGACGGGGTCCAGGTGCGCACCATCGACGGGGTCCACACCCCGTCCTATGCGGCCGGCAACGACTTCGTGACCAACTCGACCCCGGCGGTGGCCAACACCTTCTACCGGTGGCTGTCGCCGAGGATCTGGCCGCTGATCATCGCCACGGCGTCGTCGCACCCCCCTGCGACCCCGTGACCGGGACACCGGAGACGGTCCGGCCGGCCGGGGTCCGGCCGTGACAGGCTGACCGTCGGTCCACCCGCTGGGCGGCCGGATTGGGGAGAGGGACGGCAGTATGAGCATCTCCGGGACGACGCGGCGGAGCTCACGGTCGGGGTCGACCTCCCTGCCCGAGGGAGCGGGGTCCCGCTCCTCGGTGGTCACGGGCGTGGTCCTCTCGGCCGCGGCCTGGCTGGTGTCACGGACCGTCGTCACCATCGGGTGGGGACCGGCCCGGAACCCCTTCCAGTTCAACCCCTTCCTGTGGGCCCGATGGGACAGCATCAACTACCTGGCCATCGCCGAGCACGGGCGCGCCTTCGCCCGCTGCGGCAGCCCGAGTGAGCCGGCCGACAGCCTCGCCCGCCTGACCCACCAGACCTGGTGCGGCAACGCTGGCTGGCTGCCCGGGTACCCGTGGCTCATCCACCTGGTCGGGTCCGCCGGCCTGTCGCTGCCCGACGCCGGACTCCTGATCTCGTGGGTGGCCATGGCCGGCACGCTCTTCGTGGTGTGGTGGGGATGGTGCCGCGACCTCTCCCCCGGGCGGGCCCTCCTGGTGCTCCTTGTCTTCGGGCTGTTCCCGGGGGCGGTCTACAACTTCGCGTACTTCCCGACCTCCCTGGCGCTGGGGTGCGTGGTCGGGGCCGTGCTGGCCGCCTCGCGGCAGCACCTCGTCGTGGGGGCCGTGCTCATGACGCTGGGTGGCCTCTGCTACCCCTCGGCGCTGTTCGCCGCCGTCGGCCTGGCCGTGGGACTGGTGCTGGTGGCGCTCCCCCTCGGCGGGGGGACGGTGGTGCGCCGGGGGCTGTGGGGCGTGGCCGGCCTGGGCTCGTTGCTGGTGCTCGGGGTCCACGACCAGATCGCCTTCGGCCACGCCGACGCCTTCTCCCTGATGGACACGGCCCCCGGGCTCCGGGCCCCGGGCTTCCCGGGCGAGAACTTCCTCCGCATGGTGTTCTCCCGCGACACCTTCGAGCAGAAGCCCATCGGCCGGGACAGCGCCACGGCACTGGCCGTGCAGGGGGTGGTGGCCGTCGTGTTGTCGCTGGCGGCGGCCGTCGCCGCAGTCGTGCCCACCTGGCGGCCCCGGCAGTGGGACCCCTCCCGCGTCTACCCGGCCCTGGTGGGCCTGGCCGTCATCGGCGGAATCCTGGTGGACCAGGCCACCGGCGGCGCCTGGAACCGGAGCGTGGTGCTGGCCGCCCCCTGTGTGGTGTGCCTCCGCCGATTCCCCGTGGCCGTCCTGGCCGTGACGGTGCTGGTGGTGGGATCGCTCGCCGCCCTGATGGGCCACGCCTTCTTCGGCGGTCTCCTGGTCTGAGAAGATCTCAGCCCGCGATCAGTGTCGGATCAGTCCTGGATCAGTTCCGGTTCGGTCATCCGGTCGCCCCGTCACCCCGTCACCCCGTCACCCCGTCACCCGGCCCCCGAGTTCACCCCGGACTGTCGGCCGGATCGGTCGAGTGCCCGTCCACCGCCGTGCTCTCGGTCACGGCGATGTCGCCCACCCGGCCCAGGTACCCGAGGATGGACGGCGAGTGCGGGGTCCAGGTGCGCAGCTCGATGGAGTGGGCCTCGGTGCCGTCCGCCTCGAATCCCGGGCCGAATTGGGCGCGCCAGGCCTTGTTCACCGTGGGCTGGTAGCCCCGGACGCTGAGCAGGTTGACCAGTCCGATGAACTTCTCCACGTCGAGCAGCTGGCTGTCGTTGGAGGCCAGGCCGGCTCCGGCGTCGTTGACGAATACCGACCGGTCGTGCTGAAGGGCCGGGATCACCACGGATGCCAGCGCGCCGACCTGGGGATCGGAGGCGGCGCTGAGCGGAGGGATGGCCACCACCCGCACCACCAGCACCACCGAGACCACCAACGCCGCCGCGCATCCGAGCAGCCGGAAGGCGGGGCGGGTGGTGACGTCCGTCCTCGGGCGCACCGGTCCGGGCACGCCGGCGGGGACACCGACCGGCGCGCCGGACGTGGCGCCGAGGGGAACGCGGACCATGCCCACGCCGATCAAGAGGGCGACGGGTACCGAGACGCCCCACACCACCAGGTAGCCGTAGAGATGGCCGACCAACCGGGTGACGGCCACCACCAGGACGACGGTCCCGACCAGGCCGAGGAGTCCGAGGCCAGCGGCGAACCGCGCCCGCTGGCGGAAGGCCACGACGGTGGCGGCGGCGCCGGCCGCCAGCACCACCAGTGTCACCAGCGCCGCGGCCACGCCGTGGTGCGGGGCAATGGCGAGATTGGAGCGCATCACCTCGGCCGGCCCCTCGACCAGGATGCCGAAGACGGCGGTGATGGCGTCGAGGCCCGACCGGACGGTGTGCCCCGGATAGCCCGCCGTGAAGAACCGGTAGATCAGCGTCAGGTTGCCCGGGTGGTTGGTGAGCTGCTGGACCACCGGCGGCAGCCACATGAGGACGAACACCAGGGCCCCGGCCGACGACCACAGCCACACGCGCCGGCCGACCGGGCCGCGGGTCACCGGACCACCCTGATCGGCGAGGGCCGTCCGGGCCGCACTCCGGTCGGCGACGGCGGTGGCGACGAAGGTCACGAGGGCCACGGCGCCCAACGCCACCACCAGCGGCGCGGCGGAGATGTTGGTCTGCACCACGAACGAGCCGACCAGCACCGCTCCCACCAGCGAGAGCGCCGAGCGGGCCATGGCCCCCGCTCCCAACAGGATGAACAGGAGCAACGGGAAGATGACCACCATCGGGTTCCAGGGGCTCACCAGCCCTCCGAGCGGCGACTCCGAGTAGGCGACACTGGCCGGGCCCACGATGGCCAGCACCGCCGCCAGCCAGCAGATCCAGAACGCCGCCCACAGTGTGCGGGCCGGCGACGACGTCCTCCGGCGCACCACGCCGAGGCAGGCCACCGCGGCCAACGCGTTGATCAGGGTGGCGCCGACGAACAGGGCCCGGGGGCCGGATCCGAGGATCCGGTAGGCCAACGAGAGCAGGTAGAAGTACGTCGGGCCGGGGTGGTTCCAGCCGTTGTGGTCGAACACGCCGAGCTGCTGCCTCCACTGGATGGCCCGGCGGGTGTGGAGGTCGATCAGGGCCAGGTCGTCGGCCAGGGTGACGTGGGCGTCCGAGGCGGCCAGCAAGCGGACGACGGCGACAGCGAACGGGACGGCGACGACGGCGAACGCCACCACGGTCAGCCACGGCGACGGTGGCACCAGGCGGGCGGTCCCGGACCCCACGGTTGCCCCGACGGGACCCGCGCCCTGCTCGGAGTCGGGATCCATGGAACGAGGATCCTACGGCACGGGTCGCGCTCCCGCCGGGCCCCTGCGGTCGTCCCGGGGTGAGCTCGCCGTCCCCCGGTGAGGCGGACTCAGAAGCTGGGAACGTACCCGCCGCGCCCCATGGACTCGCTCTCGAAGGGGTCGACGGACTCGTCGACGCCGCCGAGGACCTCGGTCACCCACGGGAGGCGGTCCCGCAGGATGCGGTCCACGCCGCCCTGCAGGGTCGACGAACTCACCGCGCAGGAGCTGCACGCCCCCTGGAGCTGGACCTCGACCACACCGGTCACCACGTCGGCCGACAGCAGGGCCAGGTCGCCCCCGTCGGCCTGCACGGCCGGGCGCATGAGCTCGATCAGGGCGTTGAGCTGGGCCAGCCGCTCACCACGCTCGTCATCGCTGACGTCGGGGGCGGCGCCGTCGCTCGCCGTCTCGGGTGTGTGCTCGGAATCCACCATGGGTCGCTCGCTGTCCTCTCGGGGCCTGCCTGGGGCCGCATGTCCGGGCCTGTGGGCCCCATCGACCACACCAGTCTGCCGTGCCGACGGGCCGTCCCGTGCACCGACGACGGGCCGTCCCGTGCACCGACGGCGGACAGGCCCGTGCACCGACGGCGGACAGGCCCGTGCACCGACGGCGGACAGGCCCGTGCACCGACGGCGGACAGGACGGCCCGCGGCACTGGTCCGGGGCCCTCCGAGGGCCGGGTCGGGCCGACGATGATCACGGCTCGAAGCCCCGGAGGATACGATGCCTTGTGCCCATGGAGCCCTCCGACACTCCCCTGGGGCCGATCGGACTCATCCTTCCGACCTTCCTGCAGGACACCGCTCCCACGTGGCCGGGTGGCCCGGCCCGGGTCGGCGGTCCGGAGTGCGACCTGTCCGCCGTCAGCCGCCGTGCCGAGGAGCTGGGTGCGGGCGCCCTGTGGGCCTGTGACCACATCTTCTGGCACGGCCCCTGCCTCGAGTGCATGATCGCCCTGACCGTGGCCGCCAGCGCCACCGAGCGGGTGACCATCGGGTCGTGCGTGGTCCAACTGCCCCTCCGGCAGGCCCCGGTGGTGGCCAAGCAGGCCGCCAGCCTCCAGCTGCTGTCCGGGGGCCGGCTGATCCTCGGGGTCGGCGTGGGCAGCCACCCCGGCGAGTACGCCGAGTCCGGCGTGGACTACCACCGCCGAGGACGGCTCCTCGACGCCGGGATCACCGAGCTCCGCCGCTCGTGGGACTCGGGAGCGGGCACCGAGACCGGCGACATCGCGGCCGAGGGCCCCGAGCGCTACCGGCAGCTCCCCCACCCGCCGGCCGTCCCGGTGTGGGCCGGGGGCTCGTCCGAGGCCTCCCTTCGCCGCGCCGCCACCCTGGCCGACGGCTGGATGCCCCTGTTCCTCGACCCCGCGGCCTACGGCGACGCCGTCGAGCGCCTGGCCAAGGAGGTCGACCGGGCCGGGCGCCGACCCGACGAGGTCACCCCCTCCATCGTGCTGTTCGTGAGCATGGACGACGACCCCACCGCGGCGCGGCGGCGCGGGACGGCCTGGATGGGCTCCCTCTACGGCATTCCGGCCAAGGCGTTCGAGCGCCACCTGGTGAGCGGCACCCCATCCGAGGTGGCCGAGACCGTGGCGCTCTACCGTCGGGCTGGGGCCCGGCACGTGGTCGTCTACGTCACCGACGACCGACCCATCGACCAGTTCGAGCGACTGACCGCGGCTCTCCCCGGGGCGGGCGTCTCGACCCGAGGATAACGAGGACACCATGGACCGCACCGCACACATCGTGGGCACCGCCCTCACCCCCATGTACCGCAGGGACCGCACCGCCGAGGAGATGGCGCTGCAGGTGGTCACCGAGGCCCTGGCCGACGCCGGGGTGCTGGCCGCCGACGTCAACCTGGTGGTCGTGGGCAACGCCACGGCCGGACGCCTCATCGACCAGGGCTGCCTGCGGGGCCAGTCGTTCCTCAGCGCGGCCGGGCTCCGCAACGCCGGCATCGTGAACGTCGACAACTCGTGCGGCGGGGGCTCGTCGGCCCTCCACCTGGCCACCCTGGCCACCCTGGCCGGGTCGGGGACGGTGCTGGCCGTCGGCGTCGAGAAGATGTGGACGGGCGACCGCGGCCAGACCCTGGCCGGCATCGAGGACGGGGTGCCCCTGGTCGACCGGGCCTACCTCCATCAGGAGCTGGAGAACCCGTCGGGCTCCGTGCTCATGGCCCTCAACGCCTCGTGGGCGGTCACCCTGATGGAGGAGCGCGGCGCCACCGTCGAGCAGTTCGCCGCCGCCGCCGTCAAGGCCCGGCGCCACGGGGCCCTCAACCCCGACGCCCAGTTCCGCCAGGAGGTCACGCTGGAGGAGGTGCTGGCCTCCCCGGCCATCGTCCCGCCGCTCACCCGCCTCATGTGCTCGTCCTTCACCGACGGTGCGGCCGCCATCGTGCTGTCGGCCGATCCGGCCCCCGGCGCGCCGAGGATCCGGGCCAGCACGGTCCGCTCCGGCAACGGCGACATCGACTACCACGAGCGCCTCGGCGAGACGGCCGCCGCCGCCTGGGACACCTCGGGCATCGACCCCGTCGACGTGGACCTCGTGGAGCTGCATGACGCCACCAGCCCCGAGGAGCTGTTCGCCCTGGAGTCACTGGGCTTCTTCAAGCCCGGGGACGCCGGGCCGGCCACCGTGGCCGGTGTCACCTCCATCGGCGGGAGCGGCCTGACCGTCAACACCAGCGGGGGCCTGGTGGCCCGGGGCCATCCCCTCGGTGCCACCGGCATCGCCCAGGTGGTCGAGCTGACCACGCAGCTGCAGGGACGGGCCGGTCCCCGCCAGGTCGACGGGGCCCGATTGGCGGTGGCGGTCAACACCGGTGGCATGATCGGTACCCATGCAGGTCGAACCGACGCCGGATTCATCGGGATCCACGTACTCGAGGCGGGCTGAGCCGTGATCACCACGCGGGGAGGCATCGTCACCGGCTGGGGCATCTCCGTGCCCGACAAGGTGGTCACCAACGACGACCTGTCGGTGACCATGGACACCAGCGACGCCTGGATCCAGGAGCGCACCGGCATCCGTGAGCGCCACATTGGGGGCACCACCTCCCAGCTGGCCATCGAGGCGGGGCTGGCGGCCCTGGAGAAGGCCGGCCGTCGGCCCGACGAGATCGACGCGGTCATCCTGGCCACCACCACCCCCGACCAGATCGTGCCGGGCACCTCGGCCACCGTGCAGGACGGGATCGGGGTCACTGGTGGGGCCTTCGACGTGAACGCCGCCTGTTCCGGGTTCGTCTACGCCCTGGCCGTGGCCCACGGGATGCTGGCCATCGGAGCCGAGCGGCTGCTGGTCATCGGGTCGGAGACCCTGAGCCGCATCACCGACTGGGACGACCGCTCGGTGGCGGTGCTGGTGGGCGACGGTGCGGGGGCGGTGGTCCTCGAGGCCGTCGACGGCCCCGGCCAGCTGCTCTCCTACAAGCTCGGCGCCGACGGCTCGCTGCGCCATCTGCTCAAGTGCGATCACGGTGGCTTCTTGTACATGGACGGCAAGGAGATCTTCCGCAAGGCGGTCCGGGTGGTCGTGGAGTCGGCCGAGCAGGCCATCGCCGAGGCCGGCCTGACCACCGCCGACATCGACCTCATGGTCCCCCACCAGGCCAACCTCCGCATCATCAACGCGGCGTGCCAGCGGCTGGGGATCCCCGACGAGAAGGCCGTCGTGGTCATCGACCGCTACGGCAACACCTCGTCGGCCTCGATCCCCCTGGCCCTGGTGGACGCCCTGGAGACCGACCGGCTCCATCCGGGCGACCACGTCCTGCTGACCGGCTTCGGCGGCGGCATGACCTGGGCCAGTGCCGTGCTGCGCTGGGGAGGGTGACCCCACCGGTGACCCCGGACTCGGCGCCCTCGTCGCCCTCGGCGCCCTCGGCGCTGGTCGTCCTGGCGGCGGGCCTCGCCCGTCGCTACGGCGGCTGCAAGCCGTTGGCCCCCATCGGGACCAACGGGGAGGCCGTCATCGACCTGCTCGTCAACGACGCGGTGTCGGCGGGCTTCGGCCACATCGTGTTGGTCCTCCACCCCGAGACGGGCCCGGCGATCCGGTACCACGTGGAGCAGTGCTGGCCCGACTGGATCAGGGTCGACTTCGCCGAGCAGCGGCTGCCCCTCGGGACGGTGCACGCAGTGCTGGCGGCCCGGGGGGCCCTCGGTGCCGACCAGTCCTTCGCGGTGTCGAACGCCGACGACGTCTACGGCGAGGTGGCCATGGGCCTCCTGGCCCGGCACCTGGCCGAGGCCGGCCACGAGCACGCCCTGGTCGGGTACGCGCTGGGCTCCACGGTGGCCACCGACGACCCCGTCACCCGGGGCATCTGCGAGGTCGACGGCGAGGGGCTGCTGGTCGCCCTGTCCGAGCGCCGGAACGTGGCCCGTCAGCCCGACGGGGTCACGTTCGTGTCCGGCGACGGGCTGGAGCCGGCTCGGATCGACGGATCGGTCCCCGCCTCGGTCAACCTGTGGGGCTTCCAGCCCGCCATCTGGGACGAGTTCCAGTCGGCCATGGACGCGTCGGGCCTCGACGAGGACGCCCTGGCCGCCGAGGTGGCTCGGGGTGGCACCCTGCCCAAGGCGGAGGTGCTCCTCCCCGAGGTGGTGTCCACGATGGTGGCCACGAAGCAGGGTCTGCCGGTGCGGGTCATTCCCACCGACGGCACCGTGGTGGGCGTGACCCACGCCGCCGACCTGCCGGTGGTGACAGGCGAGCTGGCCCGCCAGGTGGCCTGGGGCATCCGTCCCGCCGCCCTGTGGCGCAACCGGCCCACCTGACCTGACCCGACCCGGCTCAGCCCCGACCGGCACCAGTCCGGCACCGCCCACTCAGATCAGGGTGCAGACCGCCCCGGTCAGGTCTCGGACCGGCCGACGACGACCTCCGGTGCCCCGCTCGGTCGGTGCTCGGGCCCGGTGTCGCCCCCGTCGCCATCCCGACCCTCCCCCACTGATGGGACCTGACCCTCGGGGTCGGGGTCGGGTCCGTCTGGCCGTCCCGTGCCGAATCCAGCGCCGGCACCGGCACCCGCACCGGTCCCGCCGGTCGGCCCGCCGGGGCCGTCATCCCCACGAGGCCGCGACGCCTTCCACCGACCGATCAGGTCGATGGTGACATCGGCGAACAGGAACATGGCCCCGGCCCAGGTGAGCACGCTGGCCACTCCGAACAGGCCCGGCCACCCGCCGTTGGCCGGCTCCTGGTCCAGCACCTGGCGGACGATCACGTAGATGCCGGCGGCCGCCACGCACCCTGCCGCCACCAGGCCCAGCGCCAGGCGCAGGCGTGGCACCCGGAGCACCACGAGTGTCGCCACACCCACCACCAGGCCGGTGAGCGGCGGGGCGACGATGCCGGCGACCACCCCGACGACGAGGGCGATGGCCACCGCCGACAGCCACCGGGTCGGGGCCGCCTCGGACCGGAAGCCGTGCACCAACTCGGGGCGGTCGTCGTCTGCCACGGTGGCGCCGACGACGGCGGCCCCCTCGACGGCCAACGGCTCGGCCGGATCCGCTGATGCCCCCCGGACGTGACGGTGGCGCCGGCGCCGGCGCCGG
>Ga0302196_10001498_pt1 | contig 22261 bp, 19 predicted proteins | sample II_Bog_N1_3_FD_198794 | JGI IMG/M metagenome (GOLD analysis project Ga0302196, IMG submission 198794) | Peat permafrost microbial communities from Stordalen Mire near Abisko, Sweden - II_Bog_N1_3 | ecosystem: Environmental > Terrestrial > Soil > Wetlands > Peat | place: Sweden: Abisko...
CATCGCACCCTATCGCCACCTCGATATGTGGGTGTTTGACGATCCGAGCGTTGGGCTGTCGGCCGAACCCTTTGTTGGCGGCGCCGACACCATGATTGACCGAGTGACCGCTGATTTGCCTGACGCTCACCAGGGCTTTGTGATGGTCTTTTCGGCCCACCCGTTTCCCGGCTGCCAATTTAGGCTGGGTTGGCGAAGGGCGGACGGGAGAGGAAACATCTACTACGCGCAGGATCTCGATGCGGAGGGTTGGTTGTGCCCGGCGCTGTTTCGCTATTTCGACGAAACGCCGGCGGAAATATACGTTCAGGTTAAGCCTCGGCCGAAGCAAGGTTGACATGGGGCTTGTCCGCGACGATCCTATAAATAGACCAACACAGCGCCGACGCGTGCATCCTCTATACGATCGTTCGAGGTTAGTTCCCAGCCGCGGCGGTTATTGTTAGCTGAGTGAAGGCTTTTTCATCAGAAGTGGCCTGGGTTCAAATGGTAGCACCCCAATTTTGACTAGCCGGTCACGCGTTGCGTCGGCGTACCTGTGAGCGAACGCCTCGCGCTCATCTTTTGACTGGGAGAAGTAAGCCTTGTTTAGTTCGGCCCATTTAGCGTCATCGTCACCGGCCGGCCTTTCGACTTTCTCGAGATAGTCGACCCAATGACCGATTTCATGAAGCAGGGTTCGATAGAGCTGCGTGGCTCGTAAGGAAGCTGGCGTCGTGGAAATCCGCAGGCTTCGCCCGTTCCGACTGATTTCATGGCCATCGGCTCGCAAGCGTTCCAGCTCCGCGACTGCGACAGGGTCCAGCGAGCTTGACCACTCGATCACTGCCTTCGGGTCCTGCGCCTCCAACATCACCGCCGGTCCAAGTCGCACCGTTGCACGCCGAGGCAAACCTAAGTCGGCAGAATAGAACAGTCGGCCCCAGACAGGATTCAGGACACGCTGTTTGCGAGTCGATTGACGCAACACGACAGTGTCGAGGCCGTCCCAGTCTTGAAGGGGAATGTTCGCCAAGAGGTGTCGGATGTCATCAACAGTGCATGCATGGACGCAGCCCGCTGAGGTTTCCTCCACAATAAATATAATTTCGCGACCTTCCGCGGAACGCTGGAAGACGCGGTGTGGCCCCAAAATCTCCGCCCAACGGCGCGCCTCGCCGCAGACGGCCGGGATCACCAGCTTGTTGTCCTTACCGTGTCCCTGCCTTGCCGTTCCAATATTGCGGTTTCGGCGCGCGGGGTTGAAGCCGGCTTTCATGTAGCGTTCTCGATGACAGCGTTCCCGATGACTGGAGCACCTGTCACCTTATGCCAGTTCAGGTGAATTTACGGGCAGACGGCGAAGCCGCAAAGAAGGCGATGGTGCTGGCTATGATGCTAATCGGGATCGCAAAAATCTCCAGCATAACGCAGGCAGCAAACCCCATCCCAGGTCCGTCGAAGTGATGGGGGTTCGGGCTCAACAAAAGCAGAAACCCCAACAAGCCAAGAATAAACGGCACGAGGAGGGCAGACCCAAGCGCCGATACGAGGGGGCGACCTCGCCGAAATAGCAAATGCAGGCCGAGAAAACACCCGAGCGTCAAGGCAATCTCGAGGAGCACGGGAAGCACAATGAACATTATTTGTCCCCTGACCGATGTCTGATAGTGAGCTTGAAGGAGCCCCGTGAGAAGGCCACCCTTGACAAGAAAGGCCGGGCTTGATCACCGCAGGTGCTGCAACACCCCTGCGATAAACGTCCGCTCCACCACCCGATCATCCCCCAGGATGGTCAATGCGAACAGCATCTCCGCCAGGTCCTCACACCCCTCCAGCCGATGCGCCAGCAGGGGCGTGGCGGCGGGATCGAGCACCAGGAAGTCGGCCTCCTTGCCGGGGGCGAGATTGCCGATCTTGTCGTCCAGGCTCAGCGCCCGCGCGCCGCCGAGGGTCGCCAGGTAGAAGGCCTTGAACGGGTCGAGCACGTCCCCGCGCAGCTGGCCGACCTTGTAGGCCTCGCCCATCGTGTGCAGGAGGGAAAAGCTGGTTCCCGCGCCGACATCGGTTCCAAGGCCGAGCGCCACGCCGTGATCGCAGGCGCGCTTCAGGTCGAACAGGCCCGAGCCCAGGAACAGGTTGGAGCTGGGGCAGAAGGCCACCGCGGCGCCGGCCTTGGCCATGTGCGCGAAGCCGCTGTCGTCCAGATGGACGCAGTGGGCGAATACTGAGCGCGCGCCGACCAGGCCGAAGCGCTGATAGACATCCAGATAGTCGGCGGCGGCCGGAAACAGCGCGCCGGTCGCGGCGATCTCGGCGGGGTTCTCGGCCAGGTGGGTCTGCAGCCACACCTGCGGATGGGCGGCCAGGATCTCGCCGGCCATGGCCAGCTGCTCGGGGCTGGAGGTGATGGCGAAGCGCGGGGTCACCGCATAGCCTAGCCGGCCGCGGCCGCTCCAGGCCTCGATCAGCTCCAGCGTTTCGCGCCGGCCGTCCTCGACCGTGTCGCAAAGGCCGGCCGGCGCATTGCGGTCCATCAGCACCTTGCCGGCGATCAGGCGCATGCCGCGCCTCAGGGCCTGCGCGAACAAGGCCTCGACCGAGGCCTTGTGCGAGGAGCCGAACACCATCGCCGTGGTCGTGCCGTTGCGTAAGATCTCGGTGACAAAGAATTCCGCCGCCTGGGCCGCATGGTCCGGATCGGCGAAGGCGGCCTCGGCCGGGAAGACGTGCCGCTCCAGCCAGTCGAGCAGCTGCTCGCCATGGGCGGCTATGGCCCGGGTCTGGGGCAGGTGGACGTGCAAATCAACGAAGCCGGGGGTGATCAGCCGGCCGGGAAAGGCGATCACCGGCGTCTCGCCCAGGCGCGGCGCCAGCGCGGCATAGGCGCCGCAGCCGACGATCACCCCGTCCTCGACCAGCAGCAGCCCGTCGCGGTGGTGCTCATAGGCGCCGGCGCCGGCCACGTCCGGATCATCGATCAGATGGAACAGGGCCGCCCTATAGGCCTGCAAGCGCCGGCTCCCGCCCAGGCGCGGCGGGGGCCGGCGCGGCGGCGGCCGGCGCCTCCTGCCGCAGCAACAGGTCGGCGGCGACCGAGACGGCGATCACCGCCGGCGCCTTGCTGGTCAGTCCGGCCACGCCGATCGGACAATGCAGGCGGGTGAGGGCCGCCTCGGCGAAGCCGTCGGCGCGCAGGCGGCTGAGGAATCGCGCCCGCTTGGTGCGCGAGCCGATCATACCCAGATAGCCGCGGCCCTCGCCGGCCAGGACCGCCGAGACCAGGGCGTAGTCGAGCGCATGGTCATGGGTCAGCACCAGGGTGAAGGGTCGCGGCGCGCCGGCGATCGCCACCAGCTCAGCCGGGGGCAGGATGGTCACGGCGGCGTGGGGCGCGACCTCGCTGCGGCTGTCGAACCAGGCGACGCGAAACGGCAACGGCGCCAGCACCCGCGCCAGCGCGAGGCCCACATGGCCGGCGCCGAATAGGGCCAGGCGTGGGGCCAGCGGCGCCGATTGCTCGACGATCTCATCGCCGGGACCTGGCCGCGCCGCCCGTGCCCGCGCCGGCTGGCCATTGACGGTCAGGCGGGGCGCCTCGGCGGGGTGTTCGGGGCAGGGCGCCACCGTCCGAGCCAGGACGGACGCCTCGATCCGTGTGCGGATCAGATGGGGCTGCTCGGCCCGCGCCAGCCGCACGACCCCGCTCAGCCAGTCCGTGTCCCGCGCATCCAGGCGCTCGATCAACAGCCGCACCCGGCCGCCGCAGCACTGGGCCAGCAGCGGCCCCAGCGGATAGTCCTGGATGGCCCAGGCGGCGTCGCCCCGGGCCAGCATCCGCCGCGCCTGATCGATCGCCTGATGCTCCAGCGCCCCGCCGCCGATGGTGCCCGACTGGCCGCCTGGCCAGACCAGCATCTTGGTCGCCGCCTCGCGCGGGGTCGAGCCCTCCACCGCCAGCAGCGTGACCAGGGCCAAGGGCTCGTCCGCCAGCACCCGCGTCAGCGCTTCACTGGCCCAGTCGCTCATGGCGCGCCCGCCGCGGCGCGCTCGTCCAGGTCCTTCACCGCCATCAGGATCCGCTCCGGCGTCGCCGGGGCGTCGAGCCTCGGCGCGCGGCCCCGCGGGTCCGTCGAGGCGACCGCGTCAGCAATGGCGCAGAACACCGAATTGGCCAGCATCAGCGGCGGCTCGCCGACGGCCTTGGAGCGATGAATGGTCGGCTCGGCGTTCTCGCCTGGCGTCCAGAGGCTGATATTCATCACCGCCGGCCGATCGCCGCAGGTGGGGATCTTGTAGGTCGAGGGCGCGTGGGTCAGAAGCCGGCCGGCGCCGTCGAACACCAACTCTTCGGTGGTCAGCCAGCCCATGCCCTGGACATAGCCACCCTCGATCTGGCCCAGGTCGATGGCCGGGTTCAGCGAGCGGCCGACGTCGTGCAGGATATCGGCGCGCAACACCTTCATCTCGCCGGTCAGGGTGTCGATGATCACTTCCGAGGCCGCTGCGCCGTAGGCGAAATAATAGAACGGCCGGCCGCGATGGCTGGCCCGGTCATAGGCGATCTTGGGCGTGGCGTAGTAGCCGGTCGCCGACAGCGAAATCCGCCCCAGATGCGCCTGGCGGCACAGCGTCGGAAACGGGATCAGCTCGGCCCCGGCGCGCAGGCCCTGCGGGGTGAAGGCGATCGACTCGACCGGGCAGGCCCAGCGTTGTGCGGCGAAGGCGACCAGCCGCGCCTTCAGGGTCTCGGCGGCGTTGAGCGCCGCCATGCCATTGAGGTCCGATCCGGACGAGGCGGCGGTGGCTGAGGTGTTGGGCACCTTGTCGGTGACCGTGGCGGTGACCTTGACCCGATCGATCGCCACCTGAAACGCCTCGGCGACGACCTGACGGACCTTGACCATCAGCCCCTGGCCCATCTCGGTCCCGCCGTGATTAAGCAGGATCGAGCCGTCGGCATAGAGATGGATCAGGGCCCCGGCCTGGTTCAGGTGGGTGGTGGTGAACGAGATGCCGAACTTGACCGGCGTCAGGGACAGGCCGCGCTTCAGATAGGGACTGGCGGCGTTGAAGGCGGCGATCTCGCGCCGGCGCCGGTCATAGTCGCAGGACGCCGCCAAGGCCGCGATGATCGGTGGGGCGACATTGTCCTCGACCGTCTGGTGATAGGGGGTCAGGTCGCGCCCCGGCCCGCCATAGAGGTTGCGCTGGCGCACCTCCAGCGGATCGAGGCCCGTCGCCAGGGCGATCTCGTCCATGATCCGCTCTATCACCAGCATGCCCTGCGGCCCGCCAAAGCCGCGAAAGGCGGTGTTGGAGACGGTGTGGGTGCGAAAGCGGTGGGAGACAATCTCCACCGCCGGCAGGAAATAGCAGTTGTCGACATGGAACATCGCCCGGTCATTGATGGCCAGCGACAGGTCGGTGGTCGCGCCGCAGCGCGAGGCCAGGTCGACGGTGACTCCGAGCAGGCGCCCCTGGTCGTCGAAGCCGACGTCGTAGGACGCCTCGAAATCATGGCGCTTGCCGGTCATCACCATGTCGTCGTCGCGGTCCGGCCGGCATTTGGCCGGCCGGCCAGTCTTGGCCGCCACCAGGGCGGAGGCCGCGGCGAACAGGGCCGGCTGGGTCTCTTTGCCGCCGAAGCCTCCGCCCATCCGGCGCACCTCGACGGTGACGGCGGTGTGGGGCAGGCCCAGCACGCGGGCGATCAGGTGCTGGACCTCGCTCGGATGCTGGGTGGACGACCAGACGTGGATGTCGCCGCCCTCGCCAGGGACGGCCAGGGCGATCTGGCCCTCCAGATAGAAATGGTCCTGGCCGCCGATCACCAACCTTCCTTGCAGCCGGCGAGGCGCCGAGGCCAGGGCGACGGCGGCGTCGCCGCGGGCCATGCGCTGGGCCGGCTCCAAGGTCTGGCCCTCGGCGCGGGCCTGGGCGATGGTGATCGCGGCCCGCCGGGGCTCATAGTCGATCACCGCCTTGGCCGCCGCCGCCCGCGCCTGGTCGAGGGTCTCGGCCGCGACGGCGAACAGGCTCTGGCCGACGCAAATGACCTCGCCGTCGGCGAACAGCCGGTCGTCACGGATCACCGGGCTGACGTCGTTGTCACCGGGGATATCGGCGGCGCTGAGCACTGCGATTACGCCCGGTGACGCGCGCACCGCCGACAGGTCCATGGCCATGATCCGCGCATGGGCGTGCGGGCTTTGGGCCAGATAGACCTGCAATAGGCCGGCCGGCGGCGGCAGGTCATCGATATAGAGGGCCGAGCCGGCGACATGGCGCTGGGCGCTGTCATGCGGGATCGAAGCGTGGACCGCCTCGAACGGCTTGGGCTCGCTCAGGTCGGCGGAGTCAGCCATGGGCCAGGTCCAGGACGCGGGTCGCAATCCCTGGCGCCGTGGTCTCGATCAGCACCTTCAACAACAGGTTCCTGGCCACCAGCGCGCGGTAGGCCGCCGAGGCGCGCAGGTCGCTGATCGGTTGGAAGTCGGCGTCCAGCGCCGCCTGCGCGTCGACAACCGCGTCCACGGCCCACGGCCGTCCCACCAGCGCCGCCTCGCAGGCGCTGGCCCGCCTCGGTGTCGCCGCCATGCCGCCAAAGGCGATGCGGGCCGCGGTCACCACCCCGTCCTCGACCTTCAGCGCGAAGGCGGCGCACAGGGCCGAGATATCCTGGTCGAAGCGCTTGGAGATCTTGAACAGCTTGTAGATCGATCCGGGCGCCGGACGGGGAACGATCACCGCCTCGACGAATTCGCCAGGCCTGCGGTCCTGGCGGCCATAGGCGAGAAAATAGTCCTCCAGCGGCAGGCGGCGCCTCGCCTCGCCCCGGCGCAGCACCAAGGTCGCGCCCAGGGCGATCAGGGCCGGCGGCATGTCGCCGATCGGCGAGCCGTTGGCGATATTGCCGCCAATCGTGCCGCTGGCGCGCACCTGCATCCCGCCCAGCCGTCGAACCATGGCCCCCAGGTCAGGATGGATCGAGGTCAAAGCCGGCAGGGCGTCGCCATAACGCACCGCGGCGCCGAACTGAACACCCTGCGCGTCCTCGCTGATCGTGCTCAGCCCTGCGACCTCGCCCAGATAGATGATCGTGGCCAGCGCCCGGTGCTGTTTGGTCACCCAAAGTCCGACGTCGGTGGCCCCAGCGACCAAAACCGCCTGAGGTTCGGCGATCACCGCCTCGGCCAGAACCTCCACGCTCCGCGGCGACAGCCAGCGGCGCGACTGGCCCGACAGGCGATCCTCGAAGGCGACATCGAGCGTGGCCTCGCGGCGTAGGGCGACGAGGGCGGCCTCGACATCCGGCGGCGCATCTGGCGGCGTCGCCTCGGCGCCCGCGATGATCGGGCCATAGCCGGTGCAGCGGCACAGATTGCCAGCCAGCACCTCGTCGATCGGTCCGTCGGCGCCCGTCGCGCCGATCGCCCGGCCATAAAGGGACATGACCACGCCGGGGGTGCAAAAACCGCACTGCGATCCGTGGTGATCGACCATCGCCTGCTGCGCCGGATGCAGACGCTCCTTGGCCAGGCTCTCGACCGTGACCAGCGCCTTGCCGTCGATCATCGGCAGGAACTGGATGCAGGCGCAGACCGCGCGCCAGCCGACCCCGCCGCCAGGGTGCAGTTCGCCGACCACCACGGTGCAGGCTCCGCAATCGCCTTCGGCGCAGCCCTCCTTGGTTCCGGTGCGACGCAGATCCTCACGCAGATGCTGCAGCACGGTGCGCGTGGGGTCGGCGCCCACCACTTCGCGGACCTGGCCGTCAAGCAGGTAGCGGATGATCCCCTGGGCTGGCGCCGGGGGCGGATCGGATGCGCCGGATGGGTCCATGATCGGCCCTGATCCTGAGACCAGATCGCCGCCCGGTCCAGCCTGGGTATGCCGACAGTCGGCGGGAGCCATCGATGTGCGCCGCGCGGCGCCTATTGGCGCGTCAACGGGGGCCAGGACAGGCCGGTTATCGGGCGTGGCCAGTCCTGGCCAAGCGGTCGGTGCGACAGGTTGGCGCAGCGACAATGCGGCGCCCCTTTACCGCCCCTCAATGGGTTGGTGTCTCTCTAGACCAATGCATTCCGCTCAAAGCGAAACCATCGACAATTATCGCGCCCTGCACACTGGAGGAAAAGTCCAGTTCTGGGTCCGCATCGCCATTGGCGGATTCGTCGGGATCGCCGCCTATTGCATCGCGCCGTCCGCGGTCCCTCTGGCCTGGTTCGTCGTCGTGCTCGCGTCCCAGGTGCTGTCGGCCTGGTTTCTGCGACGGTTCATTATCTCCCCGTCCGCCCGCCTGAGCCCGGGCGTTAAGCTCGCCACGGTCGTCGTCATGGTCCTGGCGTCGCTATCCTATGTCTCGATCGCCAGCTACCTTTGGTTTTGCGGCGCCGCCGGCCAGGTGTTCGCCACCACCATCATGTTGGGCAGCCTGCTCCATGTGGCGCTTTACCGCCAATCGGTCCGCTCCGTGCTGCTGGCGTCCGCGGTCGGCCAGTGCCTGTTTCTGTTCGGCCTGCCGATCAGCGCCGCCTTCGTCGACCGTGGTCAGGGCCTGGTCGGTTGTCTGGTGATGGTCATGGCCGGGGCGCTCTATCTGTGCCACCTGGTCGCGGCGGTCGGCCAGACCCACCAGCTCACCACTTCCTTGCGCTCGGCCAGCCGTGCGAAATCGGCGTTTCTGGCCACCCTCAGCCACGAGATCCGCACGCCGCTAAACGCCGTCACCTCCGCCGCCCACCTCCTGGGGCGCACCGAACTGACGCCGGAGCAGGAGGAGCACGTCTCGATCCTGTTGACCGGCAGCGAGGTGCTGCTCAGTCTGATCAATGACGTGCTCGACATGTCGAAGATTGAGGCCGGCAAGCTGTCGGCCGAATTTGGCGATGTCGATATCCAGGACCTGGCCGGCAAGCTGACCGCCCTTTGGACGCCCAAGGCGGTTGAGCGGGGCCTGACGCTGGAGCTGGTGATCCCACCAGACCTGCCGGCCGCCATCCGCACCGATCCGCTGCGGCTCAATCAGATCCTGTTCAACCTTTTGTCCAACGCGGTGAAGTTCACCGCCCCGGGCGGGGTCAGGGTGGTGGTCAGCGAGGTCCATGGCGGGCCGGAGAGCCGTGGGGCGATCCCGGCGCCCCGGCTGCGCTTCGAGGTGATCGACAGCGGCGCCGGCATGACCGACGAGGTGATGAGCCGGCTGTTCCGCAGCTTTGAACAGGCCGATTCCGGGGTCGCCTTGCGCCATGGGGGAACCGGTCTGGGTCTGGCGATCAGCCGCAAGCTGGCCGAACTGCTGGGCGGCGAGCTCACTGTGCGTAGCGCGCCGGGGGAAGGCTCGACCTTCACCTTGGAGATTCCGCTGATCGTCGCTGCGGTCAAGGCCCCGGTCCTGGCGCCGGCGGGCGAGGCCGATAGGGTCGAGGCTCAGCCCGGTCGGGCGCTTTCGATTCTGCTGGCTGAAGACCATCCGGTGAACCGACGGCTGGTCGACCTGATCCTGCGCCCAATGGGTTGGGAGCTGACCATGGTTGAAAACGGCGCCGAGGCGGTCGAGGCTGCGACCCTGCGGCCCTTTGACGTGATCCTGCTCGACATGCAGATGCCAGTGATGTCGGGTATCGAGGCGGCGCGGGCGATCAAGGCGGGCGGCGGACCGAACGCCGTGACCCCCCTGGCCGCCCTGACCGCCAACGCCTTCGAAGACCAGCGCGCCGATTGGGAAGCCGCCGGCGCCGCGGCCTTCCTGACCAAGCCCCTGAATCCGGCCGTGCTGATCGAGGCGGTGATCGCCCTGGCCGAGGCGGGCGCTGACCCCGCCGCCAGGCGGGCGCGGGCGTCCTAGAGACGGGCGATACGGCCTCTGCGGGCTTTCAACCGATTTGATCGACCAAGCGTCGCTGGTCCCTGCGCCGTCTCGTCCGGGCGGACCGAGGCGCCGACCAGGGAGGCCACGCTGACGTTCCGCCCGGATTGACGGCGTTGCAACACGGCGAAGCCGGCGTTGAGCAGCTGGGCGACATTGCGGTCGCGGGCGGCGACCGAGGGCCCGCCCAGCACCACCGCGATCAGCCGATGGCCATTACGCACGCCCGAGGCCACGAGATTGTAGCCGGCCAGGCGGGTGTAGCCAGTCTTCATCCCGTCGACGCCCGGCATGTTCAACACCAGATGGTTATGGTTGCGGAGCACCCGGCCGTCATAGGTGAAGCTCTTCAGCCCGAAATAGAAATAATATTGCGGAAAAGTGCGGATCATCGCCCGGCTGAGCAAGGCCAGGTCGCGCGCCGTTGAGATTTGCCGCTCGTCTGGCGGCAAACCTGAGGCGTTGACGAAGGTGGTCGAGGCCATGCCCAGCTGGTGGGCGCGCGCCGTCATCAGGCGGGCGAATTGGGCCTCCGATCCGCTGATCCGCTCCGCCATCGCCACGGCCACGTCATTGGCCGAATGAACGGTCATGGCCGGGATCGCTTGGGCGACAGTCAGGCGCTCGCCTGCCCGCGACGAGACCTTGGACGGCGCGGCGGCGAAGGCGTGCGGCGAAATGGTCAGGGTGTCGCTGAGCTTGAGGCGACCCGACCGCAAAGCCTCGAAGGTCAGGTAGAGGGTCATGATCTTGGTGACCGAGGCGGGGTGGCGCAGCGCGTCCGGCCTGATCGAGAACAGCGCCTCTCCCGTCTTGGCGTCGACCACCATGGCGGCGTATTTCGGCTGTTGGAACAGCGGTTCGGCCTGACTGGACGAAGGCAGGGCGGCCAGCAGCGACAGCGCCACGCCGATGGCGGCCAAACCGTGGCGACCGAGCCTGATCAGAGTCATGCTGCGAGCTCCGCGCTGCGGGAACGGCCGCCCCTAACCGCCACCATTATGGTTGACGTTTGGTGTATGATCGGGCGCTGGGCCGTTCGCGAGCCGCTTCGGCGGTGACATCGTGATCGAGCATGACTGCGGCAAAACGACGCCTATATATAACAGTATTCGGGCGCCAAGGTTGGAATAGCGCCGATATTCCAATACAAATCAGCACATTTGCTCAATTGAATGGTTACTTGTGCAATAAACGTTGAGTTGATCCAGGTGCAGGTAATTGTTAACGACCTTTGTTGACCTGAGATTATCGCGAGCCGGCTAAACCCTTCCCATCGTCTGGCGCAGCGAGAACGCGATGCCAGAGCAATGGAGATCATCTATGATGAAATACACCCTGATCGCCGCGGTGATGGCGACCTCGGCTCTGATCGCAGCGCCGGCCGGCGCCGCGGACCTGCGGGTCTCGAACCCCACCGCGACGAGCGTGCACATTTCCCTGACGGGTAAGTCGGCCGACCAACTGGCGTCCGAAATCAATGCGGCGGCCAAGCTCGTTTGCGGCGACCGCACGGACTTTGATCACGGCTGTTTCGACAGCGCCGTCGCCGACGCCAATGATCAGGTCAGCGCGATCAACGCCGCGCAGCACCGCGTGGCCAGGGCCGACGTCGATGTTGAGCGTGACGGCCCTGACACCATCCGGCTATCGTTGAAGGGCAAGAGCCGCGCCCAGCTTGAGGGCGAGATCGCCGCGGCGGCGCGCACGGTGTGCAGCCGCACCACCGCCGGCGGCGCCGAATTCTCGCTCTGCGTCGACGCGGCGACCCTCGACGCCAAGGAACAGCTGGGCGCGCTCGCTCAACTGAGCCCCGACAAGCGCTTCTCGGTGAACTGACGTCAGGCCGTTCAGGTCTGAGCCTAATAACGGCCCTCATCGCCTGGCGATGGGGGCCTTTTTCTTGGTTTCCAATGCCGATTCAGCCAAAGGCGGTCGCATGGGCCTCCAGCTGGGCGAGGAAGCCGTCCTTCACCGCCCGCGGCAGCCAGGCCGCCTCGAAGGCGTTGCGCGACAGCTGGGTCAGGCCGGCCGGGCCAAGATCGAGCTTTTCCTGCACGAGGGCGAAGTTCTCCTCAATATAGCCGGCGAAATAGGCGGGATCGTCGGAATTGATCGTCACCCTCAGGCCCAGGTCCAGCATGGTCTTGATCACGTCCGTCTGAGGCCCGTCGGTGACGAACGCGTTAGAGATCGGGCATACCGTCAAGCCCAGCTTGCGCTGCGCCAACACCGCGCACAGGGCCGGATCCTCAAGCGCATTGCAGCCGTGGTCGATGCGAGAGACACCGATCAGATCGACGCATTCCCAGATGTGGGCGACCGAATCCTCCTGGTTGACGTCGCAATGCATGGTCAGCAGATAGCCCTCCTCGCGTGCTCGCTGGAACACCTTGGCGAATTTGCTCGGCGGATTGTGCTTCTCGTCGGAGTCCAGGCCGACGCCGACGATCCACTGCCGGTAGGGCAGGGACTCGAGCAGGGTGGCCATGGCGTATTCCGCGCTCCAGTCGCGCAGGAAGCACATGATCAGCTGCGACCGCACCCCCAGCTGTTGTTCGGCGTCCATCTGGGCGCGGCGCAGGCCGCGGATGACCGTGTCGAACGACACCCCGCGTGAGGTGTGGGCCTGGGGATCAAAAAAGATCTCGGCATAGAGCACGGTCTGGGCGTGCGCCTTGGTCAGATAGGCCATGGCCAGATCGTAGAAGTCCGGCTCCTTCAACAGCACGTCCATGCCGCTGTAATAGAGACCGAGGAACGAGGGCAGATCGTGGAAGCGGTAGGAGGCCCGCATTTCGTCGACATCGGCGAAGGGCAGGGCCAGGCCGTTGCGCGCGGCCAGCTTGAATTTCAGCTCCGGCTCCAGCGTGCCCTCGATATGCACATGAAGCTCCGCCTTGGGCAGGCCGTGGATGAAGGCGTCGAGGCTCATGGCGTTCTCCCGCGCGCAGCCGGCCGGTGGCGCGACCGATCTGGTGACTGTCTAAGCCCCAGGGGCGCAGGGCTGAACCGGCGGCGACCCGGGAGCGCGCGGATTAGTGCAATTGAATGCGATTTGGGCGCTCGATGTCAGCCGGCGCCCCAGGGCGCCACGACCTAGTCGTCGCCGTTGATCACTTCGAAAATCAGCCCTGACGCGGCGGCGACCAGCAAGTAGTCGTCGCCGTTGCGGCACCAGTAGTAGCCATAGGGCGGCCGACGCAGGTGGTAGCGGGCATAGTCGTTGATCGCGTAGCCGCGATAGGCCGGCGGCAAAAAGTCACCCCGCCGCCAGCGGCCTTCGAGCGGCGCGGCGTAACGCGGTTGCGGCGGATAGTAGGCGCGAGGCTGAGGCGGATAATAGGCTCGGCCATAGGCGGGGGGGGCGCGCTGAGCATAGCCCCCATAGTCCTCGCGAGGCGGGGGCCAGGGCGCGTGCGTAGCGGCGCGCGCGCGGTTGTCATAGCCCCGCGAGCGGGGCGCCGGCGCCCAACGACCGCCGCCATGGTCCCAGGCGTCACGCTGCGCGAAGGCGGCGATCGGGGCGCCCAAGCCGAGCAGGCCGATCAGAAGCGCAGTCGTCCATGATTTCATGCCCTTACGCCTCCTTTCTCGCAACGCGCCCAGCTCCAGACCTATCGCATCCTGCGCCCCGGCGCGTGAACCTCCGCTGAACAATTCCCTCAGGAAGGCGCACAAGGCGATCAGACGACCGGGTTGAAGCGCAAACGCGCAAAAAACCGCCAGTGGGTGCGGTCGCGATCAAGCCGGCGACGCGCCGGACCATGGTCGATTTGAGACCTGGCGGCCCTCGGCTGCAGCTCGAAGAGTCAATAAATCGTTTTCGAGGATAACGCGGGTTTCGTGTGCAGCAGGCTCAATTCCATTAAAGAAGTATTCGCAAGAAAATCGAACCAAACTGGGTCGTCCTGAGCAAGTTAATAATGGATAACCGCGCGCTTAATCATATTTTCAAGGCTCTCACCGTTTATGTCGTTTGAGGGCGAGAAGCGCTACTCATTGTGAGAGCGGATCGTCCCCTCAAGAAGAGGGAGCTGACAAGGATGGACTATCACACCCCGCCAGCGGTCCATATGCCGTTGCCGAGCGCCAGTGCGTCGGGCGATGAGTTGTTTCGCCTCGGCCTGCTTTATTCGACCGGCCAGGGCGGCGCGCCGCTGGACTATGTGTCAGCCCACATGCTCTTCAACCTAGCGGCCATGCGCGGCTCCGCCGAGGCCAAGGTCTACCGCAAGGAGATCAGCCAGGAGATGGATCCGCTCGATGTCGCCGAAGCCCAACGCGCCGCCCGCCAATGGCTGGCCGCCGGCTGAGGTCTAGGGAACGACGGCCGACTGCGCCAGATTGGCCGCCACATAGGTCGATCCGGAGGCGTAGTTGAATCCGATCGAGACCGGATTGACGTCGCGCAGATACTGCTGAACGAACTCGCCCGCCTCGGCCACCCGGGTGCGCGGCACATAGACCACATCGAACCGGCGCAGCGGAACGGGATCCGTCTCGCCGGGGTCACTCACTTCACGCAGCAGGTTGGCCGTCCGCATCATCGCCCGGCCAGCCGGGCCGCGCCGGATGATCACCACCTGGGTCCGCTTGGCCGCCGCGGTGAAACCGCCGGCCATGATCACCGCCTGCAGCGCATTGATGTCGCCGGGCATGTCGTAGACGCCGGGCTTTTGCACCTCGCCGCCAACGAACACCCGCAGCGGCTGGGGCTTGACCGCAATCTCGACCTGGGGCCGGACCAGCTGGCTGGCGTAGCCGCGGCTGATCGCCGCCTGGACGTCGGTCACCGTGCGATCCGCCACCATCACCGGCGCCAGCAAGGGCAGGGTGATGCGCCCGTCCGGCTGCACCACGGCGATCTTGTTCAGTTCCGGCGCGGACGGCACGGACACGTCGATCTCGTCGCCCGGATAGAACCGGTATTGCGGCTCGGTTTCGGTCCATTGGGCGTAGGGAATGTTGGCGAAGCTGGCGGTGGGATGCGGCTTGGGCGCGAACATGTCCGGCCGCCCCTGCTCCGGCGCGCAGGCGCCCAGGCTCAGCAGGACGCCGGCGCAGGTCACACAGAACGCTGACTTGAGGGACATGAAGGGCTTCCGCCGCTGGGTTTGAAGGCTGAAGCGAGTGTTAAGGAAAAGCGGAAACGAACCGTTAAGTCTCTTACCGGTTATGGGTAACGAACCCTTAATTCGCGGCGGGTGAGGGTTAAGTTCAGTATCGCGGATTCGCATGACCTTCGCCACCTGGCCCCCTTCGTCCGAGGCTTCCGCCGCGCAGCGTCGCGCGGGGGGACGCGTGCGCCCGCTCTATGCGCCGTCCGACATTCCCAGTCTGTTGTGGCGCGAGCGGCTGCTGATGCTGGTGGTGTTCGTGGTCATCGCGGTCGGCGGGATCATCTTCGCCCTGACGCTGAAGACCGCCTATCCGGCCCATTCCAGCCTGGTGGTGCGGTTGGGCGAAGAATATGTCTATCAGCCCCAGGTCGGCGACGCCGCCCGCGGCACGGTGCCGGAAAATGACCAGGTCATTCAATCTGAGACCGAGATCCTGTCCAGCGACCAGCTGAAACAGGATGTGATCAGCCGCATCGGCATGCGCGCCCTCTACCCACAGCTCGCCGACGCCTATGAGAGCGGCGACGCGGCCAAGCGCCAGGCGGCGATGGGCAAGGCGGTATTGACCATGACCAAGGCGCTGAAGATCGAAACCGCCCTCGGCGCGCCGGTCGTGCGCTTGACCTTCTCCAATGACGATCCCCAGGTCGCCGCCCAGACCCTCAACACCCTGGTCGACCAGTATTTGATCTATCGGCGCTCGATCCTGCTCGATCGCAGCCAGCCGCTCGACGATCAGCGCAAGGCGTTTGAGGCGCGATTGGCCCAGGCGGACGCCGCCTATGAGAACTTCCTGGGCAGCAACAATATCGGCGACTTCGACGCTGAGAAGGTGTCGCTGGCCCAGCTCCAGGCCTCGCTGCAGCAACAGAAGTTCGCCGCCGACAGCCAGCTCAGCGACCGACAGGGCCGACTGGCCGCCTTGACCGCCCAGGCTCAGCAGTTGACCCCCGAGGTCGGCCTCTATCACGACGTCGACCACACCGCCCAGGACAAGCTGAGCGCGCTGAAGCTGCAGCGCCAGGACCTGCTCAGCCGCTATCGCCCGAACGCCGCCCCGGTGGTCGAGCTGGACGCCCAGATCGCCTCGCTGCAGGCCGGTATCGGCCAGGGCGGGCTGCAGGGCGACGGCGCGCGGCGGGTGGGGATCAATCCGGTCTACCAGACGGTCGAGGCCGACAAGATTCAGCTGACCGCCGAAGTCGCGGCCCTGCGCCAGTCGTCGGAGACCCTCGACCACCAGATCCAGGAGGTCAATGACCGCCAGCTGCGCCTGTCTCAACTGGAGCCGCAGTACCAGGGCCTGGCCCGCGACCGGGACCTGCTGCAGAACAGCGTGCGCGATTTCACCGTCAAGACCGAGGAAAGCCAGGCCGCCGCCGCCATCGCGCGGCAGGGCGACGACAACATCTCCATCGTCGAGCGGGCCACCCCCGCCACCGTGGGCAAAAGCCTCAAGCGTCCGGTGATGATCCTGGCCCTGCTGCTGGCCGGTTTCACCGCCATCTGCGCCGGCCTGGTCCGGGTGTTCCTGCGGCCCGGCATGCCGACCGCGGCCACGGCGGGCCGCACGCTGGACCTGCCCGTGCTGGCGACGGCGGAGGTCAAGCGGTAGGCCGCCAGGCGAAATCAGGACCCGATGCCGCGCTCGCCGATCGACATTCGCGGATCGAGCCTGTGTTAGAGTCCGTCTCAATGTGCGCGCCGCGATTCGGGTGATGATCGATCTGACCGCCGAGATGGCCGAGCTTTGGGCCTCGCTGGGACCGCCGCCGGCCGGGTCCGGGCGGGTGGTGCAGTTCGCCTGCGCCGCCAGCGGGGAGGGGACATCGACCGTCGCCCGCGAATTCGCTCGCTTCGCTGCGGGCCGCACGCGCAAGGCGGTCTGGCTGGTGGACTTGGATTTCGCCGACTCGTCGCAGTTTCGCACCCTGGCCTCGGCCCCCCGGCTCTTTGGCGACATGGGCAAGGCCTCGGCCGCGTCGCCCGACGGCTCCAGTTTCTTCACCGTCCAGCCCCCAGCCCGGGACGCCGAAGGCAAGCCCGTCACCGACGCGCGCTACATGGTCGCCCATCCGATGGGCGGATCGCAGCTGTGGGTGACGCGGTTTCGGCGCGAGATGCTCAGTCCGGGCCAGGGCGTGCGGATGCGCGCCACCCCAGACTATTGGAACGCCCTTCGTCGTCACGCCGAGCTGGTGGTGGTCGACAGCCCCGCCGCTGAACGCTCGAACGTCGGGCTGACCATCGCCCCGTTCATGGACTTCACCGTGCTGGTGGTCGCCGCCGACGGCGCCGACGCCGGCGCCGCCGCAGCCTTGAAGGACTCGATCCTGGCCGCCGGCGGCCGCTGCGCCGGCCTCGTGTTCAATCGCGCCAGTCATGAGCCGAAAGGGCTTTTGCGGATGCGCGCGCCGTGACGGCCTCCAGCGCCGCCTGGCCCCCCGGCGACGCCCGCGGACGGCCGATCTCGCCCTACGCCCGCCTGACCGACATCGCCGCCTTCGGCCTGTCGGTGTTCATCATCCTGGTCTACAGCCAAGTGTGGGTCACGCCGCTGCTCGGCGACAACGTTCCTGACGAGGCGACCTCGAGCCTGATCCGCACCCTTTATTTTCCCGCCTACGGCGCGTCCCTGATCCTCCTGGCCCTCAGGCCGGCTGACCTGGGTCGGGTGCTGATCCGCGAGCCGTTCCTGGTGGCGCTGATCGTCATCGTCGCCGCCTCCATGCTGTGGTCGGTCGAACCTGACCAGACCCAGAGGCGGCTGGTGGCCATCGTCTTCACCACCCTGGGCGGGGTGGTGCTGGGCTCGCGCTGGCGCTGGCCGGCGCTGGCGGAACTGTTCGCTGTCTCCTTCGGCCTGCTGGCGATCGCCTCGCTATTTGTCGGCCTGTTCGTTCCCGACATCGGCCGGATGAAGCTGTTGTTCCCCGGCGCCTGGCGGGGACTTTGGCAGGAGAAGAACGGCTTCGGCGCTTTGATGACCTTCTCGATCCTGTTCTTTCTGCCGGCGGCGATCTTCGTTCCCAAGCGCGCGCCGCTGTGGCTGGCCATGGCCGCCCTGGCCCTGGCCTTGCTGTTGCTGTCGACCTCGAAGACCTCGCTGGTGTCGCTGATCCTGGGCTTGGCGGCCTTGGTCTTCGTGCTGCTGGCCCGGCGCGGCGGGGTGATGGCCATCCTGGCCGTCTATGGCGGCGTCTTGGGTCTGGTCGGTCTGGGCGCCGCGCTTTGGCTGGCGCCGACCCTGTTCCTGGGGCTGATCGGCAAGGACTCCACCCTGACCGGCCGCACCAAGATTTGGACGGCGGTGCTGGACGCCATCCACAAGCGCCCGCTGCTTGGCTACGGCTATGGCGCGGTGTGGACCGAGACCGACCTTTGGGGACCGCTCAATCCCATCGTCAAGGAGGCCGGCTTCAAGCCCGAGCACGCCCATAACAGCTGGCTGGAGCAGTGGCTGGGCCTTGGCCTGGTCGGGCTGACCACCTGGACGCTCTATTACCTGACCACCCTGGGTCGGGCCCTTTGGGCGGTGTTCACCAGCAGGGGCGCGTTGATCGCCTTTCCGGTGCTGATCGTGTTCACCCTGATGACCCTGACCGAGAGCATCGTGCTGGTCTATAATGATCTCAGCTGGGTGATGTTCGTCGCCCTGGCCTCGCGCCTGGCCCTGCCGCAGCGGGCGCCCGAGGAGCGCTAGCGCGCCGACTCACAAAAAAAGCCCCGACTCTGCGGGGCCCTTTTTGATGGGGCTCACGGCCCTTTCATCGAAGAATGTCGCGGCGGCGTTCGCCGCCGCGACACCCAACAATGTCAGCGTCGTCGCCAACTCTCAGCTAAGGCATTGATCCTTAACGGAGCCTTCCAGCAACTCCGCGTGATGACATTGAGACACTGGATCACCTCCTTTCAGCTGTTAAACAGGGACCCTCAATCTAATCCGTGGGATGGCCCCTGAAAAGGGTTTTGCCGGCTTGGGGGTTACGCCGCGCCCAAGTGTCGCTAAAAGGGGCGCCGACTCCCCCCTTGCAGAAGAATGTCATTCATGTCCGCCGAACTGGAAAACACCCTGATCCTGACCCTGGAAAGCGGTCCGGTGGTCATTGAGCTGCGCCCCGACCTGGCTCCCGCCCATGTCACCCGCATCAAGGAGCTGGTGCGCGAGGGCTTCTATGACGGCGTGGTGTTCCACCGCGTGATCCCGGGCTTCATGGCCCAGGGCGGCGATCCGACCGGCACCGGCGGCGGCGGCTCGGCCAAGCCGAACCTCAACGAGGAGTTCTCCGACGAGCCGCATGTGCGCGGCGTCTGCTCGATGGCCCGCACCCCCAACCCCAATTCGGCCAACAGCCAGTTCTTCATCTGCCTGGACGATGCGACCTTCCTCGACAACCAGTACACGGTTTGGGGCGTGGTCACCCAGGGCATGGAGCACGTCGACGCCCTGCCCAAGGGCGAGCCGCCGCGCCAGCCGGGCAAGATCGTCCTGGCCAAGATCGCCGCCGACGTCTAGGCGGCGCCCGATACTCACCGCCGTTGTGACTGACTCCACCCCATCGTCATCGCCGCGCTTGTCGCGGCGACCTATGCCGTGAACGAACGGCCGGCCTCTTTAAAAGTTGGGCGTTCACGGCATGGATGGCCGGGACAAGCCCGGCCAAGACGCGAAAAAGGGACTGACGTGCGGGTCAGTCTCGAAGGCCGGTGGTGTGATCTCAGCTCGTCCGCGGTCTCAATCCGCTCATCCCCGCCTTCACGTTCGGCGGGGACGAGCGGAAATCGCACTTCGCGGCGATCCGCTCCGGGCCTTTCATGACCCTACGGCTCTCGGAGTTCGATTTCGACCTGCCTGATGCCCACATCGCGCTGCGCCCGGCCCAGCCGCGCGACTCTGCCCGCCTGCTCGTGGTGCGGTCGGGCGAGGCCCTGCAGGATCGCGTGGTCCGCGACCTGCCAGACTTTCTGCGCCCCGGCGACGCCCTGGTGTTCAACGACACCCGCGTCATCCCCGCCCGGCTGAACGGAACCCGATCCCGCGACGGACAGACGGTCAAGGTCGAGGCGACGCTGCACCAGCGCCGCGCGCCAGGCCGCTGGACCGCTTTCATGAAGCCGGGCAAACGCTTACGCCCCGGCGATCGGGTCCGCTTCACCGGCCCAGGGGAGGCGGCGCCGCTTGAGGCGGTGATCGAGGCCAAGGGCGAGGGCGGCGAGGTGATCTTGGCCTTCGACCTGGCCGGCGCCGCCCTGGACGCCGCCATCGCTGCGGTCGGGCTGATGCCGTTGCCGCCCTATATCGCCGCCAAGCGGGCCGAGGATGAGCGCGACCGCGCCGACTACCAGACCGTCTACGCCCGTGAGGACGGCTCGGTCGCCGCCCCGACCGCGGGCCTGCACTTCACTCCGTCGCTGCTGGGCGCCCTGGCCGCCAGGGGCGTGTCGCAACACTTCGTCACCCTGCATGTGGGCGCCGGCACCTTCCTGCCGGTCAAGACCGACAATGTCGCCGACCACCACATGCACGCCGAATATGGCGTCGTCAGCGCCGACGTCGCGGACGCCCTCAACGCTGTCCGTGCGGCCGGCGGCCGCATCGTGTGCGTCGGCACCACCGCGTTGCGGCTGCTGGAGAGCGCGACCAGCCCGCAGGGCATGATCGCGCCCTTCGCCGGCGAGACGGCGATCTTCATCACCCCCGGCTACGCCTTTCGCGCCGCTGACGTGTTGATGACCAATTTCCACCTGCCCAAGTCTACCCTGTTCATGCTGGTCAGCGCCTTCGCCGGGCAGGCGGCCATGCGCGCCGCCTACGCCCATGCGATCGAGACCGGTTATCGCTTCTATTCCTACGGCGACGCCAGCCTGCTATTTCGCGCCGCCTGATGGCCAGCTTTCCCTTCGACATCGCCGCCACCGACGGCGCCGCCCGCACCGGTGTCCTGACCACGTCGCGCGGGGCGATCCGCACGCCAGCCTTCATGCCGGTGGGCACCGCCGGCACGGTCAAGGCCTTGACCGTCGACCAGATCAAGGCGACCGGCGCCGACATCATCCTGGGCAACACCTATCACCTGATGCTGCGCCCGACCGCCGAGCGGGTGGCGCGGCTGGGCGGACTGCACCGATTCATGCGCTGGGAGGGGCCGATCCTGACCGATTCCGGCGGCTTCCAGGTCATGTCGCTGTCCAAGATCAACAAGGTCACCGAACAGGCGGTGACCTTCCAGAGCCACATCGACGGCTCGCGCCACGTGCTGACGCCAGAACGGTCGATGGAGATCCAGGCTGACCTGCTGGGCTCCGACATCGTCATGCAGCTGGACGAGTGCGTCGCCTGGCCGGCGCCGGAGCAAAGGGCCGCCGAGGCGGTGGCGCTGTCGGCGCGCTGGGGCGCCCGCTGCAAGGCCGCCTTTGGGACCCGTGAGACCCAGGCCCTGTTTGGCATCCAGCAGGGCTCGACCTTTGAAGCCCTACGCAAGCAATCGTCGGAGCGTCTCATCGAGATCGGCTTCGACGGCTACGCCCTGGGCGGTCTGGCGGTGGGCGAGGGGCATCAGGCGATGTGCGCGGTGCTGGACTATGCGACCGGCTTCCTGCCCGCTGAGCGGCCCCGCTATCTGATGGGGGTGGGCAAGCCGATCGACCTGGTCGAGGGCGTGGCGCGCGGCGTCGACATGTTCGACTGCGTGCTGCCCACACGATCCGGCCGCCACGGCCAGGCCTGGACCTGGTCCGGCCCGATCACCCTGAAGTCCGCCCGCTTCGCCGAGGACGACAGCCCGCTGGACCCCACGAGCGACTGCCCGGCCAGCCGCGACTATTCCAAGGCCTATCTGCACCATCTGGTGAAGGCCGAGGAGATCCTCGGCCAGGTGCTGCTCTCCTGGCACAACATCGCCTTCTTCCAGGCCCTGATGGCTCAGATGCGCGCGGCGATCGCGCAAGGCCGGTTCGAGGCCTTCCGCCGGGCGTTTCACGCCGGACTGGAGGGCGAGGGGTAGGCTGGCTTCGGTGCAGGGCGATCGCTTCGGGTTAACGGATTAGCTTGGGTCACGTCCCACAACGCCCGGCCGTCATCCCGGCCGGAGCGCCGGGACCCAGGGGGTCGTCCGTGAGGGTTCGTTCAGCGGCGCCCGCCCCGCGGAAAGGCCGCAGTCCAGTCGCCTGGGTCCCGGCTCTACGGCCCGCTTCGCGGACCTTCGGCCGGGATGACGAGCAAAAACAGGTCCCGTTAACCCGAAGCGATCGCCCTCGGCTTCGGTGCAGGGGAATCGCTTCAGGTTAA
>Ga0302196_10001501_pt1 | contig 22256 bp, 16 predicted proteins | sample II_Bog_N1_3_FD_198794 | JGI IMG/M metagenome (GOLD analysis project Ga0302196, IMG submission 198794) | Peat permafrost microbial communities from Stordalen Mire near Abisko, Sweden - II_Bog_N1_3 | ecosystem: Environmental > Terrestrial > Soil > Wetlands > Peat | place: Sweden: Abisko...
CCCGTCGACAGGGGGCACGCCCGGCGCGCCCGCCACGCCCGCGGCGCCCGGCGCGCCCGGCGGCGCCGGCGGCGCAGGCGGCGGCTGTGGAGGCACGCCCGGCGCGCCCCCTGGCCCCGCTGGGAGCGTCGCTAGGTGCAGCGTCGTCACGCGCTCGCGCAGGAGGTTGTCCAGGATGTTCGCGGCGAAGGCGGGGGGCACGTTCTGCCCCGGCGCGCCGAGCCCGAGCCCCGCCTCCAACAGCTCCTTCTCCAGCGTGATGTAGTGCAGCGCGGTCTCCCAGTCGGGGGACGCCGCCCCCGCGCCGGGCGGCGCGCGTGCGATGTACGTTGAGATCTGCCGCTGCGCCGTGTCGCCGAGCGTGCGCAGCGCCGCGGTCGCGTCCGCGGCGCCGGGGCCCCCCCCCGCCGCTGCGCCTGCGAGCGCGCGCACGGGCCCCAGCAGCCCGCGCGCCGCCGCGACCGCCGCGCCGCCGTCCCCCGTGTGCAGCGCGTCCACGAGCGCGTTCAGCCCGGCGAACGCCGTCGTCGCGAGGGACGCGCCGGGGGCGGCGCCCGGAGCCGCCGGCGCGCCCGCCGGCGTGCCCGGCGCACCGCCCGGCACCGCGCCCGGCGGCGGCACCTCCGCCTCTGGGGGCGCCGTCTCCGCCTCGCGCGCCGCGAACCAGCCGTCCACGACCGCGCGCTGGTGCCCCGCCTTGATCGCGTTGCCCGCGGGGTTCGTGAACGCGAACGGGATGTGCGCGTCGGAGTACGGGATCCACGTGCGCGGGACGCGCGGCGCGGGGGGGCGCCCGCCCCGCGACACCCCCAGGCCGCGGTCGCCCACGGAGTTGTAGCCGACGTCGACGCCGGCGTCGTTGGGGAACGCGGAGGGCAGGCCGCGGGGGCGGACGCCCACGCGCCCCCACGCGTGCACGCGCCCCGCGCCGTCCTCCTCCTCCTCCGCGGGGAGGTTCGCGCGGACGCGCGTGAGCGCGTTGGACACGCGCACGCGGACGGTCCGCGGGCGCAGGCCGTACCGCCCCGGCGCGGGCGTGCGCCCCGCGCCGTAGATGCGCGACGCGTCCGCGCCGCCGACGCCGGTCCCCGCCGCGTCGCGCGCGCCCGGCTCGCCGTCGTCGTTCGCGTCCACGCGGCCGTCGTCCCGCGGCCGCTTCGATGCGCGCGCGACGCCGCGCTTCGCGAGGCCCGTCGTGGTGTACGCGGACACGCCGCCCTGCGGCGGCAGCCGGCCGCCGGACACCGGGCCTTGCTTTGCGTCCGCGCGCTCGTGCGCGGCGTTGTACTCATACACGAACGTGTACGGCACGACCAACGACTCCTTGTACGACTCGCCCGCTTGGACGATCGTCGCCAGCGCGGCGGCGCGCGAGCGTGACGCCGCGTTGACGTGCGCCATCACGATACGAGGGGGGGGGGCACGGGGGGGAGGGGGGCAGGCGTGCGTACGCGGGCTGTGTGCGGTGTCGGGCGCAACTGCTGGGGCGCCCAACTCCGCGTGCGCCCACCTCCGCACCACACCCCGGACAGTAACCGCCGTCTGTACCCATGGACGACATCCTCGCCGCCCGCGCGCGCGCGGTCGCCTACAACAGTGATGCCGCGCTTGCGCGCGCGGCGCCGGTGCTGTCCGCGCTGTCCCACGGCGCGGGGGGGCCCGCCGTCGACGCGGTGCGTGCGGCCGCAGATCGGGTGGCGCGCGTGCGCGCCGCCGCGACGCACGTCGCGGACGCACACGCCGCAGCCGCGCGGGGGCATAAGCGCCCCCGCCTGTCCGGCGGCGCGGTGACGGGGCCCGTGACCACGGGCGTGTACGTGGCGCCGCCGGCGCCGCCGCCGCCGATCGACCCGCGCGTCGCGTTCGCGGGCGCGCGCGACGCGTACCTCGTGCGCCCCCCCAACACCCTCGACGCGCCGGGGGGCTGGGCCGCGGTGCTGATCACGGACACGCTGAAGGTGTACCGCGCCGCGGGGGAGCCCGGCTCCACGCCCGACCGCCGCGTGCACCTGCTCGTCGCGGCGCGCGGCACCGCCACGGAAGAAGACGCCGCCGCAAACGGCGCGCTCGTCGCGAGCACCCTCGTCTCGTCGCCGCGGTACAAGAAGGACGCGTCCGCGTTCGCGGGCCTGCTCGCACGCGCGCCGCCGACCGCCGCCACGTATTATTTCACGGGGCACTCGCTGGGCGGCGCGATCGCGCAGGCGCTGATTCGCGACTTCGCGACCGGGGGCGGCCGTGGGACGGGGGGGCCCGGCCTGGACCCGCGGCCCGGGCAGGCGGCGTACTTCAACTCCGCGAACCAGCCGATCGATCTCGTCGCGCCGCTGCCCGGCGCCGCGTTCTGGTACGCGGACGGCGACCCGCTGGGCGCCGCGGCGGCGCCGTTCTGGACCGCGGGCGGCCCCCGCGCCCCGCAGATCATCGTTCCCCCGCACCGCTCGCCCCTCGACGCGCACTCATGGTCGTCGTTCGAGGGCGTGCTCGGCAGCAGCGCGGCCGCGACACGGCCGCACCCGCACCCGTCCGCCGCGGGGTCAGCAGCGGGCGGCGGCCGCGTGCCCCCTGCGTACACACCCCCCGGGGGCGTCGCGGCGCCGCCGGGCCGCCGGGCGGACGGCCTCCGCGTCGTCGTGCCGGGCGCGGTGCCGCTGGGCCCCCCGCGGCCGCCGGGCACCGGCTCAGGCGACCTGTCCGACGGCGGCACGCCGTCCGTCTACGAATCCGCGCTGCTGCTGACGCCCGCGGGCACGTACGCCGCGGGCGTGAACAACGTCACGACGTCGCTCGCGACGCGCGCCGCGCTCGCGTTCTACAAGGTCAACGTCGTGTCGGTGCTCCCGCCGCTCGTGGAGGCGGCGTTCCGGCGCATCGTCGCGGCGAACGGGGGGAAGGCGATCGGGTCGGGGCGCCCCGACTGGGATCGCCCGGTCTGGAGCACGCCGCCCCCGCTAAACAAGGCTCGGAAGCTGAGCGGCGGGTCCGCGGCGTCCGCCGCGGCGCACGCGCACGAGCCGGAGGCGGAGCAAGCGTCGGTTCCGCTGTCGGACGGCGACATCAAGACGCTCGTCCCGGGCGCGCGCATCTTCACGTACCCCGAGCTCGTCGCGGCGGCGAGCAAAGGCGGCGGCGGCATCGACGGCTTATTTTCAAACAACCGCGGCCCGCTCGTGATCCTGTTCCTCACAGAATCACACACGAGCGGGCACTGGACCGCGGTGCTGCGGCACGACAGCCACCTCGGCGGCGACCGCCTCGAGTACTTTGACCCGTACGGCGGCCGGCCCGACGCGCCCATGACGTGGCTGACGCCCGAGCGCCGCGCGGCGCTCGGCGAGACCGCCGCCGTATTAACCAAGCTCCTGCACGAGTCGCCGCTGCCCGTGGACTACTCGGGGTCGCGCCTGCAGCGGCAGGGCGGGGACGTGAACACGTGCGGCCGCCACGTCGTCGTGCGCCTGTGGCACGCGCACGACCGCCTGCCCGCGTACCTGCAGTGGATGAGCCGCGCGTGCGGGCGCGCGCGCGTGACACCCGACGTCCTCGTGACGCGGTCCACGGCGACCGCGCTCGCGCACCTGCACGCCCGCGGCGCCGCGGCCACGTAACTTTAACTTTAATCTTTAGTTATTTAAATGGGCGGCGTAGTCGACGTCTGCGACGCCTCCGGCGGCGGCGGCGCCGGCGTCGTGACAGCGCACGCCGCGAAGGCTGCCTGCAGCAGCGCGTCCGCGGCGATCGACCCCGGCGCTGCGATCGCGGTGATGCTGTCGATGGGCCACGAGCCGACGCTGTCGCGCGCGTGCTTCCACACGCGCTCCGCCTCGGGGTGCGTGCTCTTGATCACCTTCGCGAGAAAGTGCGTGGGGGGCGTCGGGCAACAGCCAGCATGGCCACACGTTGCAGGCGTCGTGATGGGAAATTGGGTGATCGTACCCACGAGCGTCGCGCCGTACTCCGACCACGTGATGGTATCCCCCACGTTCAGCGCAACCAGCATGTTGAGCGGGCCGCGGACGTTGATGGAGGAGACGCAATTAGGAAGCGTCCACTCCGTGGTTACGCGCGCAGGGAGGACGGTCGACATACTGCGTACGTGTGATTTGTAGGAGGATATCGTGCGGAGTCATCGGAGTTTTATGACTTCAACTTGATACGCAGCCAGCAACAAACCATACAAATCACCACTTCAGTCCGCGCGCGCGGATGTACGCGGACGCGCGGGGCAGGCGCTCCGACGGCGGCGCGCCGGAGAACATCGTGCGCGCGATGTGCGCCGTCAGCGCGTTGCGGCGCAGGAGGTCGGGCCGCGGCGCGCAGCCCTTCGGCCGCCCCGCGCCGCGCTTCACGAACGCGCCCTCCCACCCGGGCGCGCCGGACACGGGCCCCCCCGGCCCCCCCGTCGACGCCCCGGGCGCCTTCAGGATGCCGCGCCCGGGGCCGCCGAGCACGGGGCGGCGCACGCCCCCCCGCGTCAGCAGCGGCCGCCCCGCGCCCATGCTCACGACGCCGCGCGCGTTCGGGTGCACGCGCACCTGGTTCGGCGCCGCGCCCGAGAACCCGCGGCCGATCGAGTTTGCGGCGTTGACGCCCGTTTTCAGCACCGCGCCTGACCCCGGGATGTACGCGTCCGCCGCCTTGCCCGCGGCGTCCGCGAGGAACGGCACGACCTTGTCGCGGAACACGCCGTGCGGGTCGGACAGCGCGCGCCCCGCGGCGTGCCACCCCTCCGTCGTCCCGTTCCGGTTCGGGTCCAGCCAGTCGAACCGTTTGTCACGGTTCCGCTCCGCCGCCGCGGCGTTGATGCGCGCCTGGTGCTCCGCGTTCGTGCGCGCGTACTGCGCGCCCAGCGTCGCGTCCTCTCGCAGGCGCCCGTACTTCCCGCGCTCGTTCGCCTCCGCGACTTCCGCGGGGGTCAGGTTCGCGCGGAGCTCGCGGTGCGGGCCGGCCGCCGCCCCCGCCGCCGCCGCGTACCTCGGCGCGTACTTGGCTTCGATGTTCGCCTCCTCTTGCGCCGCGGGGTTGAAAGCGCGGTGCGCACCGGGCGCCACCGCGACGGACGGAAGGGACACGGGGCCGCCGCGGGACGGCGGCAGCGGCCCCGCGCCGCCCGTCGTCACGTACTCGTGGCCCGGGCGCGGCGCGCCGGGCCGCGCGCCCGCGAGCGCGATGCCGTCCCACCCGATGTCCACGACGCCGCCGCCGTACAGGTACGACGGCACGCCCGCCCCCTTCCGCCGCGACGGCGGCTCCAGCGGCACAACGTCGTGCCGGCGCTCCAGGCCGTCGGAACCGTCGCCGCCCGGGGGACCGCCCCCCGTGCCCTCCAGCCCCACCCCGGTCTCCAGCCGCAGGATGCGCTCGTGCGGGCGGGGGGCCGTGAAGCTTGCCGTCGTCCGGTCGCCCGTGCTCGGCAGAAACGTGGAGATGTGCCCCGTGACGTCTTCTGACAGGCGGGACGCGGCGTGCGGCGGAGCGGCGCTTCGAAAGACGGCGTCCACCCGCGTGCGCGCGTGCTCCGCCATCACCTCCTTGTACCGCCGGATGTCCTGCCGTATGCGTGCGTCCAGCGCATTGACGTGCGCCATGTTCTCGTAAAATTCCCACGCGTGCCCGTCCGCGTACGCGCTCAGGCGGTCTTGGTTCGCCTTGATGCTGCGGGCGAGCTGCGCCGCTTCACGGTCCAGGTCCCCCAACGAGCGCACGCCGCCGACCAACGCACCTCCGTCGCCGGCGCCGGACATGTACACGTCGTCGTCGTCGTCGCCGCCCCCGCCGCCGCGGAGCTTTTGGACGAGCGCGCGGCCCTGGTCGTACGCGGCGCGGCCCTTGTCGTACGCCTCGCGCCCGGTGTCGTACACCTGCTTCCCCTGCTCGTACACCTGTTTTCCCGTGTCGACGAGCTTCTTGCCGGTGTCCCACGCGCCCTTCAGCGTGTCCCACACGCCGCCGCCGTCGAGGTCGCCCGAACCGGACGTCCCGGCCGCCGCCTTCGCGGCGCGGTTCGCGGCCACGCGCGCGTCGTACGCCGCGTTGCGCTGCGCCTGCTCCGCGCGGGCGCGCGCGCGCGACTCGGGCGTCTCCACGGGCGCGGGGCCGGGCGGCACGCGGTGCTTCGGCACGAACGGCCCCGTCGGCGTGTCGAGGTGGTTCTGGAGCGCGCCCCACGGGTCGCGCAGCCAGTCGCCGAGGCCGCCGCCGTCGAGGCCACCGCCGGCTTCAGGCGCGCCTGAACCCGAGCGCAGCGCCGCGAGGCGCGGCGCGACGTGCGTGTGCCACGTATCGAGGACGCCGGACCGCAGGCCCGCGCCCTCCAACCGTAGGCGTCCGGTGGACACGTCGGGCGCACCGTCCATGCCGCGCGCGGGGGTGAACTCGGGTGTGATGTACGGACCGCGCGCGGGGGACGGGACGCGAAACACGGCCGGGTTCTGGCGGTTCTGGCGGGACAACTGCTTCAAGATCAGGCCCCCGCTCCGCACGGTTGGTTCCGTATCCGCACCCCGCTCCGCGCATCACGCGCGCCGTTCGTTTGCCCGACCGTTGGCCCGCCCCCCCGCGCGCGCCCCCCTCGCATGTCTCGCCACGTCAGTTGGGCGGCGCACCTCGAGGCGCCGCCGTCGCCGTCTCCGACGTCGTCATCGGGCGACGTCGCGGCGCTCGAAGCGCGCCTCGCGACCGCGACGCGGCTGTCCGGCGGTAGCGCGCCCGAGACGGCCGCGCTCCGCTCCGCGCTCGCGCGCGCGCGCGCCGCCGCGATCCTGTCCTCCCCGCCCGACAACGACGACGAGGGCATCAGCGACGCGCGGGTCGGGTCTGGCGCACCCCCTCCGCCGCCGTCGACGCTGTCTGGCGCAGGCCGCAAGAAGCGGGGCGCGCCGCCGCCGCCGCCCCCCCCCCCCCCGTCCTCCACCGCCACCACGTCCGGCGACGACGACGGCGATGACGGCCTCACGCCCGCGGCACGCAAGGCCGCGAAGCGCAAGCGCGCGCGCACCGTGGCGCCGCCCGACCTGTCGCACCTCGACGACGGCGGCGGGAGCGGCCCGGGCGGCGACGACGACGACGAGGGCCCCGCGGTCTCTGCCGCGCGCGCGCTGCTCGCGGAGGGCTACGTGTCGTGGACGCCGCCGCGGTCCGACCCCGACACGTTCATCATCGCGTCCGTCGTCGGCGGCGCGCGCAACGGGCGCTTCGTGTGGGCGGGCGGCGGCCGCGACCCGCGGAAGCACGGGCGCCTGCTCACGGACGACGGCGACGGCGGCGGCGGCGGCGGCGGCGGCGGCAACGGCGCCCTCGCGGGCGGCGCGGCGTCAAGTGACGAGCACGCGTTCGTCCGCGCGCCCATCCACCCCGACGACGTCGCGGGGTCGACGGGCACGGAGGCGTGGGAGGTGTCGCCCACGGGGTACGCGGGCGGCGCGCCGCTGTCCGTGAAGGGGCGCGCGCTGTGCCCCCCCGGCCCCGCGGCCGCGCTGATCATCGCGCCCAACGAGCGCTTCATTCTGGAGCCGGACCACGGCCCGGACACGCGGCGCATCCGCGTGATCTCCGGCCCCAACGGCGTCGGCAAGTCGACGCTCGCGTACGAGGACGCCGTCCGCTTCCGGTCGCTGCGGCCGCACAAGCCGATCTATCTGATCACCGCGCTGGAGGGCGAGGACGAGTCGCTGCCGAGCGCAAAAGTCAACCCGACGCTCGGCATCAAGAAGGTGGACGTGAAGAAGCTGACGGCGCGCCCCCTGCCACTGCGCCTGCTGCTGGGCGCGCTCGTCATCGTCGACGACATCGAGTCCATGACGCCGCCGCAAGCAAAGGCGGTGCGCCGCCTCATCGACACGATCTGCGTGCGCGGCCGGTGCCACCGCGCGGGCGCGGGCGGCGTGTCGCTCATCGTGTGCATGCACCTGCCCACGAACCGCGAGGAGACGCGGACGCTGCTGAACGAGTGCGACGTGTTCACGTTCTTCCCGTACGACCCCGGGTCGTACGGCCCCATGCTGTACGCGCTGCAGAAGTACGTGGGCCTGTCCGGCGCGCAGGCGCAGGCGGCGATGCGCGAGAAGACGCGCGTGTTCTCCGTGCACAAGCACTCCCCGCGCATCGCGGTCATGGACGGCAAGATCATGACGCTGCCGCGGCCGTTCGCGGACAAGGCGATGACCGTCAACTAAAGTTGAAGCGGAGGCGGAGGCGGACGGAGTAGTACATTTCAAATGGCATTTCAAATGGCGCGCTTCGCGATCGGCTCGATCGTGACACTGGGAGAGCACCCGTGGCGCGGCGAGCTCCCTAAAAACGCGCCCTTTACGATCCGAGATACCATGCACGTGTGCCCGTTCGCACACCTCGAACCCCATCGCGCCGGTGGGTACCAGTACGTGTACGTGCTCATCTACACGTCCCCGATCGGTCTCGACCGCGCGTACTACATCGACGAGGACAAGCTCGCGAGCGTCCTCACATCGATCGTGCCGCCGCCGCCGCCGCCGCCGCGCGAGACGACGCTGCATGTAGACACGTTGTAATTAAAAGTGTGGGCGCACGTTTTTTTACATGTCGCACGGCCAGCCCGCGACGTCCGCCGCGACCGCGTGCAGCACCGTCTCCCCCGGGCCGTGCACGAACGCGTCGCACGGCGGCACGCCCGCCACGTCGACGCCCGCCGCGGCCATCGCACGCGGCAGCGCGGCCGCGTTGTTGCACTTCTGCGCGATCGCGCGCATGAGGTCGCGCGTGCCGTGCGCCACCGCGCGCAGGCCGGCCAGCCGCGCGTCGGACGTGCGCGCCACGAGCACGGAGCGCGCGTCGGGCGGGGCCGCGCCGCGCGCGGCGGCGAGCGGGCCGAACACGTCGCGCGCGAGCGCTTCCGCGAGCGCCTTCATGAGCACCGCGTGCGCGTTGGACAGCAGGCGCGTGTAGTACACGAGGCCGCCCGCGGTGAACGCGTCGTCGGGGCCGGCGACGGGGGGCGGGGGGCCCATCGTCGGCTTCTGCGTGCTCACGATCGCCGCGGTCAGCGACGCCGTGTCCGCGAGCAGCAGGCGGAACTTGCCGACGAGGGCCGGGCCCACGCCCGAGCCGTCGGCGTACGTGTACGCCGGCGACGGCGGCAGGCCCGACGTCACCACCGTCCGCGGCGGGCCGCCGGGGAATAGGGGCGCGCCGCGCGGGTCCGGCAGCGCCGCGTGGCTGCCGTCCTCCAGCGCGTCGACGTCCGAGCGCGGCGGCCGCTCGACACCGCTGCCGTCCGGGCGCAGCACCGTCACGTCGGCGCCGCGCGAGAACATCGGGTCCCACGGCACGACGGGGGGCGCGCGGGCGGGGGCGTCATTCGACACGTCCATGGCGCGCGATAAAGTTTGAGGGGCGAGCTGCGGAGGCGGAGTCATGCGGAGTTTTAAAGTTGAAGAAGTACCCCCCCATCCCCCCATATCTACCCTCCACCCACGAGCTGGTACGCGAGCTCCACCTCCATCCAGCTGTTGCCCGGGCGGAACGACACGGGGTGGTACTCGCCGTTGATGCAGTCCTGCCAGCTCGCCTCCAGCTTCAGCTCCGTGATCGGCGCGTCGCCCACGAGCTGGATGTACTTCCACGGCCCGTACGGCGTGTACGTGAACTTCTCCGTCCAGTCCGACGCGCCGCCCGACAGCGGCAGGCCGAACGAGACGAGGACGTTCGCGGCGCCGCCCGACACGCCCGCGCCCAGGCTCGGGTCCGCGCTCCCGACGTACGTCGGATTCAGCGTCGACTCCGACACCGCGGGCAGCGTCGCGGACGTCACCTGCACGAGCTGCACGATCGCCCACGCGTCCGTGTTGTCCCAGTCCGTCGTGATGTAGTCCAGCGGCGGCGCGTCCGCGGGCGGCACCGCCGTCGCGGGCAGCATGAACGTGTGGAACACGTCGGTCAAGTTCGGTAGGGTGTTGACGAGCGTGGGGAATCCGGACGCCACGGACGACACGGTCGTCGCGGGGAACCCCGGGAACAGCGAGAACGCGGCGTCGTTCATGTACGCGTACCACGTGCCCTGCGCGACCGCCGTCGTCCCCAGCGACGAGAACCAGTTGTACGCCAGCCCCAGGCGGAACCCCCCCGGCACGCGCTCCACCACGGGCGACCGCGGCGTCACGATGTTCCCGATCGTGAGCCCCAGCAGGTACGCCGACGCGACGATCGCGGACACGCACCGCGCCCACGCCACGTTGAACAGGGAGCACAGGTACGAGTAGCTCGGGATGAAGTAGTACTCGGAGGAGAGGTCCTGGTACGCGAGCGGCGCCGCGGGCGTCGGCTGTGTACCGTCGGAGCACGCCCAGATCACCGTCTGTGAGTTGCTGAACGTGTACGGGAACGCGTACCCCGGATCGTACCCGTTGTACTCCCACGACAGCCCGACGACGTACGTCGTCAGGTTCACGTTCGTCTGCTCGGGGCCGATCTGCACGCGCACCGCACCCAGCGGGATGCGGTGCCCCACGAGCTGCGTGCGAATGACGGCGACCATGTAGTCTGACGCCTTCCCGATCAGCGGCTGCTGGAACGACGTCGAGAACCGCGCGAGCGGTGACGCGATCGCGCCGCCAGTTGCGTTAGTTTGCGTCGTCTCCGCGAGATTCGACGTCGCGCCCGTCTGGTACACGATCGACGGCCCCGGGGAGCCGGACAGGACGACCATGACGCCGGTCACCGCGCAACACGCCCGCGTATTATGACTTTCAAACTCCCTCATGTGCGGAGGCGGAGCCCCACAACTCCGCGTCCGCGTACGTCCACGCCCACCCTACCACTCATCACAACCATGGCTGACGCGCCGGTCGCCCCCCCGCCCCCCCCGCCCACCACGCGCGCGCACTCGCCGCCGACGCAGACGCACGCCACGCCGGCCGGCGGCGGCGGCGGCGGCGGTGGGGAGGACGGCGCGCCGGCGGCGACGCCGTCGCCCGCCGCGGCCGGCGACGCAGCCAAGCCGAAGCCCGCGCGCGCGCCGCCGCTGCCCGGCGCGCCGTCCCTCACGCCTGACCGCTTCCGCTGCGGCAACAACGTCATCGCGGACGAGCTCGTGACGTGGTACTGCGAGACGGCGCGCGCGCGCGTCGTGCTCGCCGTGAACACGGTGTCCGGCTTCTCCCTCGTCCCGGTGGCGAAGGGGTGGGCGCTGCGCGTGCACCTCGTGACGCCGCCCGGCTTCACGGACATCGGCGAGTGGGCCGCGCCGGAGCTGGGCACCGTGTTCGCGACCGCGATCCGCGCGTGGGAGGCGGGCATGCTCGGCTCCAAGGACCCGGTCGCGATGAAGGAGGGCCGCCCGCTCAAGCGCGCGCCGTCGGACGCCGTCGTCTCCGCCGCGATCGCGGACGCGGTCGCGAAGCAGGCCGCCGCCGTCGCGGCGCAGGGCGGCGTGATCACGGAGGCGACCGTCACGCCCGCGCCCGCGGCCGCCGCGCCGGCGTCGGAGTAAATAATTAAATAAAGCGCCCACACATTTCAATGGGAGTCTCACGCGGAAGCGGAGGCGGAGCGAATGTATCACAACCACGCACAAGCCACGAGACCGCGCTCCCCCCCCCCCCCTCGCACACGATGGGCGCCGCGTGCTGCGCCGGCTTCTGCACGCCCCTCGAGACCGTCCTCGACGCGTGGTGGATGGCGGAGAAGCCCGCGCTCGTCGCCGCGATTCGCGCCGAGATCACGGCGGACCTGACCGCCGCGGTGACCGCGGCGATGACGCAACTGAAGACCGACCTCGCGCCGGCCGCGCCGCCACCCGCGGCACCGCCACCGACAGTCCCCCCCCTCCCCCTCACGCCGGACGGCGTCCGCGAACGCGTGACCCGTGCCGCCGCGCGTGCCGACGCGACCTAAGTTCCGCCTCCCTCAGACGCGAGCAGGTGCGTTCGCACAGCGGTCGTTGACTCCTCCCGACCACGCCCCCGTTCACACGACAGCCACCCCCCTCGACCACGCAGGGCGCGATGCACCACGTGCGCGATCCCCGCCGTCACTGCTGCGCCGACGCCCGCCACGACCGTGATGACCGCCGCGGACGTGCGCGCGTCGTACACGCAGTCACACGCCGGCGCCGCCGGCGCAACTGACGGCGACGCCATGTAGTAACACGAATTTGAAGCCAACCTTATGTTTAAATCTGCCTACACCTACCCAACCTACGCCGTCTCCGAAGATCACGCACCCACGTCCGCCGCCGCCTCCGCGCGGGAACAACTCCGCCCCCCCCCCCTACTACCCCCCTCACACCACCAGCGGCGCGTACGGCACCGGATACGGCACCTCCACGCGGACGCGCGGCGCGTCGAACACGCCGCGGCCGTCGCCGTCCAGCGGCGCCGTGCCGATGCCGAGGACCGCGACCGACAGCGGCAGCTTGCCGTCGCGGCGGCACGCGCACGCGAACGCCGCCGCGCCCGCTGCCACCGTGCGGCGGCGCTCCAGGTCACGCAGGTCGTACGCCTCGTCGTCGCGCCACAGCCCGAAGCCCGCGTGCACCGCGCGGTACAGCACGTCGTACTCCGGCGGGAACGCGTCCGTGGCGTGCACGCGCAGCGGCGGCAGGCCCAGGCACGCGCGCACGCGGCCGAGCGGCGACGACGCCGTCGCCGCGTCCGACGGCAGCGCGCCACGCTCCAGCAGCACGTCCAGCGTCGCGGTCCACAGGGCCGGCGCCGCGACCGCCGCCGCCGTGCGCGCGCTGCTCGCGAACGCGGACGTCTCGTCGCCCAGGCCGTGGGACACGGCGTACGCCGCCTTCGCCCGCTTCGCCAGCGTCAGCACGTCGCGCAGCACGGCGCAGTCGCCCGTCCGGTCCACGCAGATCTTCTCCATCGTCGTCATGGACATGAACGCGTCCGCGCCGCGCGGAGGCACGGCGCCGGTGTCGTACGGCAGCGCGCTGCGCGCGCGCGCGAACGCGGCCGCCGCGTCCGCCACGCCGACGTCGTCGCCCAGCTCGAGCGCGACAGACAGAGCGCGCGCCGCGGACGCGAGCAGCGCCAGCGCGCCCGCGCCACGCGTCGCCCAGTACTTGTAGTACGACGCCGTCATCGCCGCGTCCATGAACGTCGTGTGCAGCGCCTCCGCGACGTCGAGCGCGGCCGCCATCGCGCGGCCGCCGCCGGCCGCGTCGTCCGCGTACGTGTCGAAGTCCATGTCCGCGGACGCGCCGCCCGGCGCCAGGTCCTTGCGCACGAACGCGGCGACCGCGCCCGCGTACTCGCGCTCCGCGAGCAGCATGCGCGCCTCCGCAGACAGCGACACGGAGCGGCGGGGCGCGCGGCCGACCATGAACACGTCGAACGGGCGCGGCGGCAGCGTACGAAAGGCCGGCGTCGCCGCCGGCGGCGACGCGGCGTGCGGAGGCGGCACCGGCGCGTCCAGCGGCGGCGTGCCCGCGCCGTACCGCGCCACCTGCGCGCCGCCGAACGCGCGGACGAGCGCGGGCAGCGTCGGCGCGTCGACGCCGGTCGCGCCGTCGTACAGCGGCACGCTGTACACGTGGTGCTCGAAGCCGCGGTCGAACTGCGAGAACGCGCGCCAGCCGTCGCCCGGCGCCACGGTGGCGAAGTGAAAGCGCGACAGGAAGCGGCGGCGGAACGCGTAGTACGTGCCGCCGCCGCGCGTCACCGTCAGCAGCCGGTGGTAGAGCGCGTTCTCCACGAAGCCGCCGCCGCCGACGACCGGCGGCGCACGAGCGTTGTTGAAGAACGCGGCCGCCGCGGCCGCGCCGTCGGGGCAGCCCGCCCCCGCGTACCACGCCGCGTGCGCGTAACAGAAGATGCGCGGCGCGGGCGCGGACACGAGCGACACGTCGACGACGCCCGCGGGCGCGCGCGCACGCGGCACCGGCGCTGCCACCGCCGCACGCGGCACCGCCGGCGGCGACGCCGGCGACGCCGGGCGCTTGACGCCCGCCAGCCGCGCGTTGATGCCCGCGATCTCCGCGTCGGACAGCACCTCGACGTAGTCGCCCGCGAGCGGCGGCGGCGCGACGGGGTCATCGACGTCGACGTCGGCGCCGTCGATCTCCGGCGTCTCGTCGCCGGCGCCGACGTCGTCATACGCCGGCGCCGCCGCACGCGCCGCCGCACGCGCACGCTCCGCCGCCGCGCGCCCCGCCGGCGGCGTCTGGCGCCCCACGCCGTAAATGACCTCGGGCACGCCCTTGACGACGTGCACGAACGGCGTGTCGCTGCCCGCGTCGCCGCCGACGGGCACGGCCGGAATCGGAATGCCGCTCGCCGCCGACATGTTGAAGAAGACGAAAGAAAGAAGGAAAGACAGACAGATAGAAAGAAAGAGCGCCTCCAGATCCAGCGGGTCCGCCAGATCCGTACTCACCCTACGCGCACCCAGGGCACGTACGCCTCCGAGAGGGAGGGGTAACCTTCCGGGGGGGAAGGGTTGGACGGGTCCGCCAGCGAGCCCGAGCCGACGCACGAAGACAGCAAGAAAGGCGGGCGGTGTACGCGGAGTACGCGGGGTACGCACTGCGGGCGCGGAATCAGCGCGGAACCGGCGTGGAATCGCGGGGGCGGAGGAACCCCCCCGGCTGTATTCCCCCGCCCACAAAAAAAATAACACGCCCACACTTTTTCCCCCACGACCCAGGCCCCAAATCGGGGCGCTACTACGCGGAATAATCGCGCCCCCCCCTACTCTACACGAAATCCGGGTCCGGCCCCCCGCGCGCTCGAACCTCGTGACTTGGAGACTTGGGGAGATTGTGATATCCGCAAACTTCAACAAAAACTCCGCACACGCGGCGACGCCGGAATCGCAGGCCCCAGGCCACGTACCCGATTCTCGGAGCCGGGCCTCGGGTAATTACCGGCGGCGCGCTCCGGATAATTACACACAATTACCCGATTACCCGACACTAATTACCCGACGCCCCATTTACCCGACGGACGCCGCCGTTACGACAGATCCGACGGCGCGAAGTCGTAGTGCCCCGCCCCGACGCCCCGGACGACGATGCCGTACTGCGCGGCGTGCGCGCCGGTCGCACCCCACGGCACGCGCGCGGGCACGCCGCGCCCCCCCGGCGCCGGCCCCGCCTTCGCCAGCGCGTCCAGCGCGTCAATGACGCGCCCGCGCGCGACTGCCACGGCGCGCGTGACCGCCCGAAACGCGGTCCGAAACGCGTCGTCGTCGTCCCCGTCCACGCGCGGCAGCGTCGCGAGGACGGGCGCCACGCGGATGCCAAACGTGTGCGCGAGCTCCCGCCGCACGTAGTCCGTGTACGCGACGCCGGCGCGCACGCCCGCCAGCCGCGCGCCCCGCGTCCGCGTCGAGTCGTCCGTCGCGTAGTCGTCCAGCCAGTTGTACAGCGCCTGGTACACGAGGCCGTTGAGCGGCAGGCCCACGACGCGGCCGTGCGGCAGGCGCGCCAGCGGCGCGAGCGCGGGCGGCGTGCCGACCGGCGCCGCGTCCACCGCCGCAGCCGACGGAATCGTCAGATCCCCCACGGCCCACCTAGGGTACCGCCAGACGTCCGCCCACGCCGCGTTCCGCGCGTCCGTCTCCGCCTCCCGCGCCGCGTCCGCCCGCGCGCCCTCCTCCCGCTCCCCTGCCTCGGCAGCAGCCGCCTCGTCCTGCCGCGACGCAAACGGGACGTACACGTCCCCCTCGTATGACGGCGGCGGCGGCGGACGCGCCGCCGCCGCGGGGCCGATGGGCGACACGGGGCGGTGCGCCGCCGCGGCGGGCGGTGGCGGCGAACGCCGCCGTTTCGACGGCGGCGCCGCGCCCTGCGCCCGCGGCGGCCGCCCCCGTTTCACAGGGGCTACCGGCGGCGCCGCCACCGCCATCAGCGACCGCGCGTCGATCTCCGACTCCGCCCGCCCGATCGCCGCTTCCACGGCCGCCAGCGCGGCGGCCACCGTCACCCGCGTCTTCGCCGCCGCGATCGACGCCCGGCTCGGCGCGTCATCGGAGGACGCGGGCAGCGCGGCTAAGAAGGCGCGCTTCGCGGCCGCCTCCGAATACAGCGCCGCCAGCTTCTCCCGTAGCGTCCGGTCCGGCCGCCGCGCCGCGTCGTACGCGGGGTTAAACTTCGACCCGATCCGCGCGGGCACGCCCGCCACGGGGGGGACCGCTGCCACGCGCGACGGCGCGGCGGCGACCGGCACCACGAGCTCTTCGTACACGCGCGCCGCGACCGCGATCCCGCGCGCCGCGTCCAGGAGCGCGTCCGGGCGCCCGCGCACGCGGGACGCCGCGTCCAGCGCGCCGATCGCGTCGCGCAGGTCCGCGGTCGCCGCCGCGCCCGCGGCGGCGAGCGCCGCCACCACGACCACCGGCGGCGCCGCCGCCGCGGCAACGGCGTCCGCCGTAAACGTCGCGGCCTGCCCGCCCACGTGCGCGTCCGCGGCGTCGCCCGCGTCCCCCGCCAGCGCGTCCAGGTCCAGGTCGTCCACGTTCTCGTCGGGCGGCGTCGCCGCCGCCGCCACCGCGTCCTCCCGCTCCCGCATGCGCGTCAGCAGCAGCGGGGGCGCGGACGCCTCGCCGGCGGCCCGCACCCACAACTCGCCCGCCAACGCCGCGAGCACGACACGAAGCGGGGGGCGGTCCGGTCGCACCGCCGAGGCGTGCGTGTACGCCGCACGCGCGCGCGCGGCGTCGATCCCCGCCGCCGCGGCGTCCAGCACGGCGCCCGCCGCGGCCGCCCCCCACTGCAACCACACGTACGGCCCGCGCGCGTCGACCGTGCGCGCGACGCGCGCCCGGTACGCGCCCGCGTCCTCCGCGGCGCCCGCTCCGTCGTCCGTCGCGGGCGGCGCGGGCAACGCGCCGCCCACGTCGCGCACGACGCCCGCCAGCGGCGGCGGCAGCACCGCCAGCAGCACCTCCTGCGCGTCGCCCTCCGGCGGCACGAGCCCCCCGTACGCCCGCGTGCCCGCGCGCGCCGCCTCCGTCGCGCGCACGAACTGCACCGCGCCGCACACGACACTCGCCAGCGCCGCGGCCAGCGCGGTGCTCTCCTCCACCACCAGATCCAGCGACGCCAGCGCTGGGCGCCGCAGGTACGCGTCGACGACCGCGCCCGCCGCCGCGGTCACGCGCCGCAGCGCCTCGTTCTCCCGCACGCCCTCCATGCGCTCGGCGTACGGCAGCACCCCCGGCGCTGCGGTGGCGCGGAGCGACGTGACGGTCGCGTGGGCGCGGCCGCGGGGCCCGGCGCTCCACGCGCGCTCGGCCGCGACCGCGCCGGGCGACAGCCACGGCGCCGTCGCCGCGATCAGCGCCGCGATCGTGGCCGTGGTTACAAAATAAAAAGAGCGCCCACACTTGCCACGCACGATTTACGCGCCGCCCCGCGACCAGCCACGACAGCGCGCCGTCACAATGAACGCCGCCGTCGCGCACGCGTGAATCAGAAGGAGCGCCCCGCACGCGGCCCACGGCAAGCACATGAATTCGACGCGCGGTGGCGGGGAGCGGAGTTGAGGAGCGAGCGGAGTAAAACATATATACTCCGCACACGCGCCATCCAACAATCATGTCGTGGAACACGCGCAATGGCGCCGCGTCCGGCGGCGGCGCCACGCGCCCGTACGCAAACGAAGCGTGGGCCGGCGCGATCACGCTCACAACATACCCCGTGTCGTTCAGCATGTACGCGTCCGCGGTGGGGGGGCGCGCCGTGCTCACGATCACGGACACGGGCACCGGCCTCGTCGTCGCGACCGTGACGCCGATGTCCAACTGGGCGTACGGCACGAACACCGTCTCGATCACGTCGGGCACGCCGGGCGTGGACTGGATCACGCCGCCCACCAACCACCACACGTACTCGTTCTCCCTGTACTCGGCGCCGGACGGGTACATCACGCCGACGCCGTGGCCACAGGCGACGTCAAACTTCCCCGTCATCCCCATCGACATCATCCTCACGTGGGGGCAGTCGAACATGGACGTCGCGCCGACGTGGGGCTCGTACGGCGCGCCGGACGGCCTCGTCGCCGCCGCCAACGTGTACCAGTACGACTACACGGGGACGCTGCTCCTGATGACGGGCGCGACGGCGAACGCGATCAACGTCAACACGAACCTGCCCGTGTCGGGGCCCATGGCGCAGGTCGCGTACCGCATCAACGACTCCGCGGCCACGACGTCCACGGGGTACATCGTCGACGGCCGGAACCCCGCGCTCCCGTTCGCCAACGCGTACGCGACGCGCACCGGGCACAACGTGTGCGTCGTCGCCATGGCGCTGGGCAGCACGGGGTTCACGCCCAACGGCATCGGCACCGACTCCGGCTCCCCGTTCGAGCAGTGGAGCTCGTGGCTGTCCACGTACTCCGGCGGCCTCGCGTCCGACGCCATCAACGGCTGCGCACCCACGCAGTCCGACGACGTCAACTGGATCACGGACGGCAACATGTACAACGCGGGCCTCGCGCGCGCCGCGAACGCGTTCACCGCGCTGCTGGACGCGGGGTTCACGCCCAACTTCAAGACGATGATCGCCGTCCACGGCGAGCAGGACTCGTACAACGGTTTGGATGCCGCGAGCTACGCGCTCGCGCTGCAGACGCTCATCCTCGCCATGCGGTCCGACCTCGCCGCGGTCGACGCGTCCGGCGCGACGATGTCCGTCATCCTCGGCGGGTGGGGCGACCCCACCATGTACACCGCGACGCCCAACATGTACGGCAGCACGTACGCGTACAACGCGCAGATTGACAGCGCGCGGCAGTGGCTCGCGACGGGGACGACGGGCGCGGCGGCGGTGTCGGCCACCAACGGCGCGATCACGAACCCGACGTACGCGGGCGCGCAGGTCAGCCTGGGCACGTCCACGATGACGCCCAACGCGACGAACGGCACGACGACGTCCTTCGTGTTCACGCTCTCGTCGACGGCCGGCTTCGCGGTCGGGCAGGCCGTCACCATCCGGAACGTCATCACCGCGTCCCGGACGCTGAACGGCGTGCTCGGCGTGATCACCGGTCTCGTGACCAACACGAGCATCACCGTCACATACGCGATCGCGCCCGCGACCGACGTCGGCGCCGCCGTGCTCACGCTCGCGAACATCACGCCCTCGTTCGAGGGCATGATGCCCCTGGCCGGCTTCGGCGCGCTGCCCTTCGTGACGTACGCGCCGACGACGACCGCCGCGGGGTACAGCTACGCGGCGTACCCGGGCCTGTCCACCACGGGCACGACGCCGCACTTCTCCGTGTACGGCATGAACACGCTGGGCCAGCACTTCGACTACGCGCTGCAGGCGGGGTTCGCGAACACGGGGCTACCCCCCGGCGTCGGCCTGTTCTCCGGCCTCGGCGCGGGCGTGCCGCCGCCGCTGTCCGCGTGGAACTTCGCCGCCGCGGACCGCGACCTCGCGCAGATGTACATCAACGCGCCCGCGTCGTTTTGGACCCCCACAACGTACCAGCTGAACTCGCCGCCCGTGTACTACCGCCCCGGGCCCATCCCCCGCGCCCGTGCGGCGGCACTCCCCGGCGGCAACGCACGCCTCGGCCGCGGCATGCGCAACCTCGGCGGCGAGCTCGGATGGAACCCCACCACGGTGTCGCCGGCCAACACGTCCGGCGGCGGCTCCGTGTACACGTTCTACGGCGTGTGGCCGGGGGGGTACCAGACAGGCGACTGGGTGTACGTCAACAACATCGTCGGCGGCTCGCTGGGACTGAACGGAAATGCGCAGGTCACCGGCTCCTCCTTCGGCGCGTGGCTGGAGCTGACGTACCCGGTGCCCCCCACACCCGATTCGACGAACGCAGACCTGAGCTCCGGCCCCGCGCTCATCACGTCGTCCGTGTTCGGCACGCTCGCGTTCCCGTTGATGGTCCCGGGCCCCGGCCCCGCGCTCAACTCGGAGAGCTTCACGCAGATGACCGCGACGTACCGGACGTACAACCCGGCGATGGGCAACGGCTTCCTGACCAACTTCTACAATTGCTACCCCGAAAACATCGCGACCCCGAACGGCGGCGGCCCCTCGCTCAGCGGCGGCGGCACGTACACAAACGACCAGAACAACACGCCGTACACCGCGTCGCCGTGGTACTCAGGGACCGCGACGTACTTCGTCGACTACGACCGCACCGACTTCCGTGGCGGCACGCTGCAGACGACGAACACGAACACGCCCGAGATCTGGACGCTCGCCGTGTCCGCGTCCGCCGGCGTCGTCTCGGACGTCTGGTTCCAGATCGCGTACGCGGGCGACGGCGGGTCGCCGTACCTGTCCATCGACGACACGAACCCGAACCTCCCGCTGGACCCGTGCCCGCTGGTCGTGGGCGCCATCGAGATCGGTGGCACCGTGCAGGACGGCGCGTTCGTCCCGGGGTTCACCGGCACGTGGTCCGAGTACTACGTGTGGGACGTCGCGCTGACGCCGACGCAGTACGCCGCGGTCACGACGTGGTTGCGCGTGGTCACGACCGCGTTCAGCTAGGCCAGCTACCCGGGCACCGGCGCCGCCGGGGGGCGCGGCACCCGGACGATCGTCCCCGATACGATGCGTGCCCGCGCGGGGGACGGCGCCGATTGAACGCGTGGTCGCTCAACCGTCTCATGGTCTGGAACGCGCGCGCCCCCGCCCCCGAACACCCACCCCCACAGCCCCCCCCACACCGCCGGCGGACACGCGACGAACAGCGTCAACGCGGACACCACGAACGCCGCGATGCCGATGATCGTGTTCACGTCATCCATGCCACCCAGAATATGCGGAGCTTCACGTCCGCTCCGCGAGCAGCAGCAGCGACGCGTCCCCCGGCACCGCGTCGCTGCCCACGACGTCAATGCTCGAATCGAGGGGGCCGGCGTCCGGCGGCGCGTCAAACCCCGGGGGCAGCGGATGAGGGGGGGGGCGCGCCGCCGCCGCGGCCGCCGCGACCGCCGCAGCCCCCGCCCGCTTCGCCTCGCCCTTGAGTGCCAGCCGGCGCGACCCGCGGTACGCGCCCAGCTCCTCACGATTTAGAATCCCCGCCTTCCGCGCCGCCTTGAGCGCGGGACCGACGACGCGCGTCTGGCACGCCGCGCACGCGTCGCCGGGGCCCGTGATCACGGGAAACGGCGCGAAGCCCGGGCCCACGCACCCCGCACCACAGATCACGCATGTAAAATGCCGCGACGCGAGCCACCCGGGCACACCGCCCGCAGGAAGGGGCGCTTCGACGCGCGCCGGCGGTTCCTCGTCATGGTCGTCCTCCATCGTCTCCGGCACCGGCGGCCGCGCCGCGGGGCGCAACGTCGCCGCGCGACGGGGCCGGGGGGCACGGGGGGCGCGCGGCATGACACGTCGTATAGGTTTAAACCACAAGCGGAGCTACCTATGGCAGCTCCGCCTCCGCACTCGAAAAGATGCCCTGCTCCGACATCGACCGCGAGTGCACCGCGATCACGCTCCTCACACTCGGCATCCTCGCCGCGTTCACGAAGCTGCTGGACATTTATTGCCAGCTCGAACTCGCGCGCGCACACGGCAAACTATAAGTGTGGGCTCGTTGTTTTTTTCGCCATGATGGGCCCCTTAGAAGCAACCGCCTACGTCGAGGTCGTGCAGGGCGCAGCCGCCTTCGTAGCACACCACGGCGCGCCCTTCGTCCTCGGACTCTGGATCGACACGTCACCCATCGTGATGCTGCGGTCCCCCACCCACTCCACGTACGTCCCGCTGCCACCGGCGTCAGGACCCGCGTTCATGGCCGTTTTCAAGACGTGGATTCCGTGCGGCCGCACCCTCAAACTCACACGCACCACAAACGACGGCGAAATCCCGTGCGCACTCATCATTGGCGGGTGCGCGATCTTCGACACGCTGCGCGTGATGAAAGCCGGCCCCCCCGCGCCGTTACGCATCGTGCTCGGCCGCCGGCTCGTGCTCGACATCTCCTCGACGCCCGACCAAACGCATGCGTACCACGCCATTCGTGCCGCGCTCAAACGCGCGCACGACGACCACAACCCGGCGTGCCAAATCAAGCTGCTGGCGTTCGACCCGCAGACGCTCCGCCCTCAACAACCACCTGCGGATACGCCGCCGGCGCCGCCGCCGCCGCCGTCCTGAAGGTTTTCTTCCGGGTTCTGCGCCGCCTGAGCGTGCTGGGCCCCTGATTTCCGGCGTTTTTCATGTGACATATCCGCGTTTTTTCCGCGTTGAACCCGTTTTTTTTTCATCTAGGTCCGCTTTTCGAGCGGTAAAATCACACTTACACATCCGCACCCAAGGTGGCCTGCGTCTCCTGGTCTCTCTC
>Ga0302196_10001502_pt1 | contig 22252 bp, 21 predicted proteins | sample II_Bog_N1_3_FD_198794 | JGI IMG/M metagenome (GOLD analysis project Ga0302196, IMG submission 198794) | Peat permafrost microbial communities from Stordalen Mire near Abisko, Sweden - II_Bog_N1_3 | ecosystem: Environmental > Terrestrial > Soil > Wetlands > Peat | place: Sweden: Abisko...
GTACTACCATAGGTATACCGCTGATATCCACACGCTTAACGCGATCAGGGAGCTGGATTTCATCTACACGAAGCCGTCGCCGATGACGGCCAAGTACCGGACGGCCCTCCACGAGATCGAGGACCCGGCCCTGGTCTACCTCACCCTTCTCCTCCACGACATCGGCAAGGCGGTCGGGATCCAGAACCACTCCGAGTCGGGGGTGCGGCTGGCGGGCCCCACCATGCAGCGGCTGGGGGTGTCCACGCGAGGGCAGGAACTTGTTTCGTTTGTCATCAAGAATCATCTCGCGATGGCACGATTCTGGCAGAAGCGGGACGTAGATGATCCCAAGACATCGGCGAGTTTCGCGGAGCTGGTCGGGGAGCCCGAGCGGCTTCGGTGCCTTTACGTGCACACGTTCTGCGACGCCCGGGGCACCTCGTCCGACCTGTGGAACAGCTACAAGGACACCCTCCATACCACCCTCTACCGCAACACGCTAGAGCGCCTGCGGCTCGGCGCCGCGCTGGACGACAGCTTTGACGAAAAACGTAAAATGACCGAACAGGAATTGATCGCCAAACGGATCCCCGGGATCAGCGACGACGAGATCGCCGCCCACTTCAGCCTGCTGCCGGACCGGTACTTCATCCTGACCGATGCGAGCGAGATCACGCTGCACATCCAGATGGTCAACAAGTTGCTAAAATCGATCACGGCGACGGACTCGGTCGGCTCGCTCCGGCCGGTGATCGACTGGAAGGATGACCTGAACCGCTCGCTGACGGTCGTCAACGTGGTCACCTGGGACCGGGCCGGCCTGTTCTACAAGCTGGCCGGCGCCTTCAGCGTGGCGGGCCTGAACATCCTCGGCTCAAAGGTCATCTCCCGGACGGACCACATCGCGATCGACACCTTCTACGTGGTCGAGCCCGGCCGCGGGGTGGTCCAGAACGCGGCGGCCCAGGAATCCTTCGCGAAGATCATCGAGTCGGCCCTGGTCTCGAACGCGGACCTGTACCCCGAGATCCTCGCCCAGGCCAAGAAGATCGCGGCCACCCGCTACCTCTACTCGAAGAGCGGGGAGACCCTGCAGAGCTCCTTCCCCCCGACGGTCGACGTCTACCACGAGATCTCGATGCAGCGCACGATCGTCGAGGTGCAGGCCCGCGACCAGATCGGCCTCCTCTACCGCCTGGCCAAGGCGATCTACGACTTCGGCTTCGACATCACGTTCGCCCGGATCGGGACGGAGCGCGGGGTCGCGATCGACACCTTCTACATCGAGAGTGCCAACCACGAGCCGGTCGAGGACACGGAGCGCCTGACCCGGCTGCGGACCGCGCTGACCGAGGTCATCTCGCCCTCGGCCGTCGTCGCCGAGACGGCCTGAGCCGGGCCCGCGCGGGCCGGCCCCATAATCTGTTGCGCGCCCGCGGGCGCCCCGGCAGCACTGTGCCATGACCGAAGACACGGAACTGAGGGCGCTCCTGGCCATCTCTGCCCTGGCTTCGAGCACCGACGACCCCTCCGCCGCCACCCGGGAGATGCTGGCGGTCGCGGTCGGGGCCTTCCTGGCCGACGGCGGCATCGTGGCCTTCCAGAACCCCGAGAGCGGCAAGCTGGAGATCGAGGCCTCGATCGGCCTGCCGGCCGACGCCGGGCGGTCCTTTGCCCCGGGCCACGGCGTCCCCGGCTGGGTGGCCTGGCACGCCAAGCCGGTCCTGGTCCGCGACACCGGGACGGACCTGCGGAGCCGGCCGCTCCGGGAGCGGGCCCGCTGCGAGCTGGCGGTCCCGCTGCTGCACCCCGACGGGCAGGTGCTCGGGGTCCTGGCCCTCGACCGCGACGTCCCCGGCGCGTACGAGGAGGCGGACCTGGCGGCCCTTTCCCGGCTGGCCGAGAACGCCAGTCTCGTCCTCCGGCGCCTCTGGGAGCTCCGCCACCTGCGGGGCAAGGCCCGCCAGCTGGAGACCCTGATCACGACCGGGCAGGCCCTGGTCGGCAAGCTGGAGCAGCGGGAGCTCTTTGACACCCTGACGCGCGACGCGACCGTCATGATGCAGGCGAAGGCCTGCGCCTTCTTCCTCCTGGACGCCGGGGCCGGCACGCTGCACCTGGCCTCGTACCTCGGCGAGCCGGACACCCTGACCCCCGAGGGCGACCTGCCGCTCCGCTCCTGCCTCTCGGCCGCCGCCATCCGGACCAGGAAGCCCGTCACCTTCGCCGACATCCAGTCGCCGGAGTTCCACGACCTGGTCGACCTGCCCCGCGACCCGGAGCTGCGCTCGGTGATGGCGGCCCCCATGATCTTCGAGGGCGAGGTCCTCGGGGTCCTGATCATCTTCACCGACCGGGTCCGCATCTTCGACAATGACGAGCGGCGGCTCTGCAACGCCCTCTCGAGCCTCGGGGCGGTGGCGCTCCAGAACTCCCGCCTCTACTCGCGGGTGTTCATGAGCGAGGAGTCGCTGAGGAAGAACGAGCGCCTGACGATGCTCGGCCTCCTGGCCGCGGAGATCGCGCACGAGATCCGCAATCCCCTGACCGTGCTGAAGCTCCTCCACGGCGGGATGGGCCTCGACTTCCCGGAGGGCGACCCGCGCCGCACCGACGTGCGGGTGATCGGCGAGAAGCTGGACCAATTGGAGGCGATCGTGACCCGAGTCCTCAACTTCGCCCGGGCCCCCTCGAGCCTGCACTCCCGCCACCAGATGGCCGAGATGATCGAGGACACCCTCGTCCTCGTGCGGCTCAAGCTCGCGCAGGGCAACATCTACGTCACCTTCGAGCCCCCCAGCCACCCGGTGGTGGTGGAGGGCCACAAGGGCCAGCTGCAGCAGGTGCTCCTCAACCTCCTCATCAACTCCATGCAGGCGATGCCGGAGGGCGGCCTGATCACGATCACCCTGGCGGCGGAGCACCGGGAGACCGGCGGGATCGCGGTTCTCGAGGTGACCGACACGGGCTCCGGCATCCCGGACGCCCTCCGCGAGCGGATCTTCGACTCCTTCCTCTCCGGCCGGCCGGACGGCACGGGCCTGGGCCTCGCGATCGCGAAGCGGGTCCTCTTGGGCCACAACGGGGACATCCAGCTCGTGACCTCGAGCCACGTCGGGACGACGCTCCGGATCACGCTGCCGCTCGCCCGGGGCTAGGGCGAGCTACTCCTCCAGCTCGACGTTCCAGTAGGCGATGTCGAGGAAGTCCTTCCAGATCTCGTGGTGCTGGTTGCCAAGCACCATCGAGATGACCGGCCGCCACTTCGGGCGGGTGGGCTTGCGGATCAGGCGCATGCCGGCCTCGTGGGGCAGCCGGTTGGCCTTCCTCGAGTTGCACTTGATGCACGAGCAGACGATGTTCTCCCAGGTCGTCTTCCCGCCGTAGTCGCGGGGGATGACGTGGTCCAGGTTCAGCTGCTCGCGGGGAAGCACCCGGGCGCAGTACTGGCAGGAGTTCTTGTCCCGCTCGAAGACGTTGTTGCGGGTCAATTTCAGCTCCTTGCAGGGCAGCTTGTCGAAGAAGGTGAGGAGGATGACCCGCGGCAGCCGGATCGTCCGGGTGGGGGTATGGACCATCTCCAGCTCGGCCGTCGGGGGGTTGTCGGCCGAGAAGTCGACCCAGTCCATCATGGAGAACATCCGGAAGTCGTCCGCCTGCTGGTGGACGACGTGGGCGTGCCCCCGGGCCAGGAGGCCGAAGGCGCGGCGGGCGCCGATGACGTTAACCGCCTGCCACAGGCGATTTAGGACCAGCACCGGTTGTTCTAAGGCTGCCTCCATACGCGACCCCGAAATAGCGTTTCCCCTCGGGAACTGTCAAGCCGGCCCGTCTCAGGGGCCTTTGCGCGGGTAGCCGCGGCGGAACAGCAGCCAGTCCGGCGTCGCCTGGGCGAAGCCGAAATCCGGCAGGAAGCGGTCGACCATGACGGGCTCGCCGTCGGCGCGGGGATACGCCACCGTCTCCAGCTGCGCCGGCAGGCCCTCGGCGACCTGCCGGGCGCTCGGCACGAGGCCGGCGTAGCCGCGGTCGACGACCCCGTATTCCAGGGTGTACAGGCGCCCCTCGGCCATCAGGGTGCACAAGGGGTCGCGGGGAAAATAGGTCCGGCCCGGGAACCGCCGGGCGTAGAACCATGCGTCCTCGCTCGCGCAGCGCGGCGGCAGCATGGACAGGCGGGGATACGCGCGCACCTGGCGGGTGGCCAGGGCCACCGCGGCCGTGGCCGCCACCAGGATGGCCACCCGCCAGGCCGGGGCGGCCGGCTTCGGCGCCGACCAGGCCGCCAGGAGCGCGAGCGCCGCCGCCGCGCCCAGGTAGTAGAGGGAATGGACCGAGTTGCGGTCACCGCCGACCTTGATCGTGGCCAGGACCCCGGTCGGGAAGAGGACGACGGCGGCGGCGATGAGGAGCAGGATCGACGCGCGGTCGGTCCGCCGCCCGGCGCCCCCGCCGCCGCGCGCCAGGCCGAGGAGGCAGGGCAGCGTGAAGGGGAGGCTGTAGCGGAGGAAATCGGCCGCCTCCAGGCGGAAGGCGCGCGCGCCGCCGGCATAGTGCTGCGCGAGCGGGATCGTGAAGGCGTTGAGGACCAGGTTGTGGGGATTGAAGGCGGCGAGGAAGAGGCCGGAGACGACGAGGGCCGCCGCGGCGTACACGGCGGCGTAGCGGGCGGCCGCGCGGCGGCCGTCCACGCAGAGGAGCCAGCCCAGCTGGGCCAGGACCAAGGGCGCCTCGATCTGCTTCGTCCAGGCGGCCAGGACGGCGAGGAGCGCCGCGGCGGCCAGGCCGCGAGGCCCCGGGGCCTCGCGCCCGAGGAGGAGGAGGCACGAGCCGAGGCCGAGCCCCACGGCCACGGCGTCGCTGCAGAGGACCGACGCCATGTACCAGGTGGGATAGGCCAGGAGGAATGCCCCGGCCACGGCCGCGAAGGCGAGGAGCCGCACGGGCAGTGACCCGGCCCCGCCGCGCACGCTCAGGACCAGGAGCGGCGCAAGCAGGAACAGCAGGTTGATCGCCGCCGCGATCGCCAGGGCCGGCCGGGGCGAGTCGGCCAGGGCGGCCGGGAGCCAGGCCAGGGCGGCCACCGGGCCGTAGAGCCAGCCGTTGATCGGGCCGGTGTCGGGGGCGGAGTAGAGCGGGTAGCCGTGCACGAGGCCGAGGGTCGGGGCGAGCCGCGCGGCGCTCCAGGGCCACCGGGTGTTGAGCTCCAGGGTGTGGGCGTAGGCGTAGGCGAGGAGGCCCAGGAGGAGCGGGGCCAGGATCTCAGCCGCCGTCCCCGGCCCGGGCTCGGCCAGCATCCGGCGCCGGCGCAGGAACCCGGCGATCGCCAGGGCTCCGAGGGGGCACGCGAGCAGCAGCAACAGGTCGGGCATCCGCGCCGACTAGAATCCCTTCCGGGAGCGGTTAGCAATCGTTTCCCGGGGAAGCCCGTTAGGCATTCACCGGGGAGGAGTTACGCGACCGGCGGCGTCCCCCCCACGGCGGGGCGGAAACCATTAAGAAAATATTAAGAAGCGTTCGGGGCTTGTTAAGACTGGGGCCCCCGTGTCTTTTCCTCGGCGCTCCTGCCGCGAGGTTTCCAGCCCGGCGGCCGACACCATGTCCCTCAAATCCATCGTCTTCGGCCGCGAGAAGTCGCTCTCGGACCGCAACCTCTTCCACAGCATCTCGCTGATCGCGCTCTTCGCCTGGGTGGGCCTGGGCGCCGACGGCCTCTCGTCATCCTGCTACGGCCCCGAGGAGACGTTCAAGGCCCTGGCCGGCAACACCCACCTGAGCCTGTTCGTGGCCCTGGCCTCGGTCATCACGATCGTCGCCATCTGCGCCAGCTACTCGCAGATCATCTCCCTCGTCCCGACCGGCGGCGGCGGCTACCTGGTGGCGAGCAAGCTGCTCTCCCCCGCCACCGGCGTCGTCTCGGGCTGCGCCCTCCTGATCGACTACGTGCTGACGGTCACGATCTCGGTCGCCAGCGGCTCCGACGCCCTCTTCAGCCTCTTCCCCGAGTCGGCGCAGCACTGGAAGCTGACCTTCGCCATCCTGGGCGTCGTCGGCCTGACGCTGATCAACCTGCGCGGCGTCAAGGAGTCGGTCATGATCTGGGTCCCGATCTTCGGGGTCTTCGTCGTCACCCACCTCTTCGTCATCGTCTACGCGCTGACGACCCACGCCTCCGGTCTGGCCGCCATCGTCCCGGCGACCTCCCGCGAGATCCACAGCGTCACGGCCTCGGTCGGCATGTTCGGGCTGCTGGCGCTCCTCCTGAAGAGCTACAGCATGGGCGCCGGCACCTACACCGGCATCGAGGCGGTCAGCAACGGCCTGCCGATCCTGCGCGAGCCGCGGGTGAAGACCGGCCGGCGGACGATGGTGTACATGGGCACCTCGCTGGCGCTGACGGTCGCCGGGCTGCTGGTCGCCTACCAGCTCTACGCCGTCGAGATCAACCCGGACAAGACGCTCAACGCCGTGCTGTTCGAGAAGATGACGGCCGGCTGGAGCCATGGGCTCGGGGGCACCTTCGTCATCGTGACCCTGGCCTCCGAGGCCGCCCTCCTGATCATCGCGGCCCAGACCGGCTTCCTGGACGGCCCGCGGGTCCTGGCCAACATGGCGCTCGACCGCTGGTTCCCGGCCCAGTTCGCCAACCTGAGCGAGCGCCTCGTGACCCGCAACGGCGTCCTCCTGATGGGCGCCGCCGGCTTCATCATGATGTGGGTCACCCGCGGCTCGGTCGATCTCCTCGTCATCTTCTACTCCATCAACGTCTTCATCACCTTCTCGCTGTCCCAGCTCGGGATGGTGCGGCACTGGTGGCAGGAGCGGGCGACCGAGCAGGGCTGGGTCCACAAGCTGGCGATCAACGGCTTCGGGCTCGTGCTGACGGCCTCGATCCTCATCTCGCTGACGATCGTCAAGTTCAACGAGGGCGGCTGGGCCACCATCCTCATCACCTTCGTCCTCGTCGCGGCCGCCTTCGCGGTCAAGCGCCACTACAACGGCGTCCGGATCCAGCTGCGGCGCCTCGACGCGATCGTCGAGGCCGCCGAGAGCACGGCCAGCTCGGCGCCGGCGCAGCCGGCCCCGGCCGACCCCAAGGCCCGCACCGCCGTCGTCCTCGTGAACGGCTTCAACGGCCTCGGGCTCCACACCGTCCTCAACGTGCCGCGGATGTTCGGGAACACCTTCCGCAACTTCCTCTTCGTCCAGGTCGGCTCGGTTGACGCCGGCAACTTCAAGGGCGCGGCCGACATCGACGACCTGCGGGCCCACACCGAGGCCGAGGCGCAGCGCTACGTCCAGTTCGCGCAGGCGCGCGGCTACGGCTCCAAGGCCTACACCGCGATCGGCTACGACATCCCCGGCGAGGTGATGAAGCTGGCCCGGGAGGCGAGCGCCGAGTTCCCGAACCAGGTGTTCTTCGCCGGCCAGCTGCTCTTCACCAACGAGACGAACCTGACGCGCTGGCTCCACAACCACACGGTCGTGACGCTGCAGCGCCGGTTCTTCCTCTCCAGCATGCCGTTCGTCGTCCTGCCGATCCGGGTCGACGCCTGAGGGCGCCGGACCCGGCGGCCGGTCAGCCGAACAGGACCTGCCACTGGTTTTCGCGGGCGGCGCGGGCCGCCTTCAGGGCGCCGATCGCGACGTAGCGCTGGAAGTCCTGGCCCGCCAGGCGGACCCTCGGGTTCTCGTAGCCGTCGTCGGTCAGGCGCTTCTGGAGCACGGTGTCGATCCCCTTGATCTGGGAGCCGCCGCCGGTGATGATGATGTTCTGCAAGAGCGTCACGACCGAGTCGGACGAGGCCGACGCGATCAGGGTCGCCAAGGCCGGGTAGATCTTGTCGATCAGGGCGTTGCAGGCGTTGCCGATCGCGTCGCCAAGCTCGAGCGAGCGGCTCTTGCCGCCCATCACGACCTTGACGTCCATCGGCTTGCGGCTCGGGCCCACGTAGGCGTTCGTCTCCTTGATCTCGCGGACCGTGATCCGGGAGAGGCCGTTGTTCGGGTAGGTGCGGTTGAGCTCCTCGAAGAGCAGGTCGTCGATCGCGTCCCCGGCGAAGGGGATGCTGATCTGGTCGTCGCGGGTCGGGAAGTAGCCCTGCACGAGGCAGAGGTCGCTCGTGCCCCCGCCGATGTCGATGAAGAGGGAGTTGACGACCGGGTCGACGTAGCCCGACTGCTTCACCCGCGAGTCGTCGCGGTAGCCGAGGGCGGCGAGGAAGGGCTCCGGGATCAAGAGGATGCGGGCGAAGATGCCCTGCGCGGACTTGCGGATGTTCTCGCGGGCCTGCTCGCCGGCGTTGGCCGGCACGCCGACGACGGCGCGGATCTCGGCGTTGCCCGTCGGGTCGGCCAGGAGACGGATGTGCTGCATGAAGTCCCGCGCCGCATCCGGGTGGGAGATAACGCCTTCCGCCAGCGGGGCGACCAGGTCGACGTGCAGCATCTGGGTCAGCGCATCCTCGCCGTAGAGGATGCGGGCGTTGTTGGTGATGATGCCGTCGACGATGCCGTCCTTCACGTAGCCGACGACGGAGGGGACGACCTTGCTGACGGTGATGTCGGTCGAGCCGGAGGGCCCGGCGAGCAGGCAGGACTTGTTCGTGCCGAGGTCGAGGCCGAGGAGGAGGATGGAGGCCTTGCCCGGCACGGGCTTGGCGGGCGCCGCCTGGGCGGGGGCCGCGGGCGGCTGTCTTTCAATGGTGGTGGTTGTCATAGGGGATCACGTTAACGTTGGCAGCCACTGGAGTGTTAGCGCTGGGCCCGGCGTTCCTGGGTCAGCATGTCGTCGATGAAGTCCGCGATCCCGCGGGGCTCGACGGGGGTCTCGCGGAGGGCCTTGCGCGGGACGGGCGCGTCGCGCGCCGCCGGGAGCGGCGCCAGGGATCCCAGCCGCTCCGCCAGCATCGGGACGATGATCTCCGCGAAGGCGATCGCGTCGGCGACCCGCTCCTTCTCCTCCGCGAGGAGCTTCTGGAGGATCGACTCGGCCTCAAACGCGGAGCCGGCGAAGCGCCGCGCCTGCGCCGTCGCCTCGGCCAGCTCCGTCTCCTCCAGCTGCTGCGCGTCGAGCGCAAGTCCCTCCGAGCGGAGAAAACAGATTCTCCGGTAGATCTTGCCGACCTTGATCCAAGGCAGGTCGAAACGGTGGAGGGCTTCAGCCAGGGCGCTCAACTGGTCCCAAGGACACCGCAAAGCCCGGGCGGTTCAGATTATTTTCCGGGCCGCCCCGGCCCGCGGGATTCCTTACGAATTTTTTGAACGCGCCGGCTTGCTCATCTGCGCCAAGACGACCCGGTCGAGGTAGCGCGTGAGCGTGTCGACCTGGTAACCGCGGCGCTCGTAGAAGGCGACGTTGCCCGGCACGAGGGTGTTCGTGGTCAGGAGGAAGCGCTCGGCCTGCGGATGCGCGTCCTCGACGGCCCGGAGCAGGGCGGCGCCGATGCCCCGGCCCTGGTGGGAGGGCTCGACGCAGATGCCGCGCAGCGTGCAGACCGCCCCGTCGACGAGGCCGCGGCCGGCGCCCACGATCCGCTCCCCGTCGAGGGCCTTCAGCACGGTCTGGGTGGCGATGTGGTGCCGGATCGCGTCGACGCCCTCGGCCAGCGGCCGAATGGCCGCGCTCCCGCTGAGGCGCCCCTCCTCCGCGAAGGCGCGCTGCTGCAGCGCGTGGAGGAGCGGGGCGTCGGCGGGGGCCGCGGGCACGATGGGATAGGCCGGCCGGGCGGCCGCGGCGGGTTCCATGGCGTCAGGCGGACTTCAGGCGCACGTACATCTCCTCCACCTTCGTGCGCGCCCAGGGGTTCTTCCGCAGGAACACGAGGCTCGACTTGATGCTGGGGTCGAACATGAAGCAGCGGATCTCGATCCGGCTCGCGAGCTCGCGCCACCCATAGTGCGCAACGAGTTCGGTGAGCAGCTTCTCGAGGGTGACCCCGTGCAGCGGGTCCTTGGGCTGGGCGGGCATCGCGCTACTTGAGGAAGTCGAGGACCACCGGGTCGGTCCAGTCGGGCCGGTCGACGAAGGTGCCGTGGCCGGTGTGGGGCAGGATCCAGAGCTCCGCCCCCGGGATCGCCTGGTAGATCCGCAGCGTGTGCTCCAGCGTGATCTCGTCGTGGTCGCCGGCCATGATCAGCACCTTGGCGCGGATGGTCTTTAGGAGGTCGAAGGACAATTCATCCGGCGCCGGCCGGTTGATCCAGAGCTGCCGGAGCTTTTCCGCCGTCGGGTTGGGGTCCGGCTTGCTGGAGCGCATGTCGGCCAAGTCCTTGGCGGACAGGCCGCTCGGGTCCACGTTGGCGCCCGTCGCCACCACCCGCCGGACGAGGTCGGGGTGCCGGACGGCCAGCATGAGGGCGATGATCCCGCCGTCGCTCCAGCCGACCACGTCGACGTTCTTCACGTGCAGCTGGCGCAGGAGCTCCGCCGTATCCTCCGTCATCGCGCCATAGGTGGCCGGACCGGGGATATCCGGGGTGTGGCCGTTGCCGACCTGCTCGGGCGCGATCACCTCGTGCGTCGGCGAAAAATCCACGATCTGCCGGGCCCAGGAGCCGGCCACCGAGTTGCCTCCGCCGTGGAGGAGGAGGACCGGCGGGCCGCTCCCGTGGATCTCATAATAGAGGCGGTGACCGTTGACGGTCGCCCAGTGGGCACCGTCGTCGGCGCGGGCGGGCGCCGGGGCGACCAACGCGGCCGCGAGCGCCAGGGTCACGGTTCTCGGGGTCATCCGCCCCAGCTTTTGCCGCCGGGGCGGGACGGCAACGGCCAAATCGAGCCCTACCGGGCCTGCGCGCGGTAGGCGGCGGCAAAGGTCTCCAGGTCCGCCATCGGGATCTCCGAGACCGCGAGGAAGTTGAGGCCGCCCTGCGACCAGCTGGCCGCATTGAAGCCGTTCGCCCGCTCCTCCCGGGTGGTCGCCCGCCCCGCGTCCGCCGGCCAGATGAGGAGGTTGACGACGTGGAGGCGCCGGTGGAAGACGAGGGCGGCGGCCGCCCGCCCGTCGATCCGCTCCAGGCGCCCGCCGGCCAGCGGGAAGCCGGACGACGCCAGGTCGAGGACCGGCGGCGAGAAGTCGAGCTTGCCCATGAACCAGGGCTTCACGGTGTGCTGGTCGGTCGAGACGACGTCGACCAGGTGCCCCGCTTGCAGCGAGCGCGCGTGGTCGCCGAAGGCCTCCGCGAACCGCGCGTCGGACCGGGAGCGGTGGCTGCCCCAGGAGAACCCGAGGAGGGCCGCGGCGGCCAGGGCGGCGGCCAGCGCCGCCGGGGTCCACACCGGGAAGCGGACGACCTTCGCGGCCGGCGCAGGGGTGACCGCGCCCAGCCCGGACAGGACCCGGCCACGGAGGGCCTCCGGCGCGGGAAAGCGCGGGAGGGCCCCGCGCAGGGCCGCCCGCCGGGCCGCGAGGGCCGACGCGGCGGCGGCGCAGGCCGGGCAGGCGGCCAGGTGGGCCTCGACTTCCAGCTGGCGCACGAGGTCGAGCTCGCCGTCGGCATGGGCCTCCAGGAGGGGTCGGATGGAGTCGCAGGTCATGGGGAAGGGGGCTGGGCGGCCAGGGCCAGGAGCTCCGCCTGCAGCCGGGCGCGCCCGCGGGCGAGGCGCGACATCACGGTGCCGATCGGGATCCCGGCCAGGCCCGCGATCTCGCGGTACGGCAGGCCCTCGATCTCGTGGAGGACGATCACCTCGCGGTACTCCGCCGGCAGGCGCTCGAGCGCCGCCTGGAGGAGCGCGCTCTTCACCTCGTGCCAGGCGACGGCGTTGGCCTCCGCCGGGTCGTCGCCGAGCCCGTGGACCTCGTCCTGGAAGGCCACCGCCTCCGGGCCGCGCGAGCGCTCGCGCAGCCGCGTGTAACAGACGTTGCGGACAATCGTCAGGAGCCACGCCCGGCCCTCGGTGCCGCGGAACCGCCCGAAGGCGCCGTGGGCGCGCAGGAAGGCGTCCTGCACCGCGTCCTCCGCGTCGTGCGGGTCGCGGAGCAGCCAGCGGGCGAGGTTGTAGGCGGCATCCAGGTGGGGCAGCATGAGCTGTTCGAAAGTCGGCGGCGCGTGGGGCACGGAGGCTTCCATAGGTGTGATAACGCCGGCGACCCCGGTTTTATTCCCGACGGACCGGGAAAGATCCTGAATCTGGCCACCGGGAATAATCGGGGCGCCGGGGAGGTATTCAATGGCAAAGGGTCCCTCGACCCCTCCTCCGCCGCCCCCCCCAGCCCTCCCTCCCATGAACGACCAGATCCTCCACGACCACAACACCGACGGCATCGACCGGCGCGGCTTCCTCAAATGCATGGCCTGGGCCGGCACCGGCGTCGTCTGGACGCTCTCCGGCGGGGTCCTCACCTCCCGCGCCCTCGGCCAGACCCCCGACCTCGCGGCGGCCCCGGCCGGGACCCTCAACTTCGTGCAGATCAGCGACAGCCACATCGGCTTCAGCAAGCCGGCGAACAAGGACGTGGCGGCGACCTTCCGCGAGGCGGTCGCCCGGATCAACGCGCTGCCCGTGGCCCCGGAGTTCCTCCTCCACACCGGCGACCTGACCCACCTGGCCGAGCCGGACGAGTTCGACGGCCTGCAGCAGATGCTGAAGGACTGCCGGACCCAGCAGGTGTTCTACGTGCCCGGCGAGCACGACATCCTGAACGACAACGGGGCCGCCTACCGCGAGCGCTTCGGCAAGGGCACGCTCGGCGCCGGCTGGCACAGCTTCGACCAGAAGGGCGTCCACTTCGTCGGGCTCGTGAACGTGGACGGCGTCAGCGAGGGCGGCCTGGGCGTCATGGGCGAGGAGCAGCTGGCGTGGCTCGCCAAGGACCTGGCCCCCCTCTCGGCGGAGACGCCGGTCGTCGTCTTCGCCCACGTGCCGCTCTGGGAAGTCTATCCCAAGTGGGGCTGGGGCACGCAGGACGGCGCCCGGGCGCTCGCGCTCCTCAAGCGCTTCGGCTCGGTCACGGTGCTGAACGGCCACATCCACCAGGTGGCCCAGAAGGTCGAGGGCAACATTACCTTCCACACCGCCCGCTCGACGGCGTTCCCGCAGCCGGAGGCCGGGATGGCCCCCAAGCCCGGCCCGATGCTGGTGGACGCCCCCCGCCTGCGCTCGTTCCTCGGCCTGACGAGCGTCAGCTACGTCGAGAGCCACCCGACCCTGGCGATCGTCGACTCGACCCTCGCCCCCAGCTGAGCGATGAACGGCGAGACCGTCGCGGGCCTCCATGGGGCAACCGTGCACTTCCCGATCGCCCTCGTCCTCTGCTCGGGCGCCCTGGACGCGGCGGCCCTCGTGCTGCCCGTGCCCGCCCGACGGGGCCTCCACGCGGCCGGGTACTGGACGATGGCGCTCGCGGCCCTGGGAACCGTCCCGGCGGTCGTCTCCGGGCTCGTCCTGACCCACGGCGTCCTCCTGGGGCACGACGCCCTGCGCCGGCACCATCTCTTCGTCTGGCCGGCGTTCGCCGTCATCGAGGCCGCGGCCGCCTGGCGGGTGCTCGGGCGGGACGGCAGCGCGGCCCGGCCGGCGGCGGCGTACCTCGTCGCGGTGGGGGCCGCCATCGTCCTCGTGGGGGCCGCCGGCTTCACCGGCGGGAAGCTCCTCCTCCGGGCCGGCTAGGCGGCAGCCATGGGAATCGGCAAAAGACTGGCGGCCACCGCGGCCGCCGCGTTCGTCGCCCTGGCGTCCGCCGGGATCCTCTCGGCGGCGCTCCGCCGCGCCGAGGCGCGGGCCTCCCATCAGCTGCCCACCCCGGAGGCCTGGAACGAGGCGCCGTCCCCGACCTCACCGGCGCTGGTCGCCCAGGGCCGCCGCGTCTTCCTCTCCAGCTGCGCCCACTGCCACGGGGCCGACGCGACCGGCGACGAGGGCCCCGACCTGCACGGGGTGGAGGTCAGCGACCGCTACATCACCACCCTCATCACCCACGGGATCAAGGGCGAGATGCCGTCCTTCCGGAAGAAGCTCGGCCCCTCCGAGATCCGCGCCGTCACCGCCTACCTGCGCTCGCTGCCCGCCGACGAGGGGGAATAATCTGCAACAAAACGGTTGCCTTTCCTGCCGGGCCTGCTCTTGTGCAACCTACAAGTTGCATATGAGCACGAACACCATCGAGAAACGCATCGAGATCAAGGCGAGCCGGGCGCGCGTCTGGCGCGCCCTCACGAACCACACCGAGTTCTCGGAGTGGTTCGGCGCCGCGCTCACGACCCCCTTCGCGGTCGGCCAGGTGAGCGCCGGCGTCATCAAGACCGAGCGCTGGGGCGACATCGACTGGAAGGCCACCGTCCAGAAGCTGGAGCCGGAGTCCTACTTCGCCCTCACCTGGCATCCCTTCTCCGTCGACAAGACGGCGGACTACTCGAAGGAGACCCCGACCTTGGTCGAGTTCCGCCTGCAGGACATCCCCGGGGGCACGCTCCTGACCGTCAGGGAGTCCGGCTTCGACCAGATCCCGGCCCAGCGCCGCCGGCAGGCGTTCGACTCGCACACCGAGGGCTGGGCGGCCCAGCTCCGGAACATCCAGGAACATGTCGAGAAGGCCTGAGCCCTTCAGCCCCCTCGGCTGGCAGGCGCGGGCGCCGGTCTTCGCGGCCCTGGGGGACAAGACCCGCCTCGTCCTGATCGGTAAGCTGTGCGCCGGGCCGCCGCAGTCGATCACGAGCCTGTCGCAGGGCTCGCGCCTCACCCGCCAGGCGATCACGAAGCACCTCCGCGTGCTGGAGGACGCCAACCTCGTCGAGGGCGTCCGCGCGGGCCGGGAGACGCTCTTCCACTTCAAGCCGGCGCCGCTCAGCGACGCCCAGCGCTACCTCGCCTTCGTCTCCCGCCAGTGGGACGACGCCCTCCTGCGGCTCAAGGCGCTGGTGGAGGCGGACCCGGGGTAGCGCTCAGGCGAAGAGGTTGAGGCCCGGGTGCATGATCGAGAAGGACTCGAGGCGCTCGGGCGCGGAGCGGATCTCGAGCCGCAGGCCGATCAGGCGGTGCAGCTTGAGCTCCTTGCGCCGGCCGTGCTCCATCGAGCGGTCGACGACGGCGCCCGCGGCATCGCGGAGCAGCCAGCCGCCCTCGAGCGTGATCGAGCTCGCCGGGTGCAGCTTGATGATCACCTCGTGCTGGGTGACGCCGATCTGGATCACCTCCAGGCCGCGGATGGCCGTGAGGTCGAGGTTAAGCGGAATGCGGTGCATGTTGACGCGCTGGAGGGGATGACAACGCAGCCAGCCTAAACCGCCTGTCCAGGCCCGCCAGCCGAACCACTACGTGATTTGGCGTAGCGCGGCAGCGGTAATGCATTGCTTTGGGCGGCAATAACTCCTGCATTGTTAAGATGCCGCGACGGGCCGTCCTGCTTCCGTGCCTCCTGTTGCTGCTGCCCGGCTGCGGGCGGCAGGCCGGCGTGGGGCCGGCCGAGGCGCCGGCCGTCCTCCGGTTCGGGAACGGCTCCGAGCCGAAGGACCTCGACCCCGGCACCCAGGCCTCGCTGGCGGAGTTCAACATCGAGGCCATGCTCTTCGAGGGGCTGGTCAATCTGGCGGACGACGGCTACAGCCGGCTGCCGGGAGTCGCGGAGCGCTGGGAGGTGTCGCCCGACGGCCGGACCTACACCTTCCACCTGCGGGCCGACGCCCGGTGGTCGGATGGCACCCCGGTGACCGCCGATGACTTTGCCTTCAGCTTCCGCCGGATCTTCATCCCGTCGCTCGCCGCCGCCAACGCGGTCCTCGGCTACATCATCGTCGGCGCCCAGGAGATCGCGAACGGCCAGGATGCCCGGTTGGGCGTCGAGGCGCCGGATCCGCGGACCTTCATCATCCACCTGAAGTACCGGGCGCCCTACCTGATCGACTACATCGCGACGGCGCCCTTCTACCCGGTGGAGCGCTCCCTGGTGGAGAGCCACGGCGGCGCCGCCCAATTCGGGGCACCGTGGACGCGGACCGGCGTCCTGGTCTCCAACGGCCCCTACGTGCTGAAGGAGTGGCGATCGAACCAGCAGATCGTGGTGGTCAAGAACCCGAGGTACTGGGACGCCGCCCACGTCCGGGTGGCCGAGATCCAGGTCTACCCGACGGACGATGTGGAGAGCGAGGAGCGCAGCTTCCGCGCCGGCCAGCTCGACGTGACCTATTCCCTCCCGACCAACAAGCTGGCGGTCTATGCCGCGCAGGACCCCACGCCGCTGCATGTCGCCCCCGACCTCGGCACCGCGTACGTGGACCTGAACACCGCGGTGCCGCCGCTCAACGACGTGCGGGTCCGCCGGGCGCTGGGGCTGGCCCTCGACCGCGACCACCTGATCCCGCAGGTGCTGCATGCGGGCGGCACGGCGGCGCACGCGCTGACCCGCCCGGGCACCGGCGGCTACCTGCCGCCGCCCTGCGTCGACTACGACCTGCCGGAGGCGCGGCGCCTGCTTGCGGCCGCCGGCTACCCGGGCGGGCGGGGGTTCCCGGCCCTGACGCTCACCTACTCGACGAGCCACGTCTCCGCCCTGCCCGAGGCGCTCCAGGAGGTCTGGCGGCGCGACCTCGGGATCCAGGTGGCGCTCGAGGGCCAGGAGAACAAGACGACGCTCGACCGCCTCTACGCCAAGAACTACCAGCTGGCCCTCGCCTCCCTCAGCTACGAGGTGAACGCCGCGGAGGCCATCCTCCTGATCCCGCTGTCGGACTCCAACTGGAACTTCACCAACTGGAGGAGCCCCGCCTACGATGCCGCCTACCGGGCGACGGGCGAGGCCGTCGACGACGCCGGGCGCCGGGCCTGCTTCGACCGGATGGAGGGCATCCTCCGGGAGGAGGCGCCCCTCCTCCCGCTCTACTACTACAACCGCACCCGGCTCGTCAGCCCGCGGGTCCACGGCTGGCGGGACAACAACATCGGGGTGATCGACTGGCGGAACCTCTCCGTCGGTCCCTGATCGGCGGGCGCAACGAGATCGGAGCGGGACGGCGGAGAGCGCGGGGCGGCCCGGGGTCAAATTCCCCGGGCGACGCAAATCCCCGCGGCCGGCCCGCGCTCCTAAGGGCTCGCGGTGGCGCCCCGGGGCCGCAAGGCTCGCCCGATGCATTTTCGATCCGGCCTTCGGCTCATCGTCCTGCTCTCCCTCCCCGCCGGCGTCGCCCTGGGCGCCGAATCCGCCGCCCCGAAGCGGGCGATCACCGCCGAGGACCTGTGGTCCGTCAAACGCCCCGCCGCCCTCGAGCTTTCCCCCGACGGGAGCCGCCTGGTCTTCGCGGTCAAGGAGTACAACCTGGAGAAGAACGACTCGGTGAGCCACCTCTGGCTCCTCGACACCGCGAGCGGCGCCTCCCACCCGCTGACGGCCGGCGACAGCACCGACGAGAACCCGGCGTGGAGCCCGGACGGGACGACGATCGCCTTCACCTCGAAGCGCGGCGCCGACAAGGTCTCCTCGCTCTACCTGATCCACCCGGACGGGGGCGAGGCCGAGAAGGTGCTCGAGCTGCCGCTCGCCCTCTCGGCGCCGCGCTGGCTGTCCAACACCCGGGTGGTCTTCGCCACCGAGGTGCTGCCCAAGCTGGCAAGCGACCCCGCGGCGATGAAGGCCGAGCTGAAGAAGCAGGACGAGAGCAAGGTGACGGCCAAGGTGACCGAGGACGGGTCCTACCGCTTCTTCGACAAGTGGCACACCGACGGCCACGCCTCGCACCTGGTCGCCGTCGACCTGGTCTCCCGGAAGACCGTCGACCTGACGCCCGCCTGGGACCGCCTCTTCCTTTGGGACGCGTCCGTCGACTATGACGTTTCCCCGGACGGGCACTGGATCGCCCTCACGGCCGGGACGACCCCTCCGCCCTACCGCGGCGGGGAGAATGACGACGTCTACCTGCTTTCCGCGGACGAGCCCGGGAAGGCGTGGCGGAACCTGACCGCCGACAATCCCGGCGACGACACCGACCCCCGCTTCACGAGGGACGGCGCGGCGGTCCTCTTCAGCCGCAAGCTCCACGCCGACGAGGGCGAGAACCAGAAGCCGATGCGGGTGGACCTCGCCTCGGGCGCCGTCTCCCCGCTCTTCCCGGGCCTCGACCTCTCCCCCCATGACCTGCGCCTGTCGCCGGACGGGTCCCGGCTGTATTTTGCCGCCGAGGACCATGGCCGCACCAAGGTCTACCAGGCGCCGGCCACGGGCGGGGCGCCGGTCGTCGTCGCCGCCGACGGCACCAACTCGGCGATCGCGCCCGGGGCCAAGGCGGTGTACTTCCTGAGCGAGAACTTCTCGCGGCCGGACGAGGTCTACGGTTTCGACCTGGCGAGTGGCGCCGTCTCCGTCCGGACCCACCTCAACGACGCGCTCTTCGCCGGCCTGAAGCTCGGCAAGGTCGAGGAGCACATTTACGCCGGCGCCGGCGGCGACCCGATCGAGCTCTGGATGATCTACCCGCCGGACTTCGACCCGGCGAAGAAGTACCCGCTCCTCGTCCTCATGCACGGCGGCCCGGAGACCATGATCGGCGACCTCTGGCAGCCGCGCTGGAACGCCCAGGTCTTCGTGACCCCGGGCTACGTCGCGGCGTGGATGAACCGCCACGGCTCGACCGGCTTCGGCGAGAAGTTCGCGCAGTCGATCCACGGGGCCTGGGGCGAGAAGCCCTTCGAGGACATCATGAAGGGGACCGACTACCTGCTCGCCACCTTCCCATTCCTCGACGCCCAGCGGACGGCCGCCCTGGGGGCCAGCTACGGCGGCTACATGGCGGCCTGGGTCTGCGGGCACACCGACCGCTTCAAGGCCATCGTCTGCCACGACGGCGTGGCGGACTTCAACGCCCAGTACGGCTCGGATATCGGGATCTACTGGCAGAACCTCCCGATGGGCGGGTCGCCCTGGCACCGGACGCCGGCGTACGAGAAGGAGAACCCGATCAACTATGCCGACCACTTCCACACCCCCACCCTCGTGATCCAGGGCGGGATGGACTACCGGGTGCCCGTCGACTGCAGCCTGGAGTTCTACGACGCGCTCCAGGCGCAGGGCATCCCCTCGCGCCTCATCTTCTTCCCCGACGAGAACCACTGGGTGCTGCACCCGCAGAACTCGGTCTTCTGGTACGGGCAGGTCCGCGACTGGCTCGGGCGCTGGCTCAAATGAGGCGGCCCCGCCGCGCGTGGCCCTGCGCCCTCCTGCTGGCCGCCCTCTGGGGCGGCCGGCCCCTCGCTGCCCAGACAACCGCCCCGGCCCCGGACCCCGCGGCCGAGGTTGCCGCCACCCTGGACCGCTTCCACGCCGCCGCCGCCCGCGCGGACGGCGCAGCGTATTTCGCGCTCTTTGCCCCCGAGGCCGTCTTCATCGGCACCGACGCCGGCGAGCGGTGGGACCTGGCGCAGTTCCGGGCCTTCGCGCTGCCGTACTTCCAGAAAGGCCAGGGCTGGACCTATATTCCCTCCCATCGCCACGTGCAGCTCTCGCCCCAGGGCGACGTCGCCTGGTTTGACGAGAGCCTCGCCAACGCGTCGCTGGGGATCTGCCGCGGCACGGGCGTCCTGCGCCGCGTCGACGGCCACTGGCTCGTCTGCCAGTACCACCTCACGATCCCGGTCCCGAACGCGCTGGCGAAGGACGTCGTGAAGCTGATCCGCGCCCAGCCGCCTGCCGCCGCGGTCGCCCACTAGCCTGCCGCGGGGCTAGGGGTGACCCACGCTCGTGATCCTCCGGAGCACCGCGAGCGGGACATCGCAGCCCTGGTAGTCGGTGCCACTAAAGGAGGAGCTGACCACCTTGCCCGAGGCCGTGTCGATGATGACCAGGTTGGGGATCCCGCTCCCGGTCGAGGCGCCCCAGGCACCGGCATCGCCGCGCCTGACGGCCGGGAACCCCATCTGGTGTTGGCGCATGTAGGCGACCATCTCACCCTCGGACCGGTCGTAGTTGACCATGAGAAGCTGGAAGCGGCCCTGGGCCTTGCTGGCGTCCCGGTAGAACTCGCAGAGCCGCGGGGAGAACTGCTGGCACGGCCCGCACCAGCTGGCGCCGTGGTAGATCGCGAGGTAGGGCGCCTGCCGGGGCTGGAACGACTCGTGGACCACCTGGCCGCTCGGCCCGAGGCGCTCGACCGCGAAGGCCCCGGGGGCGACGGCAAAGTGTGGCGTCGACCGCACCTGCCGGACGACGGCGAGGACCCCGAAGAGGACGCAGATGCCGAGGAAAAGTCGCTTCATGGCCCGGGGGGATGGAGTTTCAGCTCCTTTATAGGCACATTTCCCGCCGGCTTAAGCTATTTCTGGCCCGCCGCGGGCGTCGGCGCCGGTCCGTTCTCCGTCAGGTCGATCAGGCCGAGCAGCGCCCCCCACAGGTAGAACCGGTCGCTGCTGGCCACGTCGTCCCCCGACCCGGTGAGGGCGTTGTAGTTCTCGTGCACGTGGCCCTTGGAAACCCACTCCTGGTTGAAGAGCGCGAGGGACTTGGCGGCCAGCTGCCGGCGCGCCTCGGCCTGGTCGTAGTGGCGCAGGCCGAGGTACACCAGGTAGTTCATCGGGCCCCAGATCCGGCCCCGCCAGTACTCCTGGTCGCGGAAGGCCGGATCCGACCGGCTGATCGAGGGAATGACCCAGCGGCCCCCGAACTCGGCGGGATTCAGCAGGTGTTCGCGCACCATCCGGTCCGCCTGCGCGGGGGTGGCGACCCCCGCCAGCAGCGGGTAGAAGTTGGTCGGGGATAGGCGCGGGCTCGGCCTCCCGGAGTCGAGGTCCCGGTTGAGGAACATCCCCGTTTTCTCATCCCACAGGGTCTGGAGCCGCGCGCCGTAGCGGGCGCTGCGCGCGCGGAGCTCCCCGGCCTCGGCGGAACGCCCGAGGATGTCCGCCACCTCCGCGAGGGCGTTGCAGTCGGCGACATAGAGGCTCGTCATGCCGACGTCGGCCAGGCGCATCCGGCCGGTGGCCGGGTCGAAGCCCGCGCCGTCGTACATCGGGCTGTTGTCGAGGCCGGACTCGTACTTGGCGCCCTGGAGCGTCCCGACCGAGGGGTCGTCCGGGTCCCGCGGCGAATTGCCGGCGTCGGTGCCGAGGACCAGGTAGCCGTCCACCTGGCGGTGCGCGTCCCACCAGCGGTTCCAGGTGAGGAGCGGCCCGAAGGCGTCCCGCAGGAACCACGCGTCATGGAACCGGCGGTAGAGGCCAAGGACCGTGATCGCCCCGACCGGCGGCTCGGAGCGGTCGGCGCTCTTCCAGCCGTCCGGCCGGGCATAGTTGGGGATGAGGCCCGAGGGCGCCGCCTCATTCAGAACCTCGAGGGCGTTCGCGTAGGCGAGGTCCCGGTCGCCCGCCGCCGCCAGGGTGGCGGCAAAGAACGTGTCCCACTCGAAGAGGACATAGCCGCCCCAGCCGGTGGACCATGGCCGGCTGACCGGGGAGATGACCCGCGCGCGGGAAGGATCGTAGATCGTGTCCCAGCCCATGACGCTCTCGATGGCCTCGGCCGCGCCGGTCCCGGTGGGCCGCTCGCGCCCGAGGATCGCCCGGATCTCGGCCAGCGAGCGCGGGCGGCCGGTGCTGACCCCGACCGGGCCCGCGAGCGGGCAGGCGAAATAGGGCGTCGTCACCGGCAGGAAGCCGGGCGGCTGCTCGGCACCGGTCCAAAAGACCGGCACCCGGTGTCGCGCGTTGCTGAATTCCAGGTGGTCGCCCACCCGCGCGATCGCCCCCGCACGGCCCCAGAGGATCCCGGCGCTGACGACGAGGGTCGGCGGACCCGCCTCCTTCGAGGGGGCCGGCGTCGCCAGCATCACCAGGTCGGCGCCGTCGTGGGCCGTCTGCAGCAGGAGGTCGTGCCCGTGCCAGGAGACCCGGAACTCCGTGAAGCTGCCGTTCCAGGTGTGCGGTCCCGGCGTGACATCCTCGTCGTTGGCGCCGCGGAGCCCGACCTGCAGGGCGCCCCGGAAAGCGTCCGCGTTGAGGGCCGAGCGGTGGCCGAGCCCGATCCGGAGCGAGAACCCGTCGGGGAGCAGCACCTGGGCCCCGACGCTCGCCACGTCCCAGGTGTTCCAGCCCTGCGCCAGGCGCTCCTGCACGGCGGCGTACTCCGCGGAGCGCGGGACCTGGCCGGCCAACGCCAGCGGCAGGAGGAGGAGAAGCCAAGGGAAGCGGGGGTGGACGGCCATCAGCGTCCCCTTCCCTAGCGGGGAAAGGCGCCCGAGGCCATCGGAGAGTGGCGCGAGCGCCCAGAAGCCCGGCCGGCCCGGAAGCGGCGAATCCGCGGCCCCCGGGGCCACCTTCTGCTTGGCGTTCGGGAACGGCCGCCCTACAACG